>Ga0066851_10000073_pt1 | contig 43727 bp, 44 predicted proteins | sample ETNtaG_7_FD_65493 | JGI IMG/M metagenome (GOLD analysis project Ga0066851, IMG submission 65493) | Marine microbial and viral communities from oxygen minimum zone, Eastern Pacific Ocean - ETNP201406SV65 | ecosystem: Environmental > Aquatic > Marine > Oceanic | place: Pacific Ocean: Eastern... | reverse complement strand
ATGGCAGCCGACAATGGATAGGTACCAGGAGCTCCAGAGCCTCATGGCCCGCTCCGGAGGGGGGGACGTGGCCGGCCATGCAACTGAGATCCTCAAGGCACTCAACCTGGATCAAAGCTCCATGGAGGTCTCCCTGAACTCCCTTTCCGGTGGCGAGCGTGCGAAGGTGGCACTAGCAAGGCAGCTTGTGGGACTAGACGAGATCGACGTCTTCTTCCTCGACGAGCCGACGAACCATCTCGACTTCAGCACTCTCGAGTGGCTCGAGAGGTTCCTGAACAAATTTGAGGGGGCCCTAATGATAGTCAGCCACGACCGCTACTTCCTCGATAGGGTCTGCAACAACATCGTCGAGATCCAGGATGCTCACATCAAGGGATACCCCGGAAACTACACCTCTTACCTGAAGCAGAGGGAGATATTCCTCCAGACTCTCAACGACAGGATTGAGAAGACGCAGAAGGAGATCAAGAGGCTGCAGGGAGCAATGCAGTCGATGAAGAGATCAAACAAATACGACAAGTCAGTATCTCAGAAGCACTTCATGATCACCCGTGCTCAGAGAGAGCTAAAGTGGCTGAAGACACTCAAACCAAGGAAGCGGCAGAGCCTGAAGTTCAATCTCCAGTCCGCCGAAAAGAGCAGCCTTGATGTACTGGAGTTCCGGGATGCAAACCTCTCTTTTGACTCTCTGAAGAGGCCAATACTAGAGGATCTTAGTGTTAGTGTCAGGAGGGGTCAGAAGATTGGGGTAATAGGCCCTAATGGCGTTGGAAAGACAACTCTCCTCAGGCTAATCACGAGAGACCTGGACCTAGATTCCGGAAGGTTGGATGTCAGCCCCGGGGTCCAAATCGGGTACTTCCACCAGGACCACAGGACACTGGACTTCGACCTAACCCCTGTTGAGGAGGTTCGCAGACTCAAGCCCAGGATGGACTATGGGGATCTAAGGGCCCTGCTTGGGCAGTTCCAGTTCACCAAGGACATGGTTTCCACCCCTCTTAGCAAGCTCAGCGGTGGGGAGAGGGCCAGGATAGCGCTGCTCAGACTCCTTCTCGAGGAGAACAACATGCTGCTTCTGGACGAGCCTACTAACCACCTCGACACCGACGCCAAGGAGGCATTGGAGATGTCTCTGACGGAGTTCGACGGAGGGATCATCACTGTTAGCCACGATCGGTACTTCCTCGACAAGGTATGTGACACCATCTGGGATTTGCGTGGGGATGGCAGTCTTGTGGTCTGGCCGGGCAACTACTCCGAGTACAAGAGCCGGTCAATTTCATCTATGAAAAAGCCCTAGATTCACGAAGACTCCATTCAAGTAGAATGACTACTAGGAGTCAACATGCTTCGCCTTGTCTACTTCCCTTCCCCTGGCCGCGCCGAGGCAATCCGCGTGGCACTCTCCCTCTCTGGTATTGATTGGGAGGATTTGTCCGTAGATGGAGCAGGCTTCCAGGCTATGAAGGAAAAAGGGGACCTCCCCTGGGGGATGGTTCCGGTGCTCCAGACCCCGGATGGCACCATCGCAGAGTCATCTGCCATCCTGAGGTACGTGGGACGCATGGCAGATCTGGTCCCCGAGGACCCCTATCAATGCGCCAAGGCGGACGAGTTCATCGATGGGATGGAACCACTCTCTAAGGCACTAGACTCGACCTTCGGTATTTCCGATGTGGACGAGAGGATTAGGCTCCGACAGGCAGTCTTCGGACCTGATGGCAAGGGCACCAGGAACCTCCTAATGCTCGAGGGCAAGATCGCCGAGTCAGCGACAGGATGGGCAGCGGGCACGGCTGATATGAGCATCGCAGACCTGAAGCTATTCACCGGCTTGTTCGGCTTGTTCTCGGGTAACTACGATGGGATAGATGCCTCGGTAGTATCAGACTACCCCGGACTGATTGAATATCATGGGAAGGTAGCAACAGAGCCACGTATCCAAGCCCACTACTCCGGTGTTGGGGCCAACGACATTCGCTGGACCTTCCTCCCAGGCGCATTCGAAGGTCGGTGATCCCGTGATCGATGCTCTGATTGACTTCGCACATAGCGAGACGGTGGCCTACCTTGGGATGGTTCTCATTCTGAGCGCATTCTTCATGGAAACTCGAGACATCCTTCATAGCAAAGAAGCCCCCTATCTTGGCCTCATGGCACTTGGCTCGGGGCTGCTCGCAATCCGCGCCTACCTAATCGAAGAATGGGCATTCTTCATTCTAGAAGTCGCGTGGTTCGCCGCTGCAGGATTGGGGATGTGGTCTCTGTGGTCATCAATTAGGAAGTAAGGCAGACTGCGAAATCCCCTCGGGGAATGCCACTGAAAATATTTCAGATGTAATCCGAGAATGCAGAATGCATACATGGGTTAATCTACCGATTTCCCTAGTAGGGCTCAGTGCTACCATCATTCAACGTTCTCGGGGGCGAGTTGGATTCTTGTTCGGTTAAACCACTCACAGGTTGGTTCAGGGACGGGTGCTGCAACACCGATCGCAATGATAGGGGATTGCATACTGTGTGTTGCGAGGTTACCGAGGAGTTTCTCGAGTTCGCGCACTCCCAGGGGAATGACCTGGTCACACCCATGCCGGAGCATGGGTTTCCGGGCCTGAAGCCAGGAGACAGATGGTGCGTCTGCGCCCAGACATGGCAAGACGCTGCTGATTCGGGAGTGGCCTGTCCAGTGGTGATATCTGCCACTCATGAGGAGACTCTGCAGGTCGTTTCCTTGGAACTCCTAAAGGAGCATGCAGTAAAGTCATAGCTCATCGCCCACACAGATTATCGTCTGTTATTTGAGAAAATAAGTAGGACTAATACGGACTCCTACCCAGAAAACTCCATGACTCGCCGTAAGGGTGCAATTCTCATATTCGCAACTATTCTTGCTTGTTTTACTAGCATCCCGGTACAATCAGATCAGGTCGCCCCTGACGTTTCTGTTGAGTGTGAAGATGACATCGGACCAATCGACTCTTCCCCGGTTCACCCAACTCGATCGACCTATTTCGAATGCCTGGTCGAGAATCCTTCCAGCTTCACTGAGGAGATAGAATTGCAATATGGCGAATCTGGATTGGATGTAATCGGGCCGACAACCATAATTCTCGGGCCGGGTAGCTCCGATACGGTCCAGATTCAGGCAAGGGCCACAGTTCACAAGGAGGCCGGCCAATACGACTCCTACGTGACGGCAATTGTGAACAAAGTTGCGGGGGTGCAGACAGGCGTCCTCGCCCCATCTGACTCGGACGATTTTTCCCTAACCGTAGGCCCATACACGACCTGTGATGTCTACGATACGCCCGAGTTAGTCGAGATCGGTTCCGATAGGAGGATCGAATTCGATGTTGTCTTGGACTGCAGTAGTAACGAAGGCATCGTTGTCACAACCAGATTCATCATGATTGAGTTCGGCAAGGTAGACTCACAGAATCCCGACCCCGTATACTGGCCCGATGGTTTCATGGACGAAAGCCCCGCCTGTGAAATTGAGACCACTATTGGATTCTCCACTCACGAATGCACCTTCGTAGCAAGCTCGGACTCCTCTTCCTTGTCCTCTTTCGAGATCTGCTTGGCTATGCAACTGGAGGGTGACGAACCTCCTGAATTCTGTTCCTCGAACCCAATCAATGTGGGGAAGAGATTGCTAGGCTTCAGCTCCACCGGTTCGCTCGGTATACTAGTCCCATTTCTCGGAGTGGCTGCTCTTGCTTTGGCCACCCTAAGTATTTGGGGCAAGTATCGGAGAAAGAGGAATTCGGAAGAAACAGAGGCCAGTCCTGTGAACAGAACATTAAGTCCAATGGCGACCGAAGGTAATCAAGATGCCCCCAACTAGGCTCCCACTCTTTGTCCTCGGGCCTGACTTCATGCCCATGTCGAGCACATCATTGCGGGTTTTCGAGCCCAGGTACAAGCAGATGTTGGATGATTGCATATTGGGCAGTAAGCCTTTCGGATACATCACACATGATCCGAAGGTCAAAGACATAGGGGGTTGGACTCAACCAGCTAAATACGGCGTCTTGGCAGAAATAGAGGACTACCAGGAATCCGGATCTAACATAATGATCAACGTAATTTCTGGAAGACGATTCAAGTCAAGATTGGTTATTCAGCCTGTTTTGGAAAACGACGTAGTCGGGGCTCACTTTCCAACAGTGGAAGAGCTGATGGAAAAAGCCGAGGCCACACAAGATGGAAGGCTGTACCTTACATGCGAGGCCGAGATTATGGACCCAATCTATCACAATCACGATCAGCATGACTTCGAGTACTTCACAGACTACATTTCCCCCTTGTCGAACCTGATTGAAGTTAGTTGCATGTACAGAGGCCAGCAAATTGACTTCCAGAGAAGCATATCGTCATCGACACCCCGGGAACAGGAACTATTCTTGTGGCAAGTCTCAGCCTCATTATCCGGCTCTGTGGGAATTCAGCAGCAAATGCTCTCCTCAATCACCACAACTGAGCTTATGCAAGTTTGCCTTGAGTCGGCAAACGACATAATTGAGGCAATCGCACAGGAAGAGTAACTGAAGGTGTCAGATTTGCAAAATAATGAGCCTGTATTTCAACTCGGCTTGAACACCTTTGGCGATGTTACAAGGGATAAGGATGGACAATTGGAGGAGCATCATGTAGTCTTGAGAAACGTCGTTGAGGAGGCCGTGCTCGCCGATAGATTAGGCTTGGATTTCTTTGGAGTCGGAGAACATCATAGGGACGACTTTGCGGTCACTGCACCAGAGGTTGTTTTGGGGGCGATCGCCAGTAGGACTGAGAGGATTAGGCTTGGGACCGCTGTAACAGTACTGAATTCTGACGACCCAATTAGGGTTTACGAGAGATTCGCAACACTAGATGCGCTCTCAAATGGGAGAGCTGAGGTGATTCTTGGCCGTGGCTCCTTTACCGAATCATTCCCACTTTTTGGACATAGGATGGAAGACTACGAAAGACTCTTCGAAGAGAAATTGGAGATATTTTCTTTGCTCAGAAACGAAGATGAATTCGATTGGGAAGGTACGATTCGCCCCCCTCTCATCAAACAACGAGTTTACCCGAACACCGAGGGGGGTAGCCTCCATTCTTGGATAGGCGTTGGAGGGAGTCCCGACTCAGTTGTCCGCGCTGCAAGACACGGCATCCCTCTCTGCCTGGCCATCATAGGGGGCGAACCATCCCGCTTCACTCCCTTTGTTGAACTCTATCTCAGAGCATTGGCCCAGTTTGAGCAACCTCGTATGCCAATTTCTGTACACAGTCCAGGGCACATTGCCGAGACAGATGAGAAAGCCAAGGAGGAGGTTTGGCCCCATTATCGGGATCTGTTTGGCAGAATAGGCCGAGAGCGTGGTTGGCCACCAGTAACTTACGAGCAGTTTGAGTTTGGAGTCGGCCCAAACGGTTCGATGTACGTCGGGTCTCCCGAGACCGTAGCAGAGAAGATTATTCGAAATTCAAAACTGTTACAGGCATCTAGATTCGATCTTAAGTACAGCAATGGCGGCATGCCACATGAACAATTGCTGAGCTCGATCGAGCTCTATGCCAAGGAAGTCGCTCCGGCAGTTCGGGAATCGATTACAGATTTCACCCCAATTCTTTGGGAATAGGGTTGAAACCACCTCGGTGTAGCGGGGGCCATGTCCGAGGCACGGCATCCTCTGGCGCGACTCATGTCTCAGATGAGGGATCAAAGAGGGACGATCATCCTAGCATCGATATGCTCTGTCCTGAATAAGATCTGGGATCTGGCACCTCCCGTCCTGATTGGGATGGCAATCGACGTGGTTCACCAGCAGGAGGAGTCTTTTCTGGCCGAGTACGGTTACACTGACCCATGGGTGCAGCTACAGGTACTCGCTGGAATCACCGTGGCAATATGGGTCCTCGAGTCACTCTTCCAGTACTTCTACGGAGTCCTGTGGAGGAATTTGGCACAGACTGCGCAGCATGAACTGAGGATGGATGCATACAGGCATATACAGGATTTGGAGATGCAGTGGTTCTCCGAGCAGAGCACCGGCGGACTGATGGCGATAATGAACGACGACGTCAACCAGTTGGAGAGGTTCCTTGACCACGGGGCTAACGATCTTCTCCAGGTCGGCACCACAGTCATCGTAGTCAGTGGCATCATGTTCTCCCTCGCGCCGGAGGTCGCCATGCTCGCTATCCTACCTGTCCCGATCATCGTAGGGGGCTCATTCCTATACCAGAGGCGGATTGCAGTTCGCTATACCGAGGTCCGCAAGGAGGTGGCGGAGCTGAACGCCATTCTGAACAACAACCTGCAGGGAATCACCACGATCAAGTCGTTCACAGCAGAGGATAGGGAGGCACAGAGGGTTAGCGAAGCCTCTCAGTCATACAGAGACGCGAATAGAGCGGCAATCCGACTCTCCGCATCCTTTGTCCCGCTCATCAGGATGGCCATTCTGTTCGCATTCACGGCCAACCTCCTCCTAGGGGGCAAATACGCCCTAGAGGGCAAGATAGGGCTTGGTGAGTACTCAGTCATTGTTTTCATCACTCAGAGGCTTCTATGGCCCCTGACCAGACTTGGGGAAACCTTCGACCTGTACCAGAGGGCTTTGGCATCCACAAGCAGGGTGCTAGATCTGCTTGATACCGAGGTCGGGGTAGTCGAGGGGACAACTAGTTTGGAGGAGGTCGAGGGTGATCTAAGATTCGAGGGAATCCAGTTCACATACCCAGGAAGGGAGGACGTTCTCAGAGGAATCGACCTCGAGGTGAACGCAGGCAAGACTGTCGGACTGGTAGGGGCAACTGGCTCTGGCAAGACGACTCTTGTCCGCCTACTTCTCAGATTCCATGACCCCATAGGGGGAAGCGTTACTATGGACGGGCACGATGTCAGAGATCTGCGGCTCGACTCTCTGAGGGGGGCGATCTCTCTCGTAAGCCAGACTACCATTCTTTTCCCAGGGACAGTAAGGGAAAACGTACTCTATGGCAGGCCAGAGGCATCCGAGGGGGAGATTGTCGAGGCTGCAAGAATTGCCGAGGCGATAGGATTCATTGACGATCTTCCCGAGGGATGGGAAACCAATATTGGCGAGGACGGGCATCGCCTATCTGGTGGTCAGAGGCAGAGGATTGCTATCGCTCGCGCCGTCCTGAAGGACGCACCTGTTCTGGTTCTTGACGAGGCAACTAGCAATGTTGACAATGAGACAGAGGCTGCGTTGCAGAGGTCCATAGAGAGGATTTCACGAGATCGTACAACGCTGATTATCGCTCATCGCCTCTCCACTGTCAGGAACGCAGACATCATCGCCGTGATGGAGAGGGGGAGGATAACCGAGATGGGCACCCATGACGAACTCGTCGCCCAGGAAGGTCTGTATGCGAGGCTATGGGCAGTCCAGACTGGGGAGGCATCACAATGAGCCATGATGGGGAAGTTCCGAGGCTGAACAACCTGGCGGAATCTCTCGGAATGGAGATCACCGAGTTCACCGAGGGTTCGTGTGTTGTCGAGCTAACCGTCGGGGAGAAGCATCTGAACATGGGCGGGATGGCCCATGGCGGCGTACATGCTACACTACTGGACACCGCAATGGGCGGCACGCTAGTCTCGATCATATCCAAGGAGGAGTGGTGTGCCACAGCCCAGCTGGACATATCATACCTGAATGCAGTCAATGAGGGAGACCATCTAGTAGCTACGGCCGAGGTCGTTAGAAGAGGGAGGAACTTAGCTCATTTGGAGGGTAAGCTGATTACCGGAGAAGGCAATCTAGTGGCCACTGCAAAGGGGACTTGGGCTATCTGGGAGGCCCGGCCAAAGAGCAGAGGCGGCTGATTCAGACTCATGCAGGCGTCATGTTCAAGAGGGGTAATCTCCTCTTGCAACCATGGCAAGGAAGGACTCTCTAACATGGTTCATGATGGGCATCGCACAGATTCTGATAGGGGAGGCAATCATCGATGCAGGAACCTCCAGCTGGATGGGGGAAGTTATCAGATGGTCCGGAGGCGGGACACTAGCCCTGGGGATTTACTTCCTTCTGTTTATTGCTCGTCACGAGTCAGAGTTCTCAGAGGTGTACAACAAAGCCGAGAAGACCATCATGGCGACTGATCCAGTAACCGGTGCGAAGGAACTGGTCGATGACTCTCCTAAAGGGGTCAAGGCAGCTTGGTACGCAATTCCCGTTACGATGACATTCATAGGCGCAATGGCCTTTCTCATTGGCTGAGGAAGGCCGATGTCTACCAAAGACGACGAAACGATAGTCGACAAGGCGATTGGAAACCCAGCATTCGACCAGATGTTCGGATATCACATATTTTTCAGAAGAGCCGCAATACCAGTCACACTGTTCCTAATCGGCCTTTTGACTTACACACTTGTCGACCCGTACTTCTCCTCCGACACTTCCCTCACCATCTCGTTCGTATTTGTTGGCCTCTCATTGGGCCCCCTCCTGAACATAGAGAGATACGTCGGTGTCCTACTCTCTAGAAAGTGACTATTTTCAACATAAATTCCGCCGAACAAGTCAAATCTCACTAGCCACGCGCCATATCAATGGTTGAGCTGAATTTGTTCGAACTAGTCGGTCTTGGTGATGCAACTGGGGTGGAGCTGCTCTTTGCAGCTAGCGCACTCGTAGGGGGGATTCTGTTCGTACTGTACTTCTTCCTGCTGATGATTGGGGGCATTGCCACGGATGTATTCGATGGATTGTTCGGGATAGATGTCGACATGGGCGCGGATGCGTCCTTCAAGGCCCTCACATTCCAAGGGATCATGGCATTCATGATGTTCTTTGGTCTCGCAGGCTTGTATGTCCTGAAGTCAGATGGGGGCCCTAGCCTGTCAGTCTTAGCAGGCGCTGCTGCAGGAGGGGCATCGATGTACGCCACTGGGAAACTATTCGAGCTCTTCGTCACCCTCCAGCAAGATGGCACCACCGATCTTTCCGAGGCAATCGGATCTAAGGGACAGACATACCTGCGTATCGCAGCTGAAGGTGTCGGGCAGGTCACCGTGGACGTCAATGGAGCCCAGAGGACCTACAACGCCAAGTCAGAGGACAATGCCGAGATAGGAACAGGGGATTTTATCGAAGTCGTCGATGTCATCGGCGAGGTTCTAGTGGTAAAGAGAATCTAGGCTCTGAGAGATTTCCCCGGTCCCGCAAAAGAGCGCGTCGGGTAAGGATTCATAGGTAAGCAACCCCTCTTCTGTAATGAGTTGAGCCAATGGTAGAAGCTGAAGGAATACTAACAATAATGATTTTTGCAGTCGTACTGATTCTTGTGGCTGCTGTGATGTTTTTCGCACAGCGATACAAGAGATGTCCGCCTGACCAGATTATGGTGATTTATGGCCGCACAGAAAGAACGGCGGACGGACGTCCAAAACCATCCAAGACGCTGCATGGCGGTGCCGCTTTGGTTTGGCCACTGATTCAGGACTACGCATACATCTCGCTTAAGCCGATGACTATCAACATCGACCTCAGAGGGGCCCTTTCCCTGCAGAACATCAGGATTAACGTCCCGAGCACATTCACAATTGGTGTTTCCACTGAACCTTCCATAATGGCCAATGCAGCCGAGCGTCTTCTGGGATTCAAGGTTGCAGACATCGAGGAGATGGCCAAGGAGATTATCTTTGGCCAACTTCGTCTGACTGTAGCGACTCTTACAATCGAGCAGATCAACCAGGATCGTGACTCTTTCCTAGAGCTGATTCAGAAGAACGTCGGTCAGGAGATGAGGAAGGTCGGCCTTTACTTAATCAACGTGAACATAGCCGACATTACCGATGAGTCGGATTACATTGAGAGCATTGGTAAGAAGGCAGCATCCACAGCAGTCGAGCAGGCTAGAATCGATGTTGCAAATGCACAGAGAGACGGTGCAATCGGTCAGGCAAAGGCAGACCGGGCAAAGGAGATTGAGGTTGCTGAGAACACAGCCGAGGCTGAGAAGGGTCGAAAGGCCGCAGAGGCCGATCAGCGCGTATACGTTGAGCAGCAAGAGGCCATGGCAGTTGCGGGAGAGAACTCTGCCCAAGCAGAGATAGCCAGAGCAAACGCCGATCTAGCCGAAGCAGAGGCTTCAGCCAAGCAGAGGGCAGACGTTGCTACTGCAAAGGCTGAGGCGGAGATTCAGAAGGCAGCCTACGAAGAGGAGGAGCAGAAGCTCAGAGCCACTGAGATTGCCCGTGAGACCATCGCCAAGCAACAGGTCGAGATAGCCGCAGAGGCAGATGCCCAGAGGCAGAGGCTAGTCGCTCGCGGTGAGGCAGATGCGATTCTTGCTAAGTACGAGGCGGAGGCCGAGGGTATCCAGAAGGTTCTGGAGTCCAAGGCTAAGGGCTACAGCAGCCTTGTACAGAGCGCATCTGGAGATCCCAAGGCAGCAGCAACTCTGCTGATGGTCGAGAAGATCGAGGCCATGGTCAATGCACAGACGGAGGCGATCCGGAACCTGAAGATAGACAAGATTACAGTTTGGGATAGCGGTAACAACGCGGATGGCAACTCTGCCACTAGCAACTTCGTTAGCAGCCTAGTTCAGAGCCTCCCCCCCATTCATGACGTAGCCAAGATGTCCGGAGTCGAGCTCCCAGACTACCTTGGATCGATGACCGACGATTCTGACGAGTCCTGATCTTATCGGAAGTTGTCAAATGACCGAGAGTGCTGTTGTCGTAGGTGGGGCGCGAACTCCCTTCTGCGAGTGGCTAGGGGGCAAGAGGGGTGATGGTGGCCCAGGAGGGAGACTATCATCGGTATCTGCAGAGGAACTAGGAACTATTGCAATAAAGGGTGCTATGGATAAGTCCGGCACTGACCCGTCTGCAGTTGAGCATGTGGTGATGGGTCACGCACTACAGACTTCCGGGCAGGCAATCTTCGGAGCCAGGCATGCCGGACTCAGAGCAGGGATACCTCAGGAAGTACCGATGCTTACGCTAAACCGGCTTTGTGGAAGTGGGGCTCAGTCGATAATCAGCGCTACCCAGATGATAATGCTGGGAGAGGCAGAGGTAGTAGTCGCAGGGGGCATGGAGAACCTCAGCCAAGCACCACACGTCCTCAGGGGTATGAGGGGCACCTACAAGCTGGGGAGGCCACCTACTGCAGGGGAAGAGATACCCCAGGATATGGAGGACTACCTGTTCACAAACCTGGTCGATGGAGTGAGTGGAATGTTCATGGCCCAGACCAGCGATGAGCTATGCCGAAGGAAGGGGATCCTCAGAGGGCAGGCAGATGAGTATGCTGCCATGAGTCACCAGAGGACTGAATCGAGTGTTTCGTCTGGAGTTTGGGAGGGCGAAATTATCTCGGTAGAGACTCCGGATGGCGTAATTGACCATTCTCATGAGGATCACGTGGTCCTCGGTACGACAATCGACACTCTTTCGGGGCTTAGGACACACTTCGGACCAGATTCCCTGGTAACTGCAGGAAATGCCTCGGGAGTAGTAGACGGCGCTGCTGCGGTCGTGGTGAAGTCGGAGTCCAGAGCAAAGGATGACGGCGACGAGCCACTAGCAAGAATCGTATCATGGGGGATAGTAGGATTAGAGCCAAGCATCATGGCTTACGGTCCGGTCCCCTCCAGCCTGAAGGCAATCGAGAATGCAGGACTGAAAGTCTCTGACATCGATCTGTGGGAGATTAACGAGGCATTCGCAGGACAGGCAGTAGCCTGCATTAAGGACTTGGGCATAGGCTATGACAGGGTCAATGTGAATGGAGGTGCTGTGGGGTTGGGGCATCCTCTAGCTGCTACTGGAACCAGACTAGTCCTGACTCTATCGCACCAGTTGAAGAGAGTCGGAGGACGCTATGGTGTCGCCACTGCCTGCATCGGCGGAGGCCAAGGAATCGCAGTCGTTGTAGAATCTACCTAATCGGTGGAGAATCTACTATCGGAGGGGTTATCCCTAATCGAATAATCCATTGTTCATGACCCACATACCCGGAACTGGACACGCAACTGCAAGCCGAAGTCTTGTGAAGACAATTTCCTGGAGAACAATAGGTACAATTGATACGATAATTATTGCTAGAATTGTTACTGGCAGTTGGACAGCAGGAGCGGCCATTGGGGGGATTGAGGTTTTCACCAAGATGGTGCTATACTTCTTTCACGAGAGGGGATGGAGCTTCGTCGACTGGGGTCTGGAGGATATCGATCCAGCAGATCCATCTTCTATTGTGGCATTGCCGCACTCATAGTAAAACTTTCAGGAAATCTATTTCTGACCGCTTAAGTTAATTGCTCTATGCTAGGCCCGAGGGCTCGATGGCGATGGGTATGTACACTAGGGAACGCGTCCTGGCAAAGACATTTGTTTGGAGAATTATTGCGACTTTGACAGGAGCTGCTGTAGCAGGGCTACTGACTGGAGAAATAGAAACCGCTGGATGGTTTATCGTCATCGAGTTCCCGTTGAAGATGGGATTCTACTACGTTCATGAGAGGGCATGGGAATCAGTGGACTGGGGAGTTGCCGAACAATCGGCATTAACTATTCACGAATGAACCAGTGTTTCTTTTTCGGTGAAAGTGGACGATTCATCCACAAAGGTCTCCTTTCACCACGAGGATGCACTTCCTTTTCTTTGGCCATCTCGTTCCACTTCTTGTAGTAATCAAATGACTTGTTCATATCCACCTCGACGTCACCGTACTTCTCTCCTCCGACCGGTCTAGAGATCCTGACCTTCTGGAGCCAGCAGTGCGCACCACTGATCGGGTCAGGTTGAACAGCGTGGGTGATGTTCTGGTGGACTCCCCCATCCCTCCACCAAACTCTGTTTGTATCTGGGTCGTCAGACTCCCATGGCCTGACTCCTGTGACAGTCCTCATCCTCATCCTCCCTTCTCCGAGGTCCTCGATCTCGACCTCGTTGGTCATGTATCGGTTGCCGGAATCTTGCTTCCTCCTCCATCTGCCGATGTGGTGGGAGCATCCAATTATTCCTGGCTTGATTCCCTCGGTAACCCATACCTTATCGACGAACCATCCTATTTCCGTCTCCACTTTGAGTAGGTCTCCCTCTCCGACCCCTAGTTTGGAAGCATCGTTAGGGTGGACCCAGAGTGGGTTTCTATGTGCTATCTCTGCAAGCCATTTGGCGTTAGCTGAGCGAGAGTGAATGTGCTGAGGTAATCGGAAGTTTGGCAGGAGGCAGTATTCGTCATCACCCTGTAGATTGTCCGGATGGACGTGACTCATGACTCTGTAGTGGGGGATGGAGTGTTCCGGGTAGCCGAACTCTACCATGCTGTTAGAGTAAATCTCCTGCTTCCCGCTTGGAGTAGGCCAACCCTCCTCCTCGTGTTTGTTGTAGGTTGCTTCCTCGATAAGGAAAGCACCGTGCTTCCTCATGTAACCAAGAGCATCCGTACCTTCGGCCTCAGCCGCTTCAGGTAGCCCCGGGATCCTCTCGAACATGTATTGGTAGTATTCGTCAATGGTGATTCTTTCACCCTCTCGATATGGACTCATGAAGTGCTCCCGTATTCCCATAGTGCCATCATCGATCCTCCATGACAACTCGTTCCAGAATTCGTCCTCTTCCCAAACCTCCCCCGGATTGACCTCGTGGGTGAACTTCACTTCCCTGCCCTCCCTACGCGCATATTCTCTCAGAACTGGTTGCCTGAAAGCTACCCACTTACCCGAGCTGGTTGCGTATGAGTTGACGTCGTGCCTCTCTGACGCATGACCCATGGGGAGGACGTAATCAGCGAAGAAGGCAGTTTCGTTCCACGTTGGCGTCAGAGCTACGTGACATCCAACTGCATCTTCGTTCTGCAGCATCTCGATCCATGAGAATCCGTCCGGGTAGGTCCAGACAGGATTGAAGACTCTCGTGAAGTAAACGTCCATCTCACCCCTGCCTTCCTTAACCAAGTGAGGCAGGATGTGACTCATCTCGTAGTGTGATAGGGTATATTCTGGCGGGAAGTGCAACTCGTTCCATCCATCTGGATCGGGAGGTACATCGAAGAGTTCAGGCTTGTACTTGGACCACGAATTGGGGGAAGTTCCACCCTCGGTGCCAACGCTGCCGGTAAGGACGTTAAGCAGATGGAGAGTTCTACTCACTTGCCACCCACCGAGATTTCCTATGGCGGCAGCTCTCCAAACATGGGTAGCTAGCCTGCTACCAGAGTTTGCTACTATCTCTCCTACCTCTATGACTTGCTCAACTGGAATCCTGCACTCTTTCGCTGCGAAATCGGGCGTATACTGCGCATACTCTTCCATCAGAAGCTCGATGAAACGATCGAACTCCCGTGGCTCTTCTGGATGGTCCGCTTCCAACCATTCCTCCCAGTTAACCCAGTTCTCTACGAATTCCCTGTCGAACAGTCCGCGCTCTAGTATCATATTCGCCCATGTTAGGAAAAGGGCCGATTCTGATCCGGGCCAAGTCGGAAGCCAATGGTCGGCCATGGCTGCGGTGTTGGATAGCCTCGGATCGATTACGATTAGCTTGGCCCCATCCATCATCCCTTCCAGAATTCTCTGTGCATGCGGATTGAAGTAGTGCCCTGTCTCCAAATGTGAGGAGGTTAGCAGAATTACCTTGGCCTTGGCATGGTCTGGCGATGGCCTATCATGGCGGTGCCAGAGTGCATAGCCTGTCCTAGCTCCAGCAGAGCAAATGTTCGTGTGACTGTTGTGGCCATCAACCCCCCAAGCCTTCAGAATCCTGTTCGTGTATCCCTCATGACCCGGTCTCCCTACGTGATACACAACTCTGTCCTTGGCTCCGGTCTTCAGGGACTCTCTGATCTTGGTTGAGATTTCGTCCAATGCTTCGTTCCAAGATATCTCTTCCCAGCCACCCTCGCCCCTTGCCCCAACTCTCTTCATTGGGTGCAGTATCCTCTCAGTGTCATTTATTTGGTTGATAGTTGCAGGTCCCTTGGCACAGTTCCTCCCTCTGCTTCCTGGGTGGTGTGGGTTGCCCTCGAACTTCGAAACCTGGCCAGAGTCCTTGTCCACATAGGCGAGAAGGCCACATGCAGACTCGCAGTTGAAGCATGTCGTCGGAACCAATGAGTATCGCTTCTCGACCATCTTAGGCCATTCATTGGCATCAAGCTCCACGTGATTGTGCCACTCTTCTGGATCTGGAAAATGCCTTAGGGACCCACTAGCTCCTACGGCATCCGGCCTGTCTAGATTTGGGATTATTCGGAGTCGCTGCGCAACTTTCTCGATGAACGTCTTACCCATGATAGCACCTCACAGCAATGGCTCCATTTGCGGCTTTATGACCAACTTGTTGTCGTGGGCAAGAATCGCTAGCAGGGCAAAACCCCCTATTAAGAAGGATATTGGATCCATCAATGAGAGTGGGAAGAATACTGCAGCTCCGATTGCCACGGTCTCTACTAGGAATTTTGCAGGCAGCAGGGAATCTTCCGACCAAGACCTGCCCTTGGCCTGCATCAGCAGCCAAGCCGTGTAAACCCCCGTCAGCAACGCCAGTGGCACTCCGGCAATTGATAGATAGATGAGAAATGACATATCTAAGTTCAGAATAATTACTCCAGCACTCAGGGCCAGAACGCCGCCATAGCCTGAGAGGATGTACGCGCCCTTCACTAGCCAAGAGTCCCAATTTGGCCTCAACATTACGTAAATGAATCTCTCTGGCCTGTCTAGATCCATGACGAGTAGGATGCCAGTGATAGCCAGGAAGACTATTCCGACACCGATAGTCATCGCCCATAGTCCATCGCTCATTTCGGCCAACCCGGATAGCATTGCTAGAACTGCCACCACATAGGTTCCGGAAGCAATCCCCTTTGTCCAGATGTAAGCAGAAACCTCCCAACCCCAAAGTATCCCCTTGCTGGGTTGATCGTAACTTCGCTTAGCCCCCACATCCTCCTTTGACAGTCTTTCCATCACATCTCTGATAATCGCCTGATCACGGGGGGCCGACTGCTTAGCCTTCTTTTCCAGAGCTAGTTGAACGATCATCGACTTGGTGTCTGCCCCCTCCAACCTGCTGTCTGCGTACTTAGCGAAGTGCCCGACACCGAAAGCTTGCTCGGTCCACATCCCAGACCCAGTTACCTCCGTGGCATACGGGTCGAGCATCTCCTCGCTCGCATCGATGTAGTACAGATTGGGGATCGTGCCAGACTGGGGCTTCCTAACAGTCGTCTCATGGGAAGCAACTAGGTTTGAAATCGCTGAGTTGGGGTCGTCCAAGTCTCCCGAGACTATGGACTCGGTAGGGCAGACGATCACGCATGCAGGCTCATAGGAGTGCTCAATCCTATGTGCGCAGTAGTTGCACTTAGCAGCAGTTCCCTTGTTGGGGTCAATGTATAGGGCGTCATATGGGCATGCTTGCATGCACGACTTACATCCTATGCATCTATCGTCATCGAAATCTACAATCCCGTCGGATCTTGTGAATAGCGCTGTAGTAGGGCAGATTGTGGTGCACGGTGAGTCCTCACAATGGTTGCATCTGTGGACGCTGAACTCTCTGGTTGAATCCGGGTAGGCACCGGTCTCGATGTACTTCACATGGGTTCTATTTACTCCGATAGGTACATCGTGCTCTGACTTACAGGCAACGGTACAAGCATGGCACCCAATGCAAGTCTTGTTGTTAATCACGAATCCGTAGTTGGTCACTATGGCTGCGATAACGCTTCGATGAAAAATGGTTCCGTATCACCCCAAGAGAATACTCAGTATCGCTCCCCCAGCTAGCCATGCGCCCGCCATCGAACCCACATTGCCGAAGGCAGTTACCATCAGCACTCTGCCAACGCGGTTTTTCCAGAACAGAGAAACCTCGTCAAGAACTAGGAAGTCTTGCGCATCTTTCCCTGTTGGAGATGCAACTTTCAACTGGGTGTATCCCGCGAACCATCCCGCAGCAAGTGTGGGGTTCAACGAAGTTATTGGGGATGCAATCGCACCAACCAGGATGGAAAGGGGATGCCCTCTCGCGATGAGCACTCCGATCCCAGCCATTAGGGCATTCAGTAGTAGCCAAGTCTGAGCAGTCTGCTTGAGATCAGCCAACTCCCCATTTGCGACCATCCAAGCAACGGCACCAAAGAGGAAGACGGGGATTGCGGCCATCAGCAGTCTGGGCCAAACTGATTTGGGAGGCTCCTTGCTCAGATCTTTAAGTCTTGAAGTGGTTTCCATCGCAGGCTCGCCAAGATTGTGCACCACTCCGCTCAGATGACCTGCCCCGATTACAGCAAGCACCTTGCCCTTGCCCCTAATCTGCTGAATCCTGCCGGCTAGGTATGAGTCTCTCTCGTCAATCAGGACCTCCCCAGCCCTAGGTGCGATTTCTCTGGCTTCCTCCATCATTGCGCTTAGGAGATCCGAGTCTCCAAGAACCTCATCTATCGAGATCTCATCCTCATCATCTTCCCATAGGAGGGCATTCAGAATCCTAAATTTCTCGAAAAAGCCCATTTTACTCCACGCCCTTCTTAGTGTCACAACTACGTCCCTGTCGATCATTTCAACGGGCACTCCAGAATCCTCAGCCGCATTGACCGCTGCCAGAAGCTCTGCCCCAGGCTTCTCCCCAGATGACACTCCCATCCTCCTCTGTTGTGCTGCAAGCGCTGATTGCAGTAGAATCATTGCCGACCTCCCTTCTTTGATTATCTTCAGGAGGTCTTCAGAATCTAGTGAATCTGGTTTTGTCAACGCTGCCATCCTCGAAGGGCAGAGCTCCACCGCCACCACGTCTGGCCCCCACTCCTCGATTTGGTTGCGCACTAGCTCTACAGATTCACTACTTACGTGCGCAGTCCCCAATATCCGGAGTTTAGCATCGATTTCTATGACGTTGTTCCGCTCTCCCAGATCTGACATGCTCTCACCTCACCGCCTTCATGGCTGCGAAAGTATCCGAGTGCTCTACAACATCATGGACTCTTATGATATCGACTTCCTTTTCCATGGATACCGCGGCCACTCCGAGCGAACCAGAAAGCCTGTCTTCACTACTCTCACGTCCTAGGAGGTCGTGAAACATGCTCTTCCTGCTCACCCCCCACATCAGGCTCATCTGCTTGTCCGGGACAACACCCCTGCCAGAAGATAGCAGAGCTACGTTGTGCTCCAGACTTTTTCCGAAGCCAATTCCGGGATCAGCGATTATTCGGTCCGGGGAGACTCCAGCCTCCACTAGGATGCTTGATTTTGTAGCCAAGTAGGACGACACCTCACTCACAACATCCCCATAACTTGGATCGTCCTGCATGTTCTCCGGCATCCCCTTCATATGCATCACGCAAACCGGACATTCGTATTCCACTATCACGTCTAGCATTGAAGGATCTCCCAATGCAGAGACGTCATTTACCAAATCTGCACCTGATTCTAGAGCCCGTCGCGCAACCTCCGCCCTTCTGGTGTCAACTGAAATGCACAAATCCGGATGCTCTGCTCTGATCCCAACTATCGCGGGGACAACTCTCGACAACTCGACCTCCACCGATACGGGGGTCGCCCCCGGTCTCGTCGACTCACCTCCTATTTCAATCCAGTCAGCCCCCTCCGAGGACATCCTAGATGCAGTAGCAACTGCTAGGTCAGCACTTGTATTTCTGGAATCTGAGTGGAATGAGTCCGGGGTGACGTTTACCACCCCCATTATCCTTGGATAACCATCCTCTCGGCGATTTATCATGGGTCGCCAGTCGGCCATATGAGACTCGCAAACGACGATTGCTTTATGATGTGACGGAGGGGCAATCGGGCGATGGTTCTGGGCGAGGAAGCTTCCTCAGAGGCAACTTCGCCGATGCCTGAAGCAGTATCCGAGGATTCTCACGATCCCGAAACACTATTCATCCTAGACTCAATAGTTCAGAGACTAAAGCCTCGCGATGCACACCATGTCAGGGATATGATCACTGACAGAGCTAGAGCCTCCGGTGCACTATTCATTTCCAGTGCATTGTGGTGGTGGATCACGATTAGCAAGGGGAAAGAACAGGTCATTGGATCAGAAATACCATCTTCGAACATAGGGGCTTTCGACTTCGAAACTGTAAGTGTGATTATTCCAGCACTTGTTATTGCAGCTACTCTATTCACAGGAGTGGGGAGGGAGAGGGGTAATGCTACCATGACTGGAATGGGGGGTGGTCTTGCAGTTCTGGCGATATTCTACATCCTCGAGCCAGCACTAATGAGTTATGATGAACTTCAGGGGGATGCGCTATTTGCGTCGGCACGAGTCCTATTTCTCGCAGTGATGGTTGGATTCGCATCCCATATGATGTTCGACGCCCTACTTCTACAGTGGGTCAGAGCTAGCATGCTAAACATGGGAGTTGACGTTTTCCCGTCTTCTTCTGGAAGCGAAACTATCGAGGGTCATGCTGATGAAGCCCCCCCTTACGCATGAGTCATGCGTGAAGACGGTCTGCCTAGGCTTTCCGTTCTAAGACTGGGTCACCGCAGGGACAGAGACAAGAGAATCACCTCCCATCTAGGTTTGACTGCCAGGGCTTTCGGGGCCGACGAGGTAATTCTTGCTGGGGACAGAGACCCATCAGCATTGGAGACTTGGGACTCAGTAACCGAGAGGTTTGGGGGGGACTTTCTGAGCAGATTCGAAGATAGCCCTATGTCCATGCTCAGGAATCAGTCCAAGTCCGGAGAGGTTACGATAGTTCATCTGACAATGTACGGGAGTCCTTGGAGGGAATCCCTCTCATCCATCCCCGTCGATAAACCAGCCTTGGTAGTCGTCGGCGGCACAAAGGTCCCAGCAGAGGTTTACCATTTGGCCGATTTCAACATCTCAGTTGGGAACCAACCTCACTCAGAAGTGGCAGCTCTAGCAGTTTTCTTGGAGTCTTGGATCGGGCAGATAGATGAGGCAGAAAGGTTCCATGGGGCCAAGATGAGAGTCCTCCCATCCGCTAATGGAAAGACCGTAATCAACGATGCAGAAGAGTGAATTTACAGTAAATAAAATTCCTTTCCCCTGTCAACCATTAAGAATCGTACTTTCGCAGCTTTGCTGATGTCGGAGAGCTCAGAACAAGGCGGCTTCTGTCCGGGTGCTGGAATTAGTGGGGTCGAATCCCCTCCGACATTCTCAGACGCAGCCGACATGCTCCTAGAAAATGCACTAACAGAGCAACCCAGTGGCTCTCTGGGAATCCTACTTTTGGCCGATGGAACTCGCTTCGAAGGACGTCTATTTGGCTCAGAGCAAATTGCAGAGGGGGAGCTTGTATTCACAACCGGGATGTGCGGATATCAGGAGAGCCTCACGGATCCCTCATTTGCGGGACAAGTTCTAACTTTCACATACCCACTTCTGGGTAATTATGGAATACATCCCGGAGTCTCCGAGTCTTCTTCCGTTCATCCGAGAGGAGTGGTCTGCAGACAGCACATTACTTCCCCAGACCATCGCGACTCAGTTGGCAGCGTTCACGATTTATTGGTTGCACACAATATCCCTGGAATAGAGGGAATCGATACTCGAGCACTAACCAGGAGGGTTAGGGAGCACGGAACTCTGCTTTGCGTGTTCGGCCCCGCTGAGAGGGTCGAGGAGATGGAGACTATTCTAGAGGAGATGACTCCTCCAGATTTAGATGATCTAGTAGCGCAAGTAACTTGCGATTCCCCCATACTGCTCAATCCCGGTGCTAAGGGATTGGATGGCCTCCCTCTGCCAAGACTTGCTGCTATCGACTGCGGCGTTAAGCATAATATATTGAGAGAATTATGCACTAGGTTCGAAGTGGTCTGGTGCCCAGCAGATATGCCTCTAGAAGAAATATCCAGAGATTGGTCTCCCGATGCCCTATTTGCTTCAAACGGACCAGGAGACCCAGCTCATCCGGGAGCAGCAACCAATGCAAGGAAGACTCTGGCAGCAGCAGTCAGGCATGGGATGCCAGTAATGGGGATATGCCTAGGTCATCAGCTAATGGGTCTGGCTGCAGGCCTTAGGACATACAAGCTTCGATATGGGCACAGAGGTTCCAACCAACCAGTAATGGATTTGGAGACAGGGAGGGTCCATATCACTAGTCAGAACCATGGATTTGCAGTAGAAGATCCAGTTCAGGGGATGCTTGCCCCCCATCCCAGCGGGGTCTGCTCAGAAGAAACTGAAAATGTACTAGGCGCGGAGTTCAGAGTTCGACACATTAACTCTAATGATGGGACGGTGGAGGGGCTCGATCTCCTTGACAAGCCAGCATTCACCATTCAATTCCATCCCGAAGCATGCCCAGGTCCGCACGATGCATCCCCACTCTTCGACAGGTTCCAGAAAATAGTAACCGATCATTTAGGTCTCGTTAGTGCCGAATTAATCAGTAATGAGAGGGGTTCCTAATGCCTCGCAGAGACGACTTGAAGAGAATCATGATTCTTGGAAGTGGGCCGATTAGGATAGGTCAGGCAGCAGAGTTTGATTTTTCAGGATCCCAGGCCTGCCGTGCTCTCCGATCCGATGGTTACGAAGTGATTCTCGTCAACTCAAACCCTGCTACGATACAGAATGATCCGGAAATGGCGGACAGGATCTACATCGAACCCCTACTTCCAGAGGTGGTGAAGACAATCATGGAGTCCGAAAAGCCAGATGCCCTTCTAGCAGGAATGGGGGGCCAGACAGCTCTCAATATTGCTTCTGCCTTGGCTAAAGACGGAACTCTGGATGAGTTGGGGGTTGAGTTGATCGGTTGCAACCTTGCTGCGATTGATGAGGCAGAGGATAGGGATCTGTTCAAAAAAGTGTGCGAGGAGATAGATCTTCCAGTTTGTAAGGCCGTGGCCTGCGAATCAATTGAGGGGGTCATCGCGGCAGCCGAGGAACTTGGTTCATTTCCTCTGCTAATCAGGCCAGCTTTCACCCTTGGCGGCCTAGGTGGGGGTACGGCATTCAATATGGGCGAGCTAGTGGAGATGGCCAGCCAAGGAATCCTACATTCAGCAATTGGGCAGGTACTAATTGAGGAGAGTATTCTAGGGTGGCAAGAGCATGAGTACGAGGTAATGAGGGATGGTTCAGATAATGCGATCATCGTGTGCACGATGGAGAACATCGACCCTATGGGGGTGCACACTGGAGAGTCAATCGTGGTTGCCCCACAGCAGACTCTTTCCGATCGAGACCATCAGGGCCTAAGGGATTCTGCTCTGAAGCTGATTCGGAGACTCAATATCAAGGGCGGGTGTAATGTACAGTTTGCTGTCGACCAGTCAACGGGGGACTATCGCGTCATTGAGGTCAATCCCAGAGTATCAAGATCGTCTGCCTTAGCATCAAAGGCCACTGGTTATCCAATAGCGAGGATGGCTGCATTGATTGCAGTCGGATATACCTTGGATGAACTCCCCAATCCAATCACCGGAGAGGGAACAACGGCAGCATTCGAACCCACCCTGGACTATTGTGTAGTCAAGATTCCTCGCTGGCCTTTTGACAAGTTCAGGACTGCAGATAGGAACCTTGGAACTTCAATGAAGTCAACCGGGGAGGTAATGGCAATAGGGAGGTCATTTGAGGAGGCTTGTCTAAAGGCTTGGGCTAGTCTGGAATATGGGAAGCCACATCCACGACCTCTAACAATGTCGGATGCTTCAGACGGCGAAACAATGGACGAGAGGGCATCGGAGAAGCTCCCTACCGCCCTCCATGAGGACTGGCTAAGAATTCCTACGGATAGAAGGCTTGGAGCAGTCATCGAGGCATTTCGTAGGGGTTATTCAATAGATGACGTTCGAGATCTTACAGGTGGAATTACACGTTGGTTCCTAACGAGTTTTGAGAGAATAGCTGCAATAGAGACCGAAATCCGTGCAGCTGGAGAAATGGGGATGCGTCCTTCTGGCATACCCGTGAAAGAGATGCGTTCTTGGAAAGGTGCAGGCTTCACTGATTTACACATCGCAGATGCTCTATGCGGATTCCCTGAGAGCGGTTTCAAGAATCTTCCAACCGGTCAAGACGAAAAATCTGTGAGGCTCAGGCGGCACGAGTTGAGTATTCATCCTCGCTATAGGATGGTTGACTCTTGTGCTGCAGAGTTCGCTGCAGTAACTCCCTATTATTACTCGACCTATGAAGGCGGCTCAGCAGAGTCAGGGGTGGACTATGTCCCGGGACTAGCCTCCTCCATTAAGCATAGGATTGTCGTAGTCGGTTCTGGACCCATTAGAATCGGCCAGGGCATAGAGTTCGACTACGGTTGTGTCCATGCCGCCGGCGCAATTCAGGACTTGGGCCACGAGGCAATCATCATCAATAACAATCCAGAGACGGTATCCACTGACTTTGACACCAGTGACAGGCTGTACTTTGATCCACTAACCCTAGAATCTGTCACGGAGATTCTTCTCCGTGAAGATGCCAATGGGATCCTACTGCAGTTTGGGGGTCAGACTGCAATAAATCTTGCACTTCCTCTGGCCCATGAGCTCCCCCACCTCTCCTCAATGGGGCTAGAACTTTCGATGGAAGGTACATCTCCAGAATCGGTAGATGAGGCTAGTGATAGAGAGAGATTCGAGGAATTCGCTCTGAGGTGCGGGCTTAGAATGCCCGATGGGGCCACAGCTACCACTCCAGAAGGGGTTAGACATGCTGCAAATGAGATTGGCTATCCGGTTCTTGTCAGGCCCTCCTATGTACTCGGTGGAAGGGGAATGGAAATTCTTGCTAATTACAAACAGCTGGAATCTTACATGAGAGATGCTTACCTATCTTCTGAAAGGCCATTGTTAATCGATAAGTATCTTGGAAATGCTATGGAACTCGATGTAGATGCGGTTTGTGATGGTGAGGAAGTTCTGATTGGGGCAATAATGGAGCATCTGGAGGAAGCTGGAATTCACTCCGGCGACTCAACTTGCTTCATCCCTCCGCAAAATGTGCCGAGCGAAATTCTTGATCAGGTAGAGGAGTGGACGAGATTGATTGGAATGGAACTTGGAATTCGAGGGTGTTACAATATTCAATTTGCAATCCATGAAGGCTCACTATATGTCCTTGAGGTTAATCCAAGGGGTTCGCGAACATTTCCATTCGTGGCAAAGTCAACAGGAATTCCTCTAGCTAGGATTGCAGCCCGGGTCGCTCTGGGTGAAAGGCTCTGTGATCTCGAGATCCCAGAGCCACAAGTCGATGCCGTATGTGTTAAGGCACCAGTCTTCCCCTTCATCAAGCTCAGAGGATTAGATCCAGCACCAGGTCCAGAGATGAAGTCGACCGGAGAGGTCATGGGTTCGCATGTAAGGGCATCAGCAGCTTACTTGAAAGCCAGATTAGCCACAGAAATCCCAGTCCCGACAGAAGGTGGGGTCTACATCACAGTGAAGGACGAGGACAAGTACTCGATGATACCCCTAGCTGAGAGCCTCAAGGAAATTGGCTTCTCGATTTTTGCCACTCGGGGCACATCAAGAGTCCTCAGAGGGGTTGGGGAGCTTGAGGTGGAGACTTGCTACAGGATTGCCGAAGGACGTTCCCCAGATGCTCTTGATCTGATGCGGCAGGGAAAGATTCAGCTAATCATCAATACTCCTAGATCAACTGGAGGCGCCGTGCTCGATGGAAATATGATGAGGAGGCTCGCAGTTGAGTTGAACATTCCCTTTGTAACTACGATGGCTGGTGCCAGAATGGAGGTCGAAGCGATCAAGGAAGCCATAATGGGCATTCCCGAGCCAAGGCTGCTTGAGATAAAATCACTCGAGTAGAGTAGCCCCTGTTTCAGTCCGTACTATCTTACCGTCCTTTTTGGTATGCACTGACATGACAGCTTCCCTAGAACCATCTGGGAAGTCCATTACCGAGTGCTCAACAAGAATCTCATCATTTTCGTAAATACATCTTGAATTGTTGACCACGACTTCTGTGTTTGCCATCATGTTGGCCATCATCTCACTCATCTGCTGCTTATTCATCTTAGTCCCAGTCTGGTGCCGAACAAATTCGTACTCATCATGCAATGCTTCTGTGTAGTAACTTGCCTCTCTTTCTTCAATCGCCTTAGTTAGTAATTCGAATACTCCCATATCGAACCCTCCATTGCGTTGGTTTTGAGATTTTTCTTCGGGCATTTAGGGAGAAGTTGGTGACTTCCCTCTTCATAAACTACGCCAAATCAAGTAGATTAACGACAGTTTCCCTTCCGATTTCGGTAATTAGAGATGAGGCCTTAGGTCCGTTTTGCCTGCCAATTAGAGCCCAATATAATGCAGTAAAACATTCTCTCCGGGGAATTTCAGAAGATTCGGATGCTTCGGAAATGGACGAGCTAACCTCATCTTCCCCCCACTCGCATTCAGACAATAGTCTCGAAAGTGCGGAGAGGAAAATAATCGCCCCCGAATCGAGCCTTCCCCTTGCCTCTTCACTTATCTGAGAATTGACTCTCAAACGCGAGTCTTCTGGAAAGTGAGGGCTGTTAATCCATACCCTCATCCTATCTAGCCTGAGCTCCAATGATTTACCAGGGCTTCCTTCAATGTGCCCAGATCTGCAAAGAGATGACCACACATCCTCATCATTTGACTTGATTTGAGCTAGCATGGATAGATGCCTGAAGGTCACTCCGGCTATCGAATCACGAGGGTCAGACCCCGCCTCTACTTGACTCAACCTTATCGCCCCACTATGTGTTTGGGCCGCAACTAATTGCCGCTTACTCATCCCTTCCAAATCACCATTAGAACTGGAAACCAGCCTCTCGTATTCGTCAGCAGTTTGGAAAAGGCTGCTTCCTGTATCGAACTCAATATGCCGATTAATCTTGCTTCTGGCTATTACATACCGGAGTATCTCGGGAGGGACCAGTGAGAGGGCCTCCATCGGACCTATAGTCACTCCTGAAGAGCTCGACATCGGCCCCATCCCCTTTAGTTGGATCCACTCATAGACTATCTTGTCAGGTGGCGTGCCCCCTAGGAGTCTGCAAATCGGAATCCCGGTATCGTAACTCCCGCCAGCGGCTCCATGGTCCTTTCCCGCCGGCTCACATGTAATGCCGTGGATTATCCATCTGGCCGCCCAATCAACTCTCCATGGCATTTTACCATGACCTTTCCTGATGTCGGATTTGCCTTCTACGCCATGAGAATCCTTCCAGAAAACATATGGATTCTCATACCCAGTAACATTCACACCATCCATGCTTCCGTCTGAACCCATTGGATTGTAGGGAAACCACTCCTCATCAAGCTCTCTTCCAGAAATATCTTGGATAATCTCCCTAATACCGTCCTTATTGGAAATGGCCAAGTCGATGAAGTCAGCAAATTCTCCCGACTCATAGGATAAATGATTCATCACTACTTCTGGATTTACCCCTATCTGCTCAAGAGATTCCAAGAAGGGGCCAAGAAAGTGATCAGCATATGTGGTTCTACCATCTCCTGGACTCCCATCTTCAGAGGGAGCCGGGACGTATGCAAGGGGGTGCCCGATGTACTTCTCGTATTCTGGTGAAAGGAAGTCGTACACCCTCCTTAGGGGGTCCATGGAATCAACTATGAAGATATATTTCGACTGAACGCCCGCATCAATGCAGGCTCTGTGGATCATTTCTGCAGAGAGAATCTCCCTGAGGTGGCCGATATGGAACTCTCCAGAGGGGGTGATTCCAGAGGCAGTGACCTGAGAACCTCCACGCTCGATGAGCCTTTGTGCGGTGAAATCCGCCCAGTGCATGCGCCACCTCAGACCGTCGCTGCTCTGATCAGAGCCCTCAACGGGACACCATCGACGTCATCGTCCCAGGACTTGTTTACGAGAACAATGCACATCTTGACTTCTGCCCCTGAATCTTTTAGATCGGCAGCAATCTTCTTCATTGTGGTCCCAGAAGAGTACACATCGTCTACAATGATGACTCTCTTTCCTTCTGTGCTGGCATATACTTCGGAAAGATGCCCACTGGCATCTTCGCTGATGCTCCTGACTACGGCCATCTCCAAATCCATAGTTGCAGAGATAGCTTGAGCGAAGGCAATACCATTGATGCTAACCCCGACAATCGTATCCACTTCTTCGCCAACCATCTCATCGATAATGTCACAGAAAATATAGGATACTGCCTCAATCCGATCACCCTTGACAGCTATAGATCGCCATCCAACCTTCACATCCAGTGGTTTATCATCTACTTCGTAGTCACTGGAGGAAAGCCACTGCACTGTGGTTTGTGACAAAGAAAGCTCATCCGCTATTTGCTGGGTATTGAGGCCTTTGGTTCTGAACTCATCGACCTTGGCCCTTAGTTCATCCAAGCTTAGGTGCATCAGTCCATGCCAGCGTTAGAGTGCTATGAATGCACCGGGAGAATTTTATCCAGATGATTGTATTTTCTATGCTCAGAATCTGCCAGTGCTCCCGAATCCACCTTCTCCCCTGTCTGTATCTCCAAGGTCCTCGATCCCAACTTCGACAAAGTTAGAATTTGGTATCGGTGCAATTACTAGCTGTGCAATTCTCTCTCCTGACCTAATCTTGTAAGAATCCCCCTCTCCGATCCATGTCATCAATACGAAAAGCTCCCCTCTGTAGTCTGCATCGATCGTTCCAATGCTATGTGGCAGAATTAGTCCCTTTGACCCTAGGGATGACCTAGCCCTAACCTGCCCCTCGTAACCAATCGGGATTGCAACCCTCAGGCCCGTACTGACCTTCACACTAGAACGAAAACTGACAATGGTATCCTCCAAACAGTACAAGTCCCATCCGGCCGCATGGGTACTGCCTCGGGTGGGGACTCTCGCTCGTGGGTCCGTCCTAGCAATCTTTACTTTCGGCCCCTCAGTCACAATATGGCCAGACATAACCAGTCCTTGACCGTTCCCAATACCCCCGGTGAGGTGAAAAGGGCAACTATTGTCCCATCCCTATGGCCAACCGCGAATATGAAGATCTCTTGGACCGTGCCAGGGATCGGATTCCTAAAGACATCAGTGAACGCTCCCGGTGGACTATGCCACAGCCTGACATCATGATAGAGGGAAGTCAGACGATTCTCCGAAACTTCTCAGAGATTGTAGATGCGATGGATAGAGATGCGAACCATGTTTTTCAGTATTTATTGAATGAGCTCGGTACTTCCGGAAGTAGAGAGCAAGTCAGAATTATGCTAAAGGGCAAGGTCCCGCCAAAGAGGATCAAGGAGAAGATTGTCTCCTACGTTAAGGCATACATTCTCTGTGGCGAGTGTAAGGCTCCCGACACTAGGTTCATGCGCGAGGATAGAACAACCCTTCTCAAATGTCAGGCATGTGGGGCAACAAGGCCTGTTAGGCTGTAGTTACTGAGGTGAGAAATCAAGCAGGATCTTTCCTCTGTTCTTTCTGTCATGCATGTGCATCTGGGCCTCAGCCACTTTTTCGAATCTCCAAATAGAGTCAATCACAGGGTCTATCTCTCCTCTTTGAAGCATTTTTGATAGGGAACTCAGGTGCTCTTTGAATATCGACTCGTCTTCTAGGAGCCCCATATGTATTCCGAAGATTGCTTTGTTGGAACTCATCAGTCTGAGGGGGTCGAATCTGGGCATGCTCAACCACATTCTGATTTCAGATAACCTAGATCTCCTTTGTCCACTTACTGCAGCAGAAGCGCCAAAGTAATACAATTTCCCACCCTTTCTGAGGGACTTGAATGAACGCATTAGGTGCTTCCCTCCAACGGGATCGATTGCATGATGCACTCCCTTCCCGCCAGTCATTTCCTTGCAAACGTTGACGAAGTCCTCATTTTCTCTGTCTACGAATCTCATCCCCATAGACTCGACAAACTCTCTCTTTGGGGTGGAAGCGGTGCCGATCACTAGAGAGGCACCGAACGCTTTGCATAACTGTGCCACAGCTGTACCTACTCCCCCAGCAGCGTGGTGAATCAGTACTGTGTCCCCCTCCTCTATCCTCCCCAGATGGACCAGCATGTGGAATGAAGTTCCGTAGGTGACAGGAATTGCCGCAGCCTGATCAAAGGATACAGATTCAGGGATTGGCACAACCCTCCTTGCATCTAGGCAGACCTTCTCGGAATAACCCCCAAAGCCAGTCATGGCGAGCACCCTGTCACCTACATTGTGGGACTTTACTCCGTCTCCGATTCCAATTACTTCTCCCGCCGCTTCATAGCCCGGAGTAAAGGGGAAGTCAGGATTGGATCCATATATCCCCTGCCTCATCATCAACTCTGCAAAGTTCACACCTGCTTTGTGGATCCTAACACAAATCTCGCCCGACTCGGGAACTGGATCGGGACACTCTACGATTTGGATGGCGTCAACACCGCCGGCCTTCGAATAGACTACCTTTCTCATTTTTTCACCAACTAAAGATTCCGATTCATTGTATTACTACGGGAGAAAAAATCGAATTTCTTCAACCCCCTTCTTGGTCTTTGATGGCACTGATTCTGGATAACCTGCCTTGATGAATCCGATTATCCGCTCATCTCCGGAACTCACCCCTATCGCACTATAAGCAGTTTCTGAGCGTGTTATAGCTCCCGTACTCCATTGCGAACCTATTCCGTTTCCCCATAGTGAAAGTATCAGATTATGAGTCGCACAAACCGTTGCAGCATAATCCTCTTCCTCTCTAAATTTGTCTTCTGGGGTGAGAGAACTAGTTACACAAATTAGCACTGGAGGGGAGAGAATCTTTCCTACTGCCTTAGTTATTCCTGCAGCAGAGTCCTCCCCATGGAGAATTTTTTTCTTCGCCAGCCTCTTTACTTCGGGAATTAGATTCATCCTGGAACCCCTTCCTAGGACGTAGAATCTCCATGGGTGGGTATTCTTGTGACAAGGGGCATTTCTTGCAGCTTCAAAACCAATTTCCAGATATTTCGCATCTACTTCCCTTTCGCTAAATCTGTAAATGGTCCTTCTTGAAGTAAGGGCATCTTGAATTTGGATCATCTATGCTCACCAATAACTCCATCGAATTTGGCCGCCAATACAAAGTCCGACTCAGTTAGTGCATCGATCTTGTGCGTGTAGATTACTGTGACTAGTTTTCCCCACCCCAGTTCAAAATCAGCGTGATGGGATTGCTGTTCACAAATTTCCCCAAGCAAATTTGTAAATTTTAAGGCAGAAGCAAAATCTGGGAACTCCCATTTTCTAGTTAGATGGTGATTTTCTATCAATTCCCAGGCACTATCAATCTGAACAAGAAATGCTCCAGACTCCTCTTCACTGAGTGGGGGGGATCCTCCTTCGCATGGCACACAGTCCATCGCGGAAAGCCTATCCAAGTCATTTACCCCCAAGATAAGTTGTTTCCATGGCCTTCACTAGTCTCCTCTGCCATCTCGTGGACCTCCGACCTCCTCTTCATGTCGTCCTTCTCGAACTTTAGTAATTCTTTGTCTTCGATGTATGTCTTCCTAAGGTGAGTAACAAGCCTAACTTCGACAATAGCATCTCGAGATATTGATCTGAATTCTCCATTCTCATCAAGAACGTCAATCGATGAACTCCTGCCACCAACCATCATTCCTCTCACCCATGGGTCTCTGTCATCCGGAAGCATCCTCTTGTCTAGGAGCATCTCAATCAGGTCATCCTTTCTCAGACCATACTTTCTGTCCAATAGCGGCCCATGAAATACGTCCCCAAGCTCCTCCTGACTAGGTGAACCATACTCTTGGAAGAAGTTTGCAGCCCAAGGGGGAAGGTCATTAATTCCCCCATCCCGCTCAGTGTCCGACACATGCCTTCGTTTGGGTAATCATAGAAAAACCAGCGGGTCCACGCATCCTGAGAAAAATTCCAAACATTACTAATGATTGAAGTGCAATACCGTGGCGGAAGCGATGTAGGTAGTTGTATGGCATCTGTTGAATGGCGGTCGATTCCCACTGTTCTTTATCCACAGGAGATCCTTGACAAGGCGTTCGGGAGAGCGAGCAGTCAGGCCGACTTGGTCGAGGATCCAGATAAGTATCACAGAGTCAGGAAGCAGATGAGTAGGATGGTCCAGTCAGCTTGCGACGTTGCGACCAAGACTCTAAATTCATACGTAGGCAGATGGCCAAGTCTCAATGCATTGTCTGAGTTTGATCAGGCTCTGGTGGATGCAGCTGTGGGGTGTGATGACTTCAAGAGGAACTTAGCAGCGTTGCAGTGGGCCGCCGAAAAATCTCAGCGGATTTCGGGAGAGGCACAATCCAAGATTCTACGTCTACGGGACATCGATGGTTTCCATAAGGCCAGAAGACATGCCTATGGGCGACTCTCTTCTATCATCGATCAGATTTCCCCTCAGATTTTGTGGTTGGGAGAGGCACGAGACGTTCTGAGGACCCTTCCCTCAATAGATCCACTAGAACCATGCATTGTGGTAGCAGGATCTCCAAATGTGGGAAAATCAGCACTAATAGCCGCACTCTCTAGCGGCGAACCCCAAGTTGCGTCTTATCCATTCACTACAAAGCAATTGCACTTGGGACATTTCACCCATCGCAGGAGGGTGTATCAGATGGTAGATACTCCCGGGCTCCTTGATCGACCAATGCCGGAAAGAAATCAGATCGAGATGCAAGCTATTGCAGCTCTGGAGCATCTCGGAGATGTACTGCTATTCCTAATCGATAGAACTGATGGCTCTACCACTCCAATATCTGAGCAGGAACACCTGCTCGAGGAGGTCAGGACTTTGTTATCGGATCGACGAGTCCTAGTCGTCTCTACAAAATCAGATATCCTGGAAAGTAATGTCGCAGGAGATGATCATAGGATCAGCTCAATCTCCGGTCAAGGGCTCGAAGAATTGAGGTCAAATTTGATTGAAATTATCGATGCTGATAGGATTGATGACCCCTTGTCCCTACCTGATCATTGGCCAAGAGAGGACAACCAATAGTCTGAATCCCGAATCATACATGCCACGAATGACCACATACGACACAGTAGAAGTCATACCCTCCGTACGAGTCAGCCAACCCCGAGACATCTATCTCAGAGCCACAGTTGGGGCATTTAGTTACGCGCATAGCCACTCCAATACGGATTGGTTATTCAACGATACTGAATCAGACTCACTCTTTTCTTCTGAAGCGGTTTAGTAGGTTCCTGACTGGGAAGGCCATTTCACCTGCTCCAAGTAGTAGAAGTGCCGACGTTGCTGCTAGTACAAGCTCCACTGTATTGTTCAAGTGGATTTCAGAAACCATCTCGACCATCTGGGTATCTAGTCCCGTACCTTCATATCCAGCAGTAACGAATCGATATGAACCGGGTTTGAGTATGAAACTCATCGATCCATCATTGTCCGGCCCACCGGCTACCAGGAAACTTCCAATTTGCTCCTCTGTGCATTGAGTTAACCCGGTAGAACTGTCCGGCGGACATTCTTCAGCAGCAGAGGAATCAACCACTCCGAGCCAACCTCTTTCTGGTTCCATCCACTCAACATATAGTGTGATTTCCAATAGTCCGAATGCAGGGGGGACATCCAAGTCTTCGATGGTCATTCCAACGTGGCAACCGGCATCTCCATCCGAGCATGGGACGATTGGCACTTGACTACCACTTGGGGGCGTTTCGTATCCCATCAGTCCCAGGATTAGTATCAAGGCACATAGTGACCCAACCAACATCGGCAATAATGAGAGAATCCTTAACATCATCCTGACATGCCTCTGTTTACTGATGGTTTAACCTGATGCTCCCGTGAATATCTGTAATGCAAGGAGCCCGACAAAAATTACAATTCCAGCATACATCAGAAATGTGAATCTCTTCCGAGACTTTTCACGACGCTCATACATGGAAGAACAACCCTCTTCTCCACAAATTGCTGGCTCCCTATCCAAAGGAATGGGATTCCAACAGACTGAACAATGCCGATGCGGCTCTACTTTGTTGCTAACTCTAGATTTTTGACCTCTATTTGCCGCCGCCGCATGCGCTTGCTTGGCAGTTCTTTTAGCAGCCTTCAGAATCGTATCTTTCCTGCTTGACATTAATCTCTCACCATCGTCCCCTCGAAATCATTTCCTTCTAGTGAATTCTTGATAAATTGAGTTATCCGCCCGTCAAGAACGTCAATGGGAAGGCAATGATCCAATGCTTCAGCCACGCCAACCGGGTCTACAACTTGCGAACTGCCCGCCTCTGCATGCTCCGGCGGCCCAACAATTTCCTGAAGCTCTCTAAGAGTCAGTGAATCATACGATTCCGCGCCCGGATTCTCCCTTGGATCATTTGAATAGACCTTCGAAACATTCGTTGCAATTATGCATTTTTCTGCTCCACATTCTATTGCCAGCCTGATAGCTACGGCATCAGTGGTATGCCCGGGATCCGTGCCCCCCATCACAATAACATCGTTCCTCCCTAGTTCGAGAACAGCCTCTTCCACAGTCTCCGGAATCTTCATCGGAACGCAGATTCCCCCGTCGGAAAGGGATTCTTTGACAATTGTTGCATTAAGCCTAGTGGCCGCTATACCTATCCTATCGAGGTGAGAAATATCTTCAATCAACGGCCTAGCCAAATCTATTCCCTCTCTAGCAGGGGCTCCTCCTCCGACCACCAGTGCCACCTTCTCTCCCGACTCTACCCTAGACTCAATTATCTTGACTAGTTCCCTCAGCCAGGCATGCCTCTCTTCGACTTCTGGTCTGAGCAAGCTACCTCCGAGCGCAACAACTACCGTCGCCATCGACCATAGGTTGGCACCTTGCCTTTCAATACGTATGCTCTACTGGGGCTGAAGGGTTGAAATGCCGCCCATGGTGGCAAAACACGGAGGAGTATCATGTCTGATGACTTAGCACAACAGCAACGGAGGCTCCGACTGAAGAAGTCACTAAAGGAACTCTCCGGAATGAAGGGGATGGGGACCGAGTTGGTATCTGTCGTAATTCCCCCAGATAGGATGATTCACGATGTCCGGCATCATCTCAGTAATGAGGCCGGTCAAGCGGCCAATATCAAGTCAAAATCGACAAAGAAGCACGTCACTGATGCTATTGAATCAGCACTCTCGACTCTTAATAGGTACAAGACCCCCGGCGAGGGCGGTATCGCTATCTTCGTAGGGCACGTAATCGTTGGAAATAACAAAACAAGACTCACTTCAATAGTAATTGACGATCCACCTGAGCCCTTCTCTTCGTTCAGATATAGGTGCGATTCCACATTCGAGATTAGCCAGTTAGAAGAAATGCTGATCGACCGAACCTCATACGCTCTTTTCGTAATCGATCGTTCGGAGGCAGCTTATGGGCTTGCATCGGGAAAAAGGCTGCATTGTCAGGAGCACATCACATCACTAGTCCCATCTAAGCATGGTAGAGGGGGGCAATCGGCACAGAGGTTCGAGCGACTAATAGAGGAGGCTGCTCACAATTTTTTCAAGAAAGCAGCCGAGCGAGCATCAAACTATTGGCTGCCAATGGTGCAGAATCTGAAAGGGGTGATTATTGGAGGCCCGGGCGCGACAAAGGACTTTGTCGTAAAGAACGATTATTTCCATCACGAAATAAAGAAACTGATTGCAGAACCGTACTTTGATGTCGGCTATTCCAACGAGAGCGGACTTAGGGAGTTGATTCAGCGAGCCGGATCAACAATGGATCAGATTGAGCTTGATGTTGAGAGGACAATAGTAGACGAGTTTTTGCAGGAGGTAATGAAGTCAAACCCAAAGGCGACATTTGGCGAGATAATGATTCGCTCTGCATTGGATCAGGGCGCAGTTGCCACGCTCCTTCTTTCTGAGTCAATTACCAAGAGAAGGGTAAGATGGGTCTGTAAAGGATGCAAGAATGAATGGGATACCACGTATGTCAAGTCCTCAGCAAAGCCAGTTTGCCCAGAGTGTAAAAATGACCAGGCTATCGAGGATTCCGAGAATTCAATGGAACTTATCGATGAGCTCACCATTTTGGCTGGCCACACTTCAGCCAAAGTCAGGCTGATTTCATTGGACACGGAAGAAGGTGCAACCCTTAGTGATGCGTTTGGCGGCATAGCCGCTCTTCTGAGGTATCCTATTTCATGAGGTGATTGTATCAGGGATTTGATTAACGAGGTTACCCCATTCTTCTCTGAAGCATTGAGTTCATTGGGGGTAAATGACTCTGATTGGCTCCCATTAATTGGCAGAGCAACAGTGGAGGAACATGGAGATGTGGCACTTCCATGCCATCCTCTTGCAGGTAGGCTGAAGAAATCCCCTCCGGAGATAGCCGATCAAATTTGTTCTCTTGTTAAGGAGGGCCTGAGCTCTTTTGCAGATGCCTCATCAATAAACGGATTTGTTAACATCAGTGCAAAACCTGAATGGCTATCGAGAAACATCTCAATACTTCTTTCCGACCCTAGATTAGGCGTTTTAGAGGACAAAAAACAAACTATTGCTGTTGATTATTCTGCTCCAAATGTTGCCAAGGAGATGCATGTTGGACATCTCAGGTCTACAGTAATAGGGGATTCGATAGCAAGGATGCTCGAATTCAAGGGCCATCGAGTCATTCGTGAGAATCACGTCGGTGACTGGGGGACTCCTTTTGGGATGTTGATTGAACACCTTCTTGATTTAGGGGAAGACCAGGCTGCAAACGATCTTGGAGTAGGCGATCTCGACTCTTTCTACAAGCAGGCTAGGGCAAAATTCGTTTCAGATGATGAGTTTGCAAACCGCTCAAGAAACCGAGTTGTCCTGCTACAGGGGGGAGATATGGAGACCCTGCGTCTTTGGAGAGTTCTTGTGGACGAATCAATGAGATATTTCAATGAAGTGTATGCAATGCTGGGCGTTCTCCTAACAGATGAGGACATAAGGGGCGAATCAAGTTATCAGGAATTGCTTCCAGAGGTTGTTGAACGACTAAGGGCAGGGGGAATTCTAGAAAATAGTGAGGGTGCAGAAGTTGTTTTCCCTGGAGGTTGGGTGAATAGGGATGGAGAACCCCTTCCGATGATAATTAGGAAAGGAGATGGTGGCTACAATTACAGTACATCTGATTTGGCTTGCATTATTGATCGAGTGGAGAGGCTAGATTGCGACGAATTCCTTTACGTTGTCGGAACCCCACAGAAGCAACATTTCGAGATGGTTTTCCAAGTTGCTGAACAAGCTGGATTCATGGACGGATCTCATCGAGCAGTGCATGTAAACTTCGGCTCTGTGTTGGACACTGACGGCAAGGTTCTCAAGAGCAGAGAGGGAGAAGTGATCAAGCTCCATGATCTACTAAATGAGGCGATAAGGAGGGCCGAGGATTCAATCAATGAGAAGAACCCTGAATTGGTTGGCAGTGAGAGGGACGTTGTAGCTAGGACTGTTGGAATAGGCGCAGTGAAGTATGCCGATCTCTCTACCGAGAGGACAAAGGACTACGTCTTCGATTGGGAGAGGATGTTATCTTTCGAAGGAAATACGGCTCCCTACCTGCAGTATGCATATGCCAGGATTAGTAGCATCTTCAGCAAATGGGGGGGCGAAAGGGACAATCTGAAGGAAGCCAAAATGATCATCTCCAAACCTGAAGAGTTGTCTCTTTCAAGGCGTCTTGTTGAATTTCCAACAGTATTAGATGACACAATCTCTTCTTACAGCCCACACAAACTATGCACTCACTTGCATTCGATAGCATCTTCTTTTGCTTCCTTCTACGAGAATTGCAATATCCTGAGGGAGAGTAGTGGAGAAATTGTTAGGAGTAGATTGGCATTGTGCGAGCTCACTGCTATGGAACTGAGACTAGGCCTGGGACTTATGGGGATCGGAGTCCCTGAGAGGATGTGAGTCCCCGGTCAAATTGAAAATGAGAAGCCCCTCGGAAGAGCATGGTTTCCATTGGTGAAGGGGCTCCCGACTTTAGCCTCCTGGATCAGAATAACACAAGCGTCAGTCTAAGTGAATACAGGGGTAAGAGGGTTATCCTGGCATTCTTCCCAGCAGCCTTTACAGGAGTCTGTACCGAAGAGATGTGTCAATTTGAACAAGCACCTCTGAGTTCAGAAGATTCTGAAGTCGTAATCCTGGGAATCTGCGCAGATTCCCGATTCGCTAATGCTGCTTTCGCCGAGAAGAATGGAATATCTTTCCCAATTCTCTCTGACTATACCCGTTCTACGATTGAGGCATACGGTGTCGCTTTACACAACTTTGCTGGAATGCCCGGATACACGGCCAGTGAGCGGGCAGTTTTCATTGTAGACGAACAAGGCGATATTTTGTGGACGTGGATTGGTGAGAATCCAGGAGTTCAGCCAGACTATGAGAAAGTCCTTGAAATAGCTGAACTTGACGGTTAACCCCAGGCCAGATTACGAACCAGAGAGCCGTAGATTATCCCTGATACTGCCAAACTTTCTTCGTTGAATCTGTCCATGTTATCCATGTATGTATGGTATTCCGAGGATCCGGACCCATAGCACATCATCGCCAATCCAAATTTTTCCTCGTTGCCCTGGTAAATGTCAAAAACGAATGGGGCATGATCGGAGTTGTATGGCATTTGTTCGGAATCAATCTCTCTCACGTTGATACTGTACTTCTCCGCAAGTTCTGGATAGGATGCAGAAAATCTGCCTACTATTCCATCGATATGCTTCACATCAGTTTTGCTATTCCCTTGTAAGGTCAGTCCAGAATTTCTCTCGGCATCTACATGATTCATGTCCAGATTGATGTATAGTCGCAGATTTTCCTCCAACATCTCTCTATGCTTTTTTACCCATTCTGATGACCCCCATAAACCTCCTTCTTCTCCACCCCATGTGCATAGGAAGATCGTCATTCTTGGATCTCCAAGCTCTGATTGAATAATTCCTAACTGCCTTGCTATTTCCATTACGGTAGCCGCTCCAGCAGTATTGTCAACGGCACCTTGTCCATTGTAGACCGTATCGTGGTGCGCGCCAATAATGATCATTTCCTCACTCTCACCTTCAATAATTCCACAAGGTACGTGGATGTTCCCATTGTCTTGGTTGTCAACATCGATCTGGAATTGCAGCATCCCATCAGAACCTACAACCTGATCGAGGATTATCTCTCCGACACTCCTCGACACCATTACGAATCCAATGTCATAGGGTCGTTCACTAAATTGAGTAATGTCTAATGATTTTGAGTATGGGACGCAATCCCCACTCACCAACTCATCACAATTCTGTCTGGAATTAATCGTGATTAATCCCCTGAGGCCGTTTTCTTGGGCCCTCTTCATCAGAATGGTGTTGCTCTCCGTACCCGGCTCGCCATCCGCCCCATCTAATAGCCAGACTAGTCCTACTCCATTTCCCGCAGAGCTCCAGTCTTGAGTTTCATTTCCCATTCCCAAATCAACAACATTGACATTACTACTGGCGGGGATGTTCACACTGCCACTGTAACCTTGGACCACAAATTCGACCGTGTGCTCAAATTCAACTTCCTCTCTGTCAACGTCTGCGATCGAGCATGGAGTGGGACCGCCGAAAATACTGCCGACATTCCCAGGAGTACAAATCATTAGTTCGAATGTGTTGCCCATGTAGTAGACTGGAACTTCGAATTCCTCCAGAGTTGACGGTAGCCCACTGTTTGAGAAATTAGTCTTAATTGATTGAGCGGCATTTTCCTCCTCTACTGCTCCAGATAGACGACCTCCCCATTGCGGATCACCAAGATCCACCAATCCCTGAGCATAGGCCCTAGTTTGATTGGAATCAAACTCAATCAATTCGTAACTAGGCTCTCCTTGGAACCACTTTGTGACCCCATCACCAAAGAGTATGCCCCCCCCAGTTGCAACTATCACTACCATTCCCGCCACGATGATAGCGGATCCGGGTTTTTGGAAACTAGGGATGCCTTCGGTCATGCTACAACAATTGAGCTCTTTCCACCACTATTGAACCCATTCCAGACGAGATCGTCTGCCGCATCAATCTTCAGCTCTGACTTCTTCTCCAGTCCATCTCTTTCCTAGTGAGTGCTCTATGTCTAATTGGTCAAGGATTCTAGCCACCACGAAGTCGACTAAGTCCCCAATATCTTTTGGTGAGTGATAGAACCCTGGACTTGCAGGTAGTATTACCGCTCCCCACTTGGAAAGATTGTACATCGCTTTCAGATGAGGGGTCGAATAAGGAGACTCTCTCGGGACGATAATCAGTTTTCTCCTCTCTTTCATGGCCACCAAAGCGCTCCTAGTCGCCAGGTTGTCACTAATCCCAGATGCAATCTTGCCTAGGGTTGTTCCGCTCGCAGGACAAATCACATACGCATCGAACCTGGCTGATCCGGAAGCAGCTCTCGCCGCTAGGTTCGTATTTTCCTCTAGAGTGACTCCCTTCCTGTCCGCCAGATCTTCTGGAGAAATGCCGCATTCTAGATCTAGGTTAATAGCTCCGGCACCGGTAACAATTAGATTCACGCCCCAATTGTGTTCCACAAGCGCTTCGATAAGCCTCACGCAGTATTGTGCACCGGAAGCTCCAGTAAGTGCCACGACTGCTTCAGGCATGGTCTTCCGTGCACTACGCTCCATTCAATAGTTTCCAATCTTAGAGTGTTCGCCTAAGACACTCTGCAAGGTAATGATACTCTTCCAAACTATTGTAGAGCTGTGCCGAGACTCTGATGTATCTAATCCCATGATGCCTCCATGGAAAAACTGGGACTTGGATTCCGTACTCGTCAAGAAGGAGGTTGTGAAAGGGGTCGCCTTCCATGCTCATGGCACCCACCTCCCCATCTCCTGGCATCTCCACAGATGCTATCGAAGAAACCATTGATTCTGGCACTGGTTCTGTCGTACCAATTGCATCACAGAGAATCTTCCTGGCTTGTATGGTCAGATTCCTGTTTCTTTCCATTATCGCCGGCCATCCCCCCTCAACGAGATCCCCCATGAAATCGATAGCCAGCGGTATGCATAGCCACGGAGTTGGGTCTTGTGTCCCGGGCCATCCAAATTCGAATTCAAAACGCTCCTGATCACTTCCCTCTAAGCTTGCCCCATGGCTAATGCTTAGAGGCCTAATCTTCTTCTTCAGGTCGGATCTGATGTGTAGGAACGCGGAACCTTTCGGGGTGCATAGCCATTTGTGACAATTCCCAGTGCAGTAGGCAGCACCTAGTTCGCTTAGGTTAAGGGGCACTATGCCCGGTCCATGAGCTGCATCTAGTAGTACATCGACGCCCGATGATTGCAAACTCCCTACGAGCTTCTCGAATGGCATCCTTAGTCCAGTGGCGCTGGTTACGGTATCGATGAGCGCTAGAACTGTACGTTCTGATACCGCGTCAATCACCTTTTCCAATATTTCTTCTTCATTTTTGACTCTAAATGGAATATCCACCACCACGGTCTTTGCACCAGCTCTCTCGGTCACGAAATCGACCGCATTCCAGCAGGCTTGGTAGCTATGATTGGTTACTATTATCTCGTCCCCAGGATTCAGAACAAGGCTTCTAAGGACCGTGTTTACCCCTTCCGTAGTATTTTTCACAAAGGTCATTCCCTCTGAATCAGCATTCATGAACTCTGAGAGCTTCGTTATTGATGACCTCATCATTGGAATGTAGTCTCTTTCGAAGAATCTAACCGGATCACTTTCAATTATTCCTCTGAGCCTAGTCTGCTCATCCATCACAGTAATGGGGGTAGAACCAAAAGAGCCATGATTGAGGAAACAGACGTCTTCGGAGAGCATCCAATGGCGCCCCAAAGAGCTCCTATCCGGCCTTTTCATGCTACCACTCCGGGATTCCACAATATGGGATCTCGTGGAACTCTTCCAAGGTTACTTTCGCATGTCGAGATTAAGCACCCCTCAATTCTTTTGATATCAATCGGGCCGCCTGCTTTATCCTTTGAATAGCCTAGCCGTGAAAGGCTAGTGTGTTGCCCTGCCGATAGTCCGCAGCATTCCAAACCCTCAACTCTATCAGATGGCGTGTCGATGTTGATTGACATCCCATGCCTGCTTACCCAATGGAGAAAAGATAGCCCAATCGAGCAAATCTTATGCCCGTCCACCCAAGATCCTTGCATCGCACTATCCTTGTAAGCAGAAATCCCACATTCCGCTAGTGCCGCTATACTCCAGTTCTCCAACCTCTCGATTATCCCTCTTACGCTTTGCTCGGCAACTTCCCATTTCACTATTGGATAAACAATGAGTTGTCCCGGACCATGCCAGGTGATGCCGCCACCCCTATCTGTTTGAGCGGTCGGATAACCATCCACTCTCACATTGTCACGGATTGCCTTGGGGCCAACTGTGACTATTTCTGGATGTTGAACGAATAGTAGAGTATCGCCAATTTCCCCATCTATCCTCATCTTCTGCATTTCTTTCATCGTCTCGGACATTGTGGAGTAATCAACAACACCGCATCGAAGAATTTCTATTTCCCTCAATAAAAACCCTCAACTAATGTGAATAGCGTGACCCAGGGTCTTGAGAACGCTCTCATGAAAAGCCTCTGACATCGTTGGATGGGCGTGAACCGTTCCTGCCACATCCTCGAGGAGCGACCCCATCTCTAGAGCCAAAACGAATTCTGCATGTAGCTCAGCAACATGGCTTCCTACAGCCTGAACTCCAAGGATAACATGATCCGATTCCCTTGCTGTGACTCTTATGAAACCCCCTGTCTTCTCTGCCTCTAGACTCAGTGCCCTGCCATTTGCAGCTAGCGGGAATTTGCCAACTATGATGTCCTCCCCCCTATCTTTCGCCTCTTCTGGAGTAAGTCCCACTGAAACTATTTCAGGCTCAGTGAAGACAATCGCTGGAATTGCAACTTTGTCGAAATCTCGCTTATGTCCAGCGATAATCTCCGCCACCATCTCTCCTTCCGCACTAGCCTTGTGTGCTAGCATGGGCTCTCCCGAAACGTCTCCAATGGCGTAGACTCCAGGTACCGATGTCCTGCATTGCCTATCGGTTCTGATGAAACGCCCTGAGACATCCATCCTGACGCCAGTATTCTCCAGCCCCCATCCTTTGGTATTCGGTTTTCTTCCAACCGTGACTAGAATCTTGTCTACCTTTAGTTTGTGTTCGGATCCTCCTTTTTCGAAGGTAAGCTCCACTTTCCTGGAAGCCCCTGTGCCTTTGACCTCCGCCCCTCTTGCTAGCGCGTCTGTATGAGTCTCAACTTTGTGCTTCTTTAGCCATATCTCAAGGGGCCTTCGGATCTCCTTGTCCATTATCGCCAAAACGCTGCCCATCCCCTCAACAACCGTAACCTCGGTTCCCAGCTTTGCGAGAGCACAACCCAGCTCTAGTCCAATGTAGCCCCCTCCGACTACTGCAACACTCTTCGGGAGGGATTCAAGATCCAGTGCGCCCGTTGAGGATAGGATGAAATCCTCGTCACAAGGCATGAATGGCAAATCTATGTGGCTAGATCCAGTGGCAATAATTACGTTCTCAGCCTCTATCTTTAGATCCCCGCCATCCATAGAAACAGTGCAGGTCTTGGGGCCTTGAAAGTTAGCCCAGCCTTTGATCAACTCTGCCCCTGCTGCTCTCAGCAGTCCTTCTACGCCTTTGTTCAGTCTATCCACAATTGAGTCCTTCCATGAAACCAACTCTTTCATGTCTACTTCCGCTTCACCATTAACAGAAATTCCCATGTGCCCCCCGTCTGAAGAGTGCTGCCGGAGAGCCTCGAATCTCTCTGCAGCATGAATTATTGCCTTGCTAGGAATACAACCTCTGATCAGACAAGTTCCTCCCGCCTTGTCGCCCTCCACTACTATTGTATCGAGGCCCAGTTGAGCTGCTCTAATTCCAGCTACGTATCCACCAGGTCCAGCACCTACAACCAAGACTTGGCACTTTCGAGTTTCAGTCATTCCCGTCCCTCACATGAAGATGAGCGCCGGATTCTCCAGCATTCTCTTTAGGTGCTGTATTAGTGATGCTCCATCCGCTCCATCGACTACTCTGTGGTCAAATGCGCTGGATAGGTTCATTATCCTTCGAACCACAATTTCTCCATTCCTAACGACGGGCATCTCCCTTGCCTTGTGCACTCCGAGAATGGAAACCTCTGGGTGATTGATGATGGGCGTTGCACCTAGGCCCCCTTCCCTTCCAAGACTAGTAATTGTGAAGGTAGATCCAGTGAGCTCGTCAAGACTTGCACTACCTTCCCTTGCAGAACTCGAGACTCGTTGCATCTCCGAAGCAGCATTCCAGACATCTAGCGCCTCGACATGCTTTACAACGGGTACGTAGAGCCCCCTATCGGTTTGAGTAGCAATTCCTAGATTTACTGCTGCTTGTCTATTTACTACTCCAGCCTCATCATCAAAATGGGCATTGCATTCTGGATGATCGGGCATGATCTTCGCAAGAGACAGCATGATGAAAGGTAGGTAAGTCAGCTTCGGTTGATTTTGACTCCTAGTTGAGTTAAGGACTTGCCTTAGGGATTCCAATTCTGTAATGTCGACCTCCTCGAAATAAGAGAAATGAGGAATCCTGCTCTTCGAGAGGCTCATTTGTTCAGCGATCTTTCTCCTGAGCCCCACAACTCTGACCGGCGTGACTTCTGTCCTCTTCACCGAGTATGCAAGGGGAGCAGCTCCCGATATGGATCCACCAGCTGCGATGAATGCGTCAAGATCGGCATGGCGTATTCTTCCAGCTGGCCCTGAACCTCTAACGCTAGTTAGGTCCACGTCATTTTCTCT
>Ga0066851_10000072_pt1 | contig 44405 bp, 35 predicted proteins | sample ETNtaG_7_FD_65493 | JGI IMG/M metagenome (GOLD analysis project Ga0066851, IMG submission 65493) | Marine microbial and viral communities from oxygen minimum zone, Eastern Pacific Ocean - ETNP201406SV65 | ecosystem: Environmental > Aquatic > Marine > Oceanic | place: Pacific Ocean: Eastern... | reverse complement strand
CTCCCCATCATCATCGTATGGAAGTGCAACGGTTGAGACCTTGTAGTCTGATGGATCCATGAATTCGGCGGCAGAGCTGTCTCGATTAAGAATCTGCACAGTACTCTGATCAGCGAGAGCACACACCACACTGGAAGACTCCATGTCCCGCCATGTAGCTCCTGATCTCTCAAATCGAGAGACCTTCCTAAGAATTGGTCCGTCCTTCTGCCAGCTATCTACCATCCAAAGGGATTTCTTGAATCTAACCACATCGCCAATGGAGTAAGCAGGCTTTCGGTAGCTGAGAGTCAGTCGTGAAACCTCGACACCCTCGTTAACACCTACTACGGTTGAGCTCTCTTTGACGGATCCACCGAATGATCTGGTGAGTTTCCTGCCCCATGTCCTTGCAAGGCTCTTGGATCCTAGCTGGAGATCCCAGCCCCCTGTCACTGGGCCCTCCTTTGAGACGAAGAACATGGGATTTGTCTCCATCGAATCGAGCAGTTCGTCCAAGGTCGATCTGAGATTTGATAGTTCTTCTTCGTTCAGTTTCCTTCCGGCTGATCTTAGTTGTACGGTTGCCTCGAAGTAATCCCCATCCTTCCTCGTACAAGGTGTGCAAACCGCATTACTAGTCTGCAGCAATGGAGTGTGCGAGTCATGGAATGTGTAACCTTCTATGGTCCCTGATACTTCTACATGCAATCTGTTTGTTCTCTGGTCTATTTCCTGGACGGAGAAATCCACTGAAACCTTCTTTGCCCTCTCCTCGAGAACGAGATTCTCCCTAATTCTCAGATTTGCTATCCCATCTCTGTCCATAATCGACCACCCCCCTCTGATTTCGAAAGATTCGCACTTAGCGCAGCGACTCTGTTGGATTGTTTCGGGCATCTTCGAAAGGGTAGTCCTCGCCCTTAGGCAAGACTCGCAGAATCTGTCTGTTGATAGTGGTGGGTCGGCCCCACAAGTGATACAGAAGGCCCCTCCGGACATATGATTCTCGGTTCTCCGCTCAGACACCCCGTTAGAAGACTTCCTAGAAAGTATGGAGTCATTCCTCAGAATCTGAAATTTGCTTCCTAGCCATCTTCCTCTTTAGTGCAATGAGGGTAGAAATCCTGCTAAAAGAATAGGATCCAAGCAAGATTGTCAGCAATGCATAAGTCACAAGAGCAGCAGTTTCCCCGGTCAATTAATCGCCTCACTATCGATTTCCCTATTCATCTCCTCTAATTCCCCCCTAAGAGTATGAATCGAGGAGTTTAGTATGACTAATCCGATGAAGATGATCATGAACGAAAATGCCCCCAAACCCATTACTTGCAAGATTTCTGGATCGACTCCAGTCTCCCCTGATTCTCTAAGAATAATGCCTGGATGTCGATTCCTCCAGATTGTAGTTGCAGCTGCAGTAATTGGGACTAGGACGAAACCAAACAAACCCACAGCAGCTAGCGTGTCTCTTGTTTCATCCCCATCAGGCTGACTCCTTAGCGAGATGACCAGGAACATTGCTACCAAAGTCAATAGGGCATAGGTGTTTAGCCTTACATCTCCCCAATCCCAAGGTACGCCCCACTCAACGGACCCCCAGATTGGTCCAGAGATTATCACTCCAAGTCCAAAGAGGAGGCCAAGTTCGGAGCCAATCACGACCATTCTCCAACCCCTCTCGGAGCGCTTGGAGTACCACAATAAGGCTCCGAGGAAGAGAAGTGAGAAGGATAAGAAAGAAGCCCATGCGAAGGGAACATGCCAATAGAGGATACGATAAGCCCCTGGGGCGTTCCAAGAGTCTGGATTCACTAGAGGGGCCTTGAAGAAACCTAGGAAAGCCGTGACCAGCGCAAATGACAGCCCTACAACTGTGATAGTGATTGCAGGGTCCTTGTATTCGCCCATAGCACAGCGAAAAACAACTCAGTCATGAATGCTATTGGTCAATAATCTGGAATTAACACTGCAGCAAGCCAAACTAGGGCGGAAATTAGGCTAGCTAGAATGCAAGTTACAAGTGGCTCATGAATTGACAAGCCCCAAGTCATTCCATCGTCAATAATGGAAGAAAGGGCATCAGTTAGTTCAAGAAAAGGCCAGACGAGAACTACAAGAAGTAGTGGCGCCGGTGCCATAGAGGACCTAGAAAGATCAGAGACCAAGAGGTGTAGAGCAGTAGCAGCAATCGCTAGATCAATCATTGCAAAGGCTGGAATCCACAACCACATCATGACCTCCGAGAAAACTTGATCGTCGACTGAGCCTGAGAGAATGAACCATGAGAGGTATGTGAGAGGAATTGGCAATAGAATGGATGCCCCGGTAATTGAGAATGCTGGCCTTGCCATTGGTCCCACGACGGCTTTCCACCAACGTCCACAGTCGGACTCCGCTAGCCTGGACACTAGTGCCGGGGAAGATACCGAAGCAATAAATGCCGGAGCGAGTATCAACGCGGAAAGAAGTCTACTATCGTGAGACTGGAGATCAAAATCCATTACCAAGGCATAGGAGAGGAGAATCGCAACGATTGCTGGCGTCGCTCTTCCCACTGTCTCAATGGGATTTCTCATCTCCATCCTCATCGACCATCGAAATAGAGATGAGAGTGTACTCTGCTCACTGACCTCACCGGGCATCGGCAATTGCAATTTTCCCCCTAGAGATTCACCCGATGATTCTATGATTGCCTTATTCTCGATGGACAAAATCCTGTCTGCACACGATGAAATCTCTTTATCGTGAGTCGCTATCAAAATGCCGTGACCCATGGAAGACAGGGTTCTAATCCAACATCTCAGTGTCTTCTTTGCTGATTCGTCGAGGCCTTCTGATGGCTCATCCAGAATAGCCACCCTAGGTGTTTGACTGAGTACTGCTGGAGCCAGCCCACACAAAATAGCTAGTCGACGCCTTAGCCCCCCGGACAGATGGGCCACGCGATCTTGGGACCGATGTTGAAGGCCCCAATGCCCCAATAAATCCAATATTTGCTGATTTTCAGTTGAAACTCCGGAAACTGACAAGGAAACCGACAATCTCTCTGACACAGTCTCGTCACCACAAATTCCTCCTCTCTGGAGAGTCAATCCCATTGGAGGCGGGGGGTTTCTCCTACCCTCTGAATCTCTAACGGTAATTGATTTCCCCCCTTCATGCCAAATCACCTCGCCGGACCTTAATGGCAAGATGCCTGCAAATGTCTCAATCAGAGTAGTCTTTCCAGAGCCATTCTCCCCTAGTATGGCCACAACTTCTCCACATCCAAGGGAGACTGAAACTTCCTCCAGAACCTTGAATGGCCCTCTATGAACCTCGATTCCCGATACTTGCGCAAGTGGAGATGTGTCCATGACGTGCCGGCAGGGTACTTTCATTTTGATTGTTCCATATCTGCGAATCCCTCTTTAGAGCAAACATCTGGCCCTAGATGATGACTGGGGACAGGGACTTTTTCTGGGGCCAACTGGAGTCAATAGACTTCATCTGGATAACGATTATTTTCTTGTTAGCATTTGGACCCTTGGTTTTCGCTTCGAGAAAGGGCGATAGTGTGGCCCTTGCTACAGTGCTGTCACTACTGCTTGTACATTTCGTCCAGTACTTCTTGACAGTTATTGAGGGCAGCTTGTTCAGTTTCTATCCAATAGACCTCTTCAGCGTAATACCTAGCCTAGCTGGTGAGCCTTCACATCTTCACAGAATGTTCACTTCTGCGTGGTTGCATGCAGACTTTTTGCATGTTCTAGGAAATGTCCTGGTGATTGCCTTAGCGGGAGTTCCTTTGGAACAGAGACTAGGTCCGAAAAGATGGATTGCAATTTACTTCATTGGATTTCTAGGTGGGAACATTGCATGGATATTGTCTCACCCCAACTCTGGCGTTCCTGCAATAGGGGCGAGTGGTGCTGCATTCGGCCTAATTGGGGCGTACATGGCCTGCTGGCCGGAGGACAAAATTGAGTTCCCTCTTATTTTCATGATCCGTGCATGGCCAGTATGGCTGATTGCATTCGTGAGACTAGGACTTGAGATTTTCCAAATGTATTCTATTCAGAGTGGAACCGCAGGAGAAACAAATATTGCACATTTGGCTCATATCGGGGGCTTCTTCCTAGCTTATATTCTTGCCAGACCGATTGCAAAGGGGGCACCGAGTCCGATTGGGGGAGAGGTGGCCGACGGAGCCTTTTCTTCATTGTCTGATCAGATTAGAAAACAGGCTACTTCTAGGATGGGGGAATTGAGTAATGACCCTTGGGAAGAGGCAGGGAGGGGATTAGGGGGGAGAGCCCTGAGGGTCCTAACCAAGTTAAGGGAAGAGGGTGACGAGTTGGAGACTAGAAGGGCTTGGTTAGAGGAGCTCTCTGAGAACACGATTTGCCCGGTTTGTGATGGTGAATTAGTTACAATAGATGATGGAGGAGTTTGTAGGCTAATTTGTTCCTCCTCCCCCAGTCACATTAGGTGGCCATAAGTGACTATCTGATGGACACCTAATGGTTGGAGTTATACAGGCCTTGACATTGGCTCTCTAAGAGAGCCATGGCCAGAAGTTCAGGAATTTTATTTCCATTTGCAATCACAATTCTGTTTTTCTTGCTTAATGTACCCACTGGAGCGGCACATGTTACGAATGAAGAGAAAATCGAATCTTCATCTTTTTTGGATGGCGAATCGGACATCCCTGCATTGAAATGTGGTGAAGAAGACTGCTGGAAGGATAGGAATCCGAGTCACACCCCAATCGATTCGAAGCCCCCGGCGATGGAGTTTGGTTGGTGGCATGGTTTCTGGTCGGACGACGATTCAAATGGATTCGATGATAGGCTGCAGCTAATCGTTACTGGAAGCAGAGAATCAGTCTCAATGACATCAATCATGGGTGAAGATGGCAGGGCAACAGTGGCAATAATTGTACACTACGCTTGGCATCCTGGAGATTCAGACATTGACTCTATCAGAGGGGTAATTGAACAGCATGGATGGGAAGAAGAAGGGTCCTGGTTCATGATTATGGATCATCTGGATGCAATTGTCTTGGATCACGTCCCAGTAAGTTCTCTGATAGAAATCTGGGCTCTCGAGGGAGTTGTTCTTGTGGAAGAGCAGAATGTAATAGCGCCATATCTTAACCACGCAACAAAGGGTTCCAAGGTGAGGGTTTCCGGTGTTTATGATGAGGCCCTCAGGGGCCTTGGATACCATGGCTCAGGCAAAGTAATTGCGATTCTGGACACTGGAGTAGACAATGAGCACTTCTCTCTGGATGATTTCTCAGATAACAACAAGGACAACTCGAAGGATCCAAACGACCTCGAAGATCCCAAGTGGGTGGGAGGGTGCGATTCAACTGGAGTAGGGCAATCCGGATGCAATGATGAGGATCCAGATGATGGGGATGGCCATGGGACACATGTGGCAGGAATAGCGCTGGGAACAGGAGATTCTAGCCGGGATAATCAGGGTTATGCCCCTGGTTCTTATCTGGTTGACGTGAAGGTCATGCAGGATTACGGAGGAGGAAATTCACAGTCCATTCTAGCCGGCCTACAGTGGGTGATAAACAACAAAGACACAGATTGGGGGAACAATGCTTCAAGCAAGGGCATCCATGTCGTTTCAATGTCATTCGGCAGAGCTAGTTCGGCAGTTGGAGAAAACAACGAAGATGGGACATCTGCAGAAGGTAATCTGGTCAATCAAGCTTCAGAAAATGGTTTAGTCTGCGTGGCAGCGATAGGAAACGATGGAGCTAACAACGTAAACTCGGTAGGTGCAGCGGACACCTCAATCACAGTTGGATGGCTAGATGACAAGGGCTCTATTGAACGAAATGATGACTCCATTAGTTCAAACTCCAACTACGGGCCGAGATCTGATGATGGGGATAGCGACTCCTGGGATGAGCTGAAGCCTTGGGTCGTAGCACCGGGTTCAAATATCAACTCTGCAGAACACGCCGAATCATCCGGAATAATACCTGGATCTGAGGTAAATAGGGCCAGCGACAGATACACACAGTTGTCTGGTTCGAGCATGTCCACTCCTGCAGTAGCGGGACTTGTTGCAATAATGCTGGAAGTTGGCGAAATGAGAAAGATGCCCTTTATGGAAGAGGATGATCCGGGAATCGAGAGATTCGAAGCGATTAGGAATTTTCTAGCAGGTGGCTCGGAATTCAGGAGTAGTTGGACGGTTGACGAGACTTTCCAAGACAATAGTTGGAACGAGAAATACGGTTTTGGAATCATAGACGGGGGAGATGTGGCCAGCCTAATGTTCGGAGGGGGAGGGGGAGTAAACGAAAGTGGGGGCCCTCAGGCACCTCAAGAGGGAAAATGGGTGGATATCGAGAGTCCTGCTGCCTATTCTTGGCTTGTAGAAGACAAGGCATACAATCTTCGTGGCCATGTCAACGAGCACGGCGAGAACAATGGAACAATAGAGCAAGTGGTAGTTAGGGTAGAGATGGAATACAGGAAGTCACCGGATACCCCCAAAGAGGCCATCAACATATTGAACTGGTCAAATCCCATTTGGAATGGCGTCAATTGGACTGCTCCCTTCGAAGTGCCGGATCTTCCCGATGAATACACTGGCGTCTCAGTTACTGGGATGGTAGCTGCTAGAAATGACATAGGCAGGTGGAGCAATACGACTGAGTTTTTCTTCCCCGTAGGCAGGGTTAACCTCACCCTTGAGGGACCAAGTGGCCAGGGCGAATTGGATGGAACCGTTGAGATCTACGGAGAATTTCAATCGATTGGCAATGCAACGGTCCAATGGAGGTTGGACAGTGAAGATTGGCAGGACGGGGCGAATTATCATGACGGATTGTGGACGACAGAAGATCGAGATGGTCAGAAGCACGCTACTTCGAGATACAAGGGGGATGGGAGCGTTGATCCTGACTTCCAAGGCCATGCATATTGCGCTCACATGTTCAAGGATCAAGACAATTCATGGAACGGGGGAGAAGAAAAGGTAGACTGTCGTGATTCCGATGATGGTTGGGCCCAATGGAAATTCAACTGGGATACGACACAGCACAAAGACGACGAATACAGGCTATCCGTGAGAGTCATCAGTGCGGTTGGGGTCATGTCGGATGAGGTTAGGAGGATTGTGCGGATCGATAACATTGAGCCAATGCCGGACTTGCTTTTCGTTAGTAAATCGATTTCTGTACAAGAATTCGGCATCCCAATGAAGGAATCATACGTAAACTCGTTCTTGGAAGTCAAGGCTACAATAAGGAATACGGGAGATAAGGCTGCAACGGACGTAGGAATATCGCTAGAAGAGTGGGGGGAGAGGCGAGACGAATATGTGATCTCAAACATAGACGCCGGACAGTTCGTTGAAGTAGTCCTTTATTGGAATCCCATGACTCCCGGAGACGCGCTGTTATCAATCTCAATAGACCCAATAAACTCAATTCAAGAGTTGGACAAAAACAATAACGACCTTTCGGGGACCTTCTCAGTCTCCCCCAGGCCCGAGGGAATTGATCTTGCAATTAGGTCTGGGTCGATTTCGGCAGCAACTGTCTCAAGCCCCATTCCAAGACTTGACGAGTCGGCAGTTATCCAAGTTAGAGTTGATAATCTTGGTTCGGAAGATGCCTATGGGGTCTTTGGAACTCTGGAGGTGATGACTGACCGAGGGTGGGAGCAAGTCGCAAATTCCACAATCCCATTCGTCCTTGGTGGGTCTCATTCAATGATTTCTTTCCCATTTATTCCGAATGTTTCTGGCCCCATTGAAGTGAGGGCAAGTGTTGACACCGAGAGCGGGGGAGAAAATGAGAGGTCGGACAACACACTTGTCAAAACACTTCTAGTCGACAGTACAACATTATCCGGGCCGAGGGAGGCTTCTCTAAATCCGGGAGAGGCCCCCGTATCTGTAGTCAGCCTAGATAGCGAGGAGGGGGATGACCTGCTCATCAGTGAGAAGGACGGTGCCCTAATGATGTACAAATTGACTGAAAACAGGAACCTAGTGGAATGCAATAGCGTAATAGAAGAGAGATGGGCTGGGGATGTAAAAATTATTGGTACCGAGGATGGTTTCGCGCATATTGTCTGGACGAGAAGATACATCGGCCCCAATTGGTTCCTGATGCAGACTCTCAGTTACTCCACAATTGACTCCAGTTGCAGAATCTCCCCAGCTCAGGATTTATTGCCAGGAATCCCTCTTTCGGATGGAAAGTACTGGGGAATCGATATGGACGTCAGGGACTCAGAGATTCTGGTTTCTGGATACCATAGGGATGTTTTCAGTGGAGGTAGTCTTGAGGATGAGACAAACATCTTCCTGCTTTATTCGGAAAGCCCGACTTCCTCTGACGACTGGAAAATACAGATGGAAATAATCCAAAACATAGAGGCTGATCCAATACAAAGATGCCCATTATCAATCGAATTTGGTCACGAGCAGGCACATATCCTGTACCAGACCATAAGGAATGATACTACTGGGGAAGACAGGCTCGGAATTTGGTACTCTCATGGAAAGGTAGACCAAGAAAGTTGGGCATATAGGAAGGCTGTAGGAGATGAAGCGTCACTGCCAGAACTCATCGTTATCGAAGATGAAGACGGCGATATCTTGGTCTCGCTTTGGGGAGAAGGGGAGGCACAGGAGTCAGAACTGGTGGTCTTCGTCACAGATTCTAATTTCGTGCCCGATGAAGGCATGGAAACTAGGATTGCAGCAAGAGGGATGACTGGCATCGGCATGGTAGAATCCGAAAGGGGGATACAGGTTCTCTTTGACAGAGTTGGGGCCAGTGGCCCTCAAGTTGAATATGGATTAATTGATACGGAAAGAGGTTGGATTGGACTGTCGAATACATTGACGCGCGGGCAATACAAATCAATGGACAGGTCTGAAGAGTCGCGAGAGACGATTATGATATTCGCCTCGTCTGATGGATGGCAAATTAGGACTTTGATCGACGATAGTTCATCGAATAGGGGCGGGAGTCTGGCGGATCAACTCAGATCCTCTCTTGGATTGGATCAGGAGAGTTTCGAAATTCTACTGATTGGGGTCGCATTAGCTGTTCTAATTCTTGGAATGGTAACTATAGTTGGCCTTTCTGCTCAGGGAATTAGATGGGCCGGTAGAAGGAGCACCATAGACAAAGACTCTAGCGTAATGATGGAAGATGATGTAGTAGACCTATTAGGCGATGCTGACCTTTCTGTTGGATCTGATGAGGTCGAGATAGTCATAGGTGAAAGCGACGAAGATGATGAAACTGGTAGCAAGACTAGGAGAGAGAGGAGAGAGAGGAGGAAGAATGCTGAAGCAGCAGTCGAAGAGACGACTGAGCAGCCATACTTGGAGGCTGTTCCAGATGTGCTCCAGACATCTGTCCAAATTACTGGCCTAGTTTCTGGGCAAACATCCTGTTTTGGTTGTGGAAGCAGGGTCGTTTTGGAGTCCGGGGTCAGGGCAATGAAATGCCCAATATGTGAAACGAAAATAGAGCTCTGACTGAGTATGCCGGCAATCCTACTCGCCTCCGCTTCTGAAAGAAGGCGCATGATGATGGAGGAGTTATCCTCCGAGGAAAGCATAGAGCTAAGATTCTGTACTTTGGATGGAGAAGAGCCAGCGCCTTCCTCGGGATTGGAAGTAAATCTGCAAGTAGAGGGAGCTTGTTTGAACAAGGCAAGGTTCGTAGCACTAGAGAAAAATAAGGCTGAGGGATTTGATATTGTCGTGGTTTCAGATACTTTGGTTGAGGACCCAGATGACTTTCAAATGGCATTGGGAAAGCCCAAAGACGAGTTTGAAGCTACTTCGACCCTAATTAGACTCTCGGGTAGGAGGCACAAAGTATGGTCATCTACGGCCATAATCAATAGGGGATCGGAGGGGATGCCCATTGGATCTGGCTGGAATGCGAGGATATTTACGGACTACTCAATTGTTGAATTTGACGAGATTGATTCAGAAATTATGGAGTATTTGATCGGTAACGGATCATGGATTGGAAAGGCAGGAGGATATGATCTAGCTGGGGATGGAGGGAAATTCTCAAGGATTATTATTGGAGATGAGTCGACCGTTCTGGGATTGTCTATCGGTGCAGTTGAAGAACTCAAAAGAATTCTATCTTAGACAAATGTTACTCCGCCGAACTTCAGAATGAAATCTTGCTGAATCTCATCGAACCATTCGAGCATAGATGAGTCGAATCTGACTGAGTATATCTCTTCATCCGCTAACAAGTCATCCTGAATTCCCTTAAGTGTGCCAGGAGCAGCCCCACAGGAGATACAAGCGCCATCTAGACCTACTACAAGAGCAAGTCTTCTTTGTTTGTTTTTCCCAACTTTAATCTCCCCCCTGGATACCAATAATCCACCTCCGTGACTCTCCAGTGCAGCCCTAACCGGGCCCAATCTTGACATTAACGCAGGAATTAAATCCAAATCTTCTGACTCGAATAACTTGAGAAGTGAGAGAGAGGAAAGTCTAGAAATCTCATTCGGATCGTATTTCTCATTTATGACTCGTTTTGACTCTGAATGAATTATTTCTTCGATCTGTGATCTATACCTGTCCTCCAGTCCATCTGAGGTCTCTTCTTCAGATTCATGGCGCCGATTCACATTAATGCGGGATACAAATGCATTATAGGGTAATCGAAAAATGAGGAGGAAATTGAAAAGATAATCGATGCCCGCCTCGTACATGAGTGTTTCAGAGAGCCCATATTTGCTTGAAATACAGAATCTGCATGCAGGGATAAATGGAAATGAAATATTGAAGGGAATAGAGCTGAAAATTGCCCCTGGTGAGATACATGCAATCATGGGCAGAAATGGGAGTGGGAAAACGACTACTGCAAATGTCATCATGGGCCATCCTGACTTTGATGTAGAACTCGGAGATGTGTTGCTAGAAGGGAAAAGCATCCTAGAAATGGAAGCATGGGAGCGTGCTAGAAAAGGTGTCTTTCTGTCCTTCCAGTATCCACAAGCAGTCCCTGGACTTCAGGTAGGTAATTTTTTGAGAAAGTCAGTTGCAAACATAAGAGGGGAGGAAGAAGCAAAGGGCTCAAAATTTAGAGAGCAGCTCACAGATGCCATGGAAGCTCTAGACATACCGAGGTCATTTATGGCGAGATATGTTAACGATGGTTTCAGTGGTGGGGAAAAGAAGCGTTTCGAGATTTTGCAGCTAATGCTACTTAAGCCGAAACTTGCAGTTCTCGATGAAACCGACAGTGGACTGGATATCGATGGAATCAGAACGGTCTCTGAGGGAGTCAATGCGGCTATTAGAGGGACAAACTCGGGAGCATTGATTATTACTCACTACTCTCGAATTCTTGAGCATGTTCAACCTGACAGAGTCCATGTCCTACTTGATGGTAGAATCGTCTCCTCTGGAGGTCCAGAGCTTGCTACAAAACTTGAAGAGAAGGGTTACGAATGGCTCAGTAAGGAGTGAGTGATAAGATGCCAGAGAACAACGAGGCCAGAGAAGCAGTGGGAGAATACAAAGCAGGATGGCATGATCCTGAAAATTCAACAATTAGATTCGACTTTGGTCTTTCTGAGGAAGTTGTGAGAGAAATATCCAATCTTAAGAATGAGCCTGAATGGATGACTGAAGTCAGAGTTAGGGCGTTCAAACACTTCATGAAAAGGCCGATGCCTACTTGGGGAAACATGTCGATGTTGGAGGAAATTGACTTCGACAATATCTGCTACTTTCTGAGATCATCTGATTCAACCAAGAATGACTGGGATGACGTGCCAGATGACATCAGAAATACATTCGAAAGGCTTGGAATACCAGAAGCAGAGCAGAAGTGGTTGTCAGGAGTAACAGCTCAATACGAGTCGGAAACAGTGTACCACAGCATCCGTGAGGACTTGGAAAAGCAAGGGGTAATTTTCCTAGATATGGACAGCGGGCTGAGGGAATATCCCGAGATCGTGAAAAAGTGGTTCTGTTCGGTAGTGCCCTACTCTGATAACAAATTCTCTGCGCTGAATACTGCAGTCTGGTCAGGTGGATCTTTCATCTATGTCCCAGAGGGAGTTCAAGTTGAGATGCCCGTACAGGCATACTTTCGAATCAACGCGAAGAATATGGGGCAATTTGAAAGAACACTGATTATTGCTGACAAAGGAAGCATCATCCATTACGTCGAAGGATGTACCGCCCCAACCTACTCGACTGACTCGCTACACTCAGCAGTGGTGGAATTGGTTGCACTTCCGGGTTCACACATTCGTTACTCGACTATCCAAAACTGGAGTTCTAATGTGTATAACCTAGTTACAAAGAGAGGGATAGCTCATGAAAATGCAAAGATTGAGTGGGTAGATGGAAACATCGGAAGCAAACTCACCATGAAGTACCCTGCTGTAATATTGAAGGGGGAAGGGAGTCATGCTGAGGTGATCTCTGTGGCATATTCTGGAAAGGGGCAACATCAGGATGCAGGGGCAAAGATACATCATTTAGCATCGAACACTACCAGTAAGATTCTATCCAAGAGTATCAGCAAGAATGGTGGTAGGGGGTCTTACAGAGGAATGGTCACAGTTTCTCCAAAGGCTGAAAATTGTAAATTGAACGTAGTCTGCGATGCACTAATCCTAGATGAGGGGAGTAGGTCCGACACATACCCTACAATGGAAGTAGCTAACCCAACAGCAAGATGCGAGCACGAAGCCAGTGTTTCAAAGATTAGTGATGACCAATTATTCTATCTAATGAGCAGAGGCCATTCCGAGGAAGAGGCCCTAGCTATGATTGTCAATGGCTTCTTCGAACCATTCACTAGAGAATTGCCAATGGAATATGCAGTGGAGTTGAATCAGCTGATGGCCCTGGAAATGGAAGGCAGCATAGGTTGAGGTTGGGATGGATTCTGCCTCTAGATACCTAAGTTTAGGGAAACCTGATAGATCGAATCATCTGTGGAGGTATACTCCTTGGAAAAGAGTTCATCCCACTGGTGAAATTTCTGAAATTCCTATGCTAGAAATGCCATCATTGAGCCTCAAAATGCTTGATGGATCTGAGCCCCAGGATGGTATCAGATTGGAAAGAAGGGAAGGGTTAGAACCTGACTTCTCAAACTGCGACACTCTGACTAACTCATTTCTTCATGCTTCGACGGGGTCTTCGGCATGGGCTCTGGTAGTTGAAAGGGGATTCACCCCCGACAAACCATTAGTTTTGGAAATTCATGTGGAGGATTCGAGGTCGGTGGCTCACATTTCGCTAGAGGTTGGGGGGGCGTCTGACTTTGAGTTGGTCACCAAGATTACTGGTAGTTGTGAATGGTTTGGGTTACTTAGAACCGGTTGGATTGGAGATGGTACGGTAATGAATGACGTTGTTCTAGGGCTCCAGAAGGATGGGACCTTTTTGCGAACAGATTCAATTTCAATTCATCGTGATGCGCAAGTTCGTGCAGGTACCATTTCTTCGGGCTCAGAGAGAACAAAATCAGATCTAAGATTCAATTTGTCCCATCCCGGAGGGAGTGTTAGAGTTCTAGGTTCAATACTTTCTGCAAATAAAATGCATCTTGATCACCATATAGAAATACACCATGAGGCTCCGGAGACCTTCAGTCGATTATCTTGGCACTCTGCTTGTGGTGGAAGTAGCAGGACAATAGGAACTGGGATGCTAAACATTAGTGAAGGATCGAAGGGGGCAGACGCATCGCAGATTTTCCATAATCTTCTCCTTTCAAAATCCGCCGAGGCAGATTCCATACCAGAGCTTGAGGTTATGGAGAATGATGTAGTGGGTTGCGGCCATGGTACTGCCAACGGCCCCATTGACGAGGAACAAATGTTCTACCTCAAAGCAAGAGGTTTCAATGATGAAGGGGCCAATAGTGTGTTGATTGCCGCCTTTCTCAATTCAACTCTCTCCGAGATGGGTGGAGTAGAAATACACGACTGGTTGGTAAGTGAGCTTTCGGCCCAACTAGAGACTCTCAATACGTGAAAAAGTGAGAAAGTAATTTGTACCACTTTGAGAGTGGGGCTTCATGGAAACCGATCATTGCAAGGACATCTCATGTCTATGTGGTTTCCAGGGTTTGGCGATACCGATGCGCCAGCACATGGAGTGCCCTCGATGCAAGAGGGTTGTTGAAGCATGCTGCGAAGGTTTGGCAGAATATCGATGAAGTGATGAGGAGTCTTTTGGATACTCGATGACCATTTAATCTATGAATTAAATGAGTCTGCGTATACTCGGGAAGAATGGCGCAGAAAAATGGATTGGTTGGAAGGAGTCGTGAGAAAAAGGTCTCATTAATCCTAGGGGGTTTTTCATTTATCCTTCTAATTCTGTTCTTTCTCGCGCCCAGTTTTCTCCCCGAAGATTCGGTTCCCAAACTATCAGGGCGTGCAAATCTGATCGATTACGCTTTCGAGGATAGTTGGGGGAATGGCCAACATGGAGAAGATTCTGAAGTCGGGCATGACCAATCCCTCAATGGAGGTTCGTTTGCATGGAGCGAATTGAATCCATTTTGGGCCTTGGCATACGGTTTTGGCGATTTGAATTGCCACCAAAAACATGAGAGATCATGGGAAATAAATGGAAATCAGATGCCAGTATGTACACGAGACATCGGAATTTTCCTAGGTTTCTCAATCGGGTGCATGTTATTCGGAAGCAGGGGCTTCAACAGATGGACTGTCAGAGACACCTTTCTCTCAGTAATTCCAGATAGTTGGCTTCAGTTAATTTATGAGAAGGATATGAGGATGATTTCAATGGTTTCGATACTCTTTTTGGGATTGATTCCAATGGGATTGGACGGAACAACACAATTGCTTCTAGACTCATACGAGTCGAACAATTTACTTAGAATTGTGACCGGTTTTGTGTCGGGAATGGTTGGTGGTTGGTGGTTCTGCTCCGCCTTCTCGGCCAGACCGAGGGTCTTCCAAGATGCTTCGGATGTCATTCTTCCAGCTGGTTCTAGACTAGTTATCAAGTGAGGCTACTTGCCTGTCCACCAGTCCACGAGATCGGCAATTTCCGTCGGCCCCTCCTCCCTCCCATAACCACTGCCAAGAATGGATAGTCGACAAATTGTGTCAATCAATGCGCGGTCATGAAGCCCGGATTTGATCAATTGCCCCATACAAAAACGCAAGTGGGTACTGGGATTTCTTGATTGCCACTTATTGATTGCATTCCGGAGTGGCCAGATTGCTAAAACTAGCCTCCCAAAGGAGAAAACTTCCTCTCTAAGTTCGGATTTTGGAGCATCTCTACCCGCCAAATTCTTCCTTCGATAAACCCAACCCAATTCTTCAAGGAACTGTACTATCCTTTGAGTATGCCTCCTAGAGACACATCTGACAGGCCCCATGGCAGATCTGAGCTCAGAAATTTCAGCAGAATGAATTAGAGAAAGGGTACCGCAAACTGAAGACATGGAGTGATTAAGAATATTCTTCGGCCGATTATTGTATTTCGCAGATGAGGAATTAGAAGAAATTAGATCCTTATGATCGTTCTGAGCATTTTTTAGAACTTTCCAAGGTGATTCTCCTTCAAGCCACCCCAATTTCCTTTTCGGCTTCCCCACTCCGAAGCCGGAAAGAGTACTTTGGTTCTGAGATTCACTAATCATCGACCTGATTCTGAATTGATCTACTGTTTCCATTTCTACATTTATTGGATTTGGCCTAGTTTTCATGAATGAACGTATTGCTTCTCTCAGATTTTCACGTAGTTGCTTCTGCGTTCCTTCGTTTGAAATTGGGCCCAATATTGCCCCCATATCAAATGGAACGGGAGTCTCCAACTCTCCAGAGAGGAGTTTTCGATAACCCTCTCTGATCTGGATCTGCAATTCTGATGTTTCAAAGTACTCTTCTTTGCTGGAAAGACCACGAAGAGTTCCCCTTCTAATTCTATCAAGAGCGATTTCGGGATTGCAATCCACCCAGATACAAAGATCTGGAATTAAGGCTGCGGAGTTCATCTGGGCAGTCCTCTCAAGTCCGATTCCCCCGACAACCCCCTGGTAAACGAGGGATGAGTGTATGTTCCTTCCACTAACTACTGCCCTCCCCTCTTGTAGTCGTGGCAAAATCCAACCATGAGAATGATCTAACCTATCTGCAGCAAAAAGCCCGGCCTCCTGCTCAGGAGAAAGTTTCTTTTCTCTAACTGACTCTATAGCGAGCCTACCTAATGGGTGATTTCTCCGAGGTTCTGCTGTTTCCTCGACAGAAGTGAAGCAAAATTCAGACCGTAGAACGTCATGAATAATCTGCGCTGCAAGGCCCTTTCCACTTCCGTCCCCGCCTTCAACTGAGAACAGATACATGTTATGCCCTGCTGTCCTACTGGCGACTACCAGAAAACTGTTCCTTAGACAATGTCACTAGGGCCATTCCAATCAAAATTAAAAGAGGGCCTATGAAAATCATCCCCCTGCTCCAAAGACCCAAGAATGAGAGCCACCAAGATCTCCGGTAACTATTGCCGCGATACGCCTCAACTCCGCCATAGATGCCAGCCAATCCCAGAATAACAGTGAGTAGAGCGATTGCGGTTGCTATAGAAACGGATTGGGCCTGGTAGCTCTCTCCGCGTCTGTCAATTACATTCTCGCCGTTTCCTTCAGCCATGGTGATAATGATCTGGCTCTCGTCCCCGGGGACGAAATACAACTTGGTAGTATTGTTACCCGGATGAGTAAAGGAAAGCAGGACTGGTTTTCTTAGAACCTCCTGAATCTCGAATCTACCATTAGAATCGGTTAGAGTCTCCTTGCCAGTAGTTGCGCCCTCGACCGAAAGAAGTCTAACTCGGACTCCCTCAATTGGATCGCCACCGGAGTCGTTTCCAGATAGTGCAGATAGTACTATGCCGGTTACATCGGAATATTCCTCTGATGAGTCTAGAGTCCCATTTAGGATTTCGTCGGGATTAGCGGAAACTAGGAGAATTCCCAGTTGAACTCCTAGGAGACTACCAATAATTATCAGAACTGCTCCCGCAATCCTAGTGGATGGCTCCTCAGAGATGTCTTCTAGGAAGTAGTCGAAGTCGATACCACCCTCTTCACCATCGTCGTCCATGAAGTGTCCTAATGATGGGAGTCCTTGAAGTTGGGCGTTTCTGGATCTTTCTTTTTGCCGAAATAGTATAGAATAATGAATACTACTGAAATAGAGACTACAGAGATGATTTTGATTGGATAGCCCTCTAGTGATGCGTTCGTATGCTGCGTTACTTCTGGCTGCGTGAAATCGACCAGATAAAGCTCTGTCCAATTCTTACCTGTAATCCAGAATCCACCCGAAGATGGATCATAGGCAATTCCATTCAGGACTTCGTTAGCATCATTGCCTTGTTGGGAAGTGATTGAAACCGGACGGGCAAAGAATTCAACCATTCCAGAAGTGGAGGATATGCTAAGGATGATATCCTGCATCCAGACATTTGCAAAGATATTGTCTCCTACGCACTCTAGTTCATTGAGGTTCAATACTGGATGATTATCCCAAGTTACTTCTACAGTGTAATCGGTTTCGAAGCTTATTGGATCTCGAAATGATAGCTCAGAGGTTCCATTGGAAGTAATCAAATGTTGCCCATTGAAGCAAATTCCCCATCCTTCTCCTTCGAAACTAAAATTTCCAATTTGTGTGAAGTTAGAAATATCGAATTCTATTGCCACTCCAGCTTTCCATGTTAGCATTATGATTGACTTTCCCATTATGGTGATTCCTTCTCCAAAATAAGTTTCATTTATTGGTGTTTGACGAATTAACTCTCCATTTTGAGAATTGATCTCTGTTAATCTAGATTGGCCATAAAGTCCTGAGCCCTCAATAATTGAGTTATTCAGCACTTCCAGACCTTGGGTAAAAGAAGTAGAGTCGTGAGGCAATGTTCGGAGGATCTCGACAACTCTTTCTTCTGCGGGTTGTGGCAACTCTGCACCAATGGGCGGATTAGGCAGGAAAAGGAGGAGGATTAGCAGGGGGACGATTGATGCCCGCGGCCCCCTTCCCATGTACGAACGATGCTCCATCGATGTTAAAATACGTCCTCGAATGGTTTAGAGCAAATTATCTTACAAGGTGCTATTGATGATTGATGATTCGGAAAACTATGCAAATAGGATGACGGTTTCAGTAGTGGCATCTTTGCTAATGATTTTTGTAACACCAATGTTCTCTGATTGGTCCGAAGGCAGCACAACTGGGCATTCAAGGAGCTGTGTAAATTCCTGGTCTGTTGACGAAACTGACAATATGACAACCAGTGACGGGACATTTGCCGTAACCGTTGAGAAGATTTCCTCCAATTCAGCGATCTTTGTAGAAGATGGCCAGATCGTATCTTCGACCATATTGAATGACATTGTTTCCAATTGGGAGTCAATCATATTCCCCGCAGTAACTAGCTACTTCGGAAGTCCTCCGGATATCGATAGCAATTGCCAGGTAGAAGTAGCGATTCTATCTTTAGATGGCCCGGGAGGGGATATGGGTTACTTTGAGTCTGGAGTTTCATCACTCCGCGAGACGATATTCCTTGATATTGATGATCTCTCAGAGAGAAATAGTATCTTAGCGCATGAGTTCGGACAACTGATTCACCACGATATGGATCCTTTCGAATATCTGTGGATAGACGAGGGCGTTGCGGAGATGGTTGAGTTCCAGAGTTTTGGATCTTCTGTAGGGCTTGAGGAGAAGTCAAACTCCTGGACATTAAATTCCAGTAAGAGCCTTAGGTGGTGGGACGACAGGGAATCTGATCTTGGCGCTGGCTTCCTTTTCATGACATATCTGGAAGACAAACTTGGCGGCCCGAGTTCAATCAGGAGTCTGATTTCAGATTCTTCCTTGGGGGGTGCTGCAATCGAGAATCTAGCAAGAAACCCTGGTCCGGGGTCTACTCCAATAGGGACGACAATGAGTGAAATCTTTGCGAATTTTAGTGCAGCTATCACGCTCGATAGTTCTCAAGGAGCATTTGGATTCAGCGACATTGACTTTGTTGAAGACTGCTCATCAGGTGGCTTCTGTAGTGGTTCACACAGTGCTGAGAACGGTCAATGGTCTGAGGCATGGCAATCCCCTGGTCACTCAATTGAAGGCTGGGGACTCAAGTCTTTCAGATTCTCTAATGGGGATGGTTATCCGTTGAGTATTTTGGTCCAACCTGATCGTTTTGGGTTCGAAGGCGCAATTCTATCGAAAGAGGGGTCAACCGGAACCTGGAGCATGTGGGAGCTGATGATCGATTCTAGTGATGGACGAGGTACGGGACTAGTACCCGGATTTGGGAACACTACTTCCGAAGTGGTTTTGTTGGTCTGGTACAACTCACTTGTTGATGATTGTGATTTTGATTTTGCAAATTGTGGCATACTATCCGGAGGAAATTATCCATCGGGATCTTTTACAGTAAGTGCTAGTCAGGTCACCAGTCCTGCAGATGCCTCAATTGACTCTATAGTTGACTTTGATCGAGATGGTGATTCCCTAAGCGATAGTGTTGAGATTATAGTCAGCGTAAGTTCGAGTGCATTCTTCGAAACATTGTCTTTAGAATTCTCAGCTTTCACAAATAATTCCCTTCATGACTCTTCGGATTTCATTATCTCTGTTGGGAATTCTGAGCCAGAAATTCGCTCTGTTTGGTTCACCCCACCTTTCACAGGTGAATGGATGTTCACAATTAAGGTCAGGGACATCACAGGAAGTTTGCAGGATTTGTCGCAGTCACTGCCGCAACAAATCTTCAATATGAAACCGGTAGGCGCGGGTTCGATATCCTCCAATGAGACTCAGACATGGTTGCCGACATACATCTTCGGAGGAGGATATGACTCCTGGGGTTTTGGATTGGAGAACGGTTCTTTCGGGCACAATGAGACACCTCAATCATACATCTGGAATCTGGGCGATGGAAACACTTCCAGCTTGAAGAATCCAGTTCATTCATACTCAGAAGAAGGAGATTACGTGATCACCTTACTAGTGATGGACTATGGGGGTTTCTTTTCTGAATCAAAATCATGGTGGATATCGGTAAATGACACCTCCGAGCCCGTTCCAGAGATTTCCGTAGATGGTTTGGCAATTGTTGGAGAATTAGTTGTGCAAACAAATCAAAGAATTCAGTTTTCTGCATTTGGAACTTCAGATAATGTTCCAGTTAGCAGGTTATTCTTCTCATGGGATTGGGGGGACGGTGCTGCAATCTCGGGGTTGGGAATCTTTGAAGTGGGTCACTCTTGGGCGGATGGGAGCAGTGAAGGGACTGTTTACTCACTTGAGTTATTTGTCAGCGATGGGCGGCAGTCCTCACAGAAGACTGTCCTAGTTAGAGTCATGAATAGGGAGCCGAGTCAGATCTTCTCGGAAAAGTTGGAAGCTTTTGCAATCATCCCCCTGCCAATGCCGGATATATTTGAAGACGAAGATGGGATAATTGTTGAACACAGATGGACATTCGAAGGAGGAGTTAACTTTGGAGGGGTCGGAGTGTCATTGGCTTCTGATTTCACTCAAACAAGTTCATCCGATACTAATCCGGTAGTTAGCTGGAAAGAGCCTGGAATGAAGAATGTGACTCTCGAAGTCATTGATGATGATGGGAACTCATCAATTGCAACTTTGGAGGTTGATGTCCTCAATCAACGTCCAGTGGCACTTTTCGAACGGCCGGCTGATGGAGAGATTGGGGATGCGTATATCTTCAGCAGCTCATCGTTTGATCCTGATGGCGATACGTCCTCACTTTCCCATCACTGGACCTTCTCGGACAGAGATGAAGCAATAGAGAACACTACATCCGTCAGCAGGACATTTTCCAGTCCTGGACTCTACAGCGTTTCACTGATAGTTGTCGACGAGCGAGGTTTGGACTCGGCCCCAAAGACATATCTGATCCACATAGGAAACCCGCTTCCAAATCCAATTATTTCGTTCACGTGCCCTAGTAATGGGGCAGGGATTCTATCATATATTCCAGATAATGATTCTATTGGTACGATATGGAAGATTCCAAGAACTGCTGATGGAGGTGCTTTCGTGGCTCCAGGAAATTTAATCAAATTTGACGGAAGTGATAGTTTTGATGCGGATCCTGAATTCATTGGAAAGGCATCTACAGACAAAAATGATCCAGATTGGAGTGGGATTGTTGAGTGGGTCTGGAATTTCGGAGACGGCAGCCCCGTCTCTTCTGGCCCACAAGTATGGCATAGCTACGAAAGATCAGGAGAATACACAGTTAGGCTAACTGTAATCGACGGTTATGGGGGCGGAGAGTCAAACTCTTCTGAAATGAAGATCATAGTTTCTACCGCTCCAGAAATCTTGACTTCGGAGCCGATAAATACAGAATATGTAATTGTGGGGGACTTAGTTAATCTGTCTGTGGCTACCAAAGATACGGACTTAGAAAATGGAATTGAAGCTTGGATGGACGAAGATTCTACGTTTGACAGTAATGGAGATGGGGATCCAACGAATGACAGGGATAGCAATCTAACAGATTCTCTAATTATTTTGTGGGACCTCAATGTGTTTGTAGATAGTGACTGTATGACACTCGAAGGTTGTGATGGCGACTCAAGAAATGATTGGATTACTGCCAATCAGACTTGGAACGATCCCGGAGAAGTAAGGATCTCAATGACAGTCTGCGATGGGTTGAACGTCTGCAACTCGAAGGACTTCGTTGTTACAGCACTTTCTTTGAAGGAGACTTCTCCTCCTAAGGAACTGTCCGACTTATCCATGGAGGACTTGATTCCTGGAAGGGAAAGTGCAGGATTATTGGCATTATTATCATTAGTAGCTATCTTGGGTTGGATGGTACTAAGAGAGAGGGATGATGACGAATTGGATGCACTAGAAATGGTGAGAAAGTATGATGTCGATGAGGTTGAGGCTGAAGGAGGGCTTCCGGGGATGGATCAACATAAACCCCCTCCACAACCAAAATACCTTACTGCTGAGAAGAGGACAAATGTAGATTCGGGGTATGTTCGTCCTATCAGAACGAGGAGGAGAAAATGAGGGGCGCCATAGTTAGGTTAGCTGGAGCGCAGTTGCTATTTGCAACCATATTAAGCGTCACACTACTGGCTTCGATGCCGGTTAGTTCGCAATCTACATCCTGTGACGTTTCACCCAGTAGTGATTGGGATGTTGCGGAAGACCCCTTAGATTACCTCTCTGTGAAGGTTCCCGGGAGTGGCTTTCTCGGTCCTTCATTGGCTGTAATTGACGATCAGAATAGGGGAGGTGATCTTATGCCTCTCGACAAAGACATCAGCACAGAATGGTCTAGTGGAGCATGGGAGGGATTTCCAAATATCAAGGTAGAGAATGGTTCGGCAACGACTATTTCCATGGTTTTGGAACCGGGGAAGATGTACAAATTCTGTATCGACTTCAGTGCTAAGGGGGACGTCTACCTTCTGACTGATTCAGACTTCGCCATGTATACCGTTGACTTCGAATGTGATGAAAATCAGTGGGACCTCATATGTGGAGATGGGGCCTTGGAATCCGTACCAGTCGAATACAGAGACATGTTCACCTGGGTTCCATTCAGAGACAAGCATGCATATGAGTCGGTCTCCTACCAAGAGTTCAATGTGGCGATAGATTCGGGCGGATCAGCATGGTCATTTGCAGGATTTGGGAGCTCTGGCGACCAGGTACTAAACTTGGTACTAGATGGCTGGGACAACAGTCGGGAAGGGGATCATCCGGCTTCTGGGAATATGAGTGTAGAAGTCCTAATAGAGGTAGAGGACCGATTCACACTTCCTAAGACGATGGCTTACGTCCTTATCGGATCACTACCGCTCTCTTGCATAATCATCCCACTAATTTTCCACTGGAAATATCACTCTTCTGCAATAGGAAGTAACGAAGGTGAAGAGATGATCGAGGTCCCCTATCTTAGGGATTCTTGACTAGACGTACTCCAGAACTTCCCATGCGACCCGCAAGTCTGATGCGTTTATCTTGCCCTGCTGTGCCAAATGCCAACCTGACTCTGTTGTCGCAAAGACAATCTCCTGACCCAAGGCTGGTGCATGAATTCGGGCCCAATCGCCACCGGGGCCAAGTCCCATTAGTGAGTAATTTGTTCCAGATGACTTCAGCTGCATAGCGGACTCAAAGATCCTTAGTGCCTCCTTCCTATCATTTGTGGAATAGCACACTTTGACAATGTCCCCGAATTCTTGAGAGTCAATCACATCTTGTGAAATCTCAGATACCGAAGGTACTGCTTCGAGATAATGGTAAGATGCTATTATTCGAGTTTCCTTATCGACTAATTGAACTAAATCTTCTCTTGCAGAAGAAGGAATGTCCCCCTCTAAGTCTATCCAATCTGGTTTACTGGCAATCGCCAGCTCTAGGACTGACAACCTTTCCTGCTCACTTCCCGGGTAGTATCCCCCTTGTCTTTGAGGTCTGCAAGTAAATAGAATCGGTATTTCGACTGCAGATGAAATTATCTTGATTGACTCCTCGACATCGACACCCCCCAAATCCAATTGTTTCACAACAACTTCTACCTGCTCCCTACCAGCCTCTTCGGACTTTGGAGTATTGTTGATTATTTCTTCCACCGTCCATAGCAAATCAAGACGAGCCTCGGCAATATCAGCCCCCATTTCAATAGCCTTTGATGCGTCATTGGACATTTCTTCGGCCGTCCTTCCCCTCAGTGTTACACATACCAAGGGCTTTTGCATGTGACTGCTCGAATAAAGTGACCTGTTTAATCGTGTCGAGAGGATAAGATAAATTATCGAGGCCGAATCGACTTTTTTATCTCCAAATTGCAAGTAATTGAGTCTACAATAGGAGAGGGTTATAGGCCTCGTCTTGCTAAGATTGATGATGTAGTTTGAGGGTTCCCTACGGGAACCCTCAATCGAATAGGCGATAATATGTCTGATGAATATGATGCAGAAAGCATTCAGGTCCTCGAAGGATTAGAGGCTGTTAGAAAAAGGCCCGGGATGTATCTGGGTGACCCGCATGATGGTTCAGCACTACATCACTGCATTTGGGAGGTGGTGGACAACTCAGTCGATGAACACCTTGCGGGGCACACGGATTCAATCGATATCACCCTAAATCCGGATAGTTCGCTTGCGGTCAGAGACTATGGAAGGGGGATCCCAGTTGGTATCCACGAGGAATTCGGAATCTCGGCTGCTGAAGTAATTATGACAAAATTGCATGCTGGAGGTAAATTCGATAACAGCTCTTACAAGGTTTCTGGGGGTTTGCACGGAGTTGGCGTATCTGCAGTAAATGCTGTTTCTGAATGGATGGAGATGACTATCCACCGAGACGGCGCAATCTACTTCCAACGATATGAGGCCGGCGTTCCAGTTGAGGCTCTGAAAGAGATTGGTAAGTGTGAAGATACGGGCACCCTGATAGCTTTCAAGCCTGACTTATCGATTTTTACTGATATCGTGGAGTTTGATTTTGAAGAGATCGATACCAGGGTTGGCGAAACTGCCTTTCTGAATGCAGGACTAAAAATTTCTATTGACGATAAGAGAGGTTCTGAACCTCATTCATCAGAGCACCTGTATGAAGGTGGGCTTTCGGAGTATGTCCGTCAACTCAACGAAAGGAGGGAGGCGTTACATGAAGATGTCATCAAGATTAAGGGGCAGAAAAATATTGAGAAGGGAGATGTCGAAGTCGAATTAGCCCTGCAATGGTCTGATGCATTCAGTGAATCAATTCGTTGCTATACTAACATCATCAGGAACAAGGATGGAGGGACCCATATGTCCGGTTTACGTACGGCCCTAACCAGCTCCGTGAACTCGTATGCAAAAAAGAAGAAGTTGCTCAAAGGGGATGCTCTTTCTGGTGATGACGTGCGAGAAGGTTTGGCCGCAGTGGTTAGTGTCAAGCATCCCGATCCATCTTTCTCATCCCAAACAAAAGATAAGTTGGTAAGTAGTGAAGTTACTGGCATAGTTCAGACGATTGTTTATGACAAACTAGGCGAGTTCTTTGAGGAAAACCCATCTGTAGCGAGGCAGATTGTTGAGAAGGCACTACTTGCATCAAAGGCGAGGGAGGCTGCAAGAAAGGCGAGGGATCTCACTCGAAGAAAAGGCGTTTTGGAAGGCGGTGGGTTGCCTGGGAAACTTGCAGACTGCCAGTCACGAAATCCGAATGAGTGCGAAGTTTACCTCGTTGAAGGGGATTCTGCAGGGGGGTCGGCAAAAACTGGCAGGGATCGTAGGATTCAGGCGATTCTCCCCTTGAGGGGAAAAATACTCAATGTCGAAAGGCAGAAGCATAATGCTGCGAAAGTTTTCCAGAATCAAGAAATCCAGACTATCATTCGAGCTCTTGGAGCTGGAGTGGGGAATAACCATGAGGAAGAAGGGGCCTTTGACACGAGTAAGCTTCGATATTCTAAGATAATAATAATGTGCGATGCTGATATTGATGGTGCCCACATTAGGACACTCATGCTGACATTTATCTGGAGGTTTATGAGGCCCGCGATAGAGGAGGGGCACGTATACATCGCTCAACCCCCTCTTTATCAATTAACAAAGGGGAGGTTGAGTAAGTACGTTTTCTCTGATGAAGAAAGAGATAAGGTAACATTGGAATTACAGGGGGACAACCCCAATGCAAAAATTGGCATACAGAGATACAAGGGGCTAGGGGAGATGAACCCTGAGCAACTTTGGGACACCACAATGAATCCAATGACCAGAACAATGCTAAAGGTTACAGTTCAAGATGCTGAGGAAACGGATGAGTTATTCGAGATTTTAATGGGCGAAGATGTGCCGGATCGTAGATCATTTATTGAGAAGCATGCTAAGGAGGTGACTAATCTTGACATCTGAAAACGAAGGAGATAGTGAACTACCAGCTAGTGATGAAAATATTCTAAATCATTCTTTGAACGAGGAAATGAAGATATCGTACATCAACTATGCAATGTCTGTAATTATTGGTAGGGCTTTGCCTGATGCCAGAGATGGGCTAAAACCGGTTCATCGTCGTGTGCTTTTTGGAATGCACGAAGGAGGGCATACTTCTGAAAAGAAATACAGCAAATCGGCGCGTTCGGTTGGAGAAGTCATGGGAAAATATCACCCTCATGGGGATCAATCAATATATGACACAATGGTGAGAATGGCTCAGGATTTTTCACTTCGTTACCCACTCGTGGATGGGCAAGGAAACTTTGGTTCAATTGACGGCGATCCACCAGCAGCAATGAGGTATACTGAAAGTAGATTAGATAAGATTTCGAAGCATATGCTTGAAGATATTGAAAAGAAGGTTGTCGACTTTCAACCTAACTTCGACGATTCGGAAATGGAGCCTTCCGTCCTCCCAGCTAGGTTGCCAAATCTGCTTTTGAACGGAAGCGATGGGATAGCAGTGGGCATGGCAACGAGAATACCCCCTCACAATCTAACCGAGGTTGCAGGAGCAATCAGATTGCATGTCGGAAGGATCCTCGAAGAGGGCCCCGATGGGAGAAAAATTCCCAACATAACTCTGGATGAATATATGGGCCATATCAAAGGTCCTGATTTTCCAACTGGTGCGACTATCCATGGGATTGATGGCATTGTAGACATGTACTCCACAGGGAAGGGAAGGTTCCACGTCCGCTCTAAGTGCGATGTTCACGATGACTCCACCGGAAAGAAGATAATTATCCATGAAATTCCATACCAGGTCAAAAAATCTGACATGCTGGTTCATATCGCGGATCTGGTTTCTAAGGGGAAGGTAACGGGAATAAGAGATATTCGTGATGAGTCCTCCAAGGAAGGTATTCGAGTCGTTATAGAGGTAAAGAATAACTCCGACCCCCACGCAGTTCTAAATCAGTTATTCAAATCCAGTAGATTGCAGGAGTCTTATTCGGCAAATATGATGGGGATCCTAGATGGGAGGCCAGTATTGCTTTCTCTTCCGGTAATGCTGCACACGTATGTCGATCATAGAGAGTCGATTATAGAGCGGCGAGCTGTTTTTGAGATGGAAAAAGCCGAATCGCGTGCCCATATTCTTGAAGGATTAGTCAAGGCCCAGGGTCGTATCGAGGATGTTCTAAAGGCGGGTAGATCGAGCTCTGGAAGGGAGCAGTTTGAGTCAGTATTGCGAGGAAATGAGAAAATATCGGGGATTTCTAAATTTGACTTTACAAAACCCCAAGCTAAAGCTATCGCTGAAAGGCGATTGTATCAACTTAGTCGTCTTGATGTGGACAAGGTCAACAATGAATTTGAAGAGTTGAAAATTAAGATTGCCGATCTAAAGGATATTATCGAATCGAGAGCAAGGCGATTGGATATACTGATTCAAGAGCTAAATGAAATGGTGGGTAACCACGGTGACGAGCGCCTCTCAGTAATCGATCCGATGCCCCTCTCCATGGATAGAGAGGATCTTGTGGCGGAGGAGGCGATTGTAATCTCTCTAACCAGGGACAACTACATCAGACACTTACCGGTAGAGTCTTTCAGACTTCAGAATAGAGGAGGGAAGGGGCTCAAAGGAGTGGCAACTAAGGATGAGGATGCCCCTGCTCAGATTGTTACTTGTTTCTCTAAAGACCGGCTTCTTATCTTCACCGACAAAGGAAGAGTATACGGTTTGAGGGCATGGGAGACTCCTTCAGCAAGTAGATATGGCAAGGGGAGTCACATCCGAAACCTCCTCGAGGGAATTCGAGATGACGAGAAAGTAATCTCAATACTACCAATGCAACGGTCACTAATTGAAAATCCAGAAGGCAATTTCTTGATCTTTGCCACCTCCAATGGAAGAATAAAGAAAAGCAGACTTTCGGAATATGCCAAAATTAACCGTAATGGAAAGTATGCTTTGAAATTTGCAGGTGGTGGCAATGACACACTTGTCTCAGTAAGGTCTGCCACTGATTCGGACCACGTTGTTCTTGTTTCCGCATCGGGCAATGCTTGTCGTTTCATGCCTTCAGAGGTGAAAACTAGAACTTCTCCAGAAACTGGTGAAGAAGTTAACACCCATGTAGTTAGAGTCCAGGGGCGGATTAGCCAAGGAGTTTCTGGAATGAAACTGCCTGGAAAGGATAGAGTCATTGGAATGATTGTCACTGATGACTTTGAAACTAGTGTCCTTACAATATCGAAGTACGGTATGGCGAAGCGTAGCAGACTCGGATCTGGAGAGATGATCCCCCATGTTGAAGATGGCTCCACTACATTTGACGATGAGGGTGAGCCAATTCTCGAGAGAGATGGGTATAGGAAGACAAATAGAGGTACTAAAGGAGTAAGAACAATGTCATTGAGAGATGGTGATGAGATTGTTAGTGTTAGGCATATTCCCGACTTGGAAGACCAGTTGTTCATGCTGACAGGATCCGGGATGATGATTAGAATGGCATCTGGACAGACTAAGGAGACTCTGGGTAAAGTGACCAAGGGCACGAGAATAATGGAATTGCGGAATCGCAATCGAACTGGATTCGTGGATGAGATAGTATTCGTTGCTAGGCTCCCTTCCGAGTTAATCAGTATCGAAGAAAGTCCGGAAGAAGAAGAATAGTCGACCGTTCTGCTTAAGCACGAATCTCGGGTCGTGTAATTACTGCGGCAGTCGCATAGCCTGGCCATTGCGCTGGATTGCTAATCCAGTGGTGTTTCACCTCGGGAGTTCGAATCTCCCCTGCCGCGCCGCCAAAACGAGGGAGGATTCATCCATCGTTATGCCCTCAGGGAACCGTGGTAGGCACATCGGAGCTTCTTGAAGTTGGGTCGGCTATAATCTTCCTATTTGCTACAATAGTACTATTTTGGGCAATAATTAGGCATCTAAGACTCAGACCTTCTAACGAACGTTCATGGGTGAATGATAATGGAAGAATTACATCAGCTGAATTCGATGATGAAGAAGTTACCATCCGTAATGTTAGGGATTTCGAATGGCGTAGCAGTAGGGATTTCGATGAAAGATGGATAGACATTAAGATAAAACTGAGTGAGGTTTCCAAGATTTGGTTCGTTCTCGAATACTTCGACCCAGCCAGGAGGGAAATGGCACATACGATAATGAGTTTCGAGATGAGTGACGGTACGAGGCTGGCCTGCTCGATAGAGGTCAGGAGGGAGAAGGGAGAGAGGTACCACCCAATAAGGGGTCTATTCAGGCAATATGAGTTGATTTACGTATGGGCGACAGAGAGGGACGTGATCGGAGTCAGAACTCGTTGTAGGAAGAATTCTGTGACTCATCTTTTCGAAGCCGTCGTTCTAGGCCCCGGGAATGAAAGGAGAATGCTAGAGTCATACCTCAATAGGACCAACAAACTCGGTCAGAGCCCAGAATGGTACAACACAATCACAAACACCTGTACGACCAACATTGTCAGGCATGTCAATGAAGTCTATCCCGGGAGAGTTCCACGGGCGGTTGCAATTCTCCTCCCTGGACTAAGTCCCAAGCTACTCCAGAGAAATAATCTGGTTAAGATAGAAGGTTCTATCGAAGAGACCCTAAGAAGGAGTATTATCGATGAAAGGGCAAAATCATGGGATGGGGACAATGATTTCGGCGATTGGATCCGGGAGCAAGGCGAAGGGGAGCATTCAACTGAGTGACTCTGATGCGGTTTCGTGCTAAGAATTAATCCGCTCGAAAATCCTGAGAGAGTTCGATGGTTCCTGCCGCCATCAAAGAGCCATATGATTCGTTGGATTGCGTTGTCTTCTCAATGCGAATCAAGAACTGAACTAGTATTCGAGGGAGTGCCTGGCGAAGATATCGAGTCAATGGCTAGATGCATGGAGAAAATGGGAGCTTCGATTGTAAGGAAGAGGCGAAGTTGGTCCATAAAAGGGAAAGTTGGTGGGTTGGATAATCCCGGGTGTGCTCTTGATTGCGGCAACTCGGCCACTACCGCAAATTTCGTCACTGCGATTGTGGCGTGTTTGGAGGGTTCGGTAAAAATTGATGGTGACATTTCACTCAGAAAGAGAGATTTGTCCCCCCTAACTTCGGTTTTGAGAGAACTTGGTTGCAATATCACATCTGACAGGCTCCCTTATACAGTTAATGGCCCCATAAATCCCGGCAATTCCAACATAGACGAGTCGCTTTCCAGCCAGACTCTTTCGGGAATTATAATGGCATCACCTGGTTTTCCGAGCGAGGTGGGGATTTCTCTTCGGGGCGATGCCGTTAGTAGGTGGTATCGCGACCTTACTTTGGAAATCGCTGTCCTGAGCGGATTGGACATCCAGTATGGGAAATTGTTGTACCTCTCCCCATGGAGTATAAAAACACCAAAAATAATTGAGATTCCCGCAGAGTTTAGCCTATTGCCCATCTCACTTCTATTCGACAAGTTGCATGGAACAAATAGCCTGGAGAGTGGGAAATATGGGGATTCTTACCTCAAAGATGCAATCGAAAAGGTGATGTCGGGAAAATACAGTAAGATCAGTCTTCGAGACTATAGCGATATTATAGCCCCAGTAGCTGCATTAATGGCAATTGGTGGAGGAGGTAAAATTGTGGATGCCTCTCATGCGAGGGGAAAGGAGTCGAATAGAATCTTATCAACAATCAGTATGCTAGGTTCATTCGGAATAGAAATAGAAGAGAATGCAGATGGTTTGAAGATTCCTGGGGGACAGGAACTAGAGTCTGCATCGAGACCGATTAATTGTGAGGATGATCACAGATTGGCGATGACTGCTGCTGCAATAGCAACGAAAGTTGGCAGTGACTTGTTCGGCCATGAGATTTGCGATGTTACTCATCCTGGTTTCTTAGAAATGATCCTCACTAGACCCACGGAAATGTGATATCTTGTTAGGTGATTTTAGGAAGAAGAATCTGTGGACCCATCTGCTGCTAGTACTTGTTGCAGTGATCTGGGGTTCGACTTGGGCTGCAGGTAGGTTTCTCAGCTATGGCTTGAATGAGGATAGCCCTGCCACACTTAGTCCGGCGACCTCAGCATGGCTAAGATACGCATTTGCAGTTTTGGTATTCTTCTTATGGTCAATCTCTAGCAGGGGTGAACGTTCTTTCAGGTTTCTGCCTCCGGATCGAAAATCTTGGATTTTCTCCATTTGGTTGGGTGTTCTAGGAACCATGGCTTATCAATTGCTATTCATGCATGGAATGAGTTGGACTGCTGCAGGGGATGCTTCGCTAATCATCCCAATGAATCCAGTATTTACCGTCCTACTAGCTCTACCAATGTTGGGTCAGAAAATCTCTGCGAGGATGTCTATTGGACTACTAATTGGAATCAGCGGGGTGGCCGTAGTTGTTGGTTGGAGTCCAAACTCAGGGATCCCAATAGAACATAGGATTATTGGTGACTTGATGATCCTATTCGCTGCTCTATCGTGGGCAGCAAATAGCAATCTGACGAAAATAATGCTTTCATGGGGAAGAGGATACTCTTCGCTCGAGATAGTCGTCTGGTATTCCGTGATTGGGTGGATTATGCTAACCCCATGGATGATTATTGAGAACTGGGGTTCTGCAATCCCTAGCCCAAGCTCAACAGAATGGCTGACGATTGCCTATCTTGGCATTATCTCCACTGTTCTATCCTATGTGATGTTCGCAAAGGGAATTGAGGTGATTGGCCCAACTGCAGCTTCATCTTACGTATTTCTTGTCCCAGTCTTTGGAGTTCTTGGCGGATGGTTGCTCCTTGATGAGGAAATTGGTGCATCAATGCTACTGGGGTTCGTCCTTATTGTGGCTGGAGTTAGGGAAGTGCAGAGAGAAAGCGAGAGATTGTCGGCAAGTTCCAGACATATCTGACTGCCTCACCGTTAAATACGGGGGGTCGGTGGCCGGCCAACAAGGTGATTGATTGGCGCGCAAACCTGCAAAGATGTACAGGCAGATCAAGGGCCAATCATTCACTCGAAGGGAATACACTGGAGGAGTTCCCAACAACAGGATTCTGCGCTATCACATGGGTAACCGAAAGAAGGCTGAGACCGGTGGTTTTCCTGTAACAATCGAATTGAGAGCTGACAATGCGTGTCAAATCAGAGATTCAGCTCTAGAGGCAGCCAGACAGGTTGCAAACTCAACAATCAGAGAGGATGCCGGACCAATGGGTTATGCACTGAGGATGCATACATACCCTCACCAGATATTGAGGGAGAATAAGCAGGCTACTGGGGCTGGTGCTGATAGGGTTTCACAAGGCATGCGCCTATCCTTCGGCAAGAATGTTGGAACTGCTGCTAGAGTCCAGAGTGGGCAGACGGTAATCTCCATCAAGACTGAAGCAGAAAACTACACTGCAGCCAGAGAGGCACTAAGGAAGGCAAGTTGCAAATTCCCAACCCCTTGCACGGCTGATGTTGTACAAGGCTCCGAGCATTTGAAGGGCCTAGTATGAGGTCATTGGTTTATGACCCAAACAGATCCACTAGAGATATTGCAAGACTCGCTTAGAGGCGCTCCCATAATATGGAAAGGCGAGTACCCATACTTCATTCATCCAATTTCCGATGGGATCCCCAGGATGGAGTCAGAAGTACTCAGGGCCACGAGAGATCTGATTGTAAGTATGGTTGATTGGTCACAAATTGATCTGATAGTCAGTGTCGAAGCCATGGGCCTACCTCTTCTAGCAGCAGTTGGGGAAGCAACCGGGAAGCCAACAGTAGTAATTAGAAAGCGATCTTATGGCATGGAAGGAGAAGTCAGAGTAGATGTTTCGACAGGATACTCCAGTTCAACGGCCTACATAAATGACATTTCAGCGGGAGAGCGTATCCTAGTTGTGGACGATGTGATATCTACTGGGGGGACGTTGGAACCACTGCTTGAAGCGCTAGAGGAAATGGGAGCTATCCTGAGTGACGTTATTGTCGCAATCGAGAAAGGAGAAGGTAGAGAAAGGCTATCCAAAGACCGCCCCCAATGGCCAATAAGAACACTAGCTAAGATCGAAATCGTTGATGGAAAAGTAGCTATAGTCCAATAGTTGGTGATAATGTGGATATGAATAGGCACGAGTTTGAACTGGATGACCTTGTTGAAAGGATCAAGGCGAATGACAATCGACTCGTGGCCCTCCAAGTTCCAGAAGGGCTGAAGATGCAGGCATTGGAGATGATGGATGCAATCGAGGAGGGTACCTCGGCTAGGATAATCCTTGCAGCTGATCCTTGCTATGGAGCTTGTGATCTAGTTCATGACAAAATGCAACGGATGGGGGTTGAGCTTGTAGCTCACATGGGGCATTCTCAGATGAATATTGATTCTGGGATGCCTACTGAATTCATCAATGTCACATACAATGGCGACCCGGCTATTGACCCAGTAATTCCAATCCTCTCCAATCATCGAGAGATAGCACTTAGGCGCCTCTCCGAGGTGTCGATCAAGGAGAATTTGAGTGAGGAAGAAGCTCAGGATAGGTTCTTGGACGCAGTAGGTAGATTCTCCCCCCTAAAGGGGGCAAAGCTTGGCCTAGTCGGGAGTATTCAGCATCTCCATCTTATTTTCGATTACAAAGAACGCCTTGAGGCCGCTGGATTCGAAGTAGAGGTTCCCGTGGGTGGGGCTAGGCTATCTTTTCCTGGTCAGGTTCTGGGTTGCAATTATTCGGGAGACAGGGACGATATTGGTCACTACCTTTTCCTTGGCAGCGGAGACTTCCACCCCATTGGATTGGTACTGCACACAGGAAAACCATTGGCAATGCTTGATCCATACACAGGAGGGGCTGAAGAGATGTCGTTCGAAAGGATTGAAGGGATTTTGAGACAGAGATTTGGACTAATCATGTCATGTGATGAAGCGAAGACTTTCGGAATACTAATTGGGGAAAAGCCGGGCCAGATGAGGAGGAATCTGGCGCTAAGGATGAAGAGGAAGTTGGAGAAGCATGGAAAGAAGGGTTACTTGTTAGCATTAGAGCATGTTGGCCCCGACTTAATCGACTTCTATCCGGTGGATGCATTTGTCAACACTGCATGTCCAAGAATAGCAATTGATGATTCTGTTCGATACGCAAAGCCACTACTTACCCCATTCGAACTTGAGGTCGTTCTTGGAGAAAAGAAGTGGGAGTCTGGATACAAGTTTGATGAGATTCCTTGAGTCTCTAGAGTAAGAGTCTCGCTTGCAATTAAGTAAGCAACTAACTCTCTGAAAGAGATTCTTGGGAATAGAAGACTAGTGGGAGAATCACTCTTCTTCGTCATCGTCGCCCAGTAGTGCTTCCCAGTCAAGATCATCCTCTGCAGACAAGAAGTAAAGTACCCCCATGGCTATTGCAGCTAGGAATCCGACTATGTCTTGGGTACTGAAACCGGTATCTGCCCTAGTTGCTGAATTTCCCCCAATTCCAATCAAGTCGATAATGAATAGTTTTTCATCGCCGAACAGAATTCCGGTCATATTTAGAATTACAAAAATCAAAATTGCTGCTGCTCCAATTAATAGAGCCATTCTTTGGTTATCTTCCAGTTCCACCATAGTACTACCTAAACGTGGGCAGGGGTAACGAGTTATTAATGTAAATGGTACATATTTCTACAATCTTAGATTATAGAACGTAGTAATTCGGCCGTCAAAGAGTTTCGGCTGTCAAAGAGTTCTATTCAGTTTCCTTTGCATCGGACCCTGCGCTGAAATTTAGGACGCCGTCATCCATTAGATCTGCGACGATATCTTCCATCTTTCTACCTGTTTTGTTGGCAATTGCTTGGGTTTCAATCCTGGATGCATGATCTCTAGCTGTTTGTGCCTTTTGCACGTCCCCACCTAGATTCCTAGATTCCAGAACAGAGGCAAGGCCTCTCCAATTCTCTGGATTATCGGCATCAGTAGCTGTAAGTCCCTTCCAGATCTCCAATGCACCTTCGAAGTTACCCTCGCTAACCATTTGTTTTGCTCTCTGGATCCTGGCTTCGCTACCCTCAGAGCTAGATGCCTGCTTCATTAATTCCTCTAACTCAGAATCGTCAGAATCGGGTGATTCTGTGTCTTGAGAGGTTTTTTCTTCAATTGATTCTTCTTCAATTGATTCTTCTTCAATTGATTCTTCTTCAACATCATCAAAATCATCCAGATCATCAAAATCATCAAAATCATCGATTTCTAACTCTTCTACAACTTCCTTGGCCTTTTCTTCAGCCTCCTTGGCCTTCTTCTCTGCTGCCTTAATCTTCTTGTCGGCTTCCTTGGCCTTCTTCTCTGCCTCTCTGGCCTTCTTCTCTGCTGCCTTAACCTTCTTCTCGGCGTCCTTGGCCTTCTGGGCTAAACGGAACGCAACATGCTCAGGAACCTTCTTTGCCATGTAAACTACCGTATCCCGGAGCGACAAAGCACATTTAATTGTCGCCCACAGGGAATTCCATATTTTTACTATGAAAAATACTATTCCCATGGCCTATGAATGAAATTTACCCTGCCTTTTCCTCGCATGCCTTTGCTCTTCCGGAGAAGCCAATTGATGAAAAGTAAGAAGATGCGACGACCCATGAGTCAGAATCATTAGGTGTTTGGGAAATCATGAGCTTTAGATTTTTCAGTGCTTCTTCATTATCTCCAGCAACTATCAATTCTAGAGTTTCTTCGGCTCTCGATTTCTCTGGTTCGGGAGCAGGGGCCGCGGCAGAATCTTGTTCTGGGGCATCGCTTTCAGTTTCTGAACCAAACTTCTCCTCTGCCCATAGAATCAGTTTTGGCCACTTTCCTTCAAACTTGTCAAGCCTCTTTTCGATACTGCCGATCATCTTTTCCAGTTCTTCTCCTTCTAGATTGGCTCTGAAGATAGACTCGAGCCTACTATGGGCTCCATCTCTAGAAAGCTCACCTGATTCGCCATCATCCTCAATGATTTCCTGAGTTTCCTCTGGTGAATCGGGGGCCTTTTCCTCTTGATCGGTCGGATTTTCATTGACTTCTTCTGGCTGCCCGTACTTCTGTTCCGCCCACTTAATCAGACCAGCCCACTTTCCTTCGAACTTGTCTAGACGCTTCTCCATGGAACCTAGAGCCTTCTCTAGCTCATCTCCTTCTAAAGAAGACGAGAAAATTTCCCCTAGTCTTGATGTTACTTCTTCCCTAGTTAAATCGCCCGACATTTCCTCACCACAATTTCTCCAATTAGCATGTTGGCTTTAACCCGCCGATAGAGTCCCTCATTCCTCTTCCTCTGGGAAGTTTCCGGCCTGTTCCAATGACTCTGATAGTCCCTTCCAGTCTTTGTTCTGCTTTCCTTTTCGATGAGTCAGATTCTTCCACTTATTGAAGGCAACCTTCACATTCCCCTCGTCCAGAGAAGCAGCGGCCACGTTCATGGAAGCTGCTGCTCCAAGCATCTTGACGAGATTGGTGAATGAGGTATTGGCTTTGATGGCCCCTCCCTCTATGTCTGTTCTCTGGTCCCTCTCGGCTTCAGTTATTCCCCCCCAAATCTTCTCAATAAAGTTCCTGTTATCCGGGATTGGGTTCAGAATTGCCCTATCGACTTCTATGCCACGCCAAATAGAGTAAACAGCAAGCGAGAATAAGAGGAGCAGCTCAACAATGTCGAGCAGCCCCCACTCAAATGCTGAGAACTTCAATGACCCGTCGTGCCATCCAAAAGAACCTGTTTCCTTTGTCCCGAGTACGTTGTTATACATGGCAGCAAATCTTCCCATCTTGTTTGCCGTGGATAAGAATAACAAGAATAGGAGTGATACGGCTAAACGAATCCAACGTATGGACTTGACAGCAATCAATTTCCTAGTTTTCTTGTTTGCTGCAAATCTATTCTCCATAGGTCTATGCGCCCATAGTGCGATTAGAGTGTAAGCTAGAAGGGCCACGATTGCATAATCCAAGATTCCGATTTCCAAATTTCCCCAAATCTCGAATGATGTTCCCTGTGGGAAAACTATCTTCTCCTTTCCATACGGAATACTTCCCGAGCAAATGCCTGTAAGATTGTCACAATTGACACGAGTGGAAAGGCCGAGTCTTACAGCCACATTGTCAGAGAAACCGGAGCTGTTTATGGCCTCAAAAATGGCCAGAAATGTAGCACCCAGGAGGCTCAATCTGGTTGGCTTCTTGAATACCCTCCTTAGCACCATGGCACGGCCTCAAGTAGCGCTGGCACGCACAAGCCTATCAAAACACCGAATCACAAGAGACCATAGACAATCATAGGCGTGTTTAATGGTTAGAACCGAATATGTCTAAGAACATCGAAATTGACAAGAGGTCGTGGCGGACTACCTCGACAGGATTGGGGCGGGCAAGGTTCTGATATCAAGGGAGCCATTGTCCTATGATTGGACTCCGCCTGAGTTGGTAGGGCGAAAGAGTGAGCTTGTTGATTTAGCATCGATGTTCTTCGGAATAGAGAATCACAATGTTAGTTGTAGAGCGTTAATTACTGGAAATGTTGGGTCGGGGAAGACTGTCCTAACTCGGCGATTTTGTATGGATGTCTCATCAAAACTGGAAGGGAGGAGAAAGTTCTCTATCGCTCATGTGAACTGCAGGAGCCACCCCTCCTCATCTCAAGTCCTCCAGCAGATTGCATCTTCTCTTGACTCTGGTCATCCAGAGCGTGGATTCAGTTCTAGCGAGGTTATTCAGGGAATCAGGCGCAATGTTCGCTCCCACGGTCAGCATCTTCTACTGATTCTTGATGAGGTTGACGTACTAGTCAGGAGGGACAATTCAGACTTGATCTATAAACTCCTTAGAATAGATGAGGATAAGGAAGGAGAGGGTACTCTTTCACTGATCATGGTAAGTCAGGAAGATTCTCTATTCAGCTTATTCGAGTCGGCAATAAAGTCTCGCTTGGGGGAGAGCAATATCCTTAGAATGAAGCCGTATTCAGCAAGTGAACTAGGAGAAATCGCTAAGCAGCGTTACGAAGCATCTTGTAGGCCGAATTCAGTTAGTGACGAGGTCCTTCAGAAGATTGGCGTATTTGCAGAAGAGTCTGGAGGGGATGCCAGGATGGCGATTGAGCTACTAGACCGTGCAATTGGGAGAGCTGAAACAGAGGGCAGAGGGAAGGTTACTGGAGATGATGTCCTGCCAAGCAAGTTTCTCTCAGCATCGGTAGAGCCAGACCAGGTAGATGGCCTGAAACTGCATCACAAATTAGTTCTACTTGGCATTTGTAGGAGACTGAAGAGAGAAGAAGAGATCTCAAGTGGAGATGCTAGTAAGTTGTACGAATTGGTCTGTGAAGAGAACAACGAGACCCCCAAGGGGTACACAACATTCTGGAAGTACCTGAAGCACCTTGAATCGGAGGGATTGATAGTTAGCAGGTCCTCTAGCTCAAATCAGGGAAGGGGGCGAACCCGTTACATCACTATGCCGAACTCGATTCCTGCGGTAATTGGAAGTAGGATTGAGAACGAGCTGGTGCGGAGATAGTCAGTTGAGCTAACTCCGAACCGCTCTTATAGGGGTCTTATGTCGGGATGCCGTCAAAGGTGACCAAATGGCAGGCGAGCAGTCCTTTAAGGCGGTGGTGAATGACACCAATCCTAAGTCTGGAGGGAGATCATTCGCAATGGATATCACAGGTGCAAACTACAATCACTTCCTGGGGAAGAAGATTGGAGATTCAGTAGATGGGATGTTCGTGGGAGATGGGGAAACAACCCTCAATGGATACAAACTGGAGATAACTGGTGGTTCAGATATCACAGGTAGGCCGATGAGGCCGGATTTGGACGGATCTGGTGTCAAATCGATTCTGATAACGGCTGGGATTGGTTACAAGGGGAAGAAATTTGTCAACAAGAACAGTAAGGAGTACAGATACAAGTCTGATGGGCTGAGGAGGAGGAGGAACCTACGAGGCAATGTAATCAGCCAGGATACGCGTCAGATCAATCTCAAGGTAGTCGATTCCGGCAAGCTTTCGCTCGCCGCGATAATCGATGGAGAGGAAACCGCAGTCGAACAGCCCTCTGGCAAAGAGGAATGACGACTGGGGTGATTAAGTCTGACCAGAGCAAAAATCAAGCAGCCAGAAGTCAATATTGGCATGGTTGGCCACGTTGACCATGGGAAGACCACCTTGACTCAGGCCCTTTCTGGGACTTGGACCGATACTCACTCTGAAGAGAGGAAGAGGGGGATAAGCATCAAACTAGGGTATGCGGACACTTCATTCCATGTTACTTCTGATGGAGAGCACTACTCGAAGGGGAAGCACCCTCAGGGAGAAAAGGGCAAAGGTGATCTTCTCAGGGTCGTTTCCTTCGTTGATGCCCCAGGTCACGAGACCTTGATGGCTGTGATGATTTCTGGCGCTTCCATAATGGACGGAGCCCTTCTATTGGTGGCGGCCACTGAGAAGTGCCCGCAGCCACAGACGAGGGAGCACCTAGCCGCTCTTGAAATAGCTGGAATTGATAATATCGTAGTTGTGCAGAACAAGATTGACATTGTCAGTAAAGAACGAGCGATTGAATCGTACAATGAGATTCAGGAGTTTATCAGCGGCACTATCGCAGAAGATGCCCCGATAATCCCAGTTTCGGCCCATCATGACGTGAATCTTGACGTCCTGATTGAGACAATCGAGAAAACTATCCCAACTCCGGATAGGTCCGTGGATGAAGGGGGCCTGATGTACGTCGCTAGGTCCTTTGACATAAACAGACCAGGTTCCAGACCTTCTGAGATCAAAGGTGGAGTTATTGGTGGTAGCATAGTAGAAGGGTCGTTCAGTGTCGGTGACAGTATCCTAATCGCACCGGGTAGAAGGATAGAGGAGGGCAGCAAGACTCGTTGGGAGCCACTCAGAACCACGATAGACGGCATAAAGGGTGGTGGTAAAGATCTGAAGACTGCCTCTTCTGGTGGTCTCTGTGGAATTTCCACCCCTCTAGATCCTCTTGCGACCAAGGCTGACGATTTATCGGGGCAAGTCATGGCAAGGGAGGGGGAGTTGCCGCCAATTTGGGAGGAGTTGAGGCTGGATCTGCAGCTGTTGGACAAGATGATCTCTGGAAGCGAAGAAAAAGATGGGGTTAGGCCCCTTCAACCAAACGAGATGCTGATGGTCAATTCCGCTACGGCTACAAGCGTAGGAACCGTCGCCAACATCAAGGGTAAGAAGACCACGCTCAGTCTCAGGCTACCAATCTGTGCCAAGGAGGGAAGCAGGATTACCCTCTCTAGGAGGGTTGGTTCCAGATGGCGTCTTATTGGACACGGGACCATCTCGGGCTGATCCCATGGTTTCAGTCCTAGTCGATGCATGTGGCTGGATTTCCCTCATCGATGCGGGTCTGAACCTTGACATTGCGCTCAATGAAGTAGTGGGAAAGGCGGACCTAAAGATAACAGCAGGGGTAAGGGGTGAGCTAGATTCACTCTCAAAGAAACGCAGTGGCCTGCTCCTAGATCTGCTTTACAGTAGGGCAGAGGTTATCGATTCCGAAGATGGTCACACGGATGATGCTCTGCTTGCACTGGCAATCCATAACCGATGGCCGGTTCTTACTGTCGACAGGATGCTGAAAAAGAGGCTGGTGGAAGCGGGTCGTTCGTACATCGAAGTCACATCTGGACCTTCTCTGAGAATGATCTCCTAGGGAAGCGTGAACAGTCGATCGTCCCCATGGCCATTCATCAGGCCAATCCTGACAGCAGCGTCTAGCCATGCATGGGCATAGTTGATTGCACCGAATGAGCTTACCAAGTCTCCTTTAGAGGCGAAATGCCTCGCGTCGGCAGCATAGTCGTCACACATTCGAAGCATCTCATTTAGTCGTTCCTCGTCCAGTTCCGTTGATGTAGAAGGTGTTGCTTTGGATCTAGCCTCTGCAGTAAGTGCAAGGTATCTCTCGATTCTTTCAATAGTGATGGTTTCAGACATCTTCATCCCTCACTTAGCAAGTCTCCTGCGCTATCGCTAAGCTTGAATAGCCTGCTTCTTCCTTCCTTCCTAACTGCTAGTATTCCTGATTTGTGGAGTGAATTGTAGATCTGTGAAAGACGAGGCCTCCCCACTTCTAGTCGGGCTTGAATCTCAGCATCTGAGGGGGATATCTCTCGTGAAGAGGCTATGGAGACTACCAGCCTCTCCGCATCGTTCAGGCTCCTAAGGTGATTCTGATCGACTGTTTCTCTCGATTCCCATGTTGGACCTTGTATGACTAGAGGAGTTGGCAAATTCTTAATCTGGTGATCTTCCTCGATAAATGCCATAGTTTCGGGTTCTCTGATAGGCTCCTCTGGTTCGAATTTGGGCTCTTCAGGTATTTCTGGCAGAGTCCCCTCCAAATCCGAATCAACAGTCCAAAGTTCCCCTTCTGAGAACAATACCCTCTTCTCCTCGAAAGATGTCATCTCAGTACCGATTGACTTGCTATTTTCCTCGAATGGCATGGGTTTCCTCTCTTGGACTGGTTCGATCTTCTGAGGGATGTGAGATTCCCTTACTTCTGGTTCCTGAATCTGAACCGTATAGTCAGGACCAGTGGGCATCTCGTCATTCGTTATTCTTGACCTACTGACTAGTCCTGAGAATCCCCTATTTTTCCCACTGCTGGGTGGTTCCGTTCCCTCTTCCATTGACAGTATTGTCCCTTCTTCAGCAGACCATCCAGTGATTTTCTCTGGGATCTCCGATGATATTTCGCTATCTGAAGTAGTTTCAATGTATTCTTCTTCATCGAAATCGGATTCTTGGTGGTGTGTTTCCTCCTCTGGCCACATGTCCTCAGGCTCTACATCCCAGTCTTCTTCTTGCACCCCCTGAACTATTTCTGGTTCTTCTTCCTCAAACCAATCTTCCTCGAATTCTTCAGAGATTCCAGCCGATGATTCTTGAGATGGGGGGGATACAGAATCTGAAAGAGGGTTCTCTTGGGCCTCATCTTGCGTATTATGGCTCTTTTTTGGATTCCAACTTACCAGGGAGTTGAGAGTGCCTTTGGAACCCAATCCCCTCCTCTCATCCACTAAATCTCTAAGGATTCCGATGACAGATCGAGCATTTCCGCCTGTTCTGGCCATGATTGCTCCAAGCAAGTCACCATTGATGTGCCACCTCTCGGGAGAAATTCTGCGAATCCTGAGATCGCTGAGTAGTTGGATTTGTTCATGGGAGAGTGGCTCAACAGACACTATTTCATCGAAGACCTCTCTTGTATTCTCGTCTATTGATGTCATTTGGGAGTTGGAAACAGAAACAACTACGAGAGCTCTGAGCCGTTGCAATATTGGCAAAATCAGAGACAAGAATGAGGCTATGTCAACATGAGAAGGATAATCCAAAGAGACGAGTGGCAATGGTCCCGAGAGCGAGTCCAGAGTCTCCACAACCCTCTCTACTTTCTGATGCATACTCGGAGGAATCTCGTGTCCGCAGAATGTTATTACAAGCTCGTCAAGAGCGCAGTTAAGTGGGTCGTCACTGTGCCAATACGTCCCCACAAAACGGTTGTCAGTCTGAGATGATATCGCGTTGACCAGAGATGTCCTGCCTGCCCCCCTCTCCCCACTAAGGAGAATCATCCTAGGGGACTGGGAGTGCATGTGTTCCTTCCATCTAATCAGGACATCATCCCTCCCGACTATCTCATTGGATCGGTTTCTCTCGATAGGTCGGGAGTCGAACGGGTTTCCTCGCAGATTGGGGAGATCCGATTGAGAAAGGTCGCTCAACACCATAGGCCCTCAGCACCCTATGGGATTCTTAATGTTCACGCATACTCACGCATTGCGTAGTGGGAATTAACGGGTAATTCTCAAGCGCGGAAGAAGAAAACGGCAAAAAATTGACTCAGTGTCAATTTTCCATATTTGTTGCATTAACGCATTATTAACGGGTTAGCAAAGCGTTAGCAAAGCGTTAACGGGCAAATTAACGCATTTCTCGGAGGAGTTTTACTCGAAAAAGGTTAGAAGCCCGTTGTCACGTCTACAGTCTGATTACAATGCCAATAGAGAACAGTCGTATCGGAGGGCTCTACAAACTATCAGTTTCAGAGAGGAGAAAGCTTCTCGCTGAGATTGCTGAATTAAGCGATGACCAAGTGGAAGCATGGGCGAACACAGGTGAGTTGGATGAAGATGCGGCAGACAGGATGATTGAGAATGTCGTAGGCACATACTCGCTACCAATAGGAGTGGCCACCAACTTCGTAATTGATGGATCCCACTATGCAATCCCATTCGTTCTCGAAGAGCCTAGCGTGGTTGCTGCAGCGAGCAACATGGCGAAGAGATGTCTAGCCAACGGTGGTTTTAGTTCGGACAATGACGACCCAGTCATGATCGGGCAAATTCAAGTCGTTGGGTGTGAAGACCCGGATGGTGCGATGGAATCGATTCTGGCGGCCAAGGAAGAGTTGGTTTCCAACTGCAACGAGGTCGATCCAATACTGGTGAAGTTCGGAGGTGGGTGCAAGGACCTCTCTGCTAGGGTGATTGAGACTGGCTCAGGGTCAATGGTGATCGTCCACATCCACGTTGATTGCCGGGATGCAATGGGTGCCAATGCGGTAAACACGATGGCTGAAACAATCGCTCCAAGGGTGGAGGAGATCTCCGGCGGGACGGTCATCCTAAGGATCATCAGCAACTTGGCCGTTCTTCGCCTCGCGAGGGTTAGTGCTGTTTTCACCCCGGAAGAGATGTCGGACGGGGGCCAGGATACCAAGCAAGGATCCGAGGTGATTGAAGGGGTCATTCAGGCGTACCATTTCGCTGAGGCGGACCCATTCAGGGCCACGACCCACAATAAGGGGATAATGAACGCAATATCGGCTGTGGCCCTGGCCTGTGGGCAGGATTGGAGGGCCATCGAGTCCGGAGCCCACAGCTATGCCTCTCACGAGAGGACGTATGGCTCGCTCACCAGCTGGTCGAAGGACGATGACGGGAATCTGGTGGGGTCGATAGAGCTCCCGATGGCCGTGGGCCTGGTTGGCGGTGCGGTTAGGGTCCATCCTGCCGCACAGGCGAATGTAGCCCTACTAGGAGTCGAGAGCGCTGGCGAGCTGGCGAAGGTCATGGCGGCTTCTGGGCTGGCTCAGAACCTAGGTGCGCTACGTGCCCTAGCCACTGTGGGAATCCAAGCGGGCCACATGAAGCTGCATGTAAGGAACATGGCAGTAACCGCTGGGGCAGAGGGCGGAGAGGTCGACAGAGTGGCATCCATGCTAAGGGAAAGAGGTGGTAGGATCACCCAAGCCTCGGTGATTGAGGCACTGGAAGAGGTTCGTTCTGAGTGAAATCAGGCCAATCCTCTGTTCCTAGCGTCTTCTGCGGCAGCGTCTTTCCTTCCTTGCTCCACATCCACCTTTCTCATCAACAAGGTACCTATCAGGATGAGTACTGAGA
>Ga0066851_10000058_pt1 | contig 47868 bp, 38 predicted proteins | sample ETNtaG_7_FD_65493 | JGI IMG/M metagenome (GOLD analysis project Ga0066851, IMG submission 65493) | Marine microbial and viral communities from oxygen minimum zone, Eastern Pacific Ocean - ETNP201406SV65 | ecosystem: Environmental > Aquatic > Marine > Oceanic | place: Pacific Ocean: Eastern... | reverse complement strand
ATGCTAATAATGAAGGACATTAACAAATTTATACAAAAACACAATACTTTAACTTTAGCTACAGAGAGAAATCACGAAGTATTTGCTGCTGCTCTTTTCTATGTTCCTGTTGACAATTGCAAAGCTTTAGTTTTTGTAAGTAATCCTAACTCTGACCATATAAAAAACTTAGATCACAACTCAAAATGTGCTGCCACAATTCAAGAAAATAATCTAGAATGGGAAAACATAAAGGGCATCCAAATTAAAGGCGAAATTAAACTTGCTAAGGATGAATATTGGAAAATTTACCTAAAGGAATTTGATTATATTTCTAGTAGTGAAATATTAAAAAAGACTATGGAAAAAGTCCAATTATATAAATTAAAAATTAAATGGGCAAGATTTATTGATAATTCAAAAGGTTTTGGCAATAAAAAAGAAACCAAATATTCCTAATCTGCAAACAAATCGTTATTGTGGAAATACCAAACTTGATAAACAAATACGAAGATTAAAACTGCAATTATAACAAAACCTATAGTTTTACCTAATAGAGGGAATAAAAATAATACAAATAATCCTACTACTAATGTCCACAAAAGCAAGTACATCAAATAAGCATGTGGAGCTAATTCAGGATCTCTAGCTGCTTTAAATGACAACAAGCCTAACCAATTCATTAACCCACTATAGAAAGGATATTAATTATGCTTTGGGGAACGAATTGATTCTACAAAACCTTCTGAAATTAATCCTCGGCCTGTAAGTAAATTATAATTAACTATTAGAAGAACTAAAATACCACTAACCAACACAATCATATGTGCTATACGAGAAACACCTTTGATGCCTCCAATTAAGGAAGTATCTGCTGTAGCAAGAAAGAAATTACTTGCACCATAAGCAATAGTAAAAGAAAGGGAGTAAAATATCACATTGTGCCTACTCATCAATCCTGTGGCTTTACCTATGTAATGATTTGTAGGACTTAGATGAGCTCTTCGAGCCTCACCCCTCAAAACACTAGCTGATAACGAATAAATTACTAACATTATTGTTATAATCATAAAAACTAAATCATAAAGGAAACTTGGATCATTATACATTGAATAAAGGAATGTTCCTGCATGATAAGACAAGAAACCCCAATAACCTAACGCAAAGTATCCTGAAAAGGTTGCCACTTTGGAATCATACAAAAAATCTTTATGCATATTTTTCAGAAGGTAAAATGTAATACTCCCCATCAAACCCATTAAAAGAATCCAGAATAGAATAAATAATGAATCGAAATTATCCTGAAAACTTGATATATTCTCAGAAACAAAATAAAAACACAAACTTCCGACACCAGTCCAAACTAAAGGAGAAAAAATATTAAGAAAAATTCCTTTTTTTGTACTTTCATTCTCCGGAGACTTTGACATCTGCCTTAATGCAATTTCTTTGAAAGGGACACGCATCCACCATGCCTGTGCAAATTGCCATATTACAAAAATAAATATATATCCCCAAGTGAGAAATCTCTTCATATTATCACCATATGTTTCATTATTCAAAGCAGCCCAGATAAAACTAGAAAAAACTAATGAAAGAGATAGTGGGAGAATTAGGCTAGTAAATGATTGACTTCGAGACAAATTCTTTATTTCTTCAAATCTATTGAGAGCTGCCGTAACAAAGTATCCTAAAGAACCGCCATAACCAAAAATTAAAATTAAAGAGGAAGCAAGGTCTGATTTAGTATAACTAATTATTCCAAAAAAAGCTAATAGAATAAAAAGTACTAAAACATGATAAAGAGTTTTTTTAGAAAAGATAATTGATATTATTTCACGTTGGGAAACAAAAACTGATTTTTCTTGAATTTTCGATTTACTAGCCTCACCTTCTGTCTGAGTTATTTCTTCATCAGCCTCATCATTGTTTTCTATTTCAAAAGCTTCTTCATCGACTTTCTCAGTTATTAGTTCATTATCGACTTCAGTACTTTGTTCTTCAATTTCCTCAAATTGAATTTCATTATTTTCTACTTCGGAATTATCCTCATCTGACTTGGACATTAGTCCTTTCTCCTACTATTGAATCTAGATTTCGAACGTGAATCTTCTGTAACATATTTGCAAGTTACTCTTGCTATTTCGAAAGCAAATGCATTACTTACTGATTTACCTCCGTGCAAAGTTAAACCTATTATTCTTGCTAAATTATCCTCTAATTTAACTTTCATCCCTTTATTAAATTCTACTCCTATTTCAAACTCTTCTTTGTAAGAATCTGTTTGCTCACCATCATGTACTGCAAATCGAATTTTGGAATGTGTGGCTTTTTTTGCCCAGACTATGGGATTTTCTTGTGAATAAACTTGGCTTAAACGCTTATTAGGAAGTTCAAGGCCTGTGACCAAAATTAAACCATCTGGATGTGGTCGTGTTTGACCTACTTCAAGCAATATTCCTTTATCCACTGTCAAATTATCATTAACTGTTTCATCATCTGTAGATATTCGTAATTTTAATGAAATAGGAGGTTCTTCATTTACTTCTTTTGAACTAGTTGTGCTACATTCTAAACATTTTACAACGCCCTGAAAACTAAAACCCTTCTTTGTAGATGTTCGGCTCTTAAGAATCTGATGATTATTTTCTTCATTGCAAATATCACAAAACAACCAGAGTTCTTCCATTTAATGTTTAAAGTGCCTCATACCTGTAAAAAGCATCGCTATATTATGCTCATCTGCTGCATCAATTATTTCTTGATCTCTAACTGAACCACCCGGTTGTATTACTGCAGTTACGCCCACCTTAGCTGCCTCATCTATTCCATCTCTAAATGGGAAAAATGCATCTGAAGCCATAACTGTACCTTTTGAATCGGGAATTGACTTGAATGTAGCAATTTTGACTGAATCTATTCGAGACATTTGGCCTGCACCTATTCCAACCGTTCTTTTTTTGTCTGCAAATAAAATTGCATTGCTCTTAACATGTTTGACTACTTTCCAACCAAAATCTAGGCCTTCTAATTCTTCATCTGTAGGTTTTCTTTTAGAAACAACTTTACACTCTGAAATAGAAATACATACTTCATCTGCTTCTTGTAGTAGCCATCCTCCATCTAAAGAACGTAGTGAGGGACTTCTATGATAATCATCTAAATTACCTAACTCTAAAATTCTTAAATTCTTTTTAGATGAGAATAGCTCTAAAGCTTCTTCAGAATATGAAGGTGCAATTATTCCTTCTTTAAAGGAAGATATAATCTCTTCAGCTAAAGAGACATCTACCTCTCGATTGAAGGATATAATGCCTCCAAATGCACTTTGTGGGTCTGTTTTCATCGCATCATTAAATGCTTCTAATAAATTTGTTGAACTAGCAACCCCACAAGGATTGTTATGCTTGACAATAACTGCAGTAGGGTCATCGAATTCCATTACAATAGCTAAAGCTGCATCAAAATCTAGAAGATTATTGTAGCTTAGTTGCTTCCCCTGGATTTGTGCAGAATTGGCTACAGAAGGAGCTGAATGCAATAAATCTGAATAAAAAATTGATGATTGATGTGGATTCTCTCCATACCTCAATGGTGGACTACCAATACCCGTTAAATGTAACGAGGATGGAAGGTCTTCCTCTCCAAATCTTTGTCCAAGAACCGATTGTATGATTGAATCATATTCTGCAGTATGTCTAAAAGACTTCAAAGCTAATTGCTGTCTTTGCTCAAGCGTTAATCCGCCTTTTGAAATTTCACCTATTATCCACTCATAATCTGCAGGATCTGTGACTACTGACACACGAGAGTGATTCTTTGAAGCTGCCCTTAACAAACTTGGACCGCCTATATCTATTTCTTCAATTAAGGAGGATAAATCTACTCCTTTGTCTGCTGCATCTTTAAAAGGATAAAGATTACAAATTACCATATCTATTTTGTCAATATTATGCTCATTCATCTGTTCTTGATCTGAGTCTCTACCCAATATGCCCCCAAAAATTAAAGGATGTAATGTTTTGACACGTCCACCCATCATTTCTGGAAAATTAGTAACCTCTTCAACAGGACGAACTGAAATGCCTGCTTCTGATATTGCTCTTGAAGTTCCACCTGTTGAAATAATTTCAATATTTTTTTCTGATAACGCTTTTGATAAATCTTCAATTCCTGATTTATCGCTAACGCTAATTAATACTCTTAAAATTTCTTGACGGGATATCTCTTTTCCTTCCACGTTATATTTTCAAGTGCTGTCTGGAAGCTGTTTCAAATGCTCTCCAGATATTTCTTTGGATAGATATACTGTAGTTCCAGCTTTCATTATTTCATTTCCACTGCCTTCTGCAGACCTAACATCAACGAGTAACACAATTGGTTTCCCAATAATATGCCTACCTGCTTCTAATGCATTTAATCTAGTACTTGAAAGATGAACCATATTCCTGTCGCCAGGATATAATCCATGTTCTAAATATTCTTCTGCGTCTTCCTTAGAACATGCAAAATACAAATGTTCTGGATTACTATCTGTAGGTAAATCTAACTCTAAATCAAGGGTATGTGCATATGTTGCTCTTAATCTACCATTCTTCAATTGGTATCTACCTTTTGGGTCTGTTTCAACTACAGCTTGCAAATGTCTGGTTTCCAAATAGTGAAAATGTCTTCTTTGGGATTTAACTGCTTCTACGAATTCTGAAGCTTCAACCCAACCTTGTTTATCCATCTCAAGATCAAAACGGTCCGGGAAGTGACGCAATACTCCTGCCATCATCCTTCCAAACTGGTCCAAATGTCTTGGGGAAAGTACCAAAACGCCTTCTTCACCGCTGAGAGGGCACTTTTCACCTCTGAAAAAACCATGCCCATGCTTTACTTCTTCTTTCAATGGAACTGTTGGTTTTCTACGCATATTTATCGGAATGCAAAGGTGTGTATAATATTAGGGCTGAAACTAATCTTTTCTAAACGTCGTCTGAACACTATCCTTAGTATTCATAAAATTAGAACCTGTTAGTTCTTCGGTTGTAGGAACATCTATTTCTAACCTACCTGCGGCAAAAATATCTTGCATTTGCTGTTCTTTCCCCCTACTACTCCAAAGTGCAGCCTCATCTCTACTGCCTAATGTTACAAAAATGAAAACCTCACCAGGTCTATTCCTACCAGTTCTACCTCTTCTTTGGATTAACCTAATTGCTGATGAAACGGGTTCATAAAAAATAACGGCATCTGTAGAAGGTATATCTAACCCTTCTTCTCCCACAGAAGTTGCAACTAAAATATTGTAATCTCCATTTCTAAATTGATCTAATATTGCCTTTTGCTGTTTTTGAGTCATCCCTTTGTCCCCTTCTCTAGAACCTTGACCAACAAAACGAACAGGTTTAGCGCCATTTACCTTATCTAATTTTTCAACTATCAGAGAAGCGGTATGTCTTATTTCTGAAAAAATAATAAATTTTGAAGTGCCTATCTCTAATTGTAATTCTATCAATTCAACTAGTCTAGATAATTTTGGATGATTTGTCTTATTAGATTTAGCCATTTCATGTGCTATTTTCCATTCTGGATTTGTTGATAACCAATTGTTTGCCCTATTACCTTTTTTTCCCTTAGCATCAACAATAATTCTCCTGCTATAATCTAGAAACTGAAGAATTCCCTGTGTTTCAACTGTTAATATTGCATGTGCTGTTTTCATAGCCATGGCTTGTGTAGTCATCAAATTGAAAATGTTAGGTGGCGTTGATGGTTTCGTTTGAGTAAAACGCATTTGTAATTTTTTACCAGCATCAAGAATCATTGTTGTTGAAACTTTACGTGGACGATCTAAAAATCCGCCCTTGTATAATTTACCACAAAGATAATCTTGTAACTTCCTTAATTGACTGGCTATATCTTTAACTGCCTCTGGCATGTCAATTTTAACCCAGCGTGTTTTAATTGGTTGAATATAATCTAAAACATCTGAATCGTTTTCATCTCTATTTTCCACTGCAGTAATTCCCAAATCTTGACATAAGCGAATAATTTCTGGTTTAGAACTTCCTGGAGATGCAGTCATTCCTGTGGATAAATGATTCCTGCCTTTTTCTAAATAATGCTTACCAATGGAAACATAAGCGTAATTTCCTACGGCTCTATGTGCCTCATCAAAAATAACTAAGGAAAACTCTTCTAATGAAGCTCTGTTAGCTTCTATATCCTTGCTTATAACCTGTGGTGTTGAAATAATAACTTGAGAACTGTTCCAAAGAGGCTCTCGCTCCGAAGGGGAAATCGCGCCCGTAAATAAACTAACATCAGCTTTTAGAAAACTATTAAAAAAATCAAAATGTTGTTGAGCTAATGGCTTTGTTGGAGCCATAAGAAGTATTTTACCAATATCTAAACGTTCGATTATTATTCTCAATGCAACTACTGTTTTTCCCATACCTGTTGGTAAAATAACAAGTGTAGATTGCTCTAAACAAGCTTTCGAAATATTTGATTGATATTTTCTGTCTTCTAAATCATCTCTCTTTAAAAATTTATGATTAATAGCACTCATTTTTTCTTTGGAGCCTTCTTTGGAGCTTTCTTTTGAAGAATGGCTATTAGCTTACTTGCAGTACCGCTCCTCCCTCCAGACAACTCTGAAAATGCCGAAATTTCTACTAATTTACATGCATTCTCTTCATCTAAATCAGCTTTATTTGCTAATTTTTTAACAAAATTCATTTGCTTAACACTTGGTGGCCTAGGTTTACTGTCGAATAATTCTTTTAACTTTCCAATTAAATTACTTGCAGTACCTGATTTACCGCCAGATAAATCCTCAAAACTAGATATAGAAACTAGTTCACATGCCTGTAACTCACTCATTTCTAAATTCTCAATTAGGCTTTTTATGTATGAAACTTGTTTAGCAGTAGGTGGAATAGCTATGCCTTCAGTTTCCTTCATTAAGGAATCAATCAAGTCTCCCATTTTTTCACTATTATATTTTAGAGGATCATTACCTTGCAATAGTTTCTCAAGCTTATCTGAGGAAATTAATGAAGCTAAACGCTCGTAAAATTCTATTTGACGCTTTGTTGGAAATTCTTTTTTCTTCTTCAAGGCATTATCATGTAATTCTCTAAAATAATTAACAAAAGTATCCCAAACCTCTGCTGCTGCTCGAGAACCTGTTTCTATTTTGTCTAAGTCCAACTCCATTTCTGAAGTGAAATTAGTTGAAAAAAGATCCTTGTTATCTTGCTTGTAAAAAGGGCTGACTTCATCCCATAACATTATTCCATTCGATGTTGCTTTCAATCGACCCTTACTGTCGTTACAATATTTTCTATCTAACAATTTCTTTATAGTTGCTGCATAAGTAGATGGTCTGCCTATGCCTTCTGATTTCATTAATGCAACAAGACCATGTTGAGTATATCTTGCTGGAGGTTTTGTTTCATCTTCTATTAAATTAGGATTGTTTTTCTTATCATCTAAATTAAGAATAACGTTTTCCTTAATTTCAGGATTTGGGGGAGATGTTAGGGGTTTCTTGTCTACCTTTTCAAAAGCCAATTCCCATCCTGGTTCTGTTCTCCATTTAGTATCACCGTCAAACGTTTTTGAAAAACCATCAGTTAATGCTTCTATCTTCATAGAAGACCATTGTGAATTAATCATTTGGCTACCAATAAAACGAGACCAAATTAATCTATATAATTTAGCTTGTGGACTATCTATTCCATTTGGTAATTCTACTGAAGGATTTGTAGGGCGTATTGCCTCATGTGCATCTTGATCTGAGGCCTTTTTAGCATAAACTACACCTTTACCTACTTGTTCTAAACCCCACATTTCAGTTATTTTCTCTTTAGCAACTGCTCTTGATGATGAACTTGTTCTGGTAGAATCTGTACGCATATAAGTTATGTGTCCTGCCTCATAAAGTCCCTGAGCAAGACGCATAGTGTTACTTGGTTTCCAACTATACCTACTTCCTGCAGTCTGCAATAATGTATCTGTAGTAAAAGGAGCCTTAGGACTTCTTTGGTATGATTTAATACTAGATTTGCTTACTTTTAAAGTACGATTTTTTGTTAATAATAAAGAACCTTCTGAAGCTAAATCCGAACTATTTGTTCTATGTGAATCAAATTTACCCTTAGAATCTCTCCATGCATCTTTATCATTTTTTTCATGAAATTTAGCTCTGAAATCTATTTTTTGTGCTGTAGCTTGTAATGCCCAATAAGGTGTAGAAATGAAATTAGATATTTCATGCTCTCTTTTAACTACAAAACCTAGCGCCGGAGTTTGGACACGACCCATAGAACTTAAGTTCCATGAACGTGAGAAACGTGATGCTTGATAACCAATAAGTCTATCCATAAATCTACGAACTTTAGCTGCATCAACTAAATTAGAATCTACATTTCCTGCTGAATCTAATGCTTTTCGAATTGCATCTTTTGTGATTTCATTAAAAGTAATACGTTTTATCTCTCTAAATTCTGAAAAAAGTTCAGCTAACCTCCAAGCTATGAACTCACCTTCTCTATCTGGATCTGTAGCAATTAGAACTCTTTCTACTTTTTTACGGCGTGAATCAGATAATATCCGTTTAATATGATTCTCGGAACGTGGTGTCCAGCTCCAAGAAGGTTCTGGAAGTTGTGACTTCTTGTTTGGCCATACTGCTTTACTGCCTTCTTTACCTGAATTTGGTAAATCTTGGACATGACCATTTGAAGCTCTAACAAGAACATTTTTACCTAAATATTTCTGAATTGTTTTGGCTTTTGCCCCAGACTCTACAATTACCAAATCCATTATACCACCTTTTTGAAAGCCTCATTAAATATCTTTTTCTAGATATGGAAATTTACGGGGGACTATAGTCCCCCGAGAAATATATACTAAAAAATATAAAAAAAATAATAGCCCCAATAGTTAATCTCAAACAATAAAAACTAAAGCTTCCATAGAAAATTAGATGGTGCTTAAAAAATTAAAAGAAAGAAATGCCACCATTGCACTTATTGGCGCATCAAATAATAAAAACAAATATGGTAACAGAATATATTTAGATTTAAGAAGTAAAGGGTACCATGTAATTCCTATAAATCCTAAAGAAGAATTAATTGAAGGAGACAAAGCATACCGCACTATAGAAGAAATGGAAACATTACCTGATATTGCTAATTTTGTAGTTCCCCCTCCTATTGCTATGAAAATCGCTCAACATATTGCCGATTTAGGAATTAAACATCTGTGGTTTCAACCAGGCTCTGAAAGTGATGAACTAGAAGATTGGTTGAAAAATACGGATGAAATAAAATATCTAATTAATTCGTGTATAATGGTCGAAACTAGATAATTAAGCTATTAATTCTTTGATTTTCAATAAAACTAAAGATATTTCATCAACTGAACAAGCTCCTTGTGCAAAGGAATCTTTCCCACCTCCGCTACCTCCTACTGAGGATAAGGCCTCTTTCAAAATAGAACCACAATTAACACTCAATGAATTAGAACTAGCTAAAATAATAGAACCTTTGGATCCTTTCGAAAAACCAATTGCAGCCAAGTTATCTCCACTTGAAGTAATTTTACGTACTAGTTTTTGAACTTCACCTGAATCTGTTTCACCTAAATTATCCATGTAAAAATTAGTACTGCCTATTTTCTCATATTCTAAATTAGAAGATTTAAATGAAGCTAATTCTTTCTCTAATGAGGATACTTTACTCCTCAAATCTTTCCATTCTTTGACAAACTTTTGTGCTGCACTAGGAGCCTGTTCAATAGACACACCTAATTCTTCTGCAGTTTTTTCCAATAATGCTCTTTCCCTCTGTGCAGCCTCTATGGCTGCCGGTCCGGCTGAGAATTCTATACGTTCCACTCCATCCTGTATCCGCTCGGTCCTCAAAACCTTAACTGCTTCTACTTTTGAAGTTGAAGAGACATGAGTTCCCGCACAAGCCTGTGCATCAACATTAGGTATTTCAACAACTCTAACATTTTTATATTTTGGAGCACCTCCCTGGTACAAGGTATTTCCATATTTTTGATCCGCTTCTTCTCTAGTGTGGAATTTTGTAGTTATTGCATGGTCCTCTAAAATTAGAGAATTAACTTTAGATTCAATAGAGGCTATTATATCTCTTGTTAATCTTCTATGGTGTGTAATATCCAATCTTGCTCTATCAACAGACTTAGAAGCTCCAGCTTGCCAAATATGTGAACCCAAAATTTCCCTTGCTGCAGCACCAATCAAATGTGTAGCGGTATGATGTCTGCTTAAATTTGATCGTCTAACATCATCTACTAACCCTGTAACTTCTGTGCCTACCTGAGGTAATTTGCCTTCGATTTTATGTAATACTACATCATCTATTTTTTGTACATCAACAACTTTACTTTTATTCCCATTCCATTCTAAAAAACCTGTATCGCCTAGTTGACCTCCACCTTCTGGATAAAACAGCGTACTGTCCAAAGCAATACTTAATTTATTTGAATAAGTAACGTTTGCTTTAAACTCCCTCTTTTCCATATCTTCATAAAAAGCTAATTTAGTTGGTTCACAGTCAATATTAATATCTAATTTCTTTTTATCCTTTGTTTCACCTTGATGCCTATCTGCAACCATTGCCAGAAAACCATCAGGGACCTCGATTGAATGGCCCAGTTCTTCGGAGAAATCGCTAACTACAGAAGGCGGCAATCCTTGTGAATCATAAAGTTCTAATAATTTAGCTTGATTTATTCCTCCCGAATCAATTGCCCTTTTTACTGTTCGACGGCCTCTCTCCAAAGTTTGATTAAATCTCTCGATTTCTAAATTAACCATGTCAAGTATATGTGATTCATTACTTTTTAACTCAGGATAAGTAATCGAAAAATTATCTATATGGTGCTGTACCATTTCAGGTAAAATATCAGGAACATTTATATCTCTTGACAATAAAACTGTACGTCTCAAAACCATTCTTGCCAAATAACCTGCTTTAACGTTACTAGGCACAATTCCATCTCCAAACATAAATGCTAATGCTCTAGAATGATCTACAATTGCAAATAATTTCTCTAACGGTTCTATTGTTGAAGTAAACTCTGATAATGATAATTTATGGCCTTGTGAATTAAGCCGATCTAGCACTAATTGACGCAATTTTGTCAAATCAGAACCATAATCTACTGACAAAACACCACAAAGTTTTGCATTTTCCGATATTAAGGTACCTGATGTTTCTAATTTTTCTTGGAGATTTGATTTTCTTGTTAAAAATGACACTGCTTCTGGGAAAACAGCTTCGTAAATTGTAGGAGTTCCTTGAGAAGCCCAAACTAATCTTTCTAAACCATAACCAGTATCTACTATAGACCTAGGCATTCTTTTGAATTTAATTCCTTTAAGTTCAATATCGCCCTCAGGATCTTCTTCAAGATCCATGAAAACTAAAGTTGCTAATTCAAGACCTCCTGCCAGAACTTCAAGTGCCTCACCTCCATTGCCTCCACCCACCCATGGATTTTCTTTATAGGTTATTTTAGAACCATCAAGGCCTAATCCAGTGTAAAATTCTTGGCAGTGACTAACCGTTTTATTTTGCCAATAAATTTTTTCCTTTTCACTATTAAAAGCATGATGGGCCATCATCTCAAATGTAGTTAAATGTCTACCACTTCTACCTACTGATTCTAAGTCATTTAAGCGAATGCATGGCTGTGAAATGGTTAATGGATTAGCTGGAGGATTAGAAGAGCCACTAGTAACATGAGGTTGAAATACAGCTATGGAAGCTATTGAAAGGTAAATATCATTTCTCCAACGTGCTACTACAGAAGCTCTGTCAACTCTTGTGTGATTATGTTTCTCAAAGAACGCTAGAAAAGCTTCTCTTGCTTCATCTAAATTCATCGATTTGGGGAAGAGTGGATCGCCTATGAATGAATATTCTACACAAGGGGCATCTCCACAAAGCTCACGCTCAACAATCGACCAAAAAGAGCAGTTACACTTAGTACATGTTTGCCTAGTGAAACCTGATTCATGGAAGAAATTCAGAGATATACCTTCACTCACAATTCGCTAAAGAGTAGGTGGTTAAAAAGTACGGAGGGGCATAAGCATTAATGTTGCTCTCATACGTGGGCATATATTATGTCTTCAAATGACACACATAAACCATACATTTCAGCCAATAAAATTCTTCCTGAAATAACTACTCAAGGGATTATTCTAGCTGTACTTTTAGGATTTTTATTGACTGCAGCTAATGTGTACTTAGGACTTTACGTTGGCATGACTGTAAGTGCCTCAATACCGGCCGCAGTAATCTCTATGGCTGTTCTTAGAAGTTTAGAAAAAGCTAATCTTTCAAAAGGAACAAATATCTTAGAAAATAATTGGGTTCAGACTGCCGTTTCATCTGGAGAATCCTTGGCTGCTGGTGTAATTTTTACATTACCGGCATTACTGATAATGAATAGCCAAAGCAATGGAGAAATTGGATGGGCTGAATTTCCATATTTAAAAACATTAATTATTGCACTTGTTGGAGGTACAATAGGTGTTTTGTTTTCAATAAGCCTTCGAAGAATATTTATTGTAAAAGAAAAATTACCTTATCCTGAAGGTGTTGCATGTGCTGAAGTTTTAGTAGCTGGTGAAAAAGGTGGAAATCAAGTTAGACCTATTTTTGTTGGTATTGCATTTGGAGCATTGTATAAACTTTGCTCATCTGTTATTGCTAATGGAAAACAAGTTAGTTTAGGATTATGGGAACATGGATGGGATGGATTTTACACTCTCAGTGGAAAATTAGACCAATCTATGGCCTATGCAAAATCTAAAACCACATTCTACCTAGGTGCTGAATTATCTCCTGCTCTTCTTGGAGTAGGATATATTGTTGGACCTGGAATAGCAAGTTTTGTATTCTTTGGAGGTGTACTGGGTGCAATTCTCATAATGCCTATTGCAAGTACCATTCTAAATCCTACAGATTTATTCATAAGTTATATTTCTGAAGAAGCTACTAAAGGAAATGTTGCCAATTATGGCGATTATGCAGGACATATGAATGAGCGAAGAAGAATGGCTGGAGTAGGAACAATGCTCGTCGGTGGACTGTACACTTTGGTAATCATGCGTAAAGCACTCATAAAAGGAATAAATGAGATGTTTGAAGCTACGAAACAAACTGTTACTACTACTAAAAATATTAGAACCGATAAGGATTTACCTGCCAAATCTGTTGCATTGACTAGCCTTGCTATGGCCATTCCAATGTTTTTCATGGTATGGCTTATTTCAGGATTATTGCTTCCTGCTATTTTATCATTAATTATAATCTTTACCGCTGGTTTCCTTTTTGCTGCAGTTGCTGGATATATGGCAGGTGTTGTAGGTAGTAGCAATAACCCTCTTTCAGGCGTAACAATAATCGTAGTCATATTAACTGCAACAACATTTACATTACTGAATAGTCTAGTTTACAATGGTGAAAATACTGCTGAACTACAAGTTGCCGTAATTGGTGTGGCTGCATTTGTTGCATGCGCTGGAGCCATATCTGGAGATAATCTTCAAGACTTGAAAACAGGCTATCTATTAGGTGCTACACCGTGGAGACAGCAAATAGGGCAAATTGTAGGAATTGCCGCAGGAGCTGTTGCAATCCCCTTAGTTCTAAATTTATTATCCGATCAAATACTAAACGGTGAGTTGTCTGCACCTCAGGCATTCTTAATGTCTAGCATAACTACTGGAATTCTAGAAGGTGGAATGGACTGGGCAATGGTTTTCATGGGTGCTGGCATTGCTTTTTGCCTCATTGCATTAAGACATGCGGACAAATATATCAACATATTAATTTGCTCATATCTTATTTTCTTTGTAGGTGGATTTCTTGAAGGTGCAATACCTGCGTTTCTATTTACTGGAAGCTTACTGATAGCTGCAACACAGTACTGGATAAGAGAAAAAGGACAACTAGACATTTCTATTATGGCTGTAGCTGTAGGAATGTATCTAAGCCTGAAAATGACCATCCCTATTTTTATTGGAGGATTAATAAAAATGTATGTTGATAAAAGATTTGATACTCCACTAAAAAACACAAGTCCTGATTTGTTTAAATCTAAAAATATTGAGAAACTAAGCTCAATTAAGGAAAAAATGCACGGACCTGGAATCCTATTTGCTTCTGGGCTGATTGCTGGGGAAGCTATAATGGGAATTGGCCTTGCAGCTATGGCTGTTTCTGGAATCTATCTTGGAATTATCAATGAACCTTCCATTTATCCTGGAGCTGCTGCATTTATTGCATGTGCCATTTTAATGGGAACTTTTAGCCTGAATGCTGCTGAAAATAAACCCAATGAAAAAAATGAAGAATGGAATTTTGAAGAAGATATACAAGATGCTGAAATGGTAGAAGAAAAACCTAAATCCAAAAAATCTCCAAAAAAGAAAACTGAAAAATAATGACGAAGAAAAATTTTCTCATAATAGGACACCGTGCACATACTGTCGTTGACTGGAAATTAGATGACATATGCGGAGGAGCTGGCCGATTAGATGTCTTAGTTAGATCAGTAACTGCAGCATTATGGAAATCCCATGGAATTCGTCATGATACTGATGTATGGCTATCTTTAAGGGGAAAACCTGAGCCCGACATTACAGTTCATTTTTCGGGGGAAAAAATAAAATATCTTAATCCTGATGAAAGATCCACTGCCGCCCTAATACGAAATGGTTTAATAAAACTGAAAGAAAAAAAAGGCCCTCTTGAAACGAGTCCAGGAGTAACTATGCAAAGAGAAAATTTTTCAACACTCGTTAAGAAACTTCCTAAACCGGTTTTATTGAATGAAAATGGGAGGGAAAAAATAGAACCTAAATATCAAACATTTATCCTTGGGGACGATAGAGATCCCACTGAAGAAGAAATGAAAATACTTAATTCATTGGACAAAGTCAAAATTGGAGAAACTAGTCTATTAACTTCAGCCTGCATAACATTAATACACCACCTTTTGGATAAATGATTAGATGAGTGAACATAGCTTGTGGATGAGATGGAAAACTATACATCGTACTGCAAATCCTTTACCTGGAGCACATTTAGATGTCGTTAGTAAATGGATGCTGATAACTAGGTCCTACGTATTTGAAATGAATATTTATGCAGGAATTGCAGGAATTCTTTTAGCATTACAATTTGTAACTGAAATTACCTCTTCAATGTATTATGATGGAGCTATAATTATTATTGGTCTAATATTAGCTCATGCTGCAAATAATATGATGAATGATTTCTTTGATACCTTACATGGAGTGGATACAGAAGGCTATCCAAGAACTGAATATGGACCTCATGCTATAATCGATAAGTTAATTTCGACAAAAGGATTAATCTTGGCTATATTTTTTTGTAACTTTATAGACTTAATTATTGCAATTTATTTTTATCAGAAAGTCGGGTTAGAAATTTTATATTTTGTATTTGCAGGGCTAGGAATATCAATATTCTATGTTGCAAAACCAATAAGGCTGAAAAATCTTGGATTAGGTGAATTTGCTATTGGTGTGGTTTTTGGACCTCTAATGGTAGGTGGAACATTCATGGCATTGACTGGTGAACCTTTTGGTTCTACAGCCTTGAATAATGCTCTCCTAGTTTCGATACCCTTTGGATTAACCTCAATGACTGTGGTAATGGGAAAACATATGGACAAACATAAAGCAGATACGGCCAAACCGGTATACACATTGCCGGTCCTAATTGGTATGGAAGGGGCTGCAAGAGTGTCACAATTAGCTATAATCTCTTTTTTTATTTTTAGCCTTTTAAGTGTTATTGATGGGCATTATGCAATGGTTGTCGTATTATTTGCCATACCTAGAGCAATATACGTAATGCAAAAACTCAATGATCCTATACCTGATACTCAAAAAGAAGCGTTCGATATTGCATTTGAAGCATTACCTCCCCATCTAAAAGAAAATGTAATCGAACAAGACATGGAGAATATTTTTCCGGTTTGGCCATTATGGTATGTCGCTTGGGCTTTTCACTTCGTAAAGATAGCGGGAGCTATGTTTGTACTAGGTTTGATAATAGATACATTGATTGTACTCAAATTCATACCACTCTAATATTTATCTACAAGGTTCCAATATACCTAATATGGAAGCGATAATTCTAGTTGGCGGCCTAGGGACAAGATTAAGACCCTTAACTAAAACAATTCCAAAACCACTCTTACCTCTTGCTAATGTTCCAATGGTAGAAAGAATGATACGTAATTTACCTGAAAATATAGATACTGTAATTTTAGCTGTAAGTTACGGACTCGAACAAATGCTTGAACATTTCAAAAAAACTAACGTTGGAAGGAAAATAATAATTGTTCCAGAAGAAAATCCCCTTGGTACTGGAGGGGCGATGAAAAATTGTGAAAAATACCTAACTGGGACTACTGCCGTTTTTAATGGAGATGTTGTAAGTTCAATAAATTTAGAAAAAATGATTGAATATCATCATTCAATTAAAGCGAAGGGTACGATAGCATTATGGGAAGTTGATAACCCTAATCGGTTTGGGGTTGTAAAATTTATAAATGGTGAAATTTTAGAGTTTCAAGAAAAACCTCCAAAGGGTGAAGAACTATCTAATTTGATAAATGCTGGAACATACATACTTGAACCTGAAGTAATTAATATGATTCCTGCAAATCAAAAAATTTCTATAGAAAAAGATATTTATCCGGAAATAGTGGGAAATGGTCTTTATGGAATGCCTTTCGAGGGATATTTCATAGATGCTGGAACACCCCAGTCTTATTTAGAAGCTAATTTTAAACTATTAGAACCAAACAAAGAATGTGAGAATAAGAAAATAAAAGATAATGTTCAAATACATGAAAGTAGTAAAATTATAGACTCCATAATTGGTCCAAAAGTAATTATTGGCCCAAATACGATTATAGAAAAATGTGTAATCTCTGAGAGTGTAATACTGGCTGATAGTAAAATTTATGGTGCTACAATAAGCACATCAATTATTGGACCTGATATCTCATTGAATCAGGACATTGATAATACACTTATAGCGCCTGAAGGGGAAAAGGTGTTTTAACAATGGCTGTAAAAATTTTACAATTCCCCGTCGGTCCGTTAGAAATGAATGCCACCTTAGTAATGGATCTAGAATCTAAAGATACTATATTTTTTGATCCTGGTGATGAAATTGAAAATATACTTAATGTTGCAAAAAAAGAAAAAATGAACATAACTAGACTAATTGCTACACATTGTCACATAGATCATATTGCTGGAAGTAACGAAGCAATGGAGAAACTAAATCTGAAATTAGAAATCTCACCACTTGGTGTTCCCTTATTAGGAAACGTAGGGCCACTAGCGGCCTCATTTGGCTACAATATTTCAAAGATAGAACATGGGGATTTTCTAAATGAAGGTGATAAGATAAGTATTGGTAAAACTACATTTGATATTTTGCATTGTCCAGGACATAGTCCTGACTCATTATGTTTTTACACCAAAGGCATACTGATAGGTGGAGATGTGATCTTCAAAGGGTCTATAGGAAGAACTGATTTACCTGGAGGAGATCCTCGTCAACTTATGAAAAGTATCAAAGAAAAGATTTTACCTTTACCTGATGATACGAAAATTTATCCGGGACATGGTCCTGAAACCATTCTCAAAGAAGAAAAAAAGAATAATCCTTTCATTACTGGAAAAGTGAATATCATATAAATGACATATACAAATTATAGCAAAAAATTAGAACAGCTTTCCAAAATTATTAAGAAAAATAAAAAATTGATTACGACGAGTAGGAAAGGTCACAATCATCGTGATTTACAATTTAAAAAAGAACAAAAAAAAATAGATACTAATCTATTTGATTCTATACTCTTTATGGATGAATATTCTATTGACTGTGAATCCTCTGTAAGTGTAGGCAAAATAAATAGAAAAACTATACCTAAAAACAAGATGGTCCCTTCATTGCCTGAGGGTGATAATTTTACTGTTGGAGGGTGCTTAGGAGGCTTAGCTTTAGGTTCAAATTCATACATTCATGGTTTCTTCAATCATAATGTTATCGATTTTGATATCATATTAGGAAATGGTGAAATAGTGAAAAATGTTTCAAAAGACAAACACTCAGAACTGTATTATGGCATTGGCGGAACATATGGAACCATAGGAATTATTACTAGAGTCAAAATGAAATTGATAAATTGTGAAAATTACGTTAAAATCAACTATTATCACTATAATTCATTCCATGATTTTTATGAGAACTTTTCGTTAAGAATTAAAGAAAAAAAAGATGATTTCATTGAAGCTTTTGTAAATAGTAAAAATGACTTTACCATTGTTGCAGCTAATTTCATTAAAGATGTTGAAAAAGAAAATATTTTAGTAATAAGGGATAAAAGTATTCTAAAACAAAGACATATGTGTATTTATGCTCAAATTGCTAATAAAAAAGAAACCAATTATCTGAGACTTGTTGATTATTTAGAAAGATATAGTTATTCCGCATTCTGGGGCCATTATCTTTACACTCCCTATAAATTAAGAGATTATCTATATGCTGGACTAGTCTATTCCTTAATACCTCGAAGAATGATTCAAGGTAATCGACTTAATGTTGGCAAATATTTTTTGGCTGCCAATCAAATCGTAGGCGACTATGCAAGAGATGAATATGTATTAACTACCGATATAGGAGTCCCATTGTCAAATTTAGAAGAAGCCCTAAACTTAGTTGATAAAATGACAGAGACATATCCACTATGGATTTGTCCAAGTAAGGATAATTATCATCCAGATAAGCTATTTTCTACAAGAAAAAAAGAACTTTGCAAAGATGATATGATAATAGATATTGGAATTTATGGAATAAAGAATACTACTATTGATTCTAAAATTATTAATAAAAAATTTGAAAAATTCTCCTTTGAAAATGGTGTTTTCAAAGGTTTCTTCTCAACCTGTTACTTTGATTATGACGATTTTTGGACACATTTTGATAGAGAAAAATATGATGAAATAAGAAAAAAATATCATGCTAAAGATAATTTTATGGATATTTATGATAAAATCACATATAGAGATACTTCAAAAAAGATTACTAAGAATACATTAAGAAGTAAACTTTTCACATTCTTTGGAAAAGGATATCTTAGACAAATTAATAAAAACAAAAAGAGGTTAATAAAATAAAATATGAAAGCACTAATTGTAGGTAATCGGCCGCTAACTAAAAATATAATTGATTTGTCCAAAAATAAACTAATTATTGCAGCTGATGGTGGTGTCGATAGGTTGCTTGAGTATGAAATTTTACCTGACAAAGTAATCGGAGATTTAGACTCTATATCTGAAAAAACCGCTACAAAGCTAGAAGAGTGGTTAATATTAAACAAAGATATTCAAAATACAGATTTAGAAAAAGCTGTTGATTATGCAACTGAAAGAGGTGCAAAAGAAATACTAATTGTAGGATGGTCTGGAGGGCGTATAGATCATACTATGGCTGCACTAGGCTTAGCATTTAATCCGAAAGTAGAACTCATAGATGATAACTTCACTGTAAAAGCTATATCCGATTTAGAAATAATTATTGGTGAAGAAAATACATTATTTTCTCTAATAGCAATTCCTGAAGCTAGAGTCAGTATAGATGGGGCAAAATGGAATTTGCAACATGAGAAGCTCAGAATGGGAGGTAGAGGAATACATAATGAAATTGGACCTGCTGGAAAAGTTACAATTGAACGTCATAGTGGAAATTTATTGCTAGTAAAGGGGAATTTTGTTTTGCCTCACGATTGAGCATTATCTATCTCTGAAACTAAAATAGTTACAAAAGCAGAGCCTAATAATGCTGAAAGAAATACTTCCAAATTAGCAAGGCCTCCTTCATTGACTGGATTTGTAAGATAATCTATTCCAGTCTGCAAATCTGAGGTATAGGTTCCATAAATTATTACGGAGATTAAACCAAATATCGCTCCAAATAAACCTCCATTTGCTGTTATTCTATCTGATAATGATAAAAAGATTGGAAAAACTGTAGCTGCTGCAAACAAATCTGCAACTAAAAACAACCGAAAAACACTGAGTGCATCATCAGCATAATACCATGCTAGAATAATAGCAATTGGAGCTGTAACGATAATTGAATATCTTGCCTGATTTATATCCAATCGAGAATCTGTTAAATCTCTAGAAACAACTGCAATAACTGCATTCTGAAGAGTATCAATACTAGAGCAAACTAATGCAACACCAAGAACTAGAAACATAGCTAAAACTAATTCATTATAATCCTTGATTAATTCAAAGAATGCTATTGAAGGATCTAAAAGTGCACCACGCCCTGCTGCTATGGTACCTAAAAAACCAAGTAATAACACAGCAATAAAACAGAGTACTGATGCTAACAATGCCCCTTTTTGTAATGCTTCATTATCTTCTGAAGCCCATGTACGTTGCCAATTACCTTGTGAAAACATTTCTGCTGCAGTTATAGCCAAAACTAATGCTAAACCTGCTTTAAATGTTGAGAAATCTGATATACTTCCATGATACCAGTCCCATTCAATATCCTCAGGTGTGTGTGCTTTTGCATCATCCAGTGTGTTTCCTAAACCTTCGCTAAGTATAAAAATAATAATGCAAATAATTAGCCAAATAATGAAAAATGATTGAACACGGTCTGTTTTAATTGATACAGGCAAACCTCCCAATGTTGTATAAAATGTCGTAACAATTGCTACAAAAATTATAGTTATAAGTGAATCAAAGCCTGAGAGAAATTCAAAAGCACGTCCAATTGCAATATACTCTGCAAACATAAAAGTAAACATATACAAAATAGAAATAATGCCTACATAAACTTGCATGGAGCGACCCATTTTTTCACGTGCAAAATCTGCAAGAGTAACTCCTTTAGGAGTCAAATCTCTAATGATAGGTCCGAAATATGCTAACAAAAGGAAAGGTGTTGCTGATGAAATTGCATAACCAAATACATCATAGAAACCTCCATAATATCCTACTTCAGAAGGTCCAAATAATATCCAGATGCCCATTCCAGACGCAAATAAGCTAAGGCCAATCATTAACCAATTCTGACTATTGCGTGCTGAAAAAAATAAATCATAATCTAATTTAGTTTTTAGGGATTCTTTGTAACCTAACCATGCAAAAAAGGCTAAAGAGATAACTAATAGAAAAAATGCGAAATCTAAAGAAATCATGCCATTTCCTTCATTGAAATTGCTAAGTCTTCAACAATTTGACAAACTGAATCTGAATCTGAACTAAATATATACAATGATGGTTCAAAACCATGCCCACCTTCATCAATCATAGCTCTGGATTTAACTGTCTCTTTAGTAATTAACAGATCGTCTCCTTCACGAATTAATTTAACATATTTTATGTTTAATTTTTTAAGAGCCTCATATACAATTGGATCCCATCTAAGGTTTATTATTGTTTGTATACTTGAATCAAAATTTCTTAGCTCTAAAAGCAAATCTGATAAATGTGATGACCCTCCAAACTTTGGTGAAGAAAGAGGGCGTGCCTTGTCTCCAATTGGAGTTAATCTACCTGGAAAGGCCGCTATGTCTGAACTACTAGTTGCATCATTAGAAGCTATTGCAATATTTACACGTACTTGAGGCGATAACAAAGGAATTATTGATTCCAAGCGTCTGCGCATATCGCTAATTTGATTTAAGATTCTTTCTTTATTATCTTGTGAAGGGAAATTTATGCTAAATGTTTGATCATTTGCTGTAATATTTAGTGACCATTTAAAGACTTCTTCAGATTTTAAAATCTCTGCTAAAGATAAAGAAGCTTCTTGTAAATTACTTTCAATTGGTTCACTATATCTTGTTGGTAATGTATGCAAATAATTTCCTGCCATAACTTGACTAACGCCTAAAGCATTACCTAGATTTGATTGTGTCCAACCTTCATTTGACAAAAGCCTACATGTTCGTCCTCTTAATTCTTTAAGCAAGTTTCCATTGAGTTCTACCGGCATCATATTAATCAGTTATAATATTTAATAACTGATTTATAAAATTATGTAAAGCTTTTTCAAAGGGCAGGCTTAAAGAAATATTAGGAGAAAAATTTTGTCTGAAAATATTCCTTTAGAAAAGCAAAAATTAGATGATATATTTCATGAAACAGGATTTAACTCTGAAAATTTATCTATTCGTGAAACTAATAGATTAGCGACAATCATTAATGATAAACATAATATAAATTTTGTTAGAATGGAAATGGGAATTCCGAATATACCTACTCCTGAAATTGCTAAAATTGCTGAAAAAGAAGCCATTGACAAAGGACTACAAGGGTTTTATCCTCCTTATGATGGAATACCTGAACTAAAAAAAGCTGGAAGTACATTTGTAAAAGCTTTTTTAGATTTGGATGTTAAAAATAAGCACATAATACCTACGTGTGGTTCTCTGCAAGGTGGATACATTTCACAAGCTCTTGCAGGAAATATGAATAAAGGAAAAAGAACTATTCTTTATTTGGATCCTACCTTTCCAGTAACAAGGTATCAAGCTAAATTTTTAGGACTTGATGCGCTTGGGATTGATTTGTATGATTATAGGGGAGAAAAATTAATCGAAAAAATAAAAGAACACGTAAATAATGGGGAAATTGGAGGGATTTTATGGTCATCACCTAACAATCCTAGTTGGTCATGTCTGAACAATTTTGAGCTTAAAGAAATTGCGAGAATTTGTGATAAATACGATATTCTTGCAATTGAGGATTTGGCTTATCTTGGAATGGATTTTAGAAAGGACTATTCTGTTCCATTTTCTAAACCATTTATACCAAATATCGGTAAATTTGGGAAAAATTGGATTACTTTAATTTCAGCATCTAAAGCATTTTCATTCCCTGGTCCAAGGTGCGCAATAGCTGTTATTTCTCCTCATCTCAATGAAAAAAAATACGATAATTTGAAAGATTTCTGTGACAGGGAACAATTTGGACATGCTTTTTCTTTAGGTGGATTATATGTTACTACTTCTGGAACAAGCCATACTGCCCAATATGCATTAGCAAAAATGTTGGACTCTGCAACTAATAATAAGTTGAATTTTATAAAAATTACAAGTGAATATGGGAGAAGGGCTGAAAAAGTAAAAGAGATTTTCTTGAAATATGGATTTGAACAAGTTTACAAAAAGGATATGGATGAACCGGTTGGAAATGGTTTTTACTTAACTATGTCATATCCCAAATATGATGGAAATGATTTAATGCTAGAATTATTAAGATATGGAATCTCAACAATTACTCTAAAATCAACCGGATCTGTAAGGCATGAGGGGCTGAGAGTCTGTATTTCTTTTATAGGGCTAGAAGAGGTCCCATTGTTGGAAAATAAATTACAAAAATTTATGGAGGACCACAAATGAAACCTGATGAAATTGATTACGACAATCTAACCTTTTCTTTTACGGAAACAAAATCAATGTATGTTTCAAAATGTGACAGAGACGGAACTTGGGAAAAGGGTGAATTGATACCTTATGATAATATTAGTATATCTCCTGCAGCTACTATCCTAAATTATGGTCAAGGACTTTTTGAAGGGATGAAGGCATACAGAACTAAAAGTAATGAAATTATTATGTTTCGTCCAAAAGAAAATGCAAGAAGAGCAGCTAATGGATGTTTAAGATTATCAATGCCTGAAATTACCGAAAATATATTCTTAGATGGAGTTACAAGCATTGTAAGAGATAATATTGAGTATATTCCTAGCTCTGACAAAGGTGCGCTTTATGTAAGGCCAATAATATTTGGTTCAGGTGAAGGACTTGGAGTTGCGCCTTCTTCTGAATATACATTCATGGTCTATTGTTCTCCAGTAGGGCCTTATTTCAAAGGTGGATTAAGTCCAATAAAACTAATAGTAACGAATGATTACCATAGAGCACCCCTAAAAGGAACTGGAGGCGTAAAAGCAGTAGGCAACTACGTACCTGGAATGCTACCTAGTGGACAAGCCAAGAAACACGGATTTGCTGAAGTTATCTATCTTGATGCTGCTGAAGAAAAGTTCATTGAAGAAGTTGGGGCTGCAAATTTCTTTGCAATTTATGGAAATAAATTGGTTACTCCCAAACTGACGGGATCCATTTTACCCGGAATAACAAGAGATTCAGTACTATTTTTGGCTAAAAATAAACTAGGTATGGAAATTGAAGAAAGAAGAATCAGTATTGATGAAGCTTTAAGGGCTGATGAAGTTTTCTGCGCAGGCACTGCAGCTATTATTTCTCCAATTGGATCTATAAAATACCAAAATAAAGAATATGGATTCTCAGAATCTAATGTTGGTAGGATTACTAGACAATTGTACGATATTTTAACTGGAATACAATTCGGAGAAATGGATGATGAATATGGATGGATTACAAAAATATGAATGATAAAGAACTTATAGATAAAATAAACAGCAAGAAAGCCAAAATAGGAATAATTGGAATGGGATATGTTGGAGTACCTTTGGGAATTGAATTTGCTAATAATGGTCTTGAGGTAATTGGTTTTGATACTGATAATGAAAAAGTAAAAAATATTAATTCAGGAAAACAAATAATGAAACATATTTCTCAGGAATCTATGAAGAAATTTATTGACAATGGAAGTAAAGCTACTGCTGATTTTGATGAATTAAAGAATGTAAATTGCATTTTAATGTGTGTTCCAACACCATTAGATGTTTATGAACAACCTGATATGTCTTATGTAAAAAAAGCCACTAAAACTATTTCTAAGAATTTAAAAAAAGGACAACTTGTTATTTTAGAATCTACTACATATCCAGGTACAACTAAAGAAATTATAAAGCCAATCTTAGAAGAATCGGGATTGTCTGCTGGAAAAGATTTCTTTTTAGCATATTCTCCGGAGCGTGAGGATCCTGGGAACAAAGATTTTTCAGTATCTAGAATTCCAAAGGTTATTGGAGGATTAACTCCAGTATGCCTAAATGTAGCAAACGAGCTTTATTCCAAGATAATAGAAAAGACTGTAAAAGTTAGTTCACCTGAAACTGCAGAAGCTACAAAATTAATGGAAAATATTTTCCGTGCAGTAAATATAGCAATGGTAAATGAATTAAAATTGATCTTTGAAAGAATGAACATTAACATTTGGGAAGTTATTGAGGCTGCTGATAGCAAACCATTCGGGTTTATGCCATTCTATCCTGGACCTGGAATGGGAGGTCATTGCATCCCAATAGATCCATTTTATCTCTCATGGAAAGCAAAAGAATACAATACTGAAGCTAAATTCATTGAATTAGCTGGTGAGATAAATAGAAAAATGACGGAAAATGTAGCTCATAGAGTTGGAAAGGCCCTAAATGATCATTCAAAAAGTATTAGAAAAAGTAGCATATTAGTTTTGGGACTTGCATACAAAAAAGATATTGATGATATGAGAGAATCTCCTGCCTTAAAAATTATAGATATACTAAAATTTAAAGGAGCTAGGATAAGCTATCATGATCCTTATATTAAAAATGCAAAAGGAATAAAATATGTTGAATTTAATGAAAAAAATCTAAATGAAGCTGATGCAGTTTTAATTACTACCGATCATTCAAATATTGATTACAAAATGGTAGGAGAACATGCTAACATAGTCATAGATACAAGAAATGTTATGGCTAATGTGAAAAATCCAAAAGCTCATATTTTAAGGGCATGAATAAAGAAAAACAAACCACTTTGCAAACTGGAATTGTTGAACGGTATGCTAGTATCGTTGACAATGTACAAAGCTTTAGTGAAACTATTAATCGACCATTAAAACAATCATTCAGAATAAATTCATTAAAAGGAGATAGTGAAAAAATATTATCTAATCTAAAGAAATATGACGAGTCCATAATATCTACTGATTGGTACAACAATGGTTTTACAACAAAAATAGAAAATTTAGGAAGTAGCATAGAACATTTTACTGGTCAAATTTACATACAAGAATTAACTTCTATGATGCCTGCACTAGTCATTCCTGATATTAATGAATCTAAAAGAATAATTGATTGTTGTGCTGCACCTGGGTCGAAAACAACTCAAATTGCTGAAATGATGCAAAATAAAGGTGAAATTATAGCAAATGACAACAAACATTCACGATTAAAAGCATTAAGAGGAAATTTAGATAGATTAGGAATAATAAATACCACCGTAACACTTCGTGATTTTAGGTCATTTCCAAACACTGAAGCTGATATATATTTTGTTGATGCCCCATGTAGTTCAGAGGGAACTATTCGAAAGAAAAATACAATAAGAAGAAATTTGAAAGAAAAAGATTATGATCGATTTTCAAAAACTCAAAAGGGAATATTGGAAAGGACATGTGAAATGGCGAAAAAGGGTGACCAGATTGTTTATTCAACGTGTACCTTTGCACCTGAAGAAAATGAAAAAGTAGTTGATTCAATATTACAAAATCATTCTGTGAAATTAAAAAAAGTACATATCAAAAATTTAACAATAGGAAAAGGCATTAATCATTGGAGAGGAGAAACATATGATAAAGAAATAAAAAAATGTGCTAGAATCTGGCCACATCATAATGATACTGATGGCTTTTTTATAGCGAGGATTGAAAAATGTTAAGCTTGCTAGACAAGGCTAGAACTGCATTATTAATTGAATATTGTAAAGAAAGATTTGCTATTTCTGAAAAAATATTCGAAGAATATCAACTATATGAAGGAAGTAAAAATAAAATATATTTAATCAAAAAATTAATCAATTTAAGATTTGTTCCTGAAAGCTCAGGACTCTGTATTTTTAGATTTGATAAAACTCCCAAACCTACTACTAATTTTCTTCAACTATTTGGCTCAAAGATAAAAAAAAATGTTTTAGACATAAACAAAGCCAACCTAATCGAATATTGCGAAGGAAATGATTTAGAGATAGATATTAAAAAAAACAATATAGATCCCGGATTCATTGCTATTAGATACAAAATGTCAGTTATTGGTTGTGCACATGGGAATAAAAATATTATAAAAAATCAATTGCCTAAATCTAGACGGTGCAAAATAAACTACTGCTAATCAGGCATCTAATTTAATTATTGGTCTTTATAGCCCACTAATGGGTCAAATGACCTTCAATTTTGAAACTGAAGAAAAAGAGCCTGAAAAAAAACAGGACAAAGAGATTAAAGAAGAAAAAAAAGTTGAAAAAAAAGAAGATGCAATACCTGTGACTTCCAAAGAAAATGTAAAGAAAGAAGAAATACCCAAACCTAGGGAAACTGTAAAAAACAAAAAAACTAAGAAAACAAAAGCCCACCAAATGGCTAAGGAGCAAAGAGACATACCCGTTTCTGAATTTTTTGAGCAAAATAGACATATCCTAGGTTTTGATAATCCTACACATTCTCTAATTACGGCTGTCAAAGAAGGTGTTGACAATAGTTTAGATGCTTGTGAACAAGCTGGGATTTTGCCTGATTTAATTATAAAAATAGGCAATCAAGGAAAAGATGAATTAAGCCTATCAATAGAAGATAATGGACCTGGAATTATAGAAGAAAATGTTCCTAATGTTTTTGGAAGACTCTTATATGGATCAAGATTTGGAAGTGGAAAACAATCTAGAGGGCAGCAAGGTATTGGAATCTCTGCTGCAATAATGTATGGTCAATTAACCACGGGACGTTCTGCCGTTATATCTACACGAATTTCTAAAGAACATCTAGCTACGAAAATAACTATGAAATTGGATACACGAAATAATCGTGGAAATGTTGAAAGAAAAGAAGATTTTATTTGGAAGGATGAATTGCAGGAAGTTAACGAAGATGGAATTCATCCTGAAAAAGAACATGGAACTAAAGTTTCCTTCTCAATCAAGGGTAGATATCGTGAGGCAAGACCTTCCGTTCTTGAATACATTAAATCAACTGCAATTGTTAACCCACATGCTAAGATTGTTTTCATTAACCCTGATGAAAAGGTTTTCACCTTTGATCGTGCAATATTAAATTTACCTAAATTACCTACTGAAGGTGTGAAGCCTCACCCACATGGTGTTGAACTTGGCCAGGTAATGAGAATGGCACAGCACAGTTCTGAATATCAAATGGCTAAATTCCTCCGCAAAGATTTCTCATCTATGGGTACAAAGAGCATAAATGATGTTCTTAAAAAATCACGAATTGCTAATATAATAAGACCGCAAGATTTGACTCGTGTTGAAGCAAAGGCTCTGATTGAATCTTTCAAAAAAACAAGTATCAGAACTCCTACTAGCGGAATTTTAGTACCTATTGGACCAAAATTAATAAAAATGGGACTAAAACAAGTATTAGAGGAATATAGACCTGATTTCTATACTCTTCCAATAAGTAGAACTCCCTCTGTTTTCTCTGGAACTCCATTCTTAGTTGAGGTAGGAATGGTATATGGAGGAAATTTACCTAAAGATCAACCAGTCCAAATGCTGAGGTTTGCAAATAGAGTCCCACTACTTTACCAAGCTGGAGGCTGTGCAATAACAAAAGCAGTACAGAGTATCAATTGGAGACTGTATGGGCTCGAACAAAAAGGTGGAAAAGGAACTCCAAGTGGGCCAGCAATTATCTTAATCCATGTTGCATCTACAAATATTCCTTTTACATCTGAGGCTAAAGAAGCTATAGCTGACATTCCTGAGATAAAAAAAGATATTGTCCTTGCACTAAGAAATAATGCAAAAACTCTTGCTAGGCATCTTAAAAAGCAAAAGAAAAGGGCAAAAGTTAGCGAAAAATTTGACTTAGTACAGAAGGTTTTACCTGCCATTGCTGAAAAAACCTCTAGCGTAGTTGGAAAGCCAGTACCAAACTTAGACAAAGTAGTTGCTGCTATAATGGATGTTGTCTGGATTGAAGAAGATATTGATTATAATAATGAAGGAATTGATATTGAAATTAAAATCACGAACTATAGATTAAGATCCGCTAATTTTAAACTTCGTGCAGAAGTACCAGGGCATTCTATTGCTAACGCCGAACCAAGGCCTGGAAAACGTAGTGGAAATCAAATAATTTGGTCTGTTGGTTTGCCTACTACAGAGTCTACAAAATATAAACTAAGTATACCTGAAGGAACTAGAAGTAGCTTTGAAGGTCTTGAATTATGGATAGAAGGAATGGATTCTACAAATATTATTGGGGCTGAAGCTTGGACTGGAATTTCTGACCCAGGAATAAATGAAGCCATGGAAGCTGAGAAACAAGGCCTAAGCTAATGACACTACCTAATTTTTTAAGGAAAAAAAGAGGATTACTACAAATAAGAAAAAAAGAAGGATGGGATATTTGGAATCCATATCATTCAAAATTATCGGCTTATATAATAGCTGGTGGGAATAATTGGCCTTTCAAAAAAAATAGCAAAATTCTATATTTAGGTTCTGCCGAGGGAAACACAATTAGCTATCTAAGTGAAATATGTTTAACTAATACTATTACTGCTGTTGAAATCTCAGCTGTAGCAATGGCTGAACTTTTGGTATTAGCTCAGGTAAAAGAAAATATCATTCCATGTTTGAATGATGCACATTTCCCAGAGAAATATAGAATTCAAGCAAATAATCCTGATATAATCTATCAAGATATTGCACAAAATGATCAAGTAGATATTTTTATTCGAAATTGCAATTACTTTAAGCCAAAAAGTGCTTTTTTAATGCTAAAAACTCAATCAATTTCAGGGAAAAATAAAACTATATTCGAAGACACTAAAATGAAATTAAATGAAATATTTGAAAATGTTGAAATTATTAACATAAATAAATGGGCTAAAGGACATTCCGCATATTATATGGAATAATGGAGCCATCGGTGGGAATCGAACCCACGACCTGCGCCTTACCAAGGCACCGCTATACCCCTTAGCCACGATGGCTCAGATTTAGACTAAAGGATGTCCTAAAAAGAGTTTAGCACATACTATTAATCAAAATACTACCCAAAGATTATTAGCCCCCATGCCAATGTCATGCAAATATCGAAATAAAAAGCATGGTAAAATACATTAAAGATAGAAGTAGTAAAGGAGAGATACTCAAACGTTTTGAGCCCTTAGTAAGAAAATGGTTTAATGAAAAATTTAACGATTTGACTCCGCCACAGGCAATGGCAGTTCCTTTAATAGAAAATAAAGAAAATGTTCTTGTTTCAAGTCCCACAGGTTCAGGTAAAACACTTACTGCTTTTCTAAGCATTCTAAATAATTTCTTCAAAAAATACAGAAAAGGAAATTTCGAAGATGGAGTGCATGCAATCTATATCTCACCCCTAAAAGCACTTGCAAACGACATTGATAGGAATCTAAAACAGCCTCTTGAAGAAATGATGTCTTTAGCTGAAAAACTTGGGATGGATGTTCCCGATATCAAAGTAGCAGTAAGATCGGGAGATACTTCTCTAAAAGAAAGAGCTAAAATGGTTCGAAAACCTCCTCATATTCTAATAACTACGCCTGAAAGTTTAGGCCTGTTATTATCATCAAAAAAATTTAGAGACCACTTTAGAAGAACAAGATATATTATTTTAGATGAGATACACGATTTGGCAAATAATAAAAGAGGTACTCACCTTTCATTATCTGTAGAAAGATTAGCTGAGGTTATGGAAGAAGAGCCAGTAAGAATTGGTCTTTCAGCAACTCAAGCACCCATTGAAGACATAGCTGGTTTTTTAGGTGGATATAAAGGCAAAAAACCAAGGCCTGTAAATATCGTCGATGTTAAAGAAAGGAAACATTTAGATTTGAAAGTCTTATGTCCTGTAGAGGATCTTACTCTATACTCTACTGAAATTATTAACAGTAAAATGTATGATATGCTAGTTGATTTAGTTAAAGAACACAGAACTACTTTAATTTTTACAAATACGAGAGCTGGAACTGAATCTATTGCTATGCAACTTCAGGAAAGAGGAATTGAAAAACTAGCTGCCCATCATGGTTCTCTTTCTAAAGAAATGAGATTTGATGTTGAAAAAAAATTAAAGGCCGGAGAAATGGACGTAGTAATTTCTTCAACGAGTTTAGAACTAGGAATAGATATAGGATATCTTGATCTTGTAATCCAGATAGGTTCACCTAAATCAATAGCTAAAGGATTACAAAGAATAGGAAGAGCCGGTCATGCTTTAAGGGCAATATCAAAAGGAAGATTAGTAGTTTTTGATTCCGATGATTTGATTGAATGTGCAGTTCTAGTTAAATCTGCATATGATGGTGAGATTGATCGTGTTTCTATTCCTGAAAAAGCTACAGATGTTCTCGCTCAATCAATTATTGGAATGTCGCTAGATAAACAATGGAACGTTAATGAAATGTATAAAATAATTTCATCCGCATATCCTTACAGAAATTTATCAAAGAATGAGTTTTTAGAAGTTCTTGACTTTCTTGGAGGTGATGCGCTAGAAAAACATGGTGTTTATCCTAAGATTTGGTATGATAAAAAGAAAAAAGAAATTGGTATCAAAAGAGGATCAAGACAAATTTACAATATGAATATTGGGACAATACCCCAAGAAATCAACTATGCTGTTGTTTTAGAAGGAAGAGGAATACAATTAGGGAATTTATCTGAAAAATTTGTTGAAAATTTATCAAAAAACGATATTTTTGTACTTGGCGGAAGAACATATCAATATATTGAATCTAATAGGTCTACTGTTGTTGTAAAAGATGGCCTTGGAAGAAAACCAACGGTTCCATCGTGGTCAGGAGAAATGCTTCCACGCTCTTTTGATTTATCCGAATCTGTAGGGAAATTTAGGCATGAAATAGAAGGAAAATTAGAAAATAAGGATAAAGATATTGAGCAATGGTTAAATGAAATATACAAATTAGATACAGGGGCTGCAAAGACAGTTATTTCACATTTAGATGAACAACGAAAGCTTTGTGGATTTATTCCCTCAGATAAAAAATTACTTGTTGAAGGATATATTGATAATAGGGGGCGAAATGGTGCAATATTCCATTTTCCTTTTGGAAGAAGAGTAAATGATGCACTATCAAGAGCTTTTGCATTTGAACTTGGTAAAGAAATTGGAAGTAGTGTTAGAATTTCTTTAAGTGATGATGCATTTCTACTAACATTTCCAACAAGGCTAGCTATTGAAGGGCTTGCTGAAAGATTAATGCCTGGGAAACTAGAACCTCTTCTAAGAAAGGCTATCAAAAATACTGAGATATTTGCTCAAAGATTTCGGCACTGTGCTAATCGTTCATTTATGGTTCTAAGAAATTATAAAGGAAGAGAAATATCATTACCAAGACAACAATTAAGAACTTCACAAGTACTAGAGGCTATTAATGAAGTAGATAGTTTTCCAATGTTGGAAGAAGCATACCGTGAAGTGCTATATGATGCATTTGATTTGAAGAATGCACAGCATGTTCTTGACGAGGTTAAGAATGGGAGTAGAAGCATAAACTACAGAACCTATTCACCTATACCTTCTCCTTTAGCTCACGGATTAATCCTTTCAGGCCTAAGTGATATTGTGTTAATGGAAGATCGTTCAGCTCTCTTACGTGAGTTGCATTCACAAGTGCTCGGAAAAGTCTTGGAAGAGGATGGAGGTGACAAACCTCGCTTTGAAAAAGAATTAATTGATAGTTATTTTAATGAAAAAAAACCTATAATTGGTAATGAAGAAAGTTTGATAGAAGCAATAAAACAAATTGGAGGATTATATCTCTTAGATGATAAAGAAAAGTCAGTTTATAGAATGTCTGATCGTGCAGCCTCTGAAATACAGGATTTGGCAAAAGAATTAATTGAAAAGGACCTTGTTGAATCGGTATGGACTGGACATAAAGAAACGCTTTATTCCTTACCTGAATTAGTGCCGTACTATAAGTCTGCATATTGTAAAAATGAAAAAATAACTAATAATGCGAATAAGGCTTATTCTAAAATAAAGAAAAATACGAAAATTCCGAACAAAAAAATTGCCGATGAATTACATTCAAATTATTTAGTTTGCAAAAAAGTAGAAACTTATTCAAAACGAAATATTGAAAAAAATATAAATTATGAAAAATCATTGGATTGGATTATAAAAAAACATATTGGTTTTGTGGGACCTCGATCCTCAGAAGAACTATCTATAGAACTAAATTTACCAGAAGAAATAATCAATCAAACATTGTATGAACTAGAAGAACAAGGTGTTGTACAGGGTGGCAATTTCTCTCTTGGAAGAAAAGTTCCTCAATATTTACTAGCTGAAGATGTAATATACCTAGAAGCGCAGTCCCACGGTGGGCTAGAAGTAGTTTCTGAAGTTACACTACGGGAATATATAGATGAAAAATTATTTAGGAAATTCGATTCTTTACAAACTTTATTTGACCAATATACTGATGTGTCTTCTCCAAGAATAGTATTCCACAGACTCAAGAATCCTAATTTAGATGAATGGTGGGAATGGAGAGATTCTGATGCCATATTACAAGGACGCTTTTTTTCTGGAAGATTAAGATATGTTCCAGCAAATAAAATTGGAATTTACCAAACTTTATTCAAAAGAGAAGTAACTGGAAAAGTCCAGAATTTAATTGTAGATATGCTTAGAAGAAGCCCTCCTATGACAAAAAGTGAGATTACAAAAGAATTAGAAATAAAAACGGAAGTAATTGATGGGGCACTAAGAAGCTTAGAAGAAAATTTGATAATCCACCGATATAATCGTCATCGAAATCCATGGACTACACATAATAGATATAGGCTCTTAAATGAATATGAGGCACCTGAAAATGCAATTAGGAGCTTAATGATGGATGTTTTAAGAAGCTCAGGACCTTTAACATTTGCAGAGCTTCGTAGAGAATGCGGATTACCTTTAGATTCTGCTAGAAATATAATTAATCAATTACAGGAAGAGGAAGTTATTTCCAGAATTATTGTTGTTGGAGCTACTAGATTATTTACTTATTGTCTTAGTGAAGAATTAGAAGAAATTAAAAACACTAAAGAAAAAAATATAACTCGAGTCATCTCTTGGAGAGATCCTATGTTGACACATATAAGAAGAGAAATGTACTCTAATTATGGAGAAGCTTGGACAAATCCAATTATAAAAGGAGGTATGGTCTCAGGGTATCTTGAATCCTGGGCCATGTCGGGACTATTAGATGTGAGGGAAGTTGTTCTTAATCAAAATATTACAATTGGAGAATTCTTAGATGGTTTAGATGAATTTTCATTATATCAAGAAAACTTCCACAGCAATATTATTAGAATAAAAGTATTTGAAGGAACTAAAGTTCCTGATTTAGATGAGCAAATAATTAAACAATTTTTAGATAAAGGATATCAGAAAATACGTGATTGGTTGGTTAAAGGTCCTGTTTTAGATTTATCTTATCAAGAGAGAGATATTTCAGGATATTTACTTTGGAGACAAAGAATACATCCTGAAAGAAGATTTAGAAATGCCCATGAAGCCTTTAGGGAAATGGGAGGGATACGCTCTGAGTATGAATTATCATTAAGAGTTCAAGGTAGATTTTTCCATCCTAAGGATTATGGTAATGAAATGGAATTAGTTCAAGGAGTTATGATTCCTGGTTATTCTACATATTGCAATGTGAGAGATGCTATTGTATATAGAGACGCAAGAAACGAATCTCCGAATCCAGATGACAGAAGACTGCTTGCTTTAGCTATAGATTCAAAAGGTTTACCAAGGGAGGAATTATATCGAAGAAGTGGAATGGATCCGGATTCATTTAAACAATCTCTTGCAAGACTTTACCAGTCTTTACACTTAGTTCGAACGACAAGAGGAAATTATAGAACTTTACCTGTAAATAGAATTTATGAACCTGAAAAAGCAAGATTTGTAGTTGTAAAAAGACTAATTGAATCTTTTGGAATAGTTTCTGCTGAAGGATTGGGGATGCTTCTTAAAGGAGAAATACCTATGGCTGAACTTAGAAAAATTCTCTTCCAATTGGAAGAAGAAGATGTTTTGATTAAGGGTTTTTTCAAAGAAGGTAGTGATACTCTTTATTGGCTACTAAAAGACGATGTTAATCTTGTAAAAGGTCATTTATTCCAGGGTAGCTTTGTTCTAAATCAGGCTGATCGACTTGCCCATTATCTAAATGAAGATGTAAAGCAGAAATTTGGATTAGGGGCATGTAATGTGATATTTAATTCGACGAGAATGACTGGAGCGTTTAAAATGTCAAAAAGAGGAAAAGATGTTATTATCACTGAATTCGTAGGAACAAATCATGAGAGGCATGTCATTGAGGCTTGGTGTAGACAATGGAGACTATCCATAGAATGGGAATTAAAGTCTGATGAAAAAGTAGAAGTTTAACTAAAATCCTTGTAAATAAAGTCTGGCAAATCAGTATGTATCTTGAAAAATTGTTCTTCGTCTATAATTCCTTCCTGAAAAGATTTTAAAGTTTTTCTAGGAACTGTTTTTGGGCCTAATACAGCTCCCGGTCTCTTGGGATCATCTAGATAATCTGTCTCTAGCATATGATCATGATTGTTTTCAGAAGCATATCTTATATTTTCATTAGAGGCTAAAAGTGAAACTGTAAGCCCATGACTATTTTCTATTGAACCTATACCTCCATAATGCTTGACTAATCTAGACTTAGGAAAACTAGCTTTACTTGCTATATTGGATAAGTCTGCCATGACCTCTGGAGTTCCTGCTTCAGTATGTAAAATAACTGATGCATCTACTTCTTTAGCTCTCATTAGAGATTCTTGAAGAACTTTATTGGACAAATCCCAAATTTTCTCATCTACTTCAAAATGTGGTCTGCCTAGCTCACCTAGCCCTACTAGTTTCTTTTCACTAACTAAATTTGTACAGAAATCCACTGCTTCCAGATATAACTCAGAAGCTATTTTAGAATCAAATTTATCCAATAATTTAACTAATTGAACGGGATGAGGTGAAGCAATTACTGCCACTTTAGCTCCTACATCTCGAGCTTTTTCAGAAAGTTTAAGTGTAATTTTTACCTGTTCCTTAAATTGCTCTATTTTATCCCAAGATGAATATGGTTTATGAACTAAAACCAAACGTGTACCACCTGAATTCAAAAAAATCTTGACTGCTTTTTCCTTTTGCCCCTCTGGGTCTAAATGAAAATGGTTGTCTGTTATATCCACTATATTACATTTAGAAACCCAATGTAATACTTTTGTTCAGTCAACATAAAATTTATATCAACTGCCCGTTAGAAGTTTTTCTGCAATGAGCTACATAAGAAATCTAATTCTATTCGCAACGTTAATTTTTGTTGGAATATCTGCCTCTAATGCATCAGCTGAAGCTGATGATTTTAACTTAGATTTTGATGATCCTGCAAATGGAGAATCTGAGGTAGATCCTGAAAATATTATTGAAATGAAGGTGCAAATAGAAAATGTGGTTGATCAACCAATGTCTTTTGAAATGAAAATATTGAATGATGATGATTTGCAAAGTTCAGGCATCGATGTTTGGTGGAGCCATAATGGAGATACTTCATTGACATCTAAGTCTGATACTATCCCAAAAGTAGATGTATCTGATAATTCAGTAAAAAATGGAATTACAGTTTCTGTTGAGGCTACTGAAAATGCAATTTATGGAGACTATGATATAGAAATTAGATGTAAGGACAAAGACTCTGAGGATTTAGAGGAAATTAGTTTATCTCTAACTGTTAACGAAAAGGCTGCTGTTTCACTCCAATTAACTGAGGGAGGAGATACAATTGGTTCAGTAGATATAGATAACCAAACCACTTATGAGATACAGGTTAACAATGAAGGAAACAAACAAGATACTTTTACTCTTACAAGTAATGGAAATAATTGGGAGACTGAATTTGAGAACTCACAAGTAACAATTGACGCTTTTTCAAGCCAAATTGTAATTTTAACAATTACAACTGATGATGATGTTGATTTTGGCGATGATGATAGCGTAACTCTAACTGCTACTTCTGAAAATGACCCTAACGTTGATGATGATTTAAGTCTTACAACTCAAGTAAGAGTTCGTTATGGCTTAGAATTTTCAACGACAAGTAATTCAGTGAGCGGAGAACCTGGAGCTACTGTTTCCTTCAATTTCAAACTTGTAAATAAATGGTCTGATAGTATAAATTACGAAGTTCAGAAGAAAGATTGGTATCGTGGAACTGAGGGAAATCGACCAGAAGGTTGGAGTGATTCCACAGGTACTGGGACTCTTGATGGGTTTCAAGAAACAAATTCTGCAAGATTTTCAGTTACTATTTCATCTGGAGCTGATGCTGGAGAAGTTGTTACAATAATCGTAGAAGCTGTTGCAAACGATGACCAGGGCAAAGGTGAAGCCATTTTGATGGAAGTAGAAGTACGTGTGGAAGGGGATTATAACGTACAATTATTAATGCCTGGATCAAACGAGATAAGCATAAATGCTGAACAACTCGTTCCTATTTCATCATATATTAAAGTTAAGAATCTCGCTAAAGTTAATGATTTAATTTATGTGAGTGCTGAATGGGAACTTGGAGGAAATGATTGGACTTTAGAAATACCTCCACCGATAAGTTTAGCATCGAATGGAGAAAAATCTCTTTTCATAAGTGTAAAAGCTCCTAAAAAAGATGCAGGGGGACAGGCCACCCTAAAAATAAGAGTTGAATCTGGAGGTGATAGTTCAAAATATGATGAACAAAATATTATTTTCAGAGTAAAGACTGCACAAGATTCAAGTGGACCTCAAACTGAAGAATTAGGTGAAGAAAGTGATTTTCCTGTAGATCCAATATGGATTGTTTCTATTGTTCTAATTATAGGCTTGGGAAGTTCAGCTGCATTTTTACTTAATCAAAAATCAAAAGGTGCATTCGGAGGATCTGGAGATAGCACCGAAGATTTTAGTGATGAGTGGGCCGGAATGGAAGCTCCGCCTTCTGCTGCAGTCCCTGTAGCTCCTCCCCCTGCTGCTCCTGTAGCTCCTCCCCCTGCTGCTCCTGTAGCTCCTCCTCCTGCTGCTCCTGTAGCTCCTCCTCCTGCTGCAGCTCCTGCCGCTCCAACTTTATTGAATATCACGGTTCCCGAAGGCGTTATGGCTGGTCAGCAAATACAAATTAAGGCCCCATCGGGTCAATTAGTGAGTGTTAAAGTCCCTGAAGGATGTGGCCCTGGTTCACAATTTAAAATTCAGATTTAAGCAGGCGTGGTCTAGTCTGGTATGACTAGGGGTTTCCAACCCCTCAACCTGGGTTCAAATCCCGGCGCCTGCACCATTATCATTACACAATTCATTTATAATAGGCATTAAATTTAGTAATATGAAATACATTTCATTAATTATCATTGGATTGATGATTTCATCTGGCTGTCTTGATTTTTTAGATGAAGAAAATACTAATCAACCACCTACCTCTATAGCTGATTTTGTCGGTAATGGGCCTTTTGAACCGGATGAAGAAATTACATTCACTGGAAAAGATAGTAATGATCCTGATGGAGATACATTAGAGTACTATTGGGATTTTGATAATAATGATGGAAATGATGAGAGTGTAAGGGGAGATATTTCAAATGGAGGAAAAACTACTCATTCGTATAATGCCGAAGGAACCTACACTGTAACATTAACTGTAACTGATGGTAAAGATACAGATTCCTCTACTGTAAATGTAAAAATTGAAAAAGAAAATAATGAAATTCGCGCAATCGTAACTACTGATGACGAAGTGAATTCCGAAGTTAATAATGCTGAAAAAATCAAATATACTTTTTCTGCATCAGATTCAATCTCTGAAAGCTCTATTACAAAATATGAATGGGATTTTTCTTGGGACAGTAATGATGGATTTCAAACTGAACAAGAATCCAGTGAAGCTGAAATTTCTCATGAATTTGATTCCGGACTATATACTATTAAAGTTAGAATAACTAATGAAATGGGTGAAAGTGATGAAGCAAGTTATTCCGATGATATTGAACTAAAAATAAATTACAAATATACAGATACAAGGAATATTGACTCGGGAAATCAAGAACACTTATTACAAGTATATGGAATACCTGCAAGATATATCAGAGCTACACTTGAATATGAAAGTAATTCAGTTCACAGTAAGGATTTAGATTTATATATTTACAATCACAGCCAAGAAAGAAATCCCGATGATAGTGATACCGAATATGTCGAAGTAAATGATACTCATGATAACGGGAATATCGAACAAGTAAATTTTATAGAATTAGACTACTATAATGGTACTGATAGGGCATGGTTTGATGAAATACACGAACTTGGTGAATGGGGAGTCATAATAGATCATGAAAGAACCGGAACTAATGAATATACTGTTAAAATTGAAGTAATCTATTGGGAATAAGTGTTCGATATACAAAAACCTTGCCAAAATTGCAAATCATTCATTCTTAAACCTAAAAAAAAAATGAACCTCAATTTAAAAAATATCTCGGAAAAAATAGAAACATTATCATTCGAAATCCTAGCATTTACTGGATCAATGCTTTCAGTAAAAAAAGATTGTAAAATAAATATTTACCATTCAGGTAAAATAGCAATAATAACTAAAGACTTAAATCATGTTCAGAATTTAGCTAAAGAACTTGAAAACGTATTACACGGAAAAAAACTATAACTTGGTGAAAAAAATTGGAAAGTCTACCCTTTGTATCTATAGTAATTCCGACTACTGGTAATGTAAAATTCATAAAAGGGCTTGTCGAAAGCGTTAGTAATTTAGATTATCCAAAGGAAAGATATGAATTAATCCTAATAGGAGATAAAGAAACTGAATTATTAAGGATTAACACAGAAAGAGCTAAAAAATATGGAATTAATACTAAACTACGATATGAACCTTATGCTGCAGGAAAGAAGCGTAATATTGGTGTAGATTTAGCAAAAGGTGAAATTATTGCATTTACTGATGATGATACCATACTAAAAGAAGATTGGCTCAATAATGCTGTAAAACATCTAAATGAGAATACCAATTATGTAGGCGTAGGTGGGCCTAATTTTACTCCAAGAGAAGGATTGCCTTTTGCTAAAGCTGTAGGAAGAATTTTTGGTTCTAAATTTCTTTTCTCATTTAGATATACTATCGGCCATGCTAAACCAAAAGAAATAGAACATAATCCAACTTGTAATTACATTATAAAGAAAAATGTTTTTGAAACGGTCCAATTTCACGATACGCTATGGCCTGGTGAAGATGCTGAATTTGATATAAGATTAATAAAAAATGGCTTTAAAATATTGTATGCACCTGATGTTGTTGTTTGGCATCACAGAAGATCTAGACCACTGCCTTTTCTTAAACAGATGTTCAATTATGGAAAAACCCGAGCTCAAGTAACAAGGATGCACCCTGATAGTTTTGATATTAGGTATTTTGCTTTTATTAGTGCATTTATTGTTTTGATAGGGTTATACGGCCTTTCACTTTTAGAAATTGAAATACCTGTAATTGGTAAACTAGAAATAATGATTCCTGTAGTTTTAAATTTAGCTTATTTCGGAATCATTAGTCTTGCTGGGATTTTGGTAGGATTTCAAACTGGTAAATTAAAACAAGGACTTTATGCGCCACTAGTCTTGTTTTTACAACATTTTGGATTTTCAACAGGTTTATTGTATGGTTTTATTAAAAAGCCATAAAGGAAAGTCTTTACAAGGGCTCGATTTGGGATGATGTGGATTTAGACTACGAAAAACTGCTAGAGAGGGCAAGAGAAGGCTTAGAAGATGTAATGGAAAATTCAGAAAGATTTACTCCTCCTGTTCCTGAAGTTTTACATGAAGGAAGCAAAAAAACAATAATAAGAAATTTTACAGAAATATTAGATGTTTTAAGAAGAGAAGAAAATCATTTGTATAAATTTCTTCTCCAAGAATTGGGTACTGCTGGTTCTATAGATAACCGTAGATTAGTTCTTCAAGGTAGAGTGCCTGAAAGGAAAATTAAAGAACGTGTTAAATTGTACATAGATACTTTTGTAATTTGCCAAGAGTGTAATAGACCAGATACTGATTTCAGCAAAAGAGGTAGAACTTTAATTTTAGATTGTCAAGCATGTGGAGGAAAAAGGCCGATAAGGACAAAACTTGTTGCCTGATGATAACTTATAATTACATAATTGGTTTATAAAAAATATGAAACAAATTCAAAACATTACTATTGCGTTAGCCCTTGTAGCCGTATGCTTTAGTGGATGTCTTGAAAGTGACGATAATTCTGAGAACAATATAGCCCCTGAAGCTTTAATTATGATGCCAAGGCAAGCTGCAATAGTAGAAGCTGGTAAACCATTCACAATAGATGGATCTACATCTACTGACCCAGACGGTGATGATAAAAAATTGCAATATAGATGGACACTTTCAGGATTAGGAAGTCCCATTGATTTGAGTACGGAAATGTCTGATACTGTTACTATAGACACTCCTGGAAAAGATTTAGTGTTGACTCTTATGGTACAAGATAGTGGAGGGCTTACTGGGCAAGATATTGTTGTAATCACTATAGAACCAGGTAATAGAGCACCTATAGCTACAATAACAACACCAAGTAATGGAGGCGCTTATTCTGAAGGAAATGAAGTTGTATTCAATGGACTAGCAAGTACTGATCCTGATAATGATATTCTAACATATACATGGGATCTTGCTGAAGCTGGGGGGCCAAGTTATACTGCATCAAAACAGAATAAATTTGCTTTAGATTTAAGCGAAGGACAATATACAATTAGCTTAACTGTAGAAGATCCTGATGGCGAAAGTAGCACAGCTACTCACTCATTCACCGTTACTAATTTGCCTCCTATATCAAAAATTACAAGTGATGTGAATTCATTATTTGTTGGTGAAAAGATTAAACTTTCTGGTGAAGATTCATATGATCCGGAGGGTGGTGCCTTAGATTTCCTTTGGAATTTTGGAGACAATAAAACCTCCTCACTAAAATCTCCTGAATATAGTTGGAATGCTCCTGGAACATTTACAGTATCACTCACTGTTGAAGATGGAGAAGGCCAAGAAACTACCTCAACAAAAGATATTGAGGTTAAATCACTAGGGCCTGTAGCTAGCTTTGAATTTTCTTCTGGTGAAAAAATACGATCTAATGATAATATGACGCTTGATGCTAGTGATTCTTCAGCTTTAGGGGCTCCAATTAAGGAATATAAATGGAACTTTGGAAATGGAGATGAAACTACTACTAATGACTCTAGTACTGAATATTCATGGAGCACTGGAGGATATTATAATATTACTTTAATTGTTGTAGACGAGGATGGGGAAACCGGAGAACTAACTAAAATATTACAAGTAGTTCCTGAAGATTATGTAGATGAAGGGCAAGGTAATGAATTAGTGGATGGTAATGAGGATAGCACAGATTATAGTTTAGATGTAGAAATATTTGTATCCTCATTAGAAATTGAATTTACAGATATTAGTTGTGTTGGTTTTGGTGGTGAAATAAATTATGGTATTACAATACAGGACTCTGATGGCAGTCAAATAGGTGAAGGAAGTGGAAATGTAGCCTGTGGTGGAGATGGGGCAACTTGGAATGAAGTTTTTTCTAATGATGATAATGAAATAACTTTAGGAAATTATCAAATTACCATAGATTTTACTAATGGCGGCACACCTGTTCAAGCTAACTGGAATTATCGTTTTGAAATAATTTATAATTTTTAAATTTTTATTGAAAAAGATACAGTATTACTTTTTCTAGAAAGTAAATCACTGAGTCTGACTACTTTTGGATTTATTGAAGAAAGTTTGCTGGCCATACCATCTATGTGGCCTTCACCTACAATTGCTACTATCTTACTATCTCTATTTTTTCTAAATAATTTGACTATATTTCTCGACATATATGTATCTCTTTTATCTATTAGATGAGACTTTATCACGGGATATTCTGAAGAAAATTGTTCTAATTCTTTAGAGAAATCTCCCGATTTCATACTTTGAGAAAAATCTGAGTTTCCTCTACCAATTAGTGAAAAAGAACTATCCTTAATTATGCTCCAAAATTCATTCCAAGGCATGTTTTTCCATGCTCCTATTAGTGTAGGTAAAATAGGCTTATCAATCAAATGTACTTCCCCTCCTAATGATCTTGCTACATTAGCTGCAACTAACATTTCCGAACCTGGTGAACTACCAAATGATTCTCCAAGATGTTGCTGGAAACGAGCTAATAGCCTAAGAAAAAGAGGACCCTCTCTCTTCTGATTGCTAGATTGTAAAGCAATCCAACGATTACGATCTAGCTCTAATGCCACTGAATCTGGGTTAAAATCTCTAATAAAACCTTCTAAAGGTGATGATAAATCGATAACATGGGCAGTTCCAATTAACATTAATGAAGGCATAAATCTTCCATAACAAAGCAAAAGACATTAAATAACAATGCTCACTAGTAAAATATGTTTAGTTCAAGTAATGATCCTGATGCACCCTCAAAATGTCCTTGCTGTAGCAAAGATATTGGAGTTGATGGCAATACCTATAGATTTCAGGTAGTTGATTTTACTGCTGAAACCTCAGGTAATCAAAGAAGTGCAGGTAGAGTGATCGCTGTTTCATGCTCAAACTGTAAAAAAGTTATAGGCTTTGTTAATCAGTAAGATTATTTCAAGAAAATAACTAAAAATATTAGAGTTGCTGCAGCTTCAAATGTTGCTAATATTATAGAACCTTGTGCAACTTTATCATAGCTTGGCAGTGAATAAATTGGCAAATAAATATAATGAATTATCATTTCTAAAATTAAAAGCCAACCGGTCCAAAACAACAACTCATGATTCCAAGGATAAATCTCAAAATAACCTGATAATAATAAAATTAAGACTCCACTTATTGTGAAAAACCATGATAATTTCATAGTGAATTCCGCACCAAATTTTGTAGCAAAAGTATCTAAGCCAAAATTTCTATCAAACTCTACATCAACGGCCATAGTAGGACAATAAAGCGCTAAAAGATAACAAATTATTGATAAGAAAAATAACTTTGGAAATTCAACAATAGGTTGTTCAATTGACCAAGCTGCTAAAGGTATTAGCAAACCTAAACTAATTCCATTACACAATAAATCTAAACCGGGTTTTGATTTGAATCTAAATGGTTCTACATTATATATAAATGAAATAATTGTTAATCCTAGAATGCAAAAAATAAATTCTAAATTAAAATTAAAAGATAAAATTATACAAGACAATTGTAATACCCAAAATAATAACCATGATGTTCTTATATCTATAGTACCTCGTACAAGCAAACTAAATTCTTTCCGAGGATTCTTCTTATCTAAATCAATATCACAAATATGATTTAATACAAACGTAGATGAGGTGAGCAAAGCTATAATCAAAAATCCATACAATAAATCAAAACTGTATAATTCTCTAGAGGAAACTACATATCCTATAAAAAAAGGTGTAAAACCAACCATCCAAAATTCAAAACCTATGAATCTTAACCAAATAAATCTAGTAAATAATTGATTGTTTATTAAGCGGTTAAATGTTTGATTTACCATTCTTTACTTCGAGCTAAAGGAACCCAAACTTAATACCTTTAGGCTAGATAATAAAATATGAGTAATGATTTTGATTACGCACATAATAACAAAAATGTTATTTGGATGTCCCAAAACACTAACCATTTACCTACGCATAGTGCAATTCAAGAAGCTATAAAGAAAGCAGCTGATGAAAGAGAATATACAAAATATCCTCTAGCTTCTGGTTTGCCTAAATTAAGAAATTTGATTTTGGAAGATTTAAATTTACCAGAACAGGATTTACATATTACAAATGGAGGTACTGAAGCCCTTTATTGTTTGATGAGACATATCCAACCTAAAGGCAGTGAAATGATAACATCAGATCCTTCTTATTTTGTTGTTCATAAATTTGCTAAATTAGGTGGTGCTAAATGCACTGATATACCTATCTATCACGGAAATTATAGATTTGAAATAGAAGATATTAAAGAAGCTATTAATCCAAAAACTAAATCTATATTTCTAATTGATCCAATTAATCCATTAGGTAGTACTTATCCAAGAGAAGAAAAAAAAGCAATATGTGATTTAGCCGAAGACCATGATTTTTGGATTATAGATGATGTTACATACCGAGATTTTGCACCTAATCATGTCCTAGCTGCCGACATTCTACCTGAGAAAACAATTACTGGCTACTCTGTCTCGAAAAATTGTGGACTTGCTGGGTTAAGAGTTGGTTCTCTTGTAGGTCCAAAAGAATTTATCTCTGAAGTTAGAGGTACAATGGTATCTGACTTAGGGATAAATGTGATCGGCCAAAGGGCTTCAATTGCTGCACTTGAGACCAAAAAAGACTGGTTGCCTGGATTATTAGAAACTGCAAGAAAAAATCAAGAAATAATAAAAAATGCAGTTGACAAAGTTGAAGGTGCATCACTACCAGTCTATCCCTCTGCAGCAAGCATGATGGTTATAGACATATCAAAACACAAAGCTGATCCTCAAGCAGTTCAGGATAAATTGCTTTATGAAAATGATATTTTTGTAAGGGCTGGAAATTATGTTTCTACAAGATTTGGAGAGAAATTTATACGAGTTTCTTTTTCGATACCTACGCCTGAAGTAGAAAAATTTGCTGAAGCTTTTCCAAGAGTTATGGAAGAATTAAATATCTAAATTGGCTACAGCCGTAGCATTTGCTTCAATATATTCTCTTCTTGGCTGAACATCATCTCCCATAAGCTCAACAAATGCCTTGTCTGCTAATTCTGCATCTTCAATTTCCACTTGCAATAATGTTCTTTTTGTAGGATCCATGGTAGTATCCCATAGTTGAATTGCATTCATTTCTCCAAGTCCTTTGTATCTCTGTACTGAAGAACCTGAACCATACTCAGATAATAATCTTTCCAATTGTACATTATCATAAGCATATGACATCTTTTTGCCCTTACTAACTTTGTATAAAGGTGGCTGAGCAACATACACATATCCAGCATCAATTAATCCCTTCATATGCCTATACAAGAAAGTCAACAATAATGTACGAATGTGAGCGCCATCTACGTCTGCATCTGTCATTATTATTAGCTTGTGATATCTAGCTTTATCAAGCTCAAATTCATCTTCTTCATCAACTCCAGTTATACTGCACCCCATTGCTGTGATTAAGGCCATAACTTCATTATTTGCCAATATTTTATCAATACGTGATTTTTCAACATTTAATATTTTACCGCGTAATGGAAGAATAGCTTGTGTAGCTCTATCTCTACCTTGCTTAGCTGTTCCACCTGCTGAATCTCCCTCAACAATAAAAAGCTCAGATTCAGAAGGATCTTTACTTTGACAATCTGCCAATTTTCCTGGCAGGCCCCCTCCCTCTAGAATTCCTTTACGTCGAGTTAAGTCTCTTGCTTTTTTTGCAGCCTCACGTGCTTGAAATGCTTGTATACATTTAGAAATAATAATTTGTGTATCTGAAGGATTTTCAGCAAAATAATTCGACAGTGCTTCTGTCATAATTTTGTCTACAATCCCTTTGACTTCTGAATTACCTAATTTTGTTTTTGTTTGACCCTCAAATTGAGGATCTGGAACCTTGATGGACAAAATTGCTGTAAGTCCTTCTCTTACATCATTTCCTTCTAATGCTGAATCTTTCTCCTTTAGTTGCTTTCTTTTTCTAGCAACGCTGTTTATTGTACGTGTTAAGGCTGTTTTTAATCCAGACAAATGCGTCCCTCCCTCACGAGTTGCAATATTGTTTGTGAAAGTATGTATATTTTCTCTAAATGCAGTGGTCCATTGAAGTGCTGCTTCTACTTGTATCTGATCTTTTTCACCAGTAACAAACATTGGATTTGACATTAATGAAGTCTTACCTTTGTTCAAGAATTTAACGTATTCTGAAATACCTCCTTCATAGAAAAATTTATCTGACTTACCATCTTCTAACTCTTCTCTAAGATTTATTGTAATTCCTGCATTAAGATAAGCTAATTCTCTAAGCCTATAGCGTAATATTTGGTAATCAAAATCAACTGTTTCAAATATAGAGCCATCCGGTGTAAAACGAACACATGTTCCATTCTTATCACTGTCACCTATTCTTTTCAAATCCGTATCTAAATTACCTCTTTTGTACGTTTGAGTATAAACTCCTCCACCTCTATGGATTTCAACCGAAGCCTTAATTGAAAGGGCATTCACAACAGAAACACCCACTCCGTGAAGACCTCCTGAGACTTTGTATGTATCGCTATCAAATTTACCTCCTGCATGGAGTTTAGTCATAACTATTTCAACAGCAGGAACTTTGTAAACTGGATGAGGATCTATAGGAATACCACGTCCATTATCTGTAACTGAACATGAACCATCTGTATGTAATACAACGTCAATAGAATCACAATGGCCATTCATCGCTTCATCAACTGAATTATCTACTACTTCGTAAACTAAATGGTGTAGTCCTGATTCACTTGTTGAACCTATGTACATTGAAGGTCTTTTACGTACGGCTTCTAGCCCTTCTAATACCTGAATTTGGTCTGCATTATAGTCATCTGATTTTTCTGGCATAATAATATTCTTTGTACAGATGGAAAAGGGCTTTTAAGTATAACTCACAAACACACTATAATTTTAACGTTTATAGTGTTTTTCTACCAGGTCTCCAACCTGC
>Ga0066851_10000055_pt1 | contig 48570 bp, 38 predicted proteins | sample ETNtaG_7_FD_65493 | JGI IMG/M metagenome (GOLD analysis project Ga0066851, IMG submission 65493) | Marine microbial and viral communities from oxygen minimum zone, Eastern Pacific Ocean - ETNP201406SV65 | ecosystem: Environmental > Aquatic > Marine > Oceanic | place: Pacific Ocean: Eastern... | reverse complement strand
TCCATCCTGATCTGACTGCTAGCATCTTCAGTGACGGTGGAGTTCGAGCGATTGTGGCCTCACCAATCTCTGAGCAATCACTGCCTTCCTATCCAGATGGGGCAGAACAAGCCATCCGGCAGACAGAGGCTCTTCTACAGACATCAGCACCTGAGAGGACCGAATATGCACTCGGCCCCCATTCTGTGTATCTATGCTCAAAGCAGACACTGGAAAGCGTAGCAGAGGTCTCAAAGGCACAGAATGCAAAAGTGCATATCCATCTTTCCGAGACTCGCAAGGAGATCACAGACTGTCATGCAGAACATGGAGTTCACCCCACTCATCTGCTCGAACAGACAGGAATCTTGGAACAAGGACCAATCTGCGCTCACTCATCTTGGATGATGAAGGAAGAGATGAGAATGTTGGCCAAGAGTGGTGCCACTGCAGTCCACTGTCCGTCATCGAACATGAAACTGGCCTGCGGTGGCACGATGTCATATCCTGCAATGAAGGAGGCAGGAGTCGATGTGAGATTGGGAACTGATGGCTCCGCATCATCTGCATTCGGACTCGACCTGCGCGCTGAGGCAAGGCTTGCCTCACTGGTTCAGCGCCATGATCATTGGGACCCCACCCTACTTCCGGCTAAGGAAGCCTGGAGTCTCGCCACCAAGGGTAGTCAAGACTGGGTGGCTTGGTCACTGGATGATGTCAGAATGCGTCCTTTCGGACATAACGGTCACCGATTAATCAACCACCTGATCTTCTCAAACACTGAGTGCCTCGACGTTTGGGTCGATGGAACAGCCATTCGACAGAACGGAGTCACGCTCACACTAGATGAGGATGCCATCGCTGCGGAACTTGAATCGGCTTCAATCGGCTATTACGACGGTCTGGACACATCAACTGACTGAATCGTTCAGCGTCGAGGGCGGCGGCGAGGTGGACGACGAACGGGTTCATCATCCTCATCATCCTCATCATCATAGTCGTCTGAGCGACGTCGAGGAGGACGACGGCGTGGCTCGTCATCCTCATCATCCTCATCATCGTAGTCATCGTAATCGTCGTCCTCATCTTCATCATCATCGTCGTAATCTCTGGAACGACGTGAACGGATCGTCGGTCGACGGACTACAGGCTCATCATCGTCGTCATCGTAGTCATCAGCTCGACTACGGCGACGACGAGGACGCTCATCCTCATCTTCATCCTCATCATCGTCATCCGAACGTCGGCGGCGACTCACCTTGATTGGTGTGAGTTCATCATCCTCATCACCCTCATCGAGTGACTTGGCCTGTTCTAGGTCTTGGGTAGGTGATGAGTCAAGTCCTGAACGAAGGTCGGATGAACCTCCACCCATGAAATCCTTCATCCAATCCTCGACTTCATCCTCATCTTCAGCCTTCTTCTTCTTCTTGTCTCTTGGATCAGTGGCTGCACTGATGGCTATGAGTATGGTAAAGAGCATGAGAAACATGTTGAGACATATCGCACCATAAGCGAGCATGTAGTTAGCATCGCCGAGTTTCGGGACGTACCCGGGAGGCTCCTCCATGGCCTTTGGAGTTCGGTCGACTGTCGATTCACATTCCAGATATCCTGTCGCGTTATGGGCACAAAAATCAGTGGTAAAGGTGTAAGGACCGAAGACGGGGGCATTGCCACCTTCATCTCGAACCTTGAAGTACAATTTGTGCTCTCCGAACGATGGTTCGAGTGATGAAGCAAGAATCGTTGACGTAAAGGCGAGATAGGGGGTCTGTTCGGGACCAATCGTCGAGGGTGTCACGTCCATCACCTGCATCCACTCGCCGTCGTTGACCTTGAACTCGACACTGGTGACATTCATGTCATCAGTCGCCGCGCCATAGACAATGATATCCTCGCCGTAGAGATAGACTGTATCTTGACTCGGCGCATACAATTCAAGACTTGGTGGGACACCATCGAATGAATATCCTTCAACAGAGAAGTTGACTGGATTTCCAGCGACATCTGCTAACTCAACCCAGATTTCCAGGTCCTCTTTAGGAAGAGTAGGGACCGCCATTGTGGTCATGTAATAGAGGAGGGTTCCTGAAACGTCATTCACAGCCTCGCATTCGGTCTTCTCAAGCAGATATTCTCCACCTGCTGCGGTTTTTATGCTGATTACGGGCAGCCCATCTGAATCGAGAGCCTCGCTTGGGTAAACACGAACCTGATAATCAAGGCCACCTACCAGACTATTCGTAGCTGGCGTGCTTGAACTCTCACGTATCTCAAACTCAAGAGAGGGAGGAAGTGTATCTTCACGTACCTTGAGCACGTTGCACCCGAATACACAATTATCATTCATCAGATCCTCAGGATTTCGTAATACCAAGCGATCCTGAATGTTCCCAAAGGTATCGACCGATACCACCGCATAGTAGACCTCACGTTCATTGGAGGCTGGGATGTTCAGGTAGACAGTCATCTCTGGACCGATATACGCTATTGGACCGAAAATATTGGTCCACCCCACCTGAGCATCAAGAGTAGTTTCGGACTGAGACATATTTGACTCGGGCAGAATAAAGGGGTCGGTCACCCCATCCCATCGATAGATGTAATATTCAGCTGCCCGATCGTTAGCACCCCAATTATCCAGCCACTTGAGGAGGATTCGGGCTTCTAATCCATCAACCTCTGTATTGTCTATATCGAATCTGACTGGAATAGGAGCAATCCCATCCTCCCGGATAGGATCGACCATACTGTTACCTGTTAGTGTAGCAGAAAATTCGGGTTTCTTGATCGGTTCCATCGCATCAGCATAATCAGAACACTCCTCATCCTCCATCGATGAGGAAACAGAACACCAGGTCCTGTATTCGACTGTAACGGCATAGAACACTTCGTGGTCCTTACCTTGGTCGACAGCGAATTCGAAGGTTCCCGAACCCTCTGCAATATTTTCACCAATGGCAACTACTGCGCAGGGCAATTGATCCTCAAGTGATTCGTCATTCTCACAAAGGTAATTCTCGAATCCCTCAACAATGCGCATATGTTGGCCTAGGTCCAAGTCCACCTCGTTGCCCAATTGCTTGTTGAGCACAGGTACCGAGCGCCACACAGTGTAAGTCTCTCCTTGAACATAGAGAGCATCGTTCCAAGTAACGACTGTGATGCCACGCTGCCCATCATAAGTGGCTTGGACATTCGTAGGTAGGGGAATGTAATCACTCAAAGTATCCTCTTCAACAATGACGCGGGCATCCCAGACGATGTTTGTCTGCTCATTCCCATGCTCATCAACTGCAACCACTCCATAGTACACCGTTCGGGCCACACCTTCTGAAACATCAACTTGAGTCGAGGGGGTCGCTATAGACGAGTCAATTTGTTTCACAAACTCGACGAGATCATCAGTGGTAGAGGTGAAATTCTGCGGGCTTCGGTAGATACGATAGGTGCTGGGAAGGTCAGCGGGGCGAGCCCATTGCAGTGTTGTGAAACCTGTAATCGGCTCAGTTTGACGCAGCGTGAAGGAACCTATGGCCTGGGTGCAATCCTCGGGTGGCTGAGCATCCTCAGCAATAGGCCCGAATGTGTTCGATGACTCAAAACGTGTGTCCTCATAGGACTCATTCGTGTCATTGGTGGCCTGATTATCAGGGAACCAATAGGTCACTGTGTAGTAAGATTCCTGAGACGGCCAACTCTTGTCATTGACGTGGTACCACCAACTTGAGATGCGGACACCTGAAGCATCATGAGGTTCACGTGGGGTGAGATTGGCTAACAGATCCTTGTCCAGATAGGCCCAATTCGAGTGAGTGGCCTCCTGCTCATGACGATAAATTTTGATGGATATCGAAAGGTTGCCCCACTCGGGGAAATTCATTCCAAGTTCATTGGCATTGATCCAAGTGATAGTGGTGTTCCCCGTCTCCACATCAAAGACCGCATTGACTAGGTATGGAGTGCGGATCGGTTCGGCGTGCTCGATGACCGAATCTGATTCCGTGCCGCTCTGACCATCATAGAGATGGTTATCATTACCTATACTTGAGGTGACCTTGTAGTAGAACACACCATCGGTATCGACTGGAACGGTCACATTGAATTGATGCTCAAGATCACTACATGCGCCAAGATTGGTACCACTCGCATGAACGGAGCTGGGACACGCCTCAACTTCACCAATCCTATCAGCCCACGCTATGAAGGATGTATTGAATGGTGAATCTCCTCTCCAGATTTCATACGTAGCATCTCTCAGGTGCCCCAGAGCTGTGATGTCAACAGTTAATGGATTGGACCAATTGATCATCGTCAACTCGGCAGTTGAATCATGCCACGCGGTTACATTCAGAGGCATGATATCTTCTCCAGCCGCAGAGACTGGAGCGGAGATAGCAGCCATGGAAAACAACAGCATCAGCGCCGCGCATAAACGGAGTCTCCCACCCGCCATGTAGCCCACGTCGCTCTGATATCGTTTGAAGGTGACGCGGAGAGGGAGTTCATCGCCGGGTTTCATGAGGTTGCTCATCGACACCCCCCCTCAAGCCAATCCAAAGTAGGGCCTACAGATGGAAAGCCTTTCTCCAGCCAAATAACGACGTCATCTGCGATTTTCATGACATCACCATCATGCGAGGTGACCTCAAAGCAGGGTACTGCATCACTGACAATATCAGCTGCGATGGAGCCGATGAATTCAGCCTCCGCATTCTCCTCCACCTTGGCGCCCGGCCATCCACGCGTTTCAAGACGCTCCCTCAAGACATCGGGACGACACCGCAGAAGGATGGCTGCGTCGACGGGCAGAAGATGGCTGAGGTGACCATCGATGAGGACAAATTCTGAAGTGAAATGTGAATTCAGCTCCGACCAGGACGTTGCCATCCTCTCGATATCGACATCTCTTGGTCCAGTGCCGTCCTGCTGGTCGGCGATTGCACCACACAACTCGGCAAGGTCCGCTACACTGTGGCATTCAGACCCCTGTATACGTTCACGCACAAAAGCTGCAAGAGTCGTCTTGCCCGTACCCGGTGTGCCCGTCACTGCAAGGATACAGCGCCTCGTCAACTCCGACATATGTGACAGCGTAGACGGGATGCATTCATATCGCCTTGGGCCCATGAGAGGATTCATGCCGATAGAAGGGGAAGGGGCCGTTGCTCTGGTGCTCGTGACGACCGACCCCGGTGATGAAGCGAGAGTCATGGCCGAGGTAAAGGCAGTGAAGGGAGTTCAGGAATGCCTTCTGCTATTCGGAGAATACGATTTATTTCTGCGAATCGAAGCTTACTCATATGCTCAGGTCTCAGCCATCGTCCTACAAAGCATACGTACAATCGAAGGTGTTCAGACCACCAAGACATTGACAACTGCCCCAAGTCTCGACTAGGTTGATCCTGTGTTCGGGATGGAAGACCCGAGGAAGGTTGTGGTACAATATCGCAGAATGGTGCAAGAGGGCCGCTTAGAGATGGCAGAGGTCATGGCACGAGGACTTTCTGACCGAACACTTGCTATGAAACCTGAAGACCGAGGAGTGGATGACCAATCTTTGCTCGTTGAAGTGGTCAGAGACCTGTCCGCCATCTTAGAGATCAGAGAAAAATGGACTGAATCAATCGGGACGTCAAAGATCCTTGAAAAAGAAGCAAGGCGGTTAGTAAAGGCACAGAACAGTGCCGGGCAGACCATCGATCTTGAGATGAGTAAATCTGTGCGGTCCAATGACTTGATTCAACGCGGCCGTGCACTCAATGGGGCGAAAAAACACCGTCGAGCATTGACATGCTTCAAGAGAGCACACAAGTCATCGCCTAACTCTCTTGAGGCGGTGTTCCGACCATTTGAGACGCTGATCATGAGCAAGGGAAACCTTGGTTCATCGAAAAAATGGTTGCCTGCACTCAAGCGAGCACTCGGTGAAGCCGGACCAGTACAGATGGAGGGAGAGGTATTTGTCCTGCTGCCAAAGAACCACCAACCCCATTCAGTCGAACAACTTCTGATCGATCTCGACCAATGGATCGGCAGCGGACCACCCGAGATGGTCAAGACATGGCTCAAGACCTATGCTGATGACGTTCGTCGACAACGCGATGCCATTGCACGAGGTGAGCAGGCCAAGAATGCAGAGATGGCTGCTGCCATCGATAAATTACAGGTCACGCAAGATTATCATGAATGGGTCGGGAGTCGGTGATATGCTGGATACGGATGCCAACGAGGAGGGGGAAGGGGCTCTGCCACCCCACACAGTGGATAACGAGGACCTGAGCAGCATCTGGAAACTGATTGAAGGAACTGAGGCAAATGGACGAGATATTCGCTCATTGATACGAGCACCGAAGGAGGCCCCATATGGTCTGCAATGGGAAGTCAATGTGGCGATGTCAGTGCTATCTCCACTTAGTCAGAGATGGAATATCGAAATCTGTTCGGCACTGTACATCGGCGGTCCAGCCCGGTTCAACAATCTGAAAGGATTGCTCTCGGGCATCTCCTCCCGTACACTCTCCGACAAACTGAGCGCTCTGAGCGGCGAGGGTTATGTCACGCGAACCGTCGAAGAGGGGCCACCAGTGAAGACATTGTATTCTCTGACCGAAAAGGGGATGCGGGTCGGTCGATTGCTCGGCAATCTGGTCGCTTACTTGAAAATGGATGAGGGGCATGTCATCACAACGACGGAGGATTGACCAATGGCTCTGATTGACCGATGGCGCAGACAAGCACCGTGGGTAGGACTTGGACTGGCCGGGATAGGTGCGGGACTGCTCGGACCTATTGGAAGCATCGCAGGTATGCTGCCTTGGACCGTAGGCAGCGCTTCATCGCCAAGAAATCCGAAAACAGACCATCCGCTCCGGCAACGCATCCTTCAGACTTTGGAGGGCAACCCGGGACTTGCCTACCGGGAACTACAGGGCACGCTTGCAACTGCAAATGGAACTCTTCGACACCATCTGGACGTGCTCATCGGCCGAGGAGACGTAACGGTGATGCCTGTGAATGGTCGAAGCTGCCATTTCGCAGGGCACCCTGCCCAAGCCTACGACCTGCGCGGAGTATCCGTTGGCGAGGAAGAGCTGCGTCGTATTGTCGAGCAACATCCGCACGGCCTGAGTCTGCTACAACGCCTCATCGTCGAATCACTCACATCAGTCGATGACATTCGTTCACAGGCGGATCTGGCGCGATATATCGGACGAAGTCGAACCAGTGTTCATTCGGCGATCAAGGTCCTGCGCCGACGAGGTATCGTGGACATGAACCGGCTTGCACTTGCACCTCACCTGTGTGGCGAGCGACACTTATCACAGCGCCCCATCGATTACGAATGGGATGATGAGCGCCAAATCGCGTGAGTTGTGGAAAATCCACCCAATAGCTCAAAACCATGTTTGAACCCGGAAATCCATGCTAGATGTCTGGATTGATGAGCAGACACTCCCACCCGGGCTCACTGACCCAATCAGGCTCACTGAATGGATGCTTTCCTCACTCAGTCTCATCCGACGACGATCCTCCAAAAACGAGGAGGAGGTTACATCCACACCGATTGGGAAGATGATGTTTGAATTCGCTCTCAGTCGGCCCGATGAAGGACTCGATCCTCGAGAGATGCTCGATGCACTGGGAGTCTCTACAACAACGCTTCATCATCTCCTCGGTCAACTTCGGAGGGCACGGATCGTCACTCAAGCAGGAGGTTCGGAACAAGGACATAGATTCCACAGATTACGATTTGGTCACCTACCGACCGCGGTTCGGGCAATGGCAGAAGAAGCGAGGATGGTGCTGCGCCATAATCTACTCACCCTCTTCGATGGATGGGAGCGAGAGAGTGGAGTGGAGGAGCCAGATACGATGGAAACGCAACGCCTCCACATACGCATTCGTGACCCTTCGCCGATTAGTGATACCATGCAAGGTGAAGTGTTGGTGAAGGACCTCGGATTATCGGGTGAGAGGCCCGGTAAAGATGGGAAAGCAGAACGTGAGATTCTTCAAATTCTTGGACGTATGATGGAATCTGAGGTGCCTGTTACCATCGAAGAATGTATGGCTCTGACGACAGGGTCACGCGCTCGCGTGACTCTTCAACTCGTCCGCCTGCAACGTTCGGGGATGGTGCGCAGAGCACCATTATGGGAACGACTGACACAATGCGTCGTCGATGCCATCACTAGGCAGCGGCGGCGGCGAGGAGATGATTGGGTGATAGACACGCGACGACTCGGGCGACTCGGCGTCGAGGAAGCCCAAAATCTGCTCACTCGACTAGATCGTGCATCCACAAGCATGGAAGATATCGATGCGATGATCACAAAAGGTGGACATGAAGGCGGAAGAGTTCTTCTAAACGTGCTCGGAGGACAGATACCCGACGGCTATTCCCTAGCCGGTAGAAATGCAGAGGATATCACTGATCGAGCCCTCCACATGCTTGATTTGTTCATCGCCCGACTCGGGCGAGTGGCAGAACGAATCACGCTCGCGCTTCGGAAAGAGGAAGTGAAAGATGATCCTGGACGATCCTGATCATTGCTTCACAATCGTCACCAACGCGATGAAGGGCTTGGCGCACACTCTTCCCACCCGGCAATCCTCGCGTAAAATCAACAGCGTGCCTGCGAAGCCACTTCACTCGAAGGGAATCAGTTTCCTCACTAAGTTCGACATACCTCGAAAAGCCCCACGACTTGGCTGCTCGGTCTTCCTCAACAGATGTCTGCGACGCTGGGACTTCACGCACGAGATGTGACCAGGGAGGGGTACCACCTGACCAACCAAGGCCGGTCTTGACGTGCCACAACACATGGGGTGCTCCAAGGGCTGCTCGACCAATCATGACGCCACCTGCACCCGTTGCATCAAGGCAGGCACGGGCAGAGGCCCCATCAACAACATCACCATTAGCGATAACTGGAATAGAGACTGCCTTGACAACCGAAGCGATGACAGACCAGTCAGCATGACCACGGTAGCGCTGCTTCAGGGTTCGGCCATGAACACAGAGGCGCAAGGAACCTACCTGTTCGAGCCTCTCAGAGATCTCCACGATATTCCGATGCGCCTCATCGATACCAAGGCGAAGTTTCACAGTGACTGGGATCTCAACGGCATCGATTACCGCTGCTACGAGATCCACGAGGCGATCGGGGTCTGCCATTAGAGCTGCACCGGCGCTGGCACGTGCAACTTTGGGGGCTGGACAGCCGAAGTTGATATCGATGATATCAGCAGTCTCTGCCAGACGCTGAGCTGATGTGACCATCGCTGTCCTATCACCTCCGAATATCTGAACGACGAAAGGCCGTTCGCGTGGGTCAGTTCGGACGCGTTCCCATGATCTTGGCTGATCTCTGGACAATGCCTCGGCACTCGTGAATTCAGTGACTGTCAGATCGGCACCCAACTCAAGAGCAAGAAGGCGGAACGGAAGGTCAGTCACACCAGACATCGGCGAGAGGTGAACGTGAGGAGTGGACGGAATATTCGCCACAAGTCCCGTATCAGAACTGGGTTTCCCATTCATCCAGTTCATGGAGTTCAGCCCAAGTTTCGTCATCCGAGATGGTTCCACGCACCTTATTCAGCTCACGGGCCAAGAGCCAGAAGAGAAGTGCCAACGAACGGCGGCCCTTGTTGTTGGCTGGAAGAGCTATGTCGACATTTCGAAGCATGTTGTTCGCATCAACGATAGCAGCTACTGGAAGACCGGTGCGAATTGCCTCATTGATGACCTGCCCATCTGCTGCTGGGTCTGTGACGAGCACAACGGAAGGTTCGATGAACTGCCTAAGTCGAGGATTGGTTAGAGAGCCAGGTACAAATCGGCCTATTGAGGACAATGAATTCGTCGTCTCAGCGAATTTTCTGGCAGGAATCTGCCCAAAGGGACGTGCACAGGCCACAAGAACCTCCTGAGGCTCGTAACGAGCAAGGAACTGAGCTACCACTCGGATGCGTTGGTCTGTGTGCTCCCAATTCAACATGTAGATTCCATCGGCCCGTACGTGAGAGATGAAGCGAAGCATGTCTGCAGATTTCTGCGTAGTCCCCACATCGATGCCATTCTCCTGATACACCGTCGGTGACACGAGTGGATCAATGGAGTCCTCAGCCTCCGCCGGCACTTCGGTTGCAGCCATGCATCGTGGCGACCTACAGTTTATTGTTAACCACTTCGCAACCTCGGATGTGGCTGAAGAGAGTGATTCCCCCTCGCTGGCTGCGAGGCTCCACCTCTCCCCTCTCTCTGGAACGTGCCTAGAGAGTGGCTTATGGGACGATGAGCGGGGGAACCGATTTAGTGCCTCGGCTTCAGATCTAGAACGCTTCGTGTACTGTCCACTCTCCTGGTATCTAAACAAAGCCGGAGTGAAGGCTCAGGGGAGAAATGTGGAACAGGGTGCTGAATTACACCATCAGATCGATGAGGATTTCCGAGAGGTAGTGAAGTATCGCAAACGTGCACTGCAAACCACTCTCATCTGGTCATGGTGGATCCTCATCGTTGTTGCCCTCCTCATCGATGGAATGCTCATTCGATTCGCTGATCAAATCGTTGATCCAAGCTCCTTTGCTCTCATGTTAGTCTCACTCTCAGTCGCTTGGCTTGTCATCGGAATCTTTCTCGTAGTCCTACCATGGAGAAATACTCTGGAAATCGGTGAACAAGGAAAAGAGAATGCAGCCGATGACCCGATATGGGATTTAATCACTCCAGCTTTCGAACCTGTCATTCAACCTGAAGAATTCAGTGGCGGATGGTGGAAGGTGGGCTCTGTCGAAGTCACCATCTTTCTTGCAGCAGCCAGCCTATCGATTCATGGAATGGCCTTGGTATGGGCTCAAGATCGGGCCTATCTGGCCTTCATCCTCGTTCTATTGGCCATGGTTTGGAATGGCCTGACATCATTCCGTCTGAATCGAATGATTAGTGCAACTGAGCAGGCAAAAATTGCTTCTGATGACCTAAACATCGACACAGCAGATGAGGTCGCCTATTCCGACGGGGTCAAGATGGCCGGGCTGCTCCATGATTCCGAAACCGGGCTCAGAGGAAGGCCGGATCAGGTTCTCAGAGTCGACGGACGTTACGTTCCGGTCGAACAGAAGACCGGGAAGGTCCCCTCATCTCCACACTTGAGTCACCGTCTACAATTACTGGCATATCTACAACTGGTCGGTGCTGTGAGTGAACAGCCACCAGAACATGGCCTACTCAGGTACGGGCCACACGATGCCCACCTTGTCCCATGGAATGCGGAAACAAAGGCAGAACTCATCGAACATGTCGGAGCACTCCACTCAGCCATGGCTGCAGGGACTGCAGATAGGAACCATGAGCGAGTAGGAAAGTGTAGGTCATGTTCACGGCGTCAAGGCTGTGATCAGCGATTGGATCAATAATGTGTTCTATGCCCCATCACTGTAAACCAGTTGGCTGGTCTCAACGATCACCCACACTGAAACCTTATCCTTACTTGTGGCCAAATTGCTCAACTCAAAGCCATATCCTCTAGCATCGACCAGGAGGCGCCAAGTACCCGAATCTGGAGATGTCAGAACAAGTTGAGGCTCCTGTACAGATCCTGTGGCGTTGCTCTCCCACTTGATTCCTCCTTCTGGATCAATAAATTGGTACGTGGCATACCGGAAATCACCCGTCATATCTGAGAATTGTTCCAAATCCATTTCAACAACAAAATTGAGGCGAACTGCTCGAGCCGATTCGGGAATGACGATTGGGACATTAGCAGAGAACTGAGAATTGAGGGGGTCGAGGGTGTCAAACGTATGGTTGACCCATGTTGTCTTGGTGATGACATCAAGGCCAGGTGGACCTCTGAACTCCTCGATCGCTTCACGCATAGGAAGCAGTCCCACGCAACCTGCGTGGGAGCATGCAATGAATAACGCGACCATCAACGCCGCTGTTCGCATCCTCCCACCTTCCCGTCCGCACTCATAGGGTTCGTCATCGCTCGCGCTCGGCTGACCCTCTTTTCGTCACCCGGGTGAACAATGGCTACACTTCATCGGATTTCAATGCCTCCATAGAACGGGTGAAATTTCATCCATCATCGCCTTCTCCGGAGGGCCATGGCCGTGATTTCAGTGATTCTTATCCTGACAATAATTGGCCTCATCTTCTTCGTGGCCCATCTATTCAGATCGTGGGGGCGGGCGGAAAAGCAGCACAAGAAAGAGGTTCGGGTCAAAAAAAGAGAAGAAAAAATCCTGGAGGAGATGTTCCGGCGTGATGAAGCTCGACAGCAGATGGCCGCGGCCTATCACTCACATATGCTGATGAGAAAAGAGAAACAACAGCAACGTGAAATGATGACTCAGCAGTATATGATCGACCAGAGTATGGGTGTCCTAAATACGGGAATATCTGAGGAAGTATCACCCAATACGGCCATGTTCCAAGCGCAAGCTCCGCCACCCCCTGGTGTCGAATCAGTCGACCTTGACATGATTGATGGATTCGGTGATCCTGCTGATAGTGAACAAATCTCTGAGAGGTTGCTCGATGAAAACGAAGAGGCTACCCCCGTTGTTGAGAAAACTACACCCAAACGACGACGTAAGAAGCGGTTCATTCGATTCACTAGCGATGGAGAAACCGCCGATGGTACATCTGAGGAAGAAAAGGAACGAAAACAGAATGTGGAGGTATTACGCTGGGCGTCGAATGAATTCAAAGAGGTCTTTGAGCGACCTCCGAATCATCTGAGTGAACTCCTTGAATTCCTCGACCAAGGGAGGGAGCAATCAGATCCGGCACAAGAAGGTGAGACGGAACGTGAGTGAGAGCACATCTGATTTCAAAGAGAGTTTGAGTGATAACGGCGAAGGGCTTCAAGGGCAGAGACATCCTGCTCTACCTGTGAACCCGTCTGGCGAGACTCCCGATGAGCCGCCGGCACCTCCGAAACGCCGACAGAGAAGGAAGCGGTTCATTCGCTTCATGAGTGGAGGAGATGCATCCGCACAATCTGAGACAGAGATGCAGCCCGAACAGACACCTACACCACCAATGGCCGAACAAAAGACTGAACCTGAAAAAGAAAGAAAGAAGCCCTCCGATGCGGATGCAGAGATAGCAGAAGAAATGAGAATCGAACTGGAGAAAAATACTGATGAGGTCGTTGAACCAAGAGTTGCAGAAGAAGTGGGTGGCGAGCAGGAAGAAACTGTCGAGGAAGTCATAGAAACAGAAGCCGCAACCGATGTGACTGCTGAGCAAGAGGAAGCAGAGGAGAAAAGTACCGAAGTGAACGTGAAGATAAACGATCCACACGTCAACCTCCGTATGCGAGGGCCACCTGTTATGGACCACACATGGTCGCGGGCCACCGAATTGAGTGGACCGCCACGTGACCCATTAGGACTTGGTTGGATCCTTGAATCACCTAATTCGACTCACTCCATCGAGAAGCCGCGTGGAGCACCCATCAATCCATTGCGGCCATATGAGCGGCGTGGCCCCCCAGACCCTCTTGTCGAGTGGTTGTGTGAAGATGATACATTGACTCGAGCAGTGGATGCTGTGCAAGGCCTTCTGCAGGGCCTAAATGCCCCCACATCAGAGGAAGAATGAAGTCGCGTACTCAAGCCTGAGGCTATGTGGGTGATCTTCGAAGGCCACGCGGTACTCGCGACCACACTCCCGAAGAGATGAGGGGGCGGAGGAGGTTAGAGGATGCTATCATCGAGGTCGCACGTAGATACGGCTTCGCAGAAGTGCGGACACCAATCTTTGAACATACTGAACTCTTCACGGCTAAATCGGGCGATGATATCGTTGCTCAACTCTATGCCTTTGAAGATAAGTCCGGCCGGTCCCTGACTCTTCGACCTGAACTTACAGCACCTGTCATGAGAATGATCGCGACAGGTGACCTGCGTGAGCGACCACGACCCGTGAAAGTATGCTATACTGGACCTTGCTTCCGATACGAAGAGGCGAAAACGGGACGTTGGCGCGAATTCGACCAATTCGGTGTCGAAGTGATAGGGGCCAGTGGTTCACTCGTTGAGGCAGAGGTCATGGCCTGTGCCATCTCAATGCTTGAAGCATCGGGTCTCGAAGGATGGCGCTTCAGTATCGGACATGTAGGCTTACTACATGCATTTCTTGACGCTGCCCAAGTGCCTGAATCCTTCACAGTCGAACAGCGAGAGGCGACCATCAAAGCCGGTTGGACATCAAAGGATCATGCTGGAGCCGAGAAAGATACACCTCGCACAGTGCTGCTGCGGATGCTCGACAAGCAGCAGATGCAAGGAGCGGCCGAACTCATGCACCTTCTCGGCATCAAAGATTCATTCATCACCATGCTCGATGCACTCGACTCGAATACCTCGCCAGAGGACCTTGAAAACCTAGGCGAACACTTCGGCAACCTTGGCGTTGATACAACTCCAATCGATAGCCTGAGAGTCACACTAGGACACCTCTCTTCCTCGGGGGCACCGATGGATTGTATCGACCTCAACCTGACGACAGCCCGTGGTCTGGACTACTACACAGGATGTGTCTTTGAGGCAAGAGTCGAAACTCTAGGAGGGGAAGGACAGGTCCTTGGTGGGGGAACCTACCGACTCCTGCATCTGTTTGGATTAGAGGAGCTCGATCCATGTTGTGGGTTTGGATATGGGACCGATAGGGTGCTGCTAGCCCTTGAACATCAGGGTCTGAGCACAAATACATCTGAGCCACGTGTTGCTCTTATCCCACTCAATACACAGAGCAATGCTGTTCTTCCAATGGTCGCAGCGTTGCGTGGATCGGGTATCGCTGCCGATATCGAAATGCGACAACGCAACCTCAGTAAATCGATGAAATGGGCGAACAATGCTGGTTTCACACATGCGGTCGTTGTCGGTCCAAAGGAAATAGAATCTGGAGTACTCTCAGTCAAGGATATGATGAGTGGTGAGACTTCAGACCTCACACTCTCTGATCTCATCACTCAATTGCTCAATTGAGTGCTGATTCAAACCCAATCAAGATGTCCTTGAGGCACGAGTAAACAGTCGACGGTTTCAAGTCCGATACGACGATGAGGGTATGTAGAAACATGTCCATACACGGCGAGGCGCGCAAGGTGACAACTCACACCCTGCAGGCGATGAAATCAGCTGGAGAGAAGATCTCTATGCTCACCGCCTACGATTATTCACTTGCCCGACTTGTAGATGATGCCGGTATCGACGTGATTCTGGTGGGTGATTCAGCCTCGAACGTCATGGCTGGTCAAGTGACTACTGTACCCATGACTCTCGATCACATGATCTACCACGCACAGTGTGTGCAACGAGCGATTGAGCGAGCACTGCTCGTCGTGGACATGCCATTTGGAACCTATCAGGGGAATTCACGTCTTGCACTTGAATCTGCGATCAGAATCATGAAGGAAGCTGAGGCCCACGCAGTCAAACTAGAAGGCGGAGAAGAGATTGTTCAGTCCATCGAGCGTCTGATCACTTCGGGCATCCCAGTCATGGGGCATCTGGGCCTCACTCCTCAGTCAATCTACAAATTCGGAACCTACACGGTCCGTGCCAAAGAGGATGAGGAAGCTGCGAAACTGCTTGTTGATGCCAAGAGATTGGAGGAGGCAGGATGTTTTGCCCTAGTTCTTGAGAAAATTCCCGCCGAACTCGCCAAGCAGGTTTCAGCATCTATTTCGATTCCAACCATTGGAATTGGAGCGGGGCCGGACTGTGATGGACAAGTACTGGTCCTACACGACATGCTCGGAATCACAATGGATTTCAGTCCCCGCTTCCTAAGGAGATATCTCAATCTTGGAGAGAAAATCTCAGATGCCATCAAGCAGTATTGCAAGGACGTCCGGTCGGGAGATTTTCCCGATGACAACGAGTCCTATCACACCTGAGCATGCCGATGGTGTGAAGTGACGCGGCTACTCGGAGAAGCCGATGGCTTTGGTAGAGGTACGCTGGCCCGAGGGGGACGCCCACTCGCTGGCCGTCGGACTCCCGCTTGAAGAGGCAGTTCGCGGTCGCTACGGTAAGAAGCATGGGTGGGTGGCAGCTCGCATTGGTGACACGGCCGTCGATCTCAAACATCCACTGACAAATGATTGCAGTGTCGAGCCAATCGAAGCTGAGTCCGAAGAAGGTGAGCACATCATCCGACATTCTTGTGCTCACCTGCTCGCACAAGCTGTGACCGAACTCTTCCCTGAAGCAAAACCGACCATCGGTCCAGCCATAGAGCATGGTTTCTACTATGATTTCGATATGGAACCCCCCTCTGATGAGGACCTGCGTGCCATCGGAAAGCAAATGCAGCGACTCGCCAGACAGAATCTGGCTATCGAACGGGTCGAACTCTCTGAAGAAGACCTGAAAGACCGATTCGCACACAATCCATACAAGATTGAGATTATTGAAGATAAACTGGAAGATGGAGGTGCCTCCACCATCTACGAACAAGGAGAGTTTCAGGATCTATGTCTTGGCCCACACGTTCCACGCACTTCGATGCTCATGCATCATGAATTAACGACGACATCAACTGCATACTGGCGAGCTGATCAATCCAGGGCATCACTCGTTCGTATCTATGGCATCGCTTTCGCGACGAAGGAACGTCTGGTAGCCCATAGAAAGATGCTGAAGGAGGCAAAGCAACGTGACCATCGCAGAATAGGGAAGGACTTGCAATTGTTTCACATCTCAGACAAGGTTGGCCAAGGTCTCATTCTGTGGACACCAAGGGGAGCAGTTGTGCGACAGGAATTACAGGATTTCATCTCACAGGAACTACGCCGGCAGGACTACCAGCAGGTATTCACGCCCCATATCGGAAAACTCGACCTGTACCGGACAAGCGGTCATTTCCCGTACTATCAAGAATCCCAATACCCACCACTGGTCGAGCGTGAACTTCTGGCGCGACTTGCTGATGATGGATGCACATGCGGTGAGTTAGCCAATCGTATGGATGATGGTGATATCGATGGTTATTTGCTCAAACCCATGAACTGTCCGCATCACATTCAGATCTACACCTCTCAAGCGCGGTCATACCGAGATCTTCCGGTACGATTGGCCGAATTCGGAACCGTGTATCGATGGGAGCAATCAGGTGAGATCTCGGGCATGACTCGGGTGCGAGGATTCACACAGGACGATGCACACCTGTTCGTGACCGAGGATCAGATTGCAGCAGAATTAGCTGGATGCATTGAGTTAGTGCAGATCATCTTCACCACCTTAGGCATGGATGACTACCGAGTTCGCGTGGGAGTGCGAGATGACGATTCTGCGAAATATGTCGGGAATTCAAAGGCTTGGGATAAGGCCGAAGAATCGTGTCGACTGGCTGCTGAGAAACTCGGAGTTCAATTCCTGGAGGAACGTGGAGAGGCTGCGTTCTACGGGCCAAAGATCGACTTCGTTGTGCGCGATGTGCTCGGACGTGAATGGCAACTTGGCACAGTGCAAGTCGACTATAATTTGCCTGAACGCTTCAATCTGACATATGTCGGAAGTGATGGTGACAAGCACCGACCAGTCATGATTCACCGCGCGCCATTCGGAAGCATGGAACGCTTCGTAGGAGTTCTCATTGAGCACTTTGAAGGGAAGTTTCCCACGTGGTTAACACCTACTCAAGTTCACATCCTGACCATATCTGAATCTCACAAAGCGTGGGCTTGTGAAGTGTATGACACATTGAGAGCGGCAGATGTACGTGTTGAATTGGATGATGGTGACGATACTCTCGGCAAGAAAATCCGCGCTCATCGAGCAATGCGGCCCTCATACATGATTATCATAGGTGAGTCTGAGAGTGAGAGCAGATCTCTTAGTCTACGTGACCGACAAGGTGAGCAAGTTGGAGAAATCAATCTCAAAACCTTCGTCGAGATGATTCGGGCAGAGATAGATGGGAAAGAAATATCTCCGAACATCGTGAAGGAACTTGCCATTAGGGAATGATGTTTTCAATGCAAATGCATTGGTCACGCCATGAGCAAACACATGGTCTCAATATATCTAGACGCGTTTACACCCGAGATTTCTGGTGACAAAGATTCCGTCGGCGAATTCTATTTCGTCACCCGAAGCGGCATGAATTCACATCGTTGGCCCACTGAAAAGGAACTCAAAATGGAAGCGGGAGTCACATATGATGAGGTGAAAAATAACCTGCTACTCAGTCTGACCACTGAAAAGGAAGAGGTTGATGTGGAGTTTTTGGTTGCTGAGAAGGATTGGGGACAGGACGACCTCTTCCTACAGATCATCAAGCGAATCGACGTTGCTGTTGGACTCACGGATTTCGAACTCACCCACGAAGGTTATTGCTCGATGAAGGTCAGAGTCGCTATCGCTGAGGCTGGCCAGTAACCAGCGAGCTTAGACGCGTCGCTCTGCCCGCTCAAGATGTGATTCCATCTTGGTCAGGGCCTCAACAGTCGCGTCGACATCACCCGCTTCAAAGGCTGAGATTGCTCCAGCAAGATCGGCCTCGGCAGCGTCGCGCTCGGCATCACCCGCTCCAATACCCGAGGATTCCAAAGATCGGCGAAGGCGGCTCCATTCCTGACGAATGAAGGCAAGCACATCCTTGGTCTCCTGACGGCGGGATGAGGCTTGGTCAAGGTCCTGTAAGAAGGAAGACAGATCACGGTCCGCTTGGATTACGTGGCCATCAACGGATTGTTGTTTGATCTGATCCCATCTATTCGACCAAACCTTTGCATCAGCAAGTTCAACCCAACGCTTCTCGAGGCTACTACGATCACCGAGACGTTGATCAAGTCTCTGTTTGGCATCCTTTTCAGCTTCGATATCACGCATGACACGATCCGCGTAGCCCTTAGCGGTAGAGGGATCATCAGCGGCTAGAGAATCTTCGGCTTTGGTGAGCAATTCTCGCCAACCAGCACTCAAAGGTGAAGGCCATGCTTCAATGGCTATGCGAGTCTCTGCAAGAGTCTCACCTGCCTCATCACCACGCTGCTGCAGCGATTCAACTTGCTCTGGAATCGCATGGGAAAGATTCCAGGCCTCCTTCGGCATCTCAACCTCCATTTGGCGTTTAGCTTCAGCAAGATCCTCGCGGAGGCGTTCTGCTTCCTGACCCGATGTAGAACCGATAGCAACTCCTGCCTTCATGATAGCCAACTCTGCTTTAGGCCACCATTCGAGAATCTCCTCAGCGATAGTTTTGGCTCGACGGTACAAGGCCTCAGCTTCACGAAGTGCACCAAAGCCGCGCTCTCTATCTCCAAGATCAAAGGATTTGCGTGGCCTTTTGAGTGAATGGTTCAACTCCTCTGCATCTTCAATGATATGGAGTGATGACTCTCGAATGATTTCGAGGTCTTCATTGAAATTCATAGCTCGGTCCAACTCTTCCTGAGCAATGACAAGGAGTTTCAATCCATGTTCGGGGTCCTTATGGCCCTCAACCTTGCCCCGCATGAATAAGGAATGTGCTTGATCAACAGGTTCGCCCTGCGACTTGAGGATGAGAAGTTCATCTTCCATTCGGTCGATGGTCTGATTGTATTCACGGCGCAGGTGGCGCATCTCAGCATCTCCCATCCAGTCCTTAATGCCAAGAGTGGCAGCGATGGCAAGAGAGAGGATCATGATCCACATAGTCATCATAGGAGGTTCAAGAGCCAGCACCAAAGAACCTCCAAGCCCAGTCCCTACCAGAATCATTACCCCTCTGTAGCGAACGACTTCAGCTCGCCCAATGAGAATCCGGCGAGAGGTGATGTAAGCAAAGCCAGCTAGACCGAGAGTGACAAGACTGCCGAGGAAAGGCCACGAAGGAATCGCGGTGATATTCCACAAACTCGCTGCAAGAAGACCCGGCCATATCAGAGCCAGAGAACCACCTATGCGAGCCCTTGTCGTTGGATTCCAGTCAATCAGGTCTTGCAAAAGCACAGCCCAGACAAGAAGGAGGATTGCTGGAATCAGCTGAGAAAGAGAGATGTTTCCATCAGTATTCAAGATGGGCCAAGCCATCCAACCACCTGTCAGAACAATTGTCAATGCGGCAATAACGCCGAGATTCTCGACAGCAACCCGATGGGCTAAGGCACGGTCTCCAAGTTCAGTCACGGTGACGCCTCCCAGAAACCGCTGCTGCAAGTGCGATTGTTATGAGGCCGAACTGAATTGAAGGACCTGCAAGCCAGCCATCATCATCCTCTTCAGAGGAAGAAGAAACCGGCACATTCAGATCGACTGTTAGGACATCTAGGATGTTACCTTGACTATCTGTGACACTGACATTGAACCAAGTGGGCGTTCCACTGCTGGACACCTCGAAGGTTTCGTTGATGTGCACCACCGCATCTAAGATGCCATCAGCAGCCTTGCCTTCGAACACCGAGCCATAGCGAGTTCCATAACCGAGTACCAGAGATTCTGCAGTACCACCACTATTGCTCACGACAACGTACACTCTGGCCACCTCACCAGTGACTCGAACATCATGAGAGAGAACCGAATAATCAGGTCTCATCGGTGGAGGAATTCGTAGTTCGATGGCGCGCGTGAAACTGTTCCCTGAAGAATCGGTAGCGGTGGCATTTAGCCAGCGATTTCCAGCACCATATGGCACCCTACCATCCTTCTTACCCAGACAAGAGTCTGTGAGCCACTCATCCGGACGGCCGAGATTCAGACGAGAGAGAGTATCGAAATCGAGGGACTCGCCAGTTGTAACAAGAACACTATCCTGTACCAACAAACAGTCTGAGAGTGTTATGGACCAAATAATATCGTCTATCGCATCAAGATCATCAAAGGATTCAGTCAGATCAAGATGCAGCGTCTCATTGCTTGGATGAGTAGCATACTGCCCATTCGATTCGCCTCTCAACCGAATCGTCGGGGCGTCCCCATCAATGACAATGAACGTCCACTCATCAAATACCACATTTCCAGCAACATCACTCACTTCGAGGAGTAAAGTGTATTCTGAAGGGGTCTTTGCCAGATAGCGGTCTTCAAGTGGGTCACTGAGTCCATTCACGTGGTTGTCTTGTAGGAAAGACACCTGTGAAACATCAAGTTCTGTCTCCCAACCACCCGACCGGTCAGACCACCATCTAACATAGTACTCACCCTGATCATCGGTCGCGTTGACCATCATCGCAAGAATCTGAGTGGGAAATACCTCGAAGCTAGTCTCATTGACGTCGAGTCGGACATCAGGGTCCGTCTCCACAAGGCCGAGTAATGTGAGATAAGCGACGTACTCAGGTGGTGTATCATCAATGAAGTATGAGGAGGTGCGGTTGGCCATGGCCCCTGAAGGATCGGTGCAAGTCGAGTTCACCGTCAAGTTGTCAATCGACTGCCATAAATTGGAATTGAGGTCGATGGTCGCCTCAATCGTGGAATTCTGTGCGATGAAAGGTGAGTTTTGAGCTGCTGAAAATCGGTGAACACAGGTTAGGTCCTCAGGGTATTCATCATCGATGGAACCTGCATTCACAGTCAACTCTGCACGGCGAATCGGACCATCAGTCCGTCCATCCACTTCAATCTCAAAGGTGGGAGCACGGTTTGTTCGGATATTCAACTGAGCCTCATCGGTCAGTAGTAGGTTCAGAACATGCCCAGTTCGTGATGAGTGGACCAATGGGAACCACGACGTGATGACGATGTCTGCTGATGTGCTCACCTCAAACTGAATTGCTGCGCCATCAAGCAAGACTACACCAAAACTTGTGAATGGGCTCGCCGATACACTGGTGACCTCACCTGATGATTCAAGTTTCCAGACACCATCGACAATGAGGGCTGACCAGGACATGCTGGAATTGTTCTGAGTGCTGGGGGATGAACGACTGAATTCAAATGAAAGAAATGGGGGTTGGGGTGAGGCAATATCGAGTCCTTGGACCCATTGGATGAGTGCTGCTGCCTCTTCAGGGTCCGTGGTCCCATCTCCATCTCCATGCCACCTGTCAAGCTGTGACTCTCTACCAAGCCATGGTTGAGGTAACCAGAGCAGGGAATCGGTAGCCGTGATCGAAGTGTTCCAATCCCACGATGCATGCAGATGCGACGTAGCGTTTCGTTGCAGGGACACATCGAGCCACATCGATGTGCTGGTGGAAAGACCGGGACCATATGTGTCGTTCATTGTGGGCCACTCAGCTCCTTCTTCGATGGTTCCAATATTCCACGACCCCCATTCTGCTGATGGTCCTGTGAGATTCATCCCCCCTTCACCAAAATCCACTATGACCCCACTCGGTTCATGCACGGCGGCCCAATGAGCATCCAGTGGCAAGTGTATCTCGGACACAGTAGCGGCAGCAAGCACCTCTGCTAGATTCTGTGTCGAATCAGAGGTCCAATTCACAAGGTGACCTGACTCATTGTGTTGTAGCAGGAGCAGACCGTGATCGACTGTCAGAGTCGTGTTGATGTAATACTGATCTGTGGCCTCGAATCTCTGTAATTCACGTGCTCGATCATCCATGACCACGACTCCAATTCCATCGGCATCGGTCAAATTGAGTGGAAATTCACCAGTGGTGACTGTCAGATTGCACTGCAACACCAAGCCTGTGTCGACGCATGGAAGAAACGAGTCGTTGCTAAAATTCAGAGAACCATTGCTAGCAAGTACAAACGGGGTGGTATCCATGGGTGCTATGTCAGAACCACGGACTACCATTCGCATCGCCCGCGAAGAATCTGGGGCGATGTCTACTTCACCACTCTGTGAATTGGCGACCAAACCACCAGTGAACATCTCATGGATGCTTAATCGTGCTTGGACAGCACTACCTTGTTCGTCCACAAGAGAAACTCGAAAAGGAAGGGCTTGGCGGCCATCTTCAGCGATGACTGCTGGAGTTACGAAACTCAGAGTGCCCATCAGCATGAGCAAAACAACGGTTACAAGCCTCCTAGTCATCGATGGTCACCTTCATCAGAACAGAACCATGAAGATCTATCTTGAGTGGCATGCATTTCGCCGTTGGTAGACGGTTGCGCACCTTGGTTTCTAGGTCACCTCCACCATGTGCAAGAAGGAAGCCACCACCCCCAGCGCCGAGAAGTTTGCAACCCGTTGCCCCACACGCCATCACCTCGCCATGCAAGGCATCGATGGCAGGGTCGGTGATGTTGGAAGCAAGATTACGCTTGAGGCGCCAAGCTTCATCGAGAAGAGAACCAACTGTGGCCAAGTCACCATTCTGAAATGCATCTCGCACCTCTATGGCCTGCGCCCGCATTCTGATAAGCCGGTCCATCGATGTGGGACTTGAAGTCCTCCGACTCTGTTCCTCAAGGATGTCTGAAGCCTTGCGATGTCGACCGGTCCAAATGAGAATGAATTCCTCCGCAATTCGGTCTGCGAGATCATTAGTGACCGAAATCGGCTCGACGCTCACCGTACCATCCTGATGGAAAACAATGTGGTTAAGTCCACCATATGCAGCTGCATACTGATCCTGCTGGCCAATAGGTTGCCCGAGTTTTTCGATCTCAATCTCACAAGCACCACGTGCAAGGTCTTCGGACACCTGTTGCTGGCCATTCCAGCCATGAACAGCATTGAGAAGGCCAACTGTGAGAGTCGAAGAGGAGCCAAGGCCGCTACCACGTGATGGGATGTCGGCGATCGTGACAACTTCAATGTGAGAAGATAGGTCCGCCTTGCGAAGTGCCTCTTTAACGAGTTCATGTTCAAGGTCGTCGATGCTCTCCACAATCTCGGTTTTCGTGTATGCTACGCGGATGGAAGACTCGAAGCGGCGATTGAGAAGAACGTAGATGTGACTCGAGATGGCCATCGAGGTCACTGCACCGCCTTCTGGGTGAGCACCCCAGAAAGATTCGAGGTCCGTGCCACCCCCGCAAAAGGAGACTCGCACTGGTGTACGTGACAGTATCACGTCGCTGCCGACATCGAACCGCTTCATGAACGGCTCGCATCGTTGCACAGCAAGGTTCCCCAAAAGGGATATGGCCCGCACGCGCGGGACAAGAGGAGATGACACAGGGTCTCGCATCCCTAGAGTACGTCACAGAAGAATGGATTTTGGAGATTGTCAACCTTGCAGAACGCCTCTCAGCCGTTGCCGCGGGCGAGGCAAGATGTGAGGCGATGCGAGGAAGGTTGCTTGCCAATCTCTTCTTTGAGGCCTCGACACGAACCCGGATGTCCTTTGAAGCAGCGATGAAAAGGCTGGGAGGAGACGTACTCAACCTCAACGATCTGAAATCAAGTTCTGTCTCAAAGGGTGAATCACTGCATGATACGATTCTTGTTGCAGATGGTTATGCCGACGTCATAGTTCTGCGACACCCGATGGAAGGTGCTGCGGTATTCTCTGACGACTTGTCAAATGCACCTGTGATCAATGGAGGTGATGGTTCGGGTCGGCACCCCACCCAGACTCTTCTCGACCTAGCGACCATACAAAGTGCACACGGACGATTGGATGTCGACATCGTGATCGCTGGAGATTTGCGGTATGGCCGAACTGTGCATAGCCTTGCCCGAGCACTATCACGGTTCGGAGCACGCATCATTCTGTCCTCTCCAAACAGTTTGTCAATGCCTGACGAAGTGATCATCGACATCCAAAATCGAGGCTCAAGCGTCGAACATGTTCCGGAATTGTCAGAGGCCGTCAAGGAAGCCGATGTAGTCTACATGACCAGGATTCAGAGGGAACGGTTCCCCGACGATGATGAATACGACCGAGTTGCTGGTACCTTCCGACTGATGGCGAAGGATTTGGACGATGTGCGACCTGACCTGATCATAATGCACCCTCTTCCACGAGTCGATGAGATTGAACAATCGATCGATGCGACAAGACACGCTCGTTATTTCGAACAATCAGCTAACGGGGTCAAGGTTCGTATGGCACTCTTATGCACATTACTCGGTATCGAACCAGAGGTGTTGACATGACTGAAAACGTCCGCAGAGTCGCTGCGATACGAGATGGAACAGTCATTGACCATATCCCAGCAGGACGTGCTCTGCTTGTTCTAAGCATGCTGGGAGTAGGACCAAAGACACACACGCCAGTCAGCCTTGTGATGAACGTATCATCACCAAAGCATGGACAGAAGGACATCATCAAAATCGAAGACCGTGAACTCGACCAGATGGAGCTCGACCGCCTTGCTTTGATTGCAGGACAAGCCTCGGTTTCCATCATCCGGAATTTCAGTCTCTCTGAAAAGCGTCAGGTAACCATGCCCGATGAATTCCTAGGAATCATGCCCTGTATGTCCAGCAATTGTATCTCAAACTCCGCAAGTGAACAGATTCGCCCAAGGCTGAAGGTGGTGACAAAGTCACCCGTTCTCATCCGTTGCTTCTACTGCGAGCGCATCCAGCCCGTTGAAGATTTGATCGAGGCCGTCACCTGAAATACCCTCATCCAGGATTCTACGCATCGTGCACGGCATGCAGGAAGACCCAGAGGTAGGGGCTCCACATTCGGCACAGGATTGAGCACTGACGCCTCCTTCTGGTACTGGAAATTGTTCCCTGATAACATCAGCCGAGGCCAGCAATCCATGTCTGGTTCCCGGGGTAGCGGCCTCCAATGCTGCAACAACATCACGCATCTGTTTGCGCAGCCCACGCCCAGCATACGGACAATCATCATGATGCATCGGCAAGTCATGTTCTCTGGCGGCAAGAAGGGCTTCCAGTTCAGTCACCATGCGTAAGGGAATGATTCTTGGAATCAGCCCGTCAACGATTCGATTTGTATGTGGTGCCATGCGTAGCATCCTGTCTATGTCACCTTTCTGAAAATTCATCAAAACTGTCTGAGCGGTATCATCGAGATTGTGTCCAAGGGCTACGGCAAAAGCATCCACCTCTTGGGCCACGCGCTCTATTCCTCGACGGCGAAAAACCCCACAGAAAGAACAGGGACCAAGACGTGTGCCCACTGCATCAGCTTCGCCCACTGCCTCGTCCATCGAACGGCCCAGATCCTCAGTCATCCTCGCAATACGGAGTTCGATACCGAGACGGTCACAGAGTTCCTGAGCGCAGAGTTGTGAGGGTGGTCGATACCCCTCAATCCCTTCATCGACTAATACTGCAACGATTCGGAGATTCCTGCGCGGTCCGAGCAGATGGTACAGTTCATGGAGAAGGAGGGCGGAGTCTTTGCCTCCACTCACAGCAACCAACAAGGTGCCGCCATCACGTGGCAAGGTGAGTTGACGACGAAGTTCCTTGCCCACGCGCCGACGCACAGATTGAGTGAGGTGGCTGCGGCACAGATGAAGACCCGACCACGGTTGGTGAAGAACTGCCCGCTGTTGGCAGCGGTCACAGCTCCTGACTTCGATGCCCACGGGAACCCCAGTGAAGTCTGGTCTTTGAGACTCCCCCTCGGCGTCTTCCTCAGTCGGTGAAGATGGGGAGGAATGCACCGAGCGAAGGCGAAGGTTCTTCATCCCGCCGAGGGCACCCGTTTAGGATTCACATGCGAGAGCAGGTCGAGCATTCACTGCAGAGGATCAACGGAGTTCGAAGGGCTCGAGTGATAGATCCGGGGCGGCGAGGCGAAGACGCACCTCTGTTTACACTGATCGAGAGAGTAGGAAAAGACTTCGATCTTGGAACTCCAGACCATGCTTGGATCGAGCAACGAGATCGACGCACGACGTGGGCTTGGCTCGAAAGTGGACATATTGTACAAACCACAAGCGAGGTTCACCTACCAGTAGGACTGCTTGTCCACCATTTGGACCGCGCACGTGATATCCTGAATGAGGTATACTGAGGACGAGAGACATGTTTCCACTGCCCGGCGGCCCTCCAGTCTCGCGAAAAGAAGATGTGACTCTGGGAGTCACACAATTTCCTTTCGATTATGGAGCCGTGACGTACACGAAAGATTCAGGCAAAACAATTGTTGGGCAGAGGATTGTTGCTGATGGAAGAGGGGTTGCTGCCCTCGCCCAAGGGGACGAGGAAACTGAATACTTCGCCGGCGAGAGAGCTCTGCGACGATTGAATTATCTCGCCAAGGGAGAATCCATTGGTTCACGGGCAGTGACTTGGACCCAAGAGCAAACTGAGCGTGTGCTGCAACGCCTGCCTGAAGCGATCATCAATCGAGACATGCTCAAAGGTCTCATCGTCGACGCTGTAGCGGTCGATTTCGGAACGGTACGAGACCTTTCGGCACTCGTCACTGAACTTGCTTCAAGACCCGCCATACAAGGTGCGCTGGCACTGGAAAACGGCATACTGATCAATTCAGGAGGAGATATTGCACGTGATGCAGAGATTGAAGCTGCACACCTACAATCACTGCTTGAAGCACTAGAAGCATCAGCCACCGAACGGGAACAAACTACCTCGCCAGTCATCCAGATGATGGAAGGTGATGGAAGACTGACTGTCGCACGCCATGATAACGCTGCGATTGCCATCTGGACAGGACCGGGTATGGACGCCGAAGCAGCCCTGAGAAATGCTGTAGATCTTGTTCGCAGAGTGCCTGCACCAGTCGAGGATCTCGTGACCTTGGAGGCACTACCTGAAGGCACTATGATCAGTGACCGAAAAGCGAGTGTAGAGGGCATCATACGTCAGATCGAAGAAGCCATGGAGATCAATCTCAGTGGGGCGATCATTTCAGTTTCTCCTGAAGATAAGCGCATCTCATTGCTACTGCGAGGAGGAAGGCCGATTGGCATGCATGGCGCCGATAACCTCGAGGATGGCCTACAGAGCATGACGGCTGCATCCCACACCCTCAGGCTTGAACGCATTGAGGCAGTTCCCCGACTCGCAGTGGTCGCTGAATCGACGGCTGATTGGTCACTTGAACGATTTATCGAGACCCTCCCTTCAACGAGAACTCGTCGAGATGACAAAGCAAAACTACGACGAAGCAAACTCGAAGGGTTGCTTGGATTCGATCTTGGCCTTGCAATGCTCAACCGACACAGAGCACAATGGTCGATGAGTGAATCTGTGGAACGACCTGTTCTCACTCCTGTTGGTGAAGAGGGAGAGGCTACTCAACTCGGTGTTCCAGATGCTGAAAGGGCACGAATAGCAGAGGGTGAGGTCGACGATCTTGAGCGGAAGTTAGCGCGTAACGAGCGGCGGCTGGAAGAATCGAGTACAAGCCTCAGCCGCGTACGGGTGGAAAGAGACGAGACGAGCGCCGAACTTGAACGCGTCAAGGAACGGGCCACGGGTCTTGAACAGGAGATTGAAGAGAAAAGAAGTGAGATGGCGAGCGCTCGGCGATCTGAGACTGATTCACAACGGCGGGCTGAACGCCTTACGCGCCGAGTCGCTGAACTCGAAGTTGCTGTTGGGGAGCGTGCTGAGGAATTGGCTCGTGCGCTATCAGGTTCTGACAGTCTCGACGACATGCGCAGCGTGATCGAGCGACTGGCTAAGGATGAAGCTGAGACAAAAGCGAATCTGGCTCAAGCCGAGGCTTCCTTGAGTGAGACTCTGATTGAGAATGAAGCAGCAGAGCGCATGAAGCAAGTCTTGAGTGAACAGACCGAATCTGCTCGCCAGCGCCTTAGAATCGCATCTGCAGAACTTGAGGAGATCAATGCTCGTTCCGAGGTTGCACGCCACGAACTCAACAACGTCGAAGCTGAATTGCGCGCTCAACGCCGGCGGGAAGAAGAGGGACGGCAGACTAACAAGGATCTCGAAGTACGGCAGGCTCACTTGCAGAATGAACTGCGGGAATTACTGGAGCAACGTCGTGTCATCCTTCGAGAGATAGGCGATCTTGAAGCTCGACGCTCACGCGAACGAGCGGAACTTAGGTCACTTGTATCGCAAAGTGAGGAACTTACCGATGCTCATGAGCAGGCAAAGCAAGATCTTGCTGAGGCAGACCGTCTCAGACAGAGGTTGATGGAGGAACCACTTGGACAAGCACTGCTCGGCGGGGATCAGGGGTTCACCGAACTCGCACCTCTATTACAGAGAATCGAAGCATTGGATGGACGCGGTTACAGCATTTTGTTGCTGGATCGTGCTGTGGACCGTGGACTACAGATCATCCAAGCAACTGTTGATGAGGTAGCAAAAACACCAAGGAACCTGCTGGCACGAGAGGTAGTGGACCTGCTCGAATCACAATCTCCCGAAACCGCAAGTGCTGTGCGCGGGTTAACTCGTTGGTCTGTACAACAACGACTACAGAATCGGTTAGGGGAGTGTGTGCAATTCGTGGTTCTTGAACTCGAACACATGTTGGAGGAATTCGACCAAGCAATCACGATGCTGCGCAGACTGAACTCCGTTCTCACCGAACTATCAGGACTCGGCGGGAATCAGGAAACACTACGACCACTAGAGGCTGCTATGCACCGCCCGCAGGCCTTACCGGTACTGGCACGTCGCATTCGGACATTGGTACAAGAAGCACTCGATGACATCTACATTGGTGTTGATCAGGTGGACAAAGGAGAATCCGCGCTCGATGATACGGTCACCGCTCTGGAAGGACTCATTGAATCAATGGATGCCACGGGGTTGACCGGCGAGGATCCACCTGGACGGCTATGGACCTTCCAACGCTCAGGGCGACTTTCGTTCGAAGCACTGCAACTCACTGAGCGTGAGCGCCCCCCACTAGATCTTGAGGACGTCGCCTCAATGCGACCGATGTTGGATGGCGAGGTCGATGAGTGGCAATCTATCACTGTCGAATTAGGAGAGAATGAAGCGGCAATCTACGAGGAAGAAATGTCAGAGGACAATACCAACAGCAATCTGGAAGAGGAAGAGAAGCCCATTACTAGCGAAGATACATCTCCGGGTAGTTGGGATGATCTCGAGCCACCTTCGGACACGTTAGGTGCGGCAATCGAGCGCAAAGGTGCTAGTGAAACACCAGTCGGATCGGTGGCATCTAACGACGAAATGGATGAGCTCGCTCGGCTTGAGGCAGAGATCGAACGATTGGATCGTATGGCAACAAAACGGCGTTCTGCTGAGATTGCCCTTGAACTCGAGGACCATCCAAGCAAGATGCTTGACGATGATTCAGATGAAGCAGTGGAGGCACTGGAGCGTGACCTCGAAGGAATCGATCTTTGATCGTCCGGGGACGATCGTCGTCACCCTTCTCTTTCTGATACCAATCGTAGTGGTGTCGGGTCAGAGCAGTACGAATTCCGGCGAATTCAATCCCATGGATACCGATATGGACGGGGTCGATGACAACTTCGATGTTCTGGATGATGATCATGGTATCCAGTCCTTTGGAATGAGAGATTTTGATGAGTGGCCCAATTGGCGACACGACACCATATCTACTTCTGAATCACCAGATAGGGCATTGTTCCTCCCGCACAGTGCGGATACCAAGGCGATGACGGTCCTTATCGGGAGTCAAGGCATCTGGAAGGTCACTGGCACTCAATTGCTTGAGTTATCGAGTATGGGATCTGACGTAAGCATCGTAGCATCTGCAGCGTTCCGCCCAGAACCCGAAAGTACATGGTCACTGCTCATATCGACCGACGTACCCGATATTCGAATCATAAATGAGGATTCTGAAGGGCATTGGATGACCAGCATACTTGGCCAGACTTCGATAACGGTTCAGAATCTGGCAATAGGGGATGTTGACAATGATGGTTTTTCAGACGTTATAGCGATGTACGACAATGGAACTGCCGAATTATGGGATAATGTAGCTGGTGAGCTGAGAATCACGCCAGTGATGGCCATACAAAGTTACGATTGTGAGGAAGAAGTATCCTGCTCAAGACCCATGGCATGGGCGTTCAATGACATGGATAGGGATGGAGACATGGATATGCTGTCGGGTTGGCATAATGGGGACATCGTGCTTCACGTGCGCAACGCCAGAGGCGAGTGGGAAGATTCACTGCTAAGAGACGGTGCAGCACTCGATGAATGGCCTGATCCCGTGAAATCGATCATATGCACTGATATCGACGGAACTGGTTACAATGACCTGCTGGTGGTCTCAGATGTCCTGTTAGAGATCTGGATCAATGAGGGATATTCTTTCAATCGATCGAAGGCCCTGCAAATTTACGATATTGAAGAGGCCAACATCCTGCATCTAGAAACATATCAAGATGTACACTTGATTGTTCGGCATGAGGACGGACGCATAGGCCATGGATCCATCTCCAATGGAATCACATGGTCCTCAACAAATGGTGCAAAGAGCCTGTCCACCTTCGATCTCAGCGAAGATGGGGACGTCGATGTGGTCATCGTGCTTGATGGAGTGATCCATATCCATGAGAATGGCCCTGGACTCGGAGAGATCATACGTCGAGCAACTCCCGTATTACTCATCATAGCAGGTATTTTCATCTACGCACTTCACACCCAATGGCGCTACAACCGAACAATGCAACAGAAGTAGAGCACAAGCGGGGTCAAGACCGGCGAAGTGGATTAAGACGCTCAAGGAGTCCAAAGAGCGTCTGCCACGGTAGAATCATGCGAAGCAGAGAAGCAAATGCAAGGAAGAGAAGGGCACTTATCACCAATCCATAGGTCAGTTCCAATTCAAGCGATTCACGTATCTGGAAGGTCCACTGTGCTGATTCAAGACCCGGCATCTCGAGGGTTTTCTCAACAATCTGTAGCAGAAGTTTGTGGAACTGCATCGAAATCATCGCAGCAAAAGCGGCAATACCGAAGAAGGCGGCAGTGTGCACGAGATGACCTTTCAAAACAGCCTCGAATTGACGCACATATTCTGGGTCTCTCTTACAGGCTTCTGGAAGTTTGAATGCATAATCCATGTATCTGATTGAAGCATTTCCTGTCTCGATGAAGACTAACATCAGAGCAGCAATGAGAACAAGACGGAATTGTTCCTCAGTGACCAATCCGAACATCTCAGCACCACCACCGATCTGATTAGACAATGGATGGATACCACCGGTGCATTCGGGTGGTATGTAGACGATGCAGGCACCTTGAGCATTCTTCTGAAGGATGGCGACGATGACATCCCACGTCACAACGGCATGGACAATGATAACAAGTAGCATCAGGACGACTGCTGTACGTATGCCACGTCGGCGTAATCCGACGACTCCCCTTGAACCAATCCAGACAGGAGCGGTATACACGAGAACGATAGCAATCTGAACGAAGAGGATGATTGGCCAAACAAGAGTCATTTGTTGCTCAATGGTTGGAGCAATGAAGTCGGATGTCGAAGCCCAGCGCCACTCCCAATCATTACCAAAGCCACTGAAGGCAGATTTGAGAAGGAAGGCCAGCAGTGTCCACAACTGTCCGAGCATGTAGGGAATCATCCTGCCAATCAGCAAAAGGAGGATGAGACCTGCAAATCCAAGACGTACACGGCGGCGCAACTTCGGCTTCTGAAAGCCGAGAAGAGCCAGACCTATTCCAAGCAGAGTCGCTATGATGATGGGTCCAACGTACTGACCGCGTCCATTCTGTCCTATACCGATAATAGAACCTGTAAGAGAAAGACCGACTGGATCACCACTCGGGGTGGTGACTGCACTGTTAATTTTCGATTCAAGGATCTCCATAACCGAGACATGACCAAGGAAAGGGGTGGGCAGCAGATAGGTCTGGGCCCATGTGATGTACATAGCAACGAGTGACGTGATGGCGATACCTTGGATGAGGAGAATCTGAGAAGAACGACGAACATTGTTGATGTTGAGGTGTTTCATGCCCTCCTTCTGAGCACCGATTTCGTCTGCCATCTCAACAACACCTCAGAAGTCCTTCACCTGCAGCAATGCTTGAGTCAGATCCATGTCATGATTCCAATCTATCACGTGAGCTCCGAATCCAGACAGAGCTGTCAGACGGTTGTCACGCTCAATCTTCATGACCTCATAGGCCATACGGGGAATCCTACTCACGAGTCGTTCAAGATCGATACTCGATGGAGACAAGATCGTCACATCGTGTTCACGACCTGCCAAATCTCGAATTGCGGGGGGAACTGTACCATCTCCCTCGAGACTTGAGATAACAAAGATGGGTGATCCTCGGCTGAAGCGGGGAGCCAAGGCGTTGGTGACTGCCTGTAAAGGCATGTTGCCCCTAGGAACAACTCCGGCAAGACTTGAGAGGATCTTGAAGTACTGTTTGTCACCGGAGTCTGCTGGAAGGTAAGACAAATGGTCGTCATAGACGGCTAAGGCAACACTATCTCGTCGTTGGATGAAGAAGGAGGCTAACGAGGCTGCTGCCACACTGCCCATCTCAAGGGGATTCTTCAGAACAGTACCTATTCGACTCACATCACGACTGTCAAGGATGATGAAGACGTCTGTGACTGCATCTCGGCACTTCTCATTGATCATCAGTTTCCCAGCACGCGCAAAAGCCTTCCAGTTGATATTCTTGAACGGGTCTCCTGGAAAGTATTCACGCAAAGCATAGAATTCGGTTCCAGGACCTGGTGAGCGAAGCACAGTAGCCCCAGTATACATCTTAGGAACATTGGACTTGATGATGGCCTCTTCGACATCGCGAACCTGTGGGAAAACAATCAAGTCTGAGCGGTGATCGCTGTACATCTCTTGAGTAAACAGATTGAACGTATTTCGAAATCTCATCGAGGTCGGACCGACCGAGAAATGACCACGCAATGGGCAGCGCAGAGTGTATCTGATTGATGCCTCATTACCCGGACCAAGATTGAGCCTCATCATGTTCAGGCCAGACTTGATTTTCATCTCATGAGGGACATTGTCGAAAATCTCGAGATGATGAGTGCGGCGAAGCGACTTATTGCGAATAATCAATTCTACCGAAATGTCGTCGCCCTTGTACACATTGTCGGCTGACAATCGGCGTGTAAGTTCAACGTCACCATGGCCAGATAACCACGAATTGACAACGATGAAAGAAAGGAAGACAATACCGAATATCATCATTTGAGGGTTGCCGACCATCATGCCCAGCAACAACAAAGCGATGCCGGATGTGAGATACAGAGCCGCCTTTCTAGTCCACATCTCGAATCACTTTTTCCCCAATGACTTAACGCGTTTGATGACTGTCACGAGTTGTTCAAGCGAATAATCCCTATCCTCAAACACGAATTTGACTAGAAGTGGGTCCTTGATCAACTCCTGAAGATCGCGACCTGATAGGCGATCGAATTCATCAATGCTCAAACCGTTACTATTGCGTACCTTCTGTAGGAGGGCAGAGCGAATCTTACCCGGTTTGTTGTAGTAACCGTAACGTGTTGCATCACCGAACCCATAGTAGATGACACTGAAAACATGTTTCCAGTCCTCTGGATCCTTCTTTCGGATGAGAACACCTTCCATGATGATGAACAAGATAAGGAAGAGAAGAAGCATAGCGGTGCTATCTGAGGTGAAATAGACCAGCACGTAGTATACGAAGTTGTACGCGTCGGCCAGTCCAAGCGGTGCCTGCTGCCCATGCCGGCTCTCTTCGAAGATGACCTGCATTCCCTCAGTGGCCATGAGAGTACTGATCTGAGTCTCGGTTACATCCACTTCAGAGAGATTGCTGGCCTCGGCAAGCAGGGATTCTGCGATGAAGTCGAGGGCCCAAATCCTATTATCGTTGACGGGCATGGATTTGCTAGGAATCCTACCCTCAGTGTAGATGCCGGTATTGTAGCCATCATAGTCGTACATGGCATTAATCAAGGTGCTACCATCGGAGATGAAGTAGATTCGACCAGTGTTCGGCACCGAGCAGTTGCCATCACAGGCCTCAATGTAGGTATCGAATGGGCCCTCTACGTCGACGGTCTGGCCAGCAAGCTCCGCATCAAACAGGAGTTTGTTATCACCATTAATGTCGAGGGCCGACTCTTGGGAAGAGTGACCCATAGCAGCAATCGTGAGTGCTGCACTGGTCTCGGTCTCTCGGAACGCCGATGGCGAGTTCATCAGCATGTGGAAACTCGCATCATAATCCAATTGCCGGGAATCTGAATTCCAGCGGTGGGCGCACAATCCGGCAAGACCTGACTGGGCGATGGTGACGTTGTGGCTGGCAAAGCGAGCACATGGATGGCTGGTTGCCCACCGCGTGTGGTCTGGAGTCTGATCCTCATCTGGATTATCCACGTCGGTACTCATGTTCAGCCAGGTATAGTTTGAATCAAGTTCAACGGCATATTCCTCATCGAAAAGACGCGCACCACTCAGATCGATGCCAAATGCCTCAGCAACCGAGGACGCAAATCCAAAATCATCCATCACAAGGATGCTTCCACCTCGATCAACGAACCGAATCATGGCATTCAATTCAGACACAGAATACCCTTTCGAGCCCTTCAAAGCATCAAGACCGAGGTCGGTCTGCCCAAGATTAGGAAGATCGAATGCGTCCCGCTCAACACCTGCGATGATCACGACAGTATTGGCAGGGTCATCAACATCCTCGAGAAGCAAGGGGCTTGAGACGAGAGATTTGGTTTCAATCCCCATGGCTTGAATATCGTCTCGAAAAGACGAGAGGTCGTCCCAATCCTGACCATAGGCTGATTGGTGTGATGGTAGTGGATTGAGGTACTGACTCAACAACACCCCAAGAAGAAGAACGACTGACGCGTAGAACGCGGTAAGTAGGGCGAAACGCCGGGATCGCTGCGCTCGCATCGCCATATCAGCAGAGAGGGTAAGTGCCTCACCTTCAAGACCTTTCCATAACTTGGTTCACATCACCAAAGCGGTCAAACGTTGAGGTGAATGGCAGAAGTGACTCTCTCTACAGCCTCAAGAGGAACTAGCACCACTCCTGCAGCGCCAGTCGGCCAAGGTAGGACCTCGACATCGATGTCAGGTGCTGCCTTGACACAGAGCGAAAGGATGTGACCGGTGGACATGTCAAGTTCAATGTTCTCAAGCGTCCCAAGCACGTCACTGGCAGCATCGAGCACATTGCGACCAAGAAGATCTTTCGAGAAGGTGATTGGTGGCATTCCGACCCCTTACATGGCTTCCATGCCTTTGTTGCTGTCGGCACCGCGACGTATGCTGTCCATACCTGACATCAGTCGAGTCTCGAGCTTGTTGTAGTAGTCCAGCATATCGGGCGTGATCGTTGGACGGATGGCTCGAATAGCCTCATCGAAATGTGACTTGTTTACAGATTTAGCATTCGTACGCATCGCCACAAGACCCGCTTCTCGGCAGACAGCTTCGATATCTGCACCAGTATATCCAGTAAGACGACTGGCGATATCCTCCATCTTGAACCGACCAAGAGGCATCTTAGACGAATGAATGCGCAAAATCTCGACCACTGCCTTACGGTCTGGAGGAGGGATGTGGATGACGCGCTCAAAGCGGCCAGAACGAAGCAGAGCTGGGTCAACGAGTTCTGGGCGATTGGTGGCTGCAATAACGATCACATCCTCAAGACCTTCGACACCGTCGATGCTCGATAGGAGTTGGTTGACCATTCGGTCGCCGACCCGGCTACCTTCTCCCGGACCGCCACCGCCGCCACCACGAGCACTTGCGAGAGCCTCGAATTCATCAAAGAAGATGACCGATGGCGAGGCCTGCTTGGCCTTCTTGAAGATTTCACGAATACCGCGCTCGGACTCACCAACCCACATCGATATCAGTTCCGGCCCTTTGACACTGATGAAATTCGCAGCAGCCTCATTGGCTACGGCTTTGGCAAGGAGAGTCTTACCTGTACCCGGAGCACCGAATAGCAGAATTCCGCGAGGGGGTTTGATTCCGAAGCGCTCGAACATCTCCGGTTTGGTGAGGGGCCACTCAATGGACTCCTTGATCCGCTCCTTGATGTCGACAAGGCCTCCAACTTGATCCCATGTGACCTCTGGCACCTCGACGTAGATCTCACGCAAGGCGGAGGGCTCAATGTCCTTGATCGCTAGACGGAAGTCATCCATGCAGACTTCCATTCGCTCAAGAACCTCAGAAGGGATGCTCTCGGCATCAAGGTCAATATCTGGCAGAAATCGACGAAGCGTCTTCATCGCAGCCTCTCGAACAAGCGCAGCAATGTCTGCGCCAACAAAGCCGTAGGTATTCTCCAGAATCCAGTCTTTCTCGAAATCATCTGATATCGGCATGCCACGGGTATGAACCTCGAGAATCTCAGCACGACCTTCTCGATCGGGCACCCCTATCTCGATCTCACGGTCAAATCTACCGGGACGGCGTAAGGCGGGATCGACGGCATCTCGACGATTAGTGGCGCCGATGACAATTACATTGTCACGGCCCTGCATCCCATCCATGAGTGTCAGAAGCTGGGCAACGACTCTGCGCTCAACCTCACCATGGACATCCTCCCTCTTTGGAGCGATACTGTCCAGCTCATCGATGAAGACGATAGCTGGTGCCTTGGCCGATGCTTCCTCGAAGACTTCTCGCAATTGCTTCTCGGATTCGCCATAATACTTCGAAATAATCTCAGGCCCATTGATAGATGTGAAATTGGCCTTGGTCTCACTGGCAACTGCTCTAGCTATCATCGTCTTACCCGTGCCCGGTGGACCGTGTAGCAGCACACCTCTGGGTGGTTCGATTCCGAGACGAATGAAGAGTTCGGGGTGCTTGAGAGGAAGTTCGATCATCTCACGTACCTTGAGGAGTTGTTCACCAATCCCGCCAATATCCTCGTAGGTGATCGTACTGGCCACTTCATCGGCATCGGAGTCTACTATCTCCTCGCGCAGGAGAATCTCGGTATCGTTGGTGACTTTGACGATGCCTTTTGGGGTGGTCGAAACGATAGCGAAAGGAAGGGCTTCGGCGAACAGAGTCATCCCGGGGATGAAAACGCGGTCGCCGGCCACGACAGGGCGCTTATTGAGGCCGCGACGGGCAAAGCCCTCGATGCCCTGGCCAAATTTGACTTGACCTTGGCGATTGAGCACAGGTGATATCACGAGCTTCTGACAGGCCTTCGCCTCCGCCTTGCGTACGGTAACCTTGTCACCCAGACTCACATTGGCGTTCTTCCGGACAATGCCATCAATGCGAATCATCTCCTGATGACGCTCATCCGGACGAGAACGCCAAACAATGGCAGCTGTCTTCTTTCTCCCTTCAATCTCTATGATATCGCCGGGAGCAAGATCAAGGGAGTTGTCGAAAGGGACACGAGCCCTGCCGTGGCCAACATCGCTGGGAATCGCCTTCCCGACCTTGAGAACCAATTCAGCCTCGTCATCTGCCATAGCTACCGACGGGCTGTAATTGAGGTCTGTTATAAACGCCCTGATATCCAGTGACCGAGGATTCTTGTTAGGGAGCCTACGTCGGCCCGACATGACCCATGTGCTGGCCGAGGGAATCGATATCATTTCGGAGACGAACGATGACGGGAAGCCCAGTGTACGCGGGTGGAACGTAATAGGGGGCCAATTGACCGCGCCGAGTGAAGGAGCCACCTTCGAATCACGCAATCCTGCACGGACGCATGACCTGCTCGGAGTCTTTCCCCTTTCATCAAAGAAAGATGTCAATGATGCAATTGTGGCAGCCAGGGAAGCATTCCCCATCTGGTCTGCGACCCCGGCTCCAGTCCGGGGTCAGGTCATTGGCCACATCGGTCGATTACTGATGGATCTCAAGGATGACCTCGTGCGGCTACAGAGTCGAGAAATGGGTAAGACTACGAAGGAGTCTGGTGGCGAGATCCAGGAAGCTATCGACACCTGTCTTTTCTTCCAATCAGAAGGACGCAGGCTGTACGGCCAGACCGTGAACAGTGAGTTGCCGAATAAGGAACTGTTCACTTACAGGCGGCCTTTGGGGGTGTGCGGTATCATCAACTCCTCAAACTTCCCTTCAGCAGTGCCGTTCTGGAAGATGATCCCCGCTATCATGTGTGGAAACACCTGTGTGTGGAAAAGTCCGCAGGATGTGCCGTTACTGTCCTTCGCACTGGTTCGCATCATGCATCAGGCTGGCTTGCCCGATGGAGTGGTCAACCTCGTACACGGCAAGGGAAGTACGACGGGACAAGCAATCATCGATGCTGTGGATGATGGACTGATCAATAAGATCTCATTCACTGGAAGCACCGAGGTAGGCAAGAGAATCGGTGAGGTATGTGGGCGAAATCTGGTCTCTTGCAGTCTTGAACTCGGTGGCAAGAATCCACTTGTGGTCATGCCAAGTGCTGATCTGGATAATGCAGTACAGGGAGCGTACTGGGCTGGTTTCGGGACGGCAGGACAGCGCTGTACCAGTCTGGGCAATCTCATCCTCCATCAGGATATCCACGACGAATTCGTTGAGCGACTGATGGTCAAGGTTCGCAGCACGAGGATTGGTGATAGCCTCAAGAGCGACGACGTGCTCTATGGAGCGATGATCTCTGAGAAGTATGCGAATGACTTCCTTGGCATGGTAGGGCAGGTCGATGGACAGGGTGCGACCAAATTGTATGGACAAGGCAGAATCACATCCGACAACGCACCAGAAGGCTTTGTCGGCAACGCAGAGGCGGGTGTGTACATGTGGCCGCACGTCTATTCAGGTGTGACCGATGACATGCCCTGTTTCCACAACGAGATCTTCGGACCAGCGGTGACCATCGTGAAGGCGAAGGATTTCGACCACGCGGTGCATCTTGCCAACGCTAGCCCATATGGTCTGTCGAGTGCTATCTACACGAACGACCGAATGGAAGCCTATCGCTACAAGACTGAGATGAAGGTCGGGATGACGAGTATCAACAATTCAACGACTGGGGCAGAGGCGCACCTACCCTTTGGCGGAGTAAAGAATTCTGGGAATGGGACTCGTGAGTCTGGCATTTGGGTGCTTGAGGCGTACTCATACTGGCATGCGGTCAACGATGAGTTGTCCGGCAAGTTGCAGCTCGCTCAGATGGACGTCGAAGAAGTTGAAATGGTCGAGGCAGAAGTCGACTGGTCATCCCTCTCCTGAAATATCATTGGTGAGAACATATGTTGAAACCAGCAAAGTGACTGGCTGGTTCGTGAGCATCAGGTCACGGTCCTGTCCGATGTTTCTGGCGTTTCTGTTCACAGTTCTATCCGCCTTCTCAATGGTCACGGCAGCGTGCAGCAGTGGTCCGAACGGCTCCAATACCGATTCGGAAGGAGCTGGAATCCACACTGAGGCTGATGGGGGTGAACAGAACCATGCCGCTGGCGTAATATCCGCGCGCAGTGATTCGGGACGCTCAGACACCTTTGTCGATCAGTTCGGTACTGGGTTCACTGAATACCAGATAGCCGGAATAAGTGACAAACTCTCGACACCGCGAGATCTCGAATTCCATCCAGACCCTCTTCGCAACGACGAGTTATGGGTTGTGAATCAGGGGACTGACAGCATGACGATCATCCACGAGACAAGCACGCCTCAACAATGGTCAGAGAACAGGAAGGACGTCTACGCGAATCATTTCATGGAAGAAGTCAGCGCCATCGCCTTCGGGGTAGATCACCCTGAATTCGATGACCAATTCGCCACCGCACAGGAAACTCGCAACACCTACGACGGACAGGGGGTAGCGAACAATTTCATGGGCCCCACATTGTGGCCATCATCACTCTCGCATTTCGTGGTCGAGCACCAGAACGATCAGTACCTCGGTAGCCACATCGATATGAATCACGAGTCACCCAATGGGATGGGCATTGCTCATGATTCGGATAACAAATACTGGTACTTCGATGGCTACTATGGGGATCTCGTCTACTATGACTTCGCCATTGATCATGACACTGGCATGGACGATCATTCTGATGCCCTTGTACGTCGTTACTCCGAAGTCACGCTCACCCGTCAAGTCAACATTCCCGGCCACATGGTCCTCGACAAGAGCAATGGCATCCTGTACATCGCTGACACAGGTGCGAGCAGAATCGTATGGGTGAACACCGATGATCCCACAACTTCATCGACCAACATCATGAGTGACAATTCTCGCCTTGAGCCATTGGCTGAATATAGCAGCATCACAGGCATCGAATGGGGAGTCTTGGCTACGGGCCTGAGCCGCCCTAGTGGCATCGCTCTGGATGGTGATAACCTGCTCGTCTCGACCAACGGTGACGGAAAGGTGAGTGCATGGTCGCTAGCCACCGATGGGAAGAGTGCGACTGAACTCGACTCGGTCCAGACCACCGCGTACTCGATCATGGGCATCGAAGTCGGGCCAGACAACAAGTTGTACTACGTGGATGGCAATGGTAACAGCGTCGTCCGAATCGATCCCACATGGGATGGTGATAACGATCAGGTCGACGACCGGTCAGATAACTGCCCGGGTATATCCAATGCTGATCAAGCCGATCTCGATGGCGACCAGATCGGTGATGTGTGCGACCCTGACACCGATGGTGATGGAGTCGATAACGGCATCGATGGGTGCTCGAGTGGAGAGATAGGATGGATCTCAGATGGGAATACAGACCGTGATGGTGATGGGTGTCGTGATTCGACCGAGGATGTCGATGACGATGGAGATGGATGGGACGACCTCGATGAGCAGGCCTGTTCGACCGATCCCCTAGATGCGAACGACGCCCCACTGGACACCGACGATGACAGGGTGTGCAATCTCATCGATGAGGACGATGATGGAGATTCATGGGCAGATGTGACCGAGGAACAATGCGGATCCGACCCACTCGATCAGATCTCCTTACCGAGCGATCATGATGAGGATGGATCCTGTGATGTTCTGGATACAGATGACGACAATGATGGCATCTGTGACACTGGAAAGAAGGGTGACGATTGCACAATTGGAGCACCGGGGCGAGACCGATGTCCATACAGCGTTGTTGTATTCATTTCCGGCCAAGCGACTGATGTCGATTCAGACGGATGTGAGGATGCCACTGAGGATGACGACGATGATGACGACGGCTTCTCTGACCTCTTGGATACCTGTTCGAAGGTCGCAGGGACCTCGGATGAAGGTGATGTGGACGGCTGCCCGGACCGCGATGGGGATGGATGGGCGGATGATATCGATCCCCTGCCAGATGAGGTCACACAATGGGTGGATAAGGACGGTGACGGCTACGGAGATAATCAGGATGGGTTCGAACCCGATGCCTGCATCGACTTCGATGGAGATTCCAAGATCGATAGGTTCGGGTGCAAGGACACCGACAAGGATGGATACTCCGACCCGGACTCTGATTGGACGATTCAAGATGGAGCGGATGCCTTCGAGGATCAGGTGACGCAATGGAGCGATCAGGATGAGGATCGATTCGGCGATAATTCGACGGGATTCGAGCCAGATGCATGTCCCGATGACCCAGGTACCTCTGTACACGATCGATTCGGGTGTCTGGATTCAGACCTCGACGGTTGGTCCAATCTCAACGATGCGTTCATCGATGATCCTGGCCAATGGAACGACACGGATGAAGATGGGTTCGGCGATCGTTTATTCGGCGACCTGAGAGACGAGTGTCCCGAAGAACCCGGTAATTCGACCGAATACCTCCAAGGATGTCCAGACAAAGATGGTGATGGATGGCCTGACGTCGAGGATGATTTCCCCGAACTCAAGCACTCCTGGAGTGACATGGATGGGGATGAGTTCTCTGATCAGCAAGGTAACGAATTGAGCGATGATTGCCCCTTGGAGCCCGGTACCTCGACGATTGACCGACGAGGATGTCTGGACTCAGATGGAGATGGAGTCTCAGATAAGGGAGATGTGTTCCCACAAGATGCCTCGAAGAGTTCGGAGGTCCTAGCGACAGGGTCACCGGTCGTGCTAATCTCAACGCTTGTGATCGTCGGCCTTCTTCTGGTAGTCGGCGTCTTCGTTGTGATCTCACGACGCTCGAGCCCCGATGAACAGGATCTCCAGTTCGCTGCTCAAGCACCGATTCAAGCAGCACCTGCACAGCCCGTGGCTCCAGCTGCTTTCCAACAGCAGCCACCGATGGGTCCGCCGATTCCGCCAGAAGGATTGCCTCCTGGCTGGACTGCTGAACAATGGGCCTACTACGGACACCAGTGGGTCGAACATTACCGCCAATGAGCATCACCTTGGTTCTCAGAGAGTATATGACAACCTCCGCAAGGGTCTTGTCGGGTATACAGCACCCACGTCCGTATGCTGAGTGCAGAGTCACAGACGTCTCAGCCAATCTTCGATGATCCAAGGGCACGTTCTCTGATCCTTGGAGCGATGCTCGGCGCCCTCTGCACACGAATCGCATCCATCCTCCTACCCATCGAGATGTACGGATTCATGCTCCACCTATCGCTACCAGCCATGGTGGTCCTGTGCGTGTTCATGATCGGCCTGCTCACCGGTCAACAGCGGACATCAGACACTTCCATCCTGATGTGGATGGGCGGGGCGATAGGGGTGATCCTGGATGAAACGCTCTGGCTCATCGTTCGCAATCCGCCCCTTGTCTCAGGGGGCATCGAGCAGGTTGGGTACTGGTCCACCGCTTCATTGCTGTTCTCCATAGGAGGTCTGCTGCTGTTCAGCATCGGTGTGGTGGTTGGATCGAGATCGAGCGAAGGGCAGCAGATACTGCCACGGATCGAGACACCACATCTCGCAATCGCATCTGTCGTCCTGATAGGGGGCCTGATATTCTTCCACGTCAGTCAAGCCATGATCCGACACGATATCGCCAACGTGGACCGTTCATTGGTCATCCTTGGATATGAGATTCACCACATCGTCGAGGGACAGATCCTGCTGATGATCGCACTGGTCCTCCTAGTGTTTGCAGGGGGGCAGGAATGGCCCTGGCGTCTGGCGTTCCTGTTCACAATGGTCGGAGTCCTGTTCGTCGCTGATGAGATCCTGTACTACCAGCTCATCGACGTGAGTGATGATGCGTATTTCGGTGCGATGACCATCATAAGTGGTGGAATGACGAGCACGATGTTGCTCGTGCAGATGGGGCTCGGCTCGAGACGCGTAGGTATGCAGGAAAAGGAATGATCTGGGATGGATCTGAACGGCCTTCCACCAATCCCACCAATCCCCCCTCCGAGGGCCACGCCACCTCCTCCGATGCCACCACCGCCGACGCTGCCGGCAACAACACCTACGCCAACACCTACGCCAACACCTACGCCAACACCAGCAACACCTCCTCCTGCAACACCTCCTCCTGCAACGCCAACACCTACGACACCCACGCCGTTACCGATCTCAGCACAGATTGCTCTGGCTGCAGCAGCAGGAAGTCAGGAGGGTACTGCAGGACACCCCGTCCCTATCCAAGAGCCTGCACAGGCGGGAGGATTTCTCTCGGTCAAAGGCATGACCATGACTGAGCGAATGAAGCAACTCGGATTCAATCCATGGCTGATCACATTAGGCATCTACGCAGTCTGGCATGTCACCATCACTGCGCTTGCCTACGCCGGCAACAATGGGATCGGAGCGACCTGCACCTGGTCCTTCACCACAGAGTGCAGCGACCCATGGCAGATATGGTGGAAGGAATACCGGATCTTCGCCGAGATCATCTGGTGCGTACCATTCGTCGCGATGCTGTATTTCAATCCGAAGATCCTGCAGAAATGTCGCTCCATCATCGATGGGTTGAACATCAGTCCCGTCGAGAAAGTGAATGCCGCGGCCTCGATCCCATCCACAAAAGTACGGAAGTTCGTGTTCTGGGGCTATGCTCTGGTCTTCTTCACAATCGGTACTGTGACCCACTATGATGTACTGTCATTCGGGGTGTTCGGGGTGCTGGTCCTCTGGCCAGTGTATCTGATCCAGGCCGTGCTCATCGCTGACACATTCTCGATGTACAACACACTGGTCATCCTCCTGAAGAACAGGAAGAGTGTCATCATCGAGCCCTTCCACAAGAACGGCAGTGCTGGACTTGACCATCTAGCGGATTCACTGACCTCCATCGCCATCATCCCAGGGATCTTCACCACTATCCTGATGATCCGCTCCGGATTCTTCGTCATCCTTCAGGTGGGTGAGGCCTCGGCGATCAGGGTATGGGGGGAGGTGCTCTTCGGTGCTGGCCTGCTCGGCATCGCCCTGCTGATCTCCATGGGCCCACTGTATGCGATCGCTGGACCTATACGCGAGCGAAAGAAGGACCTGATCCATCGGCTCTCTGAACGATGCGGATTCCAAGGCCTGAATCTGGAAGCGATGCTGGATGCTGACATCAACGATAGGAAGGTTGCAGACATGCTGCTGATGGAGCGCATCCAAGCAATCGAGCCCGTGGACATGAAGGCGGTAGCGCTCATCGTCAGACGATTCGCGGTACCTGCATTCCTATTGCTGGGTCGTACCCTTGTTGGGGTCTGATAGACTCGCAATTACTTCTGAAAAATATGATTCTCTTCGCCATCTATGGTTGTCCATCTGAAGTAAGGCGTACCATTCTGTATACTGATGCACTCATTGCTGATCAAGCCAGCGTTGGCCATAATGAGTCCACTGCGTCATATCCCAACCCTGTGGAAGACCCTCGGGAGGTACGGGGGGAGGTCCTGGAGGCGGTGGAGGTGGTAGAGGCACCACAGGTGGCGCTGGTGGCGGTGGAGGTGGTAGAGGCACCACAGGTGGTGCTGGTGGCGCTGGTGGCGCAGGAGGTGGGAGTGGTGCCGAGGGAGGTATCACTGGTGGCGCGGGGGGCTCTGGGAGTGCTCGGGCATCTGATAGATAGGGTGAATCTGGGGTGGCAGAATACGAATCAAAACGCTTCTCTGAGGCCTCAGCATATGTGCTGGAAGATGGGGCATCTGACGGCAGCGTGATGACTACATCGGCGACCTCATCTCCATCTTCAGAACCATCATCGATGAAGAGATCTGATGTCGCCTTGACTAGTGAACCTGAAATTATCGCATTGACACCCCAGGTGCGCTTCTGCTTGTCCAATTGCATCTCATGCCGAGGCATCGGATGATTGTACGTCATCTGCATTGTAGCGTCAAGCTCCCTGAGAATGGAGCTGTCCAACGAACGGATGATGTGCGGAACCAATGGTGCTCGCTGAAAGAATAGAATCACCATGACCAATGGGATGGCAAGCAAAGTCTGGGCAAATCCGCTTACAGCGGTCGCAATCTCCATGCTTGAACCATCACTTCTGGTCACAACATATCGGTAGGCAGCAAACAGAGGAGCGATGGCAGAGAAGTTCAGAATGATACCAAGTCGACGCTTGAGGATGGTTCCGAAGGGGTCGATGTCCCTATTCGCAAGATCGACCTTGACCAGACCAATCTCCTGTGATAGGAGGATAGGAACGAGGATCAAGACTGTCAATGTCCCTCCATACACCACCAACTGCACCAATGTGACCAGAAACTGATCGATAAATTCGACTAAACCGCTGCCAAAACCAGGTTGCGTGCCCATCAGATCACGAATATGATCATTGATGTACATGACCGAATTATCACCTTGAGTAATGAGGCTGGCCAACCAGTAAGGCACCACAACCAGAAGCATCGCGAATGAAAGGGTCTGGAAATACGTGTTCAGAGAGAAGATCACTCTGTCATTGATGTCGTCCAACTCGAACTCAGGATGAGAGACTGGAGAAGGGACTGAAATCCAGTCATCATCCTTGATCGATACGCCGAGAAGATTCTTGGTCGCTATTGCTGGAATCATTTCCTTACCTTTGACACCCGCATAGAATCGGCCGAACAACCATTCGATGTATTTGCCTCCTGGCCGGCTCAGCCAAGCGACCATCAATTTCTTTTCATCCTTGAGGGGGATATCTCTGAAGTCAAAGGCTGCCATGACACAGCTACACGTCACGTAGTTGAGCATCGCTAGCTTGTGAATCCTATCCTTCTCACCCTCTGTCAATTCGTGCCACTTCTTGACTTTAGAACCTGCAAACCTACGAAAGAGGAACTCGCCCAGAATAGGTATCAGAAGGAGAGTGATCAGCCCCTTCTCAACACCGAGGACCTCTGCAAGATGGTGGTTCATCGAACGTCTGTCTTCGTCCTTCTGTCGGCAGGCTCGCAGAACCTGATCCTTCTTGCTGTACAATTTTCGCAGTCCATTTGAATCATTGAGAACGCTGGTGGACATCTGAGATAGAACAACGGCTAGGACAGTGATGTCCTTGAGGGCTATTTCGGTGATACCATCCAGCTGTTCCTGTTTAAGGACATCATCAGAGGATTCCAACAGCGCTTTGATCGCCTGACCATCTGGAGTCAGTTCTTGATCGGAATATGCCATCGATAATGAGAATCCGCCATCAACAACTGAAAAATTCGAGGACAGAACCCTTCGAAACACTAGTGTATCGACAAGCAGGACTGCGACCAGAATGCCCACTACATGACCTAGGAATGCCCAGTGAGCAAGGTTGCGACTCTCAGGGTCGAACATCCAGCGAATGAGAATCAGAAACACGCCCATGATGGCGAAGAACAGCGCGATATACTGTCCAAGTTTCATTGACCAGTACCTACCACTAGTCGTTTCCATGACCAGCGCACGCAAACATCTGACCTATGCTTTTTCCTGCTTGGGGCAGAACCCAAAATGGGTCAGGTGTACTCCCACTGCCACTCCTCCGAGTACTCATTGTCGACCATCGCATTGAGGCTTGATTCCTCAGCGTACCAATCGTTGCACTCTTCTTGCTTCTTTCTGCTCTCAATTGCTTGTTCCTTGGCTGCGGCCCACGCTTGGAGTGAGCGCAGCAGCGCTTCTATGACTTCGTCCCACATGTTCTTCAGATCACTTTCGATCGTTAGCCGATCGAAGAGAGGCTGGCTCTGAACACAATTCATTCTGTGTCGATATGTTATTTCAACGAATCTCGTTATTGTGCATCGCATGGGACCGGTCGATGCAGACATCAGGCGGGCTGCAACGCTGCCCTCGAGGTACTATACCGACCCGGACCTGTTCGAAGAACTGCGAGCACGCTTTGGTGAGCACTGGTGTTTTGCGGGCCATGGAAGTGAAACAAGGGTGGACAATATTCTGCCTTTAGCGCACGTCGAAGCGCAGACGGGCGAGCCAATGCTCCTGTCGAAACAAGGGGGTGAAATACGCATCATTTCGGGGGTGTGCACACACCGCGCCATGACCCTCGTAGATGAGCCATGTCAAGGGAATGTGATCCAATGTCCCTACCATGGTCGCACCTTCGGCCTGGATGGTGCCTTTCGGGCCATGCCCGGCTTCGAGGACGTCGAGGACTTCCCCACACCGAAGGACAATCTTGCAACATTCGCTTCCAAGTCATGGAACGGCTTCCACTTCACGACATTAAGTGCCACAGATTTCGGTGGATGGTTCAAGCCCTTCGCAGAACGCATGGCGTGGTGGCCGAAAGACAGACAGATCGTGCACGATGCATCAAGACACCGAGACCACACGATCGATGCGAACTGGATCGCTTACGTCGACAACTACCTGGAAGGATTCCATATTCCGTATGTCCATGGTGACCTGCATGCTACGCTCGATCATGATGGATATCGCACCGAGCTGTTCGGGGGAGGAGTGCTGCAGATCGGTCAGGCGCGTGAGGGTGAGCCCTGTTTCGACCTGCCACCTGATGCACCAGACCATGGAGA
>Ga0066851_10000048_pt1 | contig 50147 bp, 64 predicted proteins | sample ETNtaG_7_FD_65493 | JGI IMG/M metagenome (GOLD analysis project Ga0066851, IMG submission 65493) | Marine microbial and viral communities from oxygen minimum zone, Eastern Pacific Ocean - ETNP201406SV65 | ecosystem: Environmental > Aquatic > Marine > Oceanic | place: Pacific Ocean: Eastern... | reverse complement strand
AGAATATTATGCAGTTAGTTTAGCAACAAGTACAATTAGTTTCGGAACATTAGATGCAGGAGATGATGATGAAAATGCCGCACTGAATAATCTTGGTAGCAGTGCACCTGGATATTATCTGAACTTATCTACAGATTCAAACACAGACGTACAAACTTGTTTACATGGAGCTGGAGACTTTAGCGGAGGTAGTGAAACGATGAGTCTTGGAAACTTGAAATGGGACGGAAATCAAACAGGAAGTAGTTCCTCTCCATTATTAAGTGCGGCACAATCAATGACTACAACTAAAGTAAGATCTTCAACCACACTCGCTGCAGGAAATAAGGAATATTATAGATTCTGGATGGATGTTCCAGCAGACACAGCAGTAGAAGATTATAGCACGACCATAACTTTCACCACATCCTCAAGCGATTGTACTTCATAATTTGGGAAATGTTTAAATAGAAAGAGCTAAATTTAAGGATATGAATCGAAATCATTTATACGCATATTTACTTTTAGGCGCAGTTGTTTTAGCTGGAGCCGGTGGATTTATGATGTCTGATTCATTAACCGAAGTTTCAGAGCCAACTATAGCAACAGGAACAATTTCATTTACTATTCTGGATACTAGTGTAGAGTCAGACGGAGGAGAATCAAATGGCGAAACGACGTAGTAGAAAAGGAAGTTTAACTAGAAATCAAACATATGCATTAATCGCTGTGGCAGTTTTGATCGCAGGTTTTATGGTTTATGGCGATACCATAACTGGAATGGTTGCAGGAACCATCACATTTACTGTTTCGGGTTCGCCATCAGTTAGTCTAGATGATGCAGCAGCTCTTCTTACGACAGGAGACGCAGGTGATACTGTTTGGACAACCTATGGTGCAAATGAAATGCATGCAGAAAATAATGGTAATACTGATTTAACCTGTACTATTCAATCAGATGAAGCAAGTTATACTGATATTTTCGGAGGATCTGGAGCAGGAAGCCCAACTTTCAAATATTATAGTAGAAATGACGAAGGTTCATCCGCTACACACACTGGATCTAACGCATCTAAAGCTGCAATGACATATAGTGGAGGATCTGCAGCAAACTTAGTAAGTACTTTCCAATTTGAAGATACAACTGATGAAATATATATTGGATTCGAACACAAAATTGCTACAGATGCAGTTGCAGCGAGTGGAGATACCACTGCAGTTACAATACTTTGTAGTTAAAAATAAAGAAAATTTTTATTAACTAATCTAACCTCTTTATGCAATATGAAGAGGATTGTTTATTTTTTGATTTTATTATTACTGCCTTCAGTCTTTGCAGTAGGAATTACTCCAGGAAACCAAACAGTTGATGTTTTTCCAAATCACAATCATACAGTAAGGTTCTGTGCTTATTTATCTGATGGATTGAATTTAAGTCTGGATTTTGAAGCACCAGGAGATTTTATTGAAGAGTTTGAATTTTCAAGGAATAATTTTATTGCAGAAGGAAGAAAAGATTGTTTAAGTTTATTCTTCAAAACATCAGAATTTAAATCGATTAATGAATCTGAAGTCACAGGATTAATTACAATTACTGATCATAATAATGCACCAATTTATTCAGCAATTCAAGGAAAATTATTTATGGATTTATCTGAAATGTCATATCGTCGACATGCTACATTAAACTTCGGAAAATTCTCTTTAGTTGCTATATCTATCTTTTTAGCAGGGGCAGCAATAATCTATCTATTATCTTTACGAGAACAACACGAATAAGTATTTAATAATTGAATTAATACTGAGAATATGGACCGCTATAAGCTCTTGTTGTTAGTTGCAGCAATAATTGTATCATTTTTCTCAGCGGTAACCATTAGTGGATTCGTAGTACATACTGGAACTATTACTTTCACTGTCTCGAATCCAGCTCCTGTTTGGGACCAAGAAATTGCTAACGTTATAGTTTTGATAGATGCCTCAGAATATGTTGTAGATTCAGATATGACTGCTTCAGGAAATGGACAATGTACTGATTCTGAAGGTGAAACTCTCACGTTTTACTTAGTCACAGAAGACGCAACAAAAGTCGATTGCACAGTCAGCGGAAACGCGGTGAAGATAACGCCTGCTGCCAGTTTTGAAGGCAATTCTACTTGTGAAGTCTATTGTAGTGATGGAACCACAAATGTTTCTGAAACTTTCACTATTGATGTTATTGAATCAACTGACGATGATGACGACTCTGGAAGCGGTGGCGGAGGAGGCGGTGGCGGAGGATTCCGTACCGTGACTGTAAGTGAAGAAGCACCCTCTTTCAGCTTAGACGCCGAAGTAGTCAAAATAGTCACAACTCCAGACGATGAGATGACTAAGAGGATTACTGTTACAAATAATAACACAGACGCTAGAGAGTATGACGTGGAACTAATTGGGCTGAGAGGAATAGCAGTTGTTGAAGATTCCGTGACTGTAAGAGCAGGGCAATCGAGCGAAATTGAAATCAAAGTAGATACAACTGACGAAGTTATCGGAGTATACAGCGGAGAAGTCAGAGTCACAGACGGAGACACAACGAAATCCATTTCATTAGACGTCACACTCGAATTAGAACCGGGACGAATCCCCCTTGAACTCACTTTGAAACCAGATACATATTCGCCAACTCTGCAATTTACTGGTAAGCTTGACTTAGATAAAGTGGTTCCGGGAGAAACGTTGAGACCACATATATTCTTGAACAATTTCATTGAGGAAGAAGTTGAGACCATCACAATCAAATATCAGATTATCGATTCCAATAATCAAGTTGTAATTGAGGGCGAACGAGAAGTTGACATTGAAGAATACGCGAATAGTCTGAGTTCACGAACACATTCATTAACGGGAGCAGCCATCTCCGATATAGACACTTCTGAAGACATTGCATATTCGTGGGGAATTCGGCTTTCGGAAGACCTTCCTCCGGGAAGATATGTTCTGGCAGTTTATGCAGACTATGGAAAGGAAGTTTCTACAGCCACACAAACTTTCGAGGTCGTTTCAACAGAAGAGATAATCAGTTCAGAGTTAGTGGTATTAATATTAATCACGCTATTAATTGCAGCAGGATTCCATTCAATACAAACTCGGAGATCTGTGAAAAAAATCAAGCGAGCAAGATAATCTTATATAATTCTGACCGCATTTGAAGGTATGATTAAGCGGCTCGTTGTTTTATTGTTGATACTACCCTTTGTTGGAGCCCAAATAACTGTTGAAAACACAGCCCCTATTTTTGAACCACTCGAGGACAAATTCATCGAGCAGAAACCCTTCACTTATTACTTAAAAGCGAGCGATTATGAAAAGGGAAGTCTAACCTTTAATTCAGACAACGAAGCATTTCATCCAAACACGGTCTCCAAAAATGAAGGAATAGTTCAAGTTTTACCGTCTGTTGAAAAAATCGGCATCTATGACGTAAATTTTGAAGTAAGTGACGGCGAATTATCAGATTCTGAAGACGTAACCTTTGTAATTTTACCACAAAAATTTTCAACAAAATTTTCAGTTGACAAACCAAGCATAGATTTAATTGATGAAGACAGAACAACTATCGAATTAAAGAATCTTGGCGAGGACCCACTTTATGTTTTGATAGAAACGCCCGATTTTGTGAGCACTTTATCTGCGGCATATGCAGAACACACACGAGAATTAGTTATACAAACTGACGGAAGCACAAACGTTTTCGGTGTGATTAAGATTAGTTCGCCAAAGTCTTCCGTAGATATACCAATCTTTACTACTTCGAGTAGCAATTTTGAGTGTGACTTAACTATTATTGAAATCGGCGGACTGTCGATTGGAAGAGATGCCCAAATCGATTATACTCTCACTCGACCGACTGCAGAAACTGTGGCTGAAGCGGACCTCACAGCAATACTCTTTTCGCGTGAAGGAAAGGTTTTGGCTAAGCGAATCACTGCCGTTTCGTTCGAAGGGCTAGATTATTCCGGTCAACTGAGTTTCTCAATACCTTCCGATTTAGAAGAAGGAACATACGGATTAATCCTCACTTTAAATCAAGAAGATAAGACTTCGGTTGCATATCAATCAATCGAATTAACTAAAAATTTGCCAGGAATACCAACTGCCGCACTGAATTACGGTATAATTTTGGTAGCAATCTTCCTGTTTTTGAAGCTAATTAAGCATAATAGACACCACTTGAAGAAGATACACCGAGTGCACAAAAAACACTCACTTTTATTAAGGAAGCATAAGGTGGCCAAGAATAAAGAGGATCGGTTGAGAAAGAAAATATCCACTTTGAACCGAGCATATGAGCTTGGAGGCCTAACTAAGCGGAACTACCACAAGGCAAAGTCTCACTTTTACAAGAGAATAAGGCGAGTGAAGCGAGATCAAGATAAAGTTTAGCACTAATTTTATAAACATCGGACTTATTCATGTTATCATGGCCAGAAAAGCTAAATCTGCAAATAAAAACTTTCTAAATGAGGCTATTTCTGACGTCAAAAAGGAGCTAAAACGGTTAAATACCAATCGTAAGACGCTCACTTCTAAGCTAACATCTGCTACAAAATCATTATTGGCTACCCGTGCTGCAGAAGACAGACTGCGGGACAAACTCTCACTTTTAATTGCTAAAGAAGGCAAGATTCGAGAGACACAAAGTAACGTTAAGGGTGCTATTTCTAAGAATAAAGCACGGACTTCTAGAGTAAAGAAGATTAAAGACGAGCTTTCCGAATCAGATTAGGCTCACTTTCTAGTATTTAGGCATACTTATGGAATTAATTAGGACTATATTTGATTTAATTATTGGTTGATAATAGTTATTCTAAAACACTCACTTTTACCTTGGGCTTTTGAGCCTAGTTAACTAAAGGGGTTATTTACTGTAGTTTAGGTATTCTACTCAAAACTATTTCAATATTTTCCCAAATTCCCAAATTTTTCCCAAAAATTTAGCAAATCTTTTATTGAAGTCCTGAGTTAGTTTACTAAACACGTGTTAAACACGTGTTAAACACGTGTTAAACACATCTAAACAGGTGTTAAACACTTAAACACGTGTTTAAACACATGATATGGTTGTAAAGACAGTCCTCCGAAAATTGCTGAAAAGAAAAAAGAAGATAGAGCAAAAAAAAGAACATAAAGTTCTAAAATCTTGGGAAGATATGTATGAAGAACTTCAAGAACACCCTTTAACTCAAGCAAAAATTTTGAATGAACAACTTCTTCGAAACACAAATCAATCAATTGACAAGATCCATGATAGATTAGATTCCTTTGAAGGCAGATTAACTCGTTTAGAAAATAGAAAAGTTATTACCAAAAAAGCGCGTAAGGTAAAGGATGAACCAGAAGTAATAACTGAGATTGTTGACAAAGGTCAGTTATCTGAACAAGAAGAATTGATAGTAAAAGCAATCAAAGAACAAGGAGAAGTTGATGCAAAAACAATTTCTAAAAAATTCAATATTTCTCGAGGGAACGCCAGTTTAAAATTAAATAAGATGCACAAGTATGGTTTGTTAGCAAAACGTCTGGATGAAAAAAGCATTTTTTTCAAAATAAAATAACTAATTTTTTATCAAAAGTTTTAATTGATGTGTTTAAACACATCTAAACACGTGTTTAGAGTTCGTCGAGTGGAGACTTAATTTTTCGAAGTTCTGTGTTAGAAACCTTAGTGTAAATTTGAGTTGTGTTTAAGTTGGCATGCCCCAATAATGCTTGAATCTTACGAACATCTGTACCATTTTCGAGGAGATGTGTAGCAAAACTGTGCCTCAAAGTATGAACATGTACGTTCTTTTTCAAACCCGCACCTTCTGCAACTTTCTTAACTATTTTCTGTATTTGTCTTACTGAAATAGGATGATTTTCTTTTCGTCCCGGAAACAAATAATCTTCTTCTTTATGTTCAACATATTTTTTTAGATCTTGACATAGGTCTTCTGACAAAATTATCATTCTATCTTTCTGACCTTTTCCTTTTCTGACCCATCCTATCTTTTGATTTAGTTCAAGGTCCGAAACCTTCATTTTTTGTAGTTCACTAAGTCTTAAACCAGATGAATAAAGAAGTTTAATTATGATTTTATGTTTAGGGTCCTTTGCAGAATTTAGCATGGCTCTAACCTCATCTTTTTGGAGCACGGAGGGTAGGGTAAAAGGTACTTTTGGTGCCCTGATTTTAATGTTTTTTCCAAGTATTTCTCGGAAGTAAAAAACCAAACTTGCGCGAATTAATGAAACAGTTCTTGGCGAATATTTTCGAGAAAGAAGTTCTCCCAAATATTCTTTAATGTCCCTTTCCGTAATTTCTCGAGGTTTTTTCTTAATCGAATCCAAGAATTTTTCGTTGTGTAAAATATATGCTTTAATTGTTTCCGGACTAAATCCCCGAATCTTCAATTCAGACTCCAATCGATGTAACATATAAGTCAGAAGGATAGGTTATTATTAAGAATTTTGATAGTTCGTATAATATACATTAAACGAACTGAGGATTTCAAATAACTAATTTAACCAAATTAGATATATTTTTGGACGAAATTAGATGTTTTCTAAAATTTCCATAATTATTTACAATATTGTAAATATTATATATAGATTTTAATTTTTTATTAAAAGTTTTAATCGTAATACTGTATATTTAGCCTTAATTAGGAATAAATATGAATTAATATAGAAAATATGCTTAATTATTTACTATATTGAAATTAAATAAAATATGTTGAATTATTGTTAATATTAACAATAAATAGGTAAAAAATTATTTAAAAAATTCAATTGTTTTTTTCAAACCAATTTCTAAGTCAGTTTTTGAAGTCCAATTTAGCTCAGATTTAGCCTTAGAAACGTCTGCACAAGAGTAAATTATGTCTCCGTTGCGCGGTTTTTGATACAAAATTTTTGAAGTTGAATCACATAATTCAATAATTTTTTCTGCCAAATCCTTAATTTTTACACTTTTTCCTGAAGCAATATTAAATATTTTTTCATTTCCTTCGTAATTCATTGCAGAAATATTCGCTTCAACAACATCAGCTACATATACAAAATCTCGTTCTTGATTTCCATCTCCGTAAATAACAATATCTTCGTTTTTCAGGGCTTGCTCAATAAATATAGAGATGACTCCAGCATATTCTTTACTTTGTCCCGGACCGTAAACGTTGAAATATCTAAGCGAGATCCCATTTGATTTCGAAACAATCCTTTCTCCATCAATTTTGTTTTGGGCATAATTGGATTCAGGATTCAAGTCATCATTTTCTGAAACTTTCCTATCATATTCTCCATAAACTGCGGCGCTACTCGAAAAAATAATTTTCGCATCGGATAATTTTACAATATTTTTTGTTCCTTCAACATTAACTTTCTGATATTCGTCAGGTTTTTCCTGACTTTCAGGAACACTAATTTTTGCGGCAGTGTGGAACACTACATCTGTACCCCTCAACGCAGCACGCAAGTTATTTTCATCTAAAATGTCATCACCTAATTTCAAATCGTAAGACTCACAATTCAATTTTTCGGCAATCTTACTACCGATGAATCCATTACCGCCAGTCACCAAACACTTCATTATTTCGCCTCGTTAAAGAAATTAATAAATACTTTCATTTAGCATTATTATTATGGCAAAGAAAACTCTTCGAGACATTCCATTACAGGAAATTACTCTTCGAAAATATGAGCAACCGTATGGTCTTGAAGAAAAAGAGCTCGTCAGGAAATTTTTATTGTCTTTAGGACTTCTTCAACCGGGAGAGAGCCGAGATATAATTGTAGACATTTTTCATTTATTTTTGAAGGCCCGAAAACGGAACAAAACATTAGATGTTGAAGACATTGTCACCGAATTGGAAGGTAAAACGGGGGCATCTGCACCAAATGTTTCCCGACAAATCAAAAGATTGAGAGATTTGAAAATTGTTGAGAAGAACCACAACGGATACAGAATTACTGAATTTGGAAAAATTGATAACATTGTATCAAATTACTTGGTTCCATTTGTAATAAATCAAAGCGCTGAACGGCTAAGGGAATACGCAAAAGAACTTGACAGAAGATAAGATTTATAAACGAAATACACCGAGGGAAACGATGAAAAGATCATTAGATGACTTGATTGGAAAGAAAAAAACCATCAAATTAGATGGAAAACCTCAGGAAGTAATGTTTCCATATACTCGTAGAAATGTAAAGTTATTTGGAATTAAATTCCCAATTTATTCTCCAATTCCGAAATTTACTCGTACAGATAGAGGTTTAATCGATCGTCGAATTGAAAATTATTACGGCAAGGTCGATATAGTCAAAAATAAAGTTTACAAAAGAAAAGATGAGTAAGAACCGAGGTTCCTACATCAATATTTTTCCAAGATCTTCAAAACTAGTTGCGACTCGTTCACCTTTACCAGTCAATTGGACGATTTTTAATCGACCATTTTTTTCAAATCTAACCAGTCCTTCTTGTTCCATCTTTTGGAGCAAGTGAACGGTATGAGAATAAGTACATCGAGCTTCTTTTGCAAGAAGTGAAGGATACTTTTTGGTGTTTTGCCGTGTCAAACACAACAACAATTCTACAGGCTTATCCCTTAAAAATATGTCAAAACTTTTTCCTTTTTTCCACCACAGAAGTGCCATATAAACCTGTACGGAGAAAAATATAAATAGGTTCCTACGACCTTTCAGTATAACGGTTTTTTCCGAAGAAATGTGTAATTACTTCTTTGGAACAACTCGCGGTATTTGAATCGGTGCAGGAAGACCCATTGCTTGTGAGATAATTACAGAATTTGTCATCCCAACTTCAAAGATTCGTCTCAAAACAACAGCTGCGACATTATCGTCCAACTTTTTATTTTTCTTGTAGTTTTTGATTAAATCTTTCAAAGCTTTATCTTCACCTACAACAAATAAAGAACCTTCAATCTCGATTGACGTTTTTTTACCGTAACTTGAAGTGTAAATATATTCAATTGACACTCCTTCCTTCTTTTCACCAGCGCTGAACAACTCTTTCTTTGCTACGCCAACGATTTCAGGTTTGCTTTCGATTCCAACGCCTCGAGGTAAATCTCCTCTTACCGCATTTATTTTCGTGATTTTATCGCCTACGATTATCATTTTATATCTCGATAATTATTACTTTTTAAAGATTTTTATTATGCGATTTTAATCGATGTAAATATATGATCCACATTCCGAATAAAACAATAAATACGGCAAACGCAACGCCAGAATAGTAGTTAGTCTTTGCATCATCAATATCACTTTGACTTAAACATTTACCGTCATCACAAGTCCCTAGACGACACTCATAGTCTTCTTCACAAATACTTTTACCAATTTTCTTAGGAATGTAGATGTTTCCATTACAATAAAATTCCAAGTTATTTTCTAGTTTTATTTCGCCCTTTGGGCATTCATAACTCTCTGATGAAATAAAGGTTGAACCCGAATATTCGCAATCAGTATCAATTCCTGCATCACAACCGGACGGACACAATCCATCATCACTTATACATTCCAAAGTCTCAGTGTTTAAACAAGATCTATCAACAATTATACCGTCTCCGATACAGTAATCATTAGTATAATCTAAGTTATCGTCACAATCTTCATGAATTCGACAACCATTATTTTTTGAGCAGTCCAAATCTCTCCAATCAGAGAAAGTTAAATCATAATCGCAACCGTATGGACAACACTCATCACTATTTCTGCAAGTTGTTACCGGATCATTGATACACCTGCCATTATTTTTTGCATCACCCGTACATTCATCGGAAGTACAAGGATTATCATCATCACATTCATTATCAAAATTACAGACTGTTTCGCAATCGTTATCTGAATAAGTAGAACACTTCAGCGGACAATAACCATCATTATCTTTACAAGAAGTTATTGCTTCGTTTTTACAAATGTTCGTATCTAAATTACAAGTATCTTCTGTGGAATCATCGCCATCATCACAAACTGGATTCTCATAACACTCGTTTTTATTCAAGACTTTCATAAATAGCTCAGCATAACTTTCGTTCTGAGAAATGTAAACAATGCCATTAAGAGTTAAATTTACATTTGCCAAACGGTCAGTTTCATTTATATCCAGCGTTTCAATTTGGCTATTGTCAACAGATACTCTAATTTTATCCTCAAAAATATTGTGAACAGATACGTTTTTTGTGTTCAGAATGTAAGATTCGCCTGCGTTAAACAATTTAGTCTCTTCGACATATGCAAAACTAACAGGAATCATCAGAAGTAAGAGAATTAAGAGCACTCGTCGCATAATTATTGAAGTAAAAACTCGTTCTTAACTCTTCCCCTAATAATTCAAAATTAGCCCCGCCCGGATTTGAACCGGGGTCCTCTGGCCCAGAACCAAAGATGATTGACCACTACACTACAGGGCTATGAGCTCCAACCCGCTTTCAAAGTTATAAACTCTATGTTCTCGTAATACTTTTAAGTATAAAATCACATATGAAAATATGTTGGCGTTAATCAGCGAAATATTATTCCACCCAGTATTAATAGTTGCCGCAATTTCGGCAGGGATATCTCAATTTTTCAAGATGATACTATATTCCATAAGATGCAGAAAACTAATTATTGATGTTTTTTGGAAAGGTTACGGGAACAAAGCAGGAATGCCGAGCTCCCATACTGCCTTCTTAGCAGGAGGGGCAACAGTAATATACATTCTTGAGGGCGGAGTGACAAATTTGTTGATGGCCACAATTATTTTAGGTATATTGGCAATACAAACTGTCGTGGATTTGAAATTCCATTTCGACAAAGCCTCAGATTATATCAACGAGATGTTCGGAATAGTATTTGATTTCAATGAGTCAGCATGGTCCAAATTTGAACACTTGACTGGACACACGTATAATCAGATAATTGTTGGAGCAATTGTTGGAATCTATACTGCAATCAAAGTGTTACCGTTATTATAAAATTGTAAATTGAGCGTGTTTTACACCATCAATTAAAACAACAGTATCTTCGGAAATGATTTCAACCTTTAACAATAAGTCCACAATTTTATTTCCAATTACATTTCCATCATTACACTTAGAAATAACTTCTAAGATTTCATTTCCTGCAGTTTTATCACAATAAAATCTCGGATTAATAAAAAATTCAATTCCTTTATTATCTAGCGTCTTACCGTTCAAATCTTTATCGCAAATTGCAACTAAATTTCCAAATTGTGTTTCATGAATTTTGTAACAGAACATTATTTGATTGACCTAACGGAACTTCTGGCACCACAGGCCTGACATTGCTTGAATGTAATTCCTTTTTCCTTTTTCAGAGAAGTATCTGGCTTTCCGCATTGAGTACAAGTAACAAATTCTTTAACATATTTTCCCAATTTTTCATTTAATCGCTTCGAGTTAAACTTTCCGACAAAATAAAAACTATTTTTCTTCCATTCTCCAGTCGTAGCCAATGCTTTCAACAAAAATTTAGCCAAATGTTTAATATCTCGCCCCAATTTTTTACTTATTTGATTCAAATTAGATACAACTGTTCTATTTCCCTCAAATCTACCTTCAACTGAAGGAACTTCAAATCGCGTAGTTTTAGTACTAACTTTTGGAAGATTCTTATATGCTCTTTTCAATAATTGCTCGTATTTGTATTTCCAAGCCATAACTTGAACTTCAAAACCGCATTTAATAAGGTTTCGTTAATCCAAAATTTTAAGAATACCCTTTTTCGGTTCAAAAATTTCTCCGCTTTTTAACAAAGCAAATAATACTGATTTAGCATCTTCTTCAGACATCCCGCTTTTTGAAATTACAACTTCCATCAACGCACCATCTCCTTTATCTTCGGATCGAATTAAATTCAAAACCTTGGCATTAGGATTATCTGATTCAGAAGAAGTAATCGGTTGTTCAACCGACTCCTCAGAAGAAGAAATCCCTGTTTTAGTCGGAGGTTCAACTTTAGCTTCACTTGGAATGTGCTTTCCCAATTCTAATTCGTTAACAATTAACCAATTTGGTTCAAGCGCCAAGGCAGCTTCACAAGTTAGATACTTTTCGTCATTATATTGTTTAACTTTACCAATTAATCGAACAATTTGGCCAACATTTACAGATTTCAACCTCAAAACTTCCGGTCCAAATCCCTTAACTCTGATTGTTTCAGTGCCATCATCTAAAGTTAACGCAGAATAATTCTCATCATCAGAAGTATATTTTCCAACCACTGTTGAAATTAAATTTACTCTTGAAATTTGATTACCATCAAATTCGATATAACTTGGATTAAAACCTTCTTGCTTAACAAACTGATTAGTTACTATATCGACAATTCTAACTCGATATGCCGTTGAACGTTTTATGGCCATCTTGAATTTTATTATACTTCCTTTATATTAAATTGTATATTCGACTACGATCTTTGAATGAATCCTGATTTTGGCTCGAATAAATCTCCTGATCGAAGTAAATTGGACAAAATCTCATCAGATTTTGATTTTTCAATTCCCTGAGATTCAGCTTCCTTCACAACTTCACTCTTCGGAACAGATTTTCCAAATTGAGATTCTAACGATTCAATAATCTGCCGAATTGTAGACATCTTATTCCGTGTTGTCGCAGTAATACCTGTCGTAATTCTATCAATATCTACCTTTCCAGTTTCGGGATCGGTTCCGAGTTGTTTCAACGTTTCCTCAACTAACCGAATTGCTCGTTTGGCATCAGCTTCAGTAACTCGTTTTGCCAATCTAACTCGTGCAGAAGCTTCTGCAAGTCGAACGATCGCTTGCAATTGTCTTGCAGAGATGGGAATGCTCTGAATACCCTCTCCTGAAACAGTGCTTCTAATTTTTACGTAGTAATCTTGAATTAGTTTCGCAGCAGCAACACCTAAACTAGGGAAACAATTTTGTTTTGCATATGCAATATATTTCCTCAATAAGTTGCTATCAATTTCACTAGAAATGGACTCAATATTTCCTTGTAATGCCAAAACGTGTTTAGCAACTCGCTGATCGTTCTCAGCATTTGGTATATCTCTAATTACATACATCAAATCGAAACGATTTATCAAAGAAGGAGGTAAATCAATTTGAACTGGCGCAGGCCTAAATGGATCAAATCTACCAAATTTCGGATTTGCCGCAGCCAACACCGATGTCTGAGACATTAACATGGCTTGAATATTTGCTTTAGAGATACTTACCGTCTGTTGTTCCATTGCCTCGTGCATAGCACTTCGGTCTTCCGAAGATATCTTATCCAACTCGTCAATACACGCCATACCTTTATTTGCCAGAACTAATGTTCCAGCTTCTAGCGCCCAACCCCCCAGAAATTCATCCTTAACAACTGCCGCAGTAAGTCCTGCCCCTGACGCACCTTTACCTGCAACATATCTTGCTTTCGGAGCCAAATTTGAAATATATCTCAATAGTATGGATTTACCTGCACCTGGATCACCCATCAATAGAATGTGAATATCTCCCCTCCACTCAGTACCGTCGTCCTTTACTTTCTTCACACCGCCAAATAGTTGTAGCGCAATGGACTCTTTAATATCTTCATAACCATAAATAACTGGAGCGATACTACTCACTAGTTTTTCATATATTTCGGGATCTTTGGCGAGAGTTTTAATCATTTTTTCCTCTTCCAAATTAATTTCTAACGCTTCAAATTCTTCTTCCGAACTTTCAACAGAATTACATTCCACAATTATATCGAATTGAGTGGATTGGCTACCTCCCTTATTATTTATCGGAATTTCTCTAACCACACCAACTACTTTTATTTTGTTTCCGGGGAATCTCCGCCGCTCGGCGCTCGGTTCAAGCAAATCTCCATCCAAAATACATCTAATTCGCTTAGGTTGTTCTCCTCCATCCAAAGATTCAGGAGGCTCTTCAATAATTAATTGCTGGACATCAGTCAATCTTTTATCAACCAATTTGAATTTACCTTTATGCCGACATTGATTACATGATGCCGGCTCTTTCATTTTACTATCTGTCTGATCAACTCTCAATTGGGCAGCACACTTTGGACATTCAAAGGTTCCTACTGTGACTCTCGGTCGTACATCGGACGCTTGTCGAATTAAACCATCTGCAGTAATTAATAACCCAAGATGTTCACTTCTCAAGTCACGTATTTTTATTTTTTGAGAGTCAGGCAGATTAAAGATTCTTGCACAGATTTTGTAATCAATTTCCCCTAAATCAAATTCTTGAATTGCAGCATCAATAAATTCTAGACTCTCCTTTGGACTAGATAATAATTTTTCAGAAAGTTTCGGATCAAACTTAGCAACGTTTGAAAAATCAATATTTAGCGCTCGACCGCCTTTCTGTGCAGCGATAGTCAACTCTTTAGAATAATATTTCTCAATAAATGTTCTATATTTACTTAAAGTGTTTGACTCCATCTATAGAATCTCTGAAATTAGGGTTAAAAAGAATTTATTTTATTATTCATCTAATTCGCCGACATCAATCAGTTGCGCTCTCAAGAATTTGACAGAATCTTTGATTTCTCGCTCAGATTTTGCACCAGCGATAACAATCTTACCAGTTCCAAAAAGAAGGAAAGTAATATTTTGCAATTTATCTTCACCTTTTAATTTGTAAACTAATCCAGGGAATTGTTCTGGCTCATATTCCGTGTTATCGAATAAGAAAACGATTTCATTAAGATTTAATTTACCGCCAACTGAACCAGATGCAACCATGTTTTGAACGGTGATTTGCGGCTTCTTCGTAATTTCAATATCCACATTCTTCAAGTCTTCCACAACATGTTTTACTGCGTCTCGTGCAGCCTTGATGGATTTAGTTCCAGCACAAATGATTCTACCTGAACTGAATAACAAGAAACTTGCCTTTTTGAAAGACAAACTTTCATCTTCAACCTTGTAAATCAACCCCGGAAATGTTTCAGGAGTGTAATCAGAATTATCTAGAATAACTGCTAGCTTCTCTAAGGGAAGTGTAGCAAAAATATTCGCAGAAACGACTACGTTTTGAATTTTAGACCAAACTCGAGTATCAACCTCTGGAGCCATTTTAATTTATAAGCAAGGAAAAGTATATAAATACTACTTTAAAAAGAAAATTCAATTTTCTTGCCACGTATAACTATTTTTTCAGATTTTCTCAATGAGTCAACAACTTCAACAGTTTTTGCATTTACTTTCCTCTGGAGCTCGCTCAGGTCCAAATTAACTTCCGAAACCAACTTCAAATTAATCTTATCTGACTTATTTAGTCTGGAATTTTTACGATGATCTTGAACTTTACGAATCAATTCTCGAGTAAATCCACTAACTAACATATTTTCAGCTTCACCTTGATCCAAAAGTATCATATATTTCTCATTTGATATTCCAAACGCACTGTCTGGAAGAACTGCATTAATATTGAAGTCAGATTTACTCAAATTAATCACTGTACCTTTAATTTTGGTCTTATAGCCACCTCGGAGTTCAGATATCGGTACAGATTTCAACTTTTTAGCAATATCTGATGTCAATTTGCCATATTTTTTACCAACGGCACGATAATCTATTTCAACATCATACTTAATTCCATTAATACTTCGTTTTAATTCAACATCCAAAACATTTGTTTGCTTTTTTAGAAGTTCAAGATTTGAACGAATTGTTGAACTATTTGGCGAAACAATCGTTATTTTCTTTATCGGCCACCTCAAATTTCGCTTCATTTTGTCTCTAAGCGCAAGAACGTCAGTTATTACTCCCCTCAACAATTCAAATTCGTTTTCCAAATTAACATCAATTCTAGATTGTTCAGCATTCGGCAATCTCTCAAGATGTACACTCTTCTCAGATACAGGAGGATAATCTTTCAAATTAGTGTAAAGCTTATCTGAAACAAATGGAGAGATTGGCGCCAATAACTTAATGACTGTAACTAAACTTCTCAATAAAACATACCCAACCGTTGAATCTTTTTTTTCGACTCGTTCACGAACTAATTGAATGTAAGTTCGGCTCAAATCATTAACGATGAACTCGTGTAATCCTCGCCCCATTCGTTGATATTCGAATTTGTCAAATGCATCATGATAGTTCTTGATTAAACTATTCAATCTAGATAAAATCCATCTGTCTTCAGACCGAGTTATTCTTTTGTTCAGAATGACCGGATATTCACTTTTCAGATAATTATGTAAATTCCAGAGAGTATTGATTGTCGAATAAGTTTCACGTCGAACTTCATTAACATTAAATTTAGCTAACTCATAAGGAGGAGTATTGCTAGCATAATAGAATCGGATTAAGTCTGCACCAAGGTTATCAATTCCTTCTTCCGCCCAAACAACATTGCCTACCGATTTAGACATTTTGTCTCCTTTTGCATCAACAGTGAATGCAGGCATAGATACCGTTCGATATGGAGCTTTACCAAAAATTGCTACTGAAGTATATAGCAAGGAAAAGAACCAACCTCTAATTTGATCAGTACCTTCATTTACTCGATCTACTGGGAAATATTTCATAAATTGAGCTCGATTTTTATTAGGTGCGCCCATCCAAGCCCAAGGTGCGACTCCAGAATCATACCAAACATCAAATATGTCTCTGATGGAATTCATCGAATCGCCACAAGAACACGGTAGTGTTAATTCCCGAACGTTGTGCAAGTCATAATTTACAGGAAGTCTCTTCTTCAATTTTCGTTCCAATTCTTTCCTGGAACCTGCGGCAAAATTTTTATCACATGACCGACATTCCCAAATTGGAACAGGAATTCCCCAAAATCTCTGACGTGTAAAATTCCAATCTTCGTAATTGCTCAACCAAGAGGCCATTCTTTCACCAGCAAATCCCGGAAGCCATCTAACTTTACTATTTTCAGATAATAATTTCTTGCGAATTTTGTCGGTTTTGAAAAACCATTGAGTACTTAATCTAAATAATAAAGGAGTTTTACATCTCCAACAACAAGGGTATGAGTGTCGAATCTTTTCAGAGAATAATAATTTATTTTCTTTCTTTAAATCTGAAATTATTTCGGCATCAGCAGATTTAACGTATTTGCCAGCATATTTACCTGCATCTTTTGTAAATTTACCTTCATCATTAACTGGACTGACTGCAACCAAACCCAAAAGTTTACCAAATTCGTTATCGGTTTTACCATGACCTGGCGCCATATGAACTAAACCTGTACCGCTTTCAACAGTTACGAATTCTTCATAAATGTCACCTGCCTTTTTTCCAAGCTTTTCAGCAACTTTTGGCGCAATCCGTTCTTTCAACAACGGAATGCTCAAATAAACTTTGCGAGAGTTTGGATATTCTCCAACGCCCTGCTGAACTTCGTTAGAAAAAAGAGGTTCATATTCTAAACCTTCCAATTTCTTACCTTTGAATTTACTCAAAATTCGGTATTTGATATTTTTTTGTTTCAATAGATCCAATCTATTTTCCGCCAGAATTAAATTTCCGCCAGAAGTTTTAACTTCAACATAATTATCTTTTCCCGAAACTGCAATTGCAACATTTGCAGGCAGAGTCCAAGGCGTAGTAGTATATACTAACAGCGAAGCAGATCTATCCTTTAATTTGAATTTTACAAAAACTGCCGGATCAGTTAGTTCTTGGTAAGAATCAGTTACTTCATAACCTGCGCTAGAAGTACCGCAATGAGTACACCAATGAACCGGTTTTGTTCCCTTGTAGACTAAATTTTTGTCCCACATTTGTTTGAATCCCCACCAACCGCTTTCCAAATAAGAATTATTATATGTCAAATAAGGATCATCATCCCATCCGACCCAGCAACCATATTTATTATATCTCTTTCGCCAAGACTCCATATTGTCCGCGGTCAGTTTTTTACACTCTTTCGCAAAATTTTTCAATCCGAATTTCAAAATGTCCTTCTTATTTTTGAAACCCAATTTTTTTTCAACCATGTTCTCAATAGGTAAACCGTGAGTATCGAATCCGGCAGTGAACAGGACATCTCGTCCTCGCATGAATTGATATCGTTGGTTCAAATCCTTGTAGAATATTCCTCTAAGATGCCCAACGTGAGATTCCGCATTGGCGTAAGGTGGACCTTCCAGCAAGAAATAAGGTTTTCCACCCTTATTTTTACGTTGTAACAATCTTAAGAGATTCATATCTCTCCATTTTTTTGAAAACTCCTTTTCGATCTTCTTAAAATTGTATTCGCTCATGCTGAAAGCACTCCATTAAAATTTAAATAACTACTGCTAGACACAATTATTCGGCTATTGTAAAATGGGATAACCACCTAGCATGGAAAGTATACTAAAAACAGAATTAAAAATGTTTTGAGTAAGCTAAACAAATACTTTTAACTCGAAATCAAAATCTGAACTCATGTCTAAGTTCGAAGTCTGGACTGAAAAATATCGGCCAGTCAAGTTATCTGAGGTTAAGGGTCAAGACGAAATCATCGACAGACTTAGTGCGTTCATCAAAAGCAAAGCAATGCCGCACCTACTTTTCGCAGGAATGCAAGGAACGGGAAAAACAACTTCTTTTTTAGCGATGGCAAAGGAACTCTATGGCGAAGATTATAGAGACAACGTTCTGGAATTAAATGCTTCAGATGAGAGAGGAATTAATGTTGTTCGAACTTCGATTAAAGATTTCGCCAGAACTAGGCCTGTAACTGAAAACATACCTTTCAAATTAATATTTCTGGACGAAGCGGATGCCCTAACAAAAGAGGCACAACATGCTCTGAGAAGAATGATGGAAGATTATACTTCTAATGTTAGATTTTGCTTAAGTTGTAATTATTCTTCTAAAATCATACCTCCAATTCAATCAAGATGCGCAATCTTCAGATTCCAACCGATAAGAAAAGAAGTCATGAAAGATGTTATATCAAAAATTGCGAGAGAAGAGAAAATTGACCTAGATCATACTGCAATGGATTATATTTATGACGCGTCAGAAGGAGATTTAAGAAAAGCAGAAAATATTTTGCAAGCAACAACTGCAATTGCAGACAAACCATCAGATTCAATTCCGGGGACAACGCGAGTAACAGTAAATGAGGTTCGAGAAGTAGTTTCATTTGCAGAGCCAACCGAACTTTATGAAATTCTAAAATTGGCGCTTACTGGAAAATTTAAAGAGTCAAAAGATAAACTCGCAGATGTGCTAGTCAAGTACGGACTGTCAGGATCAGACGCAATTTCCCAATTTCAAAAACAGATTTGGAATTCTGAAGAATTCGAAGATAAGATTAAAGTCAAATTGATAAAATCTTGCGGAGAATATGATTTTAGAATATCTGAAGGTTCAAATGAATTCATACAATTGAATGCATTTCTTGCAGATGTTGTTTTGATTGGTACAAACTCTAGATTTTGAAATAGATATTCAAACATAGAAAATAAAATCGAATAATGTTTTTAAGTGAGACAAAATAAACTATTTAATGAAGGCTAAATCTGGACGAGACGTATCTTTACATTTTACTGGTTTCTTGGAGAATGGCAATGTTTTTGACACGTCCGAAGGGAAAACACCAATCAAATTCAAACTCGGATCTGAAGAAGTAATTCCCGGATTTAATGAAGGTGTTTTAGGAATGGAAATTGGTGAAGTTCGAAGAATTGAAATCCCCCCGGAACGAGGTTACGGATTATATCATGATGACTTAATTCAAAAATTCTCCCAATCAAATTTTGAAGGCGGAGTCAGCGAAGGATTAACTGTTCATGGAATGATTGACGGCGAAATGGTTACTGGAAAAATTCTCGACGTAGCTAAAGAACATGTTTTAGTAGATTTTAATCATCCTCTCGCTGGTGAAAAATTAACCTTTGAAGTCAAATTAATCTCAATCAAGTAGTGGACACTGGACACGTGGGTGCACTACTTTTTAATTAAAATTCCAAGTTAGTTGTATGAAGAAAATTAATCTCTTTGGTAAGACCTTTTTCAGAAAAGGTTACGTCGAACTTAAAGACGCTAAAACCGCATTGTTTCCCGAACAATTGAATCGAGTTTACAATATCGATCCAAATCAAATGAATAACCAAGAAGTAGAAATGATCTTTGGAAAAGTATTAAGAGGACTGTCATACTAATGGTAACTGTAACTCAGATTTTGAACTTTGCTACTTCAAACCGAGATGCCTTTCGTGAAATTATTAACTTAACTCGAGAAAGCGACCCATTAATTGATATAATTGACGAACAAAGCTCAGAGATACAATTCCTAAAAAACCAACTTTCAAGTCTTAGAACCCAACTAAACACAAGTATATAAATTCATTTTTGCAGAATTTTATATGCTTATCAAGAAGTATATTCCGAAAAAAATCAATGATATTGTGGGACAATATGCTGGGCTCGTAAAATTCAAAAATTTTCTACAACGACAATCCAAGAAAGCAGCAATTATTTATGGTGAGCCCGGAGTAGGAAAAACTTTAGCAGTTAGAGTTTATGCTTCAGAACGAGGATACGAACTTTACGAAATCCCTCCATCTTCAACTCGAAATAAAGCACAAATTATCGAACGATTGAGACCGGCAACAACACAACCATCTTTGCTTGGAGACAAAAAAATAATATTAATTGATGAATTAGAATCTTTTTCTGGAACATCAGACCGAGGCGGAATTACAGCATTAATTGAGATAATAAAAAATACAAGATATCCGATTGTTATCACCGCCAACGATCCATGGAATTCTAGATACAAAACTCTACGAAAATATTGCGAACTAATAAAATTTAATCCAGTGGATTACAAATCAATTGAGAGATATTTAGGAAAAGTCTCAAAACTCGAGAAAATTGATGTAGAGCCAGTTGTATTAAAAAAAATTGCGGCAAGATCTCAAGGAGATGTTCGTTCAGCATTAACTGATTTAGAAGTCCTAACGAAACAGAAAGACAAGATTAGAAATGAAGATATTTATGATTTATTTAGAGAGCGGGAAGAAAGTATATTTTATGCAGTAAAAATAACTCTAAAATCCTTTGATGCGAAATTAGCACTATCAACATTTTCAGAAGTAAAGGTCGATTCGGGCGAATATGGTTTATGGATAGATCAGAATCTTCATCATGAATATTTGGATCCAAACGCACTTCGAGAAGGATACATAAATTTATCCGATTCAGACATATTTAGGAATCGAATTTCAAATAACCAAAATTGGGGATTGGCATACTATTCAAACGTATCTGTAACTGCGGGAGTTCAACAATCAAAATCAGCAGTTTCGCAAACTATCTCAACATATCGGCGCCCAGATTTAATGTTGAAGATTTTTACTTTGGCAGCCAAACGGAAAAAGGCAAAAGGCATTTCTGAACAAATGTCAGATAAACTCCACACTTCAGCGAGGTCATTAATGAGAGATTTTTATCCATATTTCAATTTCATAAAGGAAAAAAACCCGAAGATGGGCAAAGCGTTAACTAAGTATTTAGAGAGCTAATAATAATTCTTTTAAACTGAAAATTTCCGAGTTTAATGGGCTAGACAGGCCGGGTAAGCGCGGCTGTTATCTTGTATGCTGAGATGTCGAAGCTCAGAGGGCGGCATGGACTGTATGCCTTATCCCTGACATATGATGTCGAAGCGTTGCCTCTTTCGGCGGGTTATTGTGAGAACCTGGTCAGGCGGGGAACCGAGCAGCCATAATCATGTTTATTCGTGCTTTAGAGTAGCGGCGTGGAGTTATTTGTTAGTAAGATAAAGTTTTCAAGAATTGTCCACCTCTGAGTGTGCCCTTTATTTTCTCAAATCGCACAAAACTTTAATACTGTAACTCGTTTTTTCATTTATGTCTTACAAGATTATGAGCGGAGGAATATTTCCTTATGTTGAAATGGGAAATTACGAAATTCATATCATGACAAATTTTGATCTTCCAAATTCTGAAATGGACTTTTCAATTACAACTGGCAAAATTTGCGCTTATCAGAGAATAGATATACCTCAATCTGAATTAGTAGATTTAATTAGAGACGGAGAAATTTTTTCACACTTAACCAGTGCAGATTTATCTTCAATAATTGAACAAAATCAAAACAAAATTTCACATTTTGTGGAAAACCACGACGAATATATGAAAGGTCCACCATATCCAGACTATGCGATTATCGAAGACTGACTTGATAAACTTCGGAAACTCGAAGTATTTAATTTATACCTCATTAGTTATTTCAATAATATGGGTTTATTATTTTTAGAATTATTCTGGCCTAGCTTTTATAAAAAGGTAGACGCCAGGGGTGGGATTTGAACCCACGCTCCCAATGGGACAGGATTAGCAATCCTGCGCAATAACCAGACTATGCGACCCTGGCAGCGCCTCTTCTCCTCGGGGTTTGAGGGCCGAAAAACGGCGAAGAAGAGACAAATGGGACTGGCAGGATTTGAACCAGCGACACCTCGATCTTCAGTCGAGCGCTCTTCCAGACTGAGCTACAGTCCCATGGAAACTTTTGATAGGACATTTATAAAATTTTGTATTAGGGTCATAATCGTTATATAATTTAATCGGGTACGAATTGTATGTATTGGCATACTGAGAGTTTAGATTCAATTTATTCAGATCTAAATTCGTCAAAAACAGGACTTACTGATCATGAGTCTGTCAAACGACTCGATAAATATGGAAAAAATAAACTTGTTAAAAAAAGAGAATTTACTGCCCTTAAAATTTTCATAAACCAATTCAAATCGTTCTTAGTTGCACTATTAGTTCTTGCAGTGGGAGTATCATATTATCTGGGAGAAACGTTAGACGCATATGTAATCGGGATAATTATAATTTTGAATGCGTTATTAGGATTTATTCAAGAATACAAGGCCGAACGAGCAGTAGAGTCATTAAAGAAACTCTCCTCAACCAAGGCAAAAGTCTTACGAGATGGTAGAGAAGAAGTAATTGACGCAGAAAATCTAGTTCCAGGAGATATAATCTTGCTTGAAGAAGGAGACAAAGTTCCCGCAGATGCCAGATTAATTGAGACAATCAATTTAGAAATGGACGAATCTGCATTAACGGGAGAATCAACCCCGGTCTCTAAAGAATTAGTGGTTTTGAAAAAAGAAAAAATTGTAGTGTCGGAAATTCGAAATATGATTTTTATGAATACTTCTGTTTCACGAGGGCGAGCTACAGCACTAGTTGTGGGAACCGGAATGTCAACAGAAATTGGAAAAATTGCAAAAACAATTACTGAACAGAAAACGCCAGAAACTCCTCTACAAAAGAAATTAGGAGTAGTTGCTAAGAATCTTGGAATAGCAGCAATAATAATCTCGATATCCGTTTTTGGAATTGGACTTTTGAAAGGCGAACCAATTGTGGAGATGTTTACAACAGCAGTTTCTTTGGCTGTCGCAGCAGTTCCCGAAGGGTTGCCTGCAGTTGTAACGATTACTTTAGCATTGGGATTGAGTAAAATGGCAAAAGTAAATTCAATTATCCGAAGATTACCTGTTGTAGAAACACTAGGTAGTGCAACAGTAATTTGTTCCGACAAAACGGGAACTCTAACTAAAAATGAAATGACCGTTACTGATATTTATACAAACCACAAAGCGTTCAAAGTTTCAGGTTCAGGATATGATCCAGAAGGAGCGATTAGTTTGGATGGAAAGAAAGTTGATCCAAAAAATTCCAAGAATCTGGACTTGCTGCTTAGAAGCGGAGCATTATGTACGACTGCTAAGTTGACACACCATAAAAAAGAGTGGAGTATTATTGGTGATCCGACAGAAGGAGCATTATTAGTATCATCTAAAAAAGCAGGAAAAGGAAAAGACGAATTATTATCTGAATTCAAATTTAAAACCGAAATTCCATTTGATTCAAACCGAAAGATGATGAGTGTAGTTTATGAAAACAACGGAAAACACATTGCTTACATCAAAGGTGCACCTGAAATTTTCCTAGAAAACTGTTCCCACATCTATATGAATGGTACAATTAAACGAATGACAAAATCCGATCATGAAAAAATTAAATCTCAAATCGACGGAATGACAAAGAGTGCATTGAGAGTACTGGCTATGGGATATAGATATGTGAACATGAAAAAGAAAATATCCTCACAAAATGTTGAACGAGATATAGTTTTCGTAGGATTACAGGGAATGATTGATCCTCCTCGAACAGAAGTAAAACCCGCTCTTGAGAATTGTACAAAGGCAGGAATAACTACAATTATGATAACTGGAGACCATGCTGAAACTGCACGGGCGATAGCAATTGAATTGGGAATTATTAATGACAAAGCGCCAACCGTCACAGGAGATGAACTAGAGAAATTATCTCACGAGGCTCTTATGAAGAAATTAGAAACAGTCAGAGTTTTTGCAAGAGTTTCTCCGGAACATAAATTAAATATAGTCAATGCTTTGAAATCAAGAGGAGAAGTTGTAGCCATGACCGGGGACGGAGTAAATGATGCTCCGGCATTAAAGGCGGCAGACATAGGTGTGGCAATGGGGATTAAAGGAACAGATGTTGCCAAAGATTCTTCAGATATGATTTTGATGGATGATAATTTCGCATCAATTGTAAAGGCCGTAGCGGAAGGGAGAGGAGTATTTGATAATATTAGGAACTTCATAAGATATTTGATTTCAAGTAATGTTGGAGAAGTTCTCGCAATATTTGTGGCGATGTTGATAGGATTGCCTTTACCACTCATTGCAGTTCAAATTCTTTGGATGAACTTATTAACCGATGGATTGCCTGCTTTAGCTCTGGGAATGGATCCACCTGAACCAGATATAATGCGAAGAAATCCTCGCAGACTGAAAGAGGGCGCAATATCAAAAGATACTTGGGTGTTTTCGATTATCGTTGGACTTATAATGATGATGGGAACTATTCTATTGTTTTATTGGAACTTGGATTCAGGAATAGAACACGCGCGATCTATTGCGTTTTCGACGATAGTTATGTTCCAAATGTTTAATATATTTAACTCCAGAACTGATAAATCTATCTTGAAGAATCCAAAAGAGATGTTCAATAACAAAGCATTATTGTTAGCGATTGCAGCATCCGTCTCGCTTCAAGTTCTAGTTGTTTCCCATCCCTTCTTCCAAACTTATTTTGAAACTGTCGCACTAACTGCATATGAGTGGTTCTTAGTTACAGCAACAGGTTCCACAGTAATAATTGCAATCGAGATAATTAAGAACAACTTCAAAACTATTTTAAACCTTAGTCAAAATTAAGTTTCATGACAAAAATCAAAAAGGGAGACCTAATTGAACTAGATTTCATAGGAACTTTCAAAGAAAACGGTGAAATCTTCGATTTAACAATAGAGAGCGAAGCAAAGAAAAACAATATTTTTGATCCAAATTTTAAATATAGACCAATGAAAGCATTTGTTGGTTCAGGCCAATTGCTTAAAGGAATAGATAAAAAATTAGTTGGCGCAGAAGTCGGAAAGAAAATGGAATTTGATTTAGGGCCAAAAGAAGCATTTGGAATACGAAGTTCAAAATTAATTCAGTTAATCTCGTTGAGTAAATTGAGATCAAAGAAAGTAAACCCGGTCGTAGGTATGAGATTAGATGTAGATGGCAGACAAGCAACGGTTCGTTCAGTAAACGGAGGGAGAGTATTATTAGATTTTAATCACCCGTTTGCGGGAAAAGATGTTCACTACATGCTTAATCCAAAAAAAGTTTTGTCAGATGTTAAAGACAAAGTTGCATTCTCAACAGAACTACTTGGATTCCAAGCACAAGGTTTGAAAGTCGAAGGTAAGAAAGTAACTTTTAAATTACCAAACAAGGAAAAACTCGGGAAACCATTTTTGGATTTGATTGTCACTCAAGTCAAAAAACTGGTACCGGAAGTCACTGATGTTACCATTGCGTAGTATCTTTTTAACAGTAATAATGTTTATAAAAACTTGAAGAGACCTAGACTCATGGATCCTTATGATGAACTTTCTGATAATATAGATTTTAATACGGGTGCTGATACAACTCCGAAAGATGACTATTCAACAGACCATTCAAGCGATAGCAGTAGTAGCTATGAATCATCATTTACACAAGAAACAACATCCAATACCGAACAAGCTTTTACTGACTCATATGATACACAAGCTGTATCAAAACTAAGTAAGGAAGACGAAGAATTGGAAAGCATTTTATCAAATCGAAGAGCAAGAATCAAAGTTATTGGTTGTGGGGGCGCAGGAAACAACACAATTTCCAGAATTTCGGATATCGGAGTAACCGGCGCAGAAATTATTGCAGTCAACACAGATGCTCAAGATTTATTGAACGCAAACGCAGACAAAAAACTCCTAATGGGTAAAGATTTGACACAAGGACTGGGGGCAGGTTCTGACCCGAGAATTGGTAAGGATGCAGCAAAAGAATCACAAAAGGAAATTAAAGACGCATTATCCGATGCACACCTAGTTTTTATCACCGGTGGTCTAGGAGGAGGAACTGGAACCGGAAGTATGCCTGTAATCGCAGACATCGCAAAGAAACAGGGGGTTCTAACTGTCGCAGTTGTTACACTTCCCTTCGAAATGGAAGGAGTCCTTCGACACGAAAATGCAATGATTGGATTGGAAGAATTGGAAGGATTAGTTGACACATTAATTTTAATTCCAAACGATAAACTAATTGAATTGGCACCAGATTTACCCCTACATACCGCATTCAAAGTAGCAGACGAAATTCTAACAAACGCAGTTAAAGGAATTGCTGAATTAATTACAAAACCGGGACTAATAAACTTGGACTTTGCAGACATCAAAGCAGTTATGTCTTCAGGAGGAATCGCAATGATTGGGCTTGGAGAATCTGACACAGAAAATCGAGCAGTGGAATCTGTCGAAAAGGCATTAAATAACCCTCTTTTAGATGTTGAAGTAACTGGAGCAACCGGAGCGTTGATTAATGTTATTGGCGGACCAGATATGACTCTGGACGAAGCTAAAAAAGTAGTTGAAGCAGTAACAGATAAGTTAGACGAAGGAGCAAAGATTATCTGGGGTGCACAATTGAGTCCAGAACTTCAAAATTCTATTCGAACAATGTTAGTAATTGTAGGTGTAAAATCGCCACAAATTTTTGGACCGAAGCGAACTTTCTCAAATAAAAAACAAGAAGACATGGAAGACAATTTCGGAATAAAGTTTATTGATTAGGCTTCAAAAGCTTTATAAATGAACTCTCGCAAAATTTACCATGGCTTCACTTATTGAAATTAATCCTGATGATTTCAGAATTCCTGGACCAAAAGAATGGCCCGGAATTGCTTCAAAGAAGTTGAGAGAATATAAGCGAGTTCTTTCGATTACCCGGAAGCCGAAAATGAACGAATTTCAAGCAGTTGTTAAAGTAACTGGACTTGGGATGGCAGTCATTGGATTAATTGGATTTGCGATTTTCGTAACCGTTCAATTAATGAAAAACTTAGCATAATGGCAATATTTACAGTACGAACTGGAGTTGGAAGAGAAGAACAAGTAATGGATTCATTATTTACAAATGCTCAAAAAGCAGAAGGAATCCACGCATTACTATCGCCTCACGGAGTAGTCGGATATATCTTCGTAGAAGCAGACTCAGTTACAGAAGTTCAACAAATTACATATAGAGTTCCCTATGTAAGAGGAGTACTTACAAAGAAAGTCGAATTATCTGCATTAGACCATTTAATCGAATTTAACCCAGAAAATATAGATATTCAATTAGGAGATATTGTTGAAATCGTTGGCGGACCATTCAAAGGAGAACGAGGTAAAGTAACTCGATTAAACAAACAAAAATCCGAAGTTATTGTAGAATTACTTGACGCAGCAGTACCAATCCCAATCACACTCAATTTAGATTCCATCAAAGTTGTTGGAAAAGAAAATAGAGGAGACGAATAATAATGACAAAAACATCAGATTTAATCAGGGCAGAATTGAACCTAGAGAAGGGTTCTGGCGCTCCCGGAAAAGATTTTGTAGCAGATATGACCATACAACAAGCCTTAAATGTTGCTGACAAGAAAAAAGATGCTTTACTTGCACGTTCAAGAAAGGCAGCTTTGAAAGAAATTGTCGGAGTTTGTGTAACTATGGGAATAAAAGTTAACGGTAAGAAACCAGAAGAAGCATCAAAATTAATTTCAGAAGGCAAATGGGACAAAGATATTAATTAAGTTTATTTTTTCTTAAATTTCTTAAACTCTTTACGAGTCTTTTTCCATAAAGTGAATAATTTTTCAACAGCTTTTGGAATATTATTTGTATTAAACTTCAATTCTCTCGAGATTAAAGCTTTGGATTGACCCATCTTCATTTTCATCTCAATGGTTTCACTTCGGAATTTATCAATATTTTTTGCTAAATGCGTCGTTTGGGTCTTCAAAAGCTCCGCAGCAGCCTCAATTTGATTGATTGGAGCAATTCCACGAGTTTTAAATGCGGCCATTATCGATTTTCCAAGTTCTTTTTCTTCACGTTCTAATTCTTCAGCCACATCTCCGGCAACATAATTTAGGCGTATTAGCCCGTCTTGAATCTTCTTTGACCCAGTTATTCTAATCTTCTTTAATTCTGACGTGTTTGATAAGTGTGTTCCACCACAAGCTTGAGCATCAAATCCTTTAACGTGCAAAACTCGGACATCTCCGCCTGGAATAAATCCTCCTTGATATAGTGTAAATCCGTATTTTTTTTCGGCCCGATTTTTTGGTAATACTTCCTTTTCGACAGGCACCCGCTTTTTGATTATATTGTTTGCAACTTCTTCAATTTTTTTCAATTGATTGGGAGTTACATTATCAAAATGAGTTATATCGAGTCTACCTCTGTCTTGACTTACCTCTGAACCACCTTGCCATACATGCTTACCCAAAACTTTCCGTGCAGCCCCACCGATTACATGAGTTCCAGTATGGTGTCGCATTGTTCGACTTCTCCGAACATCATTAATCTTACCGATAACTAAATCTCCTTCTTTGAAATTAATATTCTCAACTTCGTGGAATATATGAGGACCACGATTTTCCACATTTACTACGTTAGAATTATTCAAAAAACCCGTATCATTTAATTGTCCACCGCCGGTTGCATAAAATAAAGTTTTATCTAAAACGACATATCGATTGTTCACAATTTTTAGAACCTTGGCTTCAAATTCGCGAGCTTTTTCATCCATCCAAAATAGTTTAATTGTCGGCTCTATTCCCGGAAGTTCTTTTTCTTCTTCACGATATTTCGGAGAGTTCTTTTTTTCGTGACGTTCAGAAACTTTAGTATAGAAATCAACAGGTACTTTAATTTTTTTACCAACTTTTGCGCCCTCTTCAGCAATAAGTTCAGGAGAAATTCCGTGAGAATCATAAAGTTCAATCAATTTCCTATCATCTAGCTTACCTTTCAAAACTCGGTCCATAATTTTTTTACCCGTTTCTTTGGTGTTGAGATATTTGGTTTCCTCTGATTTCAAAATCTCATTAACAGATTTCACAGATTTCACTAACTCAGGATATTGAGGCTTTAAGAAATTTGCATGCATTTCAATCAATTTTCCGTAATCTAAGCTTATATCATATCTGTGCGCTAAATCCATGCTTCTTCTAAACGTACTACGGAGATTATATCCGCCTCCAGAATTAGAAGGAAGTGCTCCGTCCGCGAGAGCAAATAATAGCGTACGAGAGTGGTCGGCAATAGCATAAAGAGAAGAGATAGGATAAATTTCATTTTTCAACTTTTCTTTAGAGTATCCAATTTTTCTAGCAGTACTTGCCCACATTTTTTCGATATCATCGACTTCATCAATATTCAAATTTCCTGAAAGCGGAACGAATTTGTTCCACACCGACATATTTGGCTTCCGACCAGATTGTCGATATAAATATTTGATTGTGTTGGGCATAGTTAATTCATAACTCAAAGACTGTCCGGAAGTTAACCAAGGATACCGTTCTTGACCAGAACCCATATCTAAAACATTAATATTCAAATCCCTGTAGCCGTTCGGAGTTATTTTATATTTCATATAGACTTGATTCCCTAATTCGACTCCACGAGAAAAATATTCTAGAGACGTACCAAGATTTCCGCCACCGCCCCACTGGTCTTCATGAAATTGAATTTCAGTTAGAGGCAATTTAACACCCTTAGTCAGCCACGAAATTATATCTGATAGGTATTTTTCTTGATCATATTGTTCTTTTGGAACAAAGGCGTGCTGACCCAAATGGAAATGAGTTGAATAATGTCTTCCTGTAACACCGACGTTATCCAAATCATTAAATCTTAAGCTCGGTTGAGACATAACTAACGGATTTGCAGGAGGTTTTACTTGCCCACTAACAACAAATGGTTGAAAACAATAAATCGAACCCTGCGTAAACCAAGTATCATCTCTCCATCGAGCCACAACAGGATACCGCTTTATTGGAGAATAACCCAGTTTTTTGAAGTGCCTAGAATATTTATCCCACGTTTGTATATATCCTAATTTGGACTTTGTGGGCGATTTATTTATGAATGAATAACCACCATTACAATCAGGTTCACCGCAAGTATTTCGATTTACAGTACTCCAGAATCGAGTCGAACATTTACGACAGATGTATCGATTAAAACCTAAATTAGTTAAGACTGAGATTGGATAATATTGTTCAGGATTCTTATCCGTTTTTTTCTTTAAATCCCGCTTTAGCGATTTAAGGTCCATTAAAAGATTACTCAAGGAGAATTATTAAAGTTATTTCTTCATAAGTTTCTTTTGTAATTTCAGAATATCGTCTTTACTTAGTTTTTCACCAGACTTAATTTGTATTTTTTTACTCTCTCTATTTGGTGTAAACATATCTAATGCAGATTTTGCAGCAGCGCCCGGAAATTTAGACATTTCAGACAGAACTCCACCCAATTTTGCATTCATAACGCTAATTTGATCTTTCATACCTGAAAGAATAACTTTAATCAAATTTCGTTGCTTCTTAATTTCAGAAATCTTATTGGATATTTCAGTTAATCTATCAAATATTTTACTAATCTCTTTTGCTTCCTTTTGTATTTGAGCATGAATTTTATCGGAAGCAACTTTAAGCTTCTTTGTATCTCGCCGAACTTTGTTATAATCTCGCTTAGTGGTTGTAGAAGTTTTTCCTAACTTGGATTTCAAGTCTTTAATTTTCTTCATCAATTCTTTTTCTTTCTTCTGGGAAAGAGTCCCAGTTTCAAGATTAAAATTAAGATTATCTAAATCCTTTTGTAATTTATTTGTATCTACTTTCGGCTTTTTGGATTCTTTAATATATTGAGCACGCAAATCTTTCAACTTTTTCAAACCTTCTTGAACAGCTTTGTTTTGTATGTTTCGCTCCTTTTTCAGGTTTGCAATTTTCTTTTGATATTCTCTTTTTTGCGCCTTCAACTCAACAGCTTCTTTGATTAATTTGTTCAGCGCACTATCTAACCTAGTTTTTTCTCGGTACTTTTGTTCTTTTTTTGAACCAAGATCTCGTAAGTTATTACTAATATCTCGTGCTTGTTTTTTCAGATTTGTTATATCCATCATTTATACCCTCTAAATTAGGTAAGTCAAAGTGCACTATTTATCCAAATAATGCACCAAGACCTTCAGATACTTCTTCATCTGCTGCTGCCTTTGGTTCTTCCTTAGCAGGTGCTTCTGCTGCCGCTTCGCCGCTTGCTTCTGCTGCAGGTGCTGCTGCCACTGGGGCTGCCGCGCTTGCGATTTGCGTTTCAGAAATTACTTTTTCGATATCAACATCCTTTAGAGCTGCTGCAGTTGCTTTAACTCTGGACTCATCTACCGTAATTCCTGCTGCGGACAAAGTTGCGCTTAAAGCATCAGATGTAATATCCTTTCCAGCTTTGTGCAATAACATTGCGCCATATACATATTCCATTTTATTTTTCAACCTCTCCCTTTAATTTAGTAGCTTCAGCGTTAGCTTTAGCCAATAATAGTTCCTTAATTTTATCAGTAAGGATACTTTGAGAGTATGCTAATTTCATTGATTCAGTTTCAGCTTTTTGTACAAGTAATTGAGCAGTTTCAACATTTATGATTCCAATACCATACGCTAACTTAACTGCATCTGAATGTAATTGTTTAATGTCTTCAGCAAATTCTTCCGAATCAACATCCAACGTCTTTCTTAAGAATAAGGTTCCGTCTTCAAGAGATACAACCAAATTAAGACCCATCTTCATCGGTCTTACATCCAATCTTGACAAGATTGCGGCAAGTTTTTCATTAATTTCTTCACCGTCTTTAACAACAAGAGAATCTTCTTTAATTTCAATTTTACCTGCATTAATACCCGCTTTAATTCCAACATCACCCAGTTCTCCTAAAATAGGTCCTGGTGCAAAACTCGTTGGTCCTGCAGGAATTACAATATCAAAAGGTGCCTTCTGTCCAGGCTTTGCCGGAGATTCAGACATATTCTCCTTCAATAATTGCCATAATTCAAACGAATCTAATTCAGACAATAATAACGCAGGCATTCCGTCTTCAAGATGTGTAACTAATTCTGCTGCACTTTTTCTACCTGAGTCGTTTAATGCCAATGTCAAAAGAGTTTTTCGAGCCATTCTTAGTGTGACTTTATCTCCAACATTTTCTCTAATTTTTTGAAGTTGCTTTGAAGGTAAATCCAACATATTCAAAACAGCAACAGTTTTTGAAGAAGAAATTTCCTTAGCTAAACTTCCAACTAGGTCCTTTTTCCAATCAGCGACTTTTGCTTGATAAGTGGTTGACATTATAATTTCACCGCCTTAGACATTGTCGATTTAATGTAAATTTTACCAATATTGTTTCTTCCGTTAGGAAGAGTATTTTCTACAGAACTCATAACTGCCAAAATATTTTTTGTTAATTCTGCATCATCTTGAGTTTCGATTCCAACAGGAACTTGAAACATAGGAATTTTATTTGCGACTAATCGAACTGTGCTCCGAAGCCTTCCAACTAAACTTGAAATGTTTGCTCTCGGCGGCACAACACAACCTGCCTTCGGACTAGGCATTCTATTAATTGGTCCAAAATATCTACCAAATACTTGAGCAACTCGAGGCATCATGTCTGCTTGAGCAACAAAGTAATCATATTCTCTAGCAAGTTTTTTGATGTCACGTTTTTCCTTAAATTTATCAAAATCGCTGGACAAAATAACTCTGTCGGCACTCTTTGCGCCCTCTTCAGATTCATTACCTACTAACGCACAAATTTTTGCATCCTTACCAAGACCTGACGGCAAAGAAACATATTGTTCCAACTTAGGAACCTTGGCCACGTCAATATCTTTGAAAGCTACAATTAAATCAATAGTTTGAGAAAATTTTCTTTTCTTAATGGTTTTTCTTAGTTCTGTTAATGCTTTTGTTACAGATTTTTCATCCATTCGCTTACGCTCCTGACCAAGTCAGTACTATTGCTTAGAATATAGGTTTATAAGATTTACTATATGTTCAAAGAATAAGACAGTGAGTCAACAACTTTAGTCCCGTTGCCTGTTTTTACTTTATAAAACGGTATATATGATGCTCGCTTGGCAACCAGTTCATACCCATTAGATTTCAAATAATTAACAATTTTGTCCACAGAAACCCTTGCCTGACGCATTTCACCATTTAAATTTACATATTTTGGCTTCATCAAAAAATTATATCTATCGAGATTAAGTCCGGAGCCACTAACTTTTGTTATTATTTTATTTTCAACGCGAATTACCTTTGAACTAACTAATTTATTCAGAATGGAATTAACTTCACTAAATCCTAAACCAGATTTTACAAATACTTCTGAAACCGGAGTTCGATCTCGCAACAGATCAATAACTTTTTTCTGATTTCCAGAAAGGACCGGTGTTGAACCTAAACTAACTTTCTTCAAAGTCTTATCAAAATTCAGAATACCAAATTTTTCCAAATCAAAGACCAAATGAATTGTTTTGCCGTTTCTACGACATAATGAACTCAATACTGGCTTCAAAACATATGAAATATTTTCAATTTTATTTGGTTCCAATGCTTCAACTTCAGCACGTTTTAATCTTGGTTCAAAAATACTTAATTGTTGAGCACTTTGCATTGTGGAAGAAACTGAACGCGATTCAGTAGGTTTAGGGTTAGAATAAGTTGAGGTTGGTGAAACTACTGCTCTACGTGCAGTAGTAAGCGTAAATGATTTTGCAGCACCACCGTGCTGAGACTTTCTAACTCTTATATCTACAAATATTGGAAAATCTGTTGCACCAATGACCATTGCTTTACCAATAGGCAAGTTTTTGATTTCACCTTCGGCTTCAGAAGTTATACCTTCGAAGCTCTTGGCAATCGCATTTAAATCGCTAGGATTAGTAACTTGAAGCGCAATCTGACTGCTACATTGAGAAAGTACAGATTTATCGACTCTTGCAGGACGCTGAGAAATTATACATAGTCCGACACCGAACTTACGACCCTCTGAAGCCACAGTTCTCATGATTTTCGAAGATTTAGTTTCCCCAAATCCTCGCTCAGGACAGTAATTGTGTGCCTCGTCCACAATTATAAAACAAGGCGGAACACCTTCTTTCTTACGTTCATCAAAAATTTTAGTTAATAGTGCTCCCGCAACGATCCCTTGCATCTCAGTAGGTGCTCCTTTGAAATTTACAATAGATAATTGCCCGGGTTTGACAATGTCTTCAATTGAAGTTGCACCGTGACTGAACAATCCACTTTGTTCCAATTGTTGAATCCCTCCAATCAACCGCCATTTGGCAGTAGACTCAGAAATTTCTAATTCCTTGATTAATTCATCAAATTCGAAGATTCCTTTCCGTTCATTCAAATCGTTAACAACATTATACAATAAACCTCGTTGAGCATCAGTGGGCTTGAAAGGCAGAGTCTCAATCAGAGCAAACGGATCCTTGGGAATTGGCAACCTAATTTGATGAGCATCTATATTTATAGAGGTATTAACTGCGAATTCCATAACTTTACTTCCAAAACCCTTTCCACTAATTCCGAAGGTCTCAAAATACTTTGTCTCTTCCTCATTTTTATTTTCGTATTTAATCGAACTGTATTCTCCGTGCGGATCAATGATTACAATGGGCAATCCCATTTCCATCAACTCTTCTAATATTACTCCAACTGCATAAGATTTACCGGCTCCAGATTTCGCCAGAACCGCGAGATGTTTAGTAACCAATTTTTTCGGATCAAGAAATGCTTTGATATCTTTTCCTTGAAGTTTACCCAAATATATACCGTTCATCCTCAAATCCAAAATGGATTTAATCAAATTATCGTCTGCGATATATACTTCGGCGCCTGGCTCGAAAGGTGTTCGCGGTTGTCTCAAGAAATTTCTCTCAGTTCTATAACCAATTATTAGTCCCTCTGCAATCGTATTTCCATTATTCTTTTCAATCTCAATAACTTGGGTCAAAACTGGACCAACTTCATGATGATTAACTGCAACATAATCCCATTTGTTTATAGAACTCTCAACTACAAATTTAAATTGTGTTGTAGAAGTTTTGCCGAAGATTTTTCCGATAGCAGACATACCTAAAATTTTACTTAGGCTTATATAAAAGAATATAGGATGAAGACTAGATTATCCAGTTTACTTCGACTTGATCGGTTCGCCATCTAACGTCGATCTCAGTATCCAAAATGTTTTGACGCTTTCCTGCAGAGTGTTCCACAATTCCTTGCCAAGCTATCATTGCGCCATTATCTCCTGCCAAACTAAAAGGACAAACTGCAAATTTAATTCCTCTATCTTTACACATTTGTTTTAACATCGCAGTCAATCTTTTATTTGCTGCAACACCACCTGTTAACAAAACTTCATCTTTACCGATGTGGGCAACAGCTCGTTCTGTTGCTTCAGTCAACATCGCAAAAACCGTCTCTTGAATAGAGTAACATAAATCTTCTTTTGGTTCCATTTCAACAAGTTGTCTTGCTTTATTTTGCAAACCTGAGAATGAAAAATCCATCCCTTTAATTGGATAAGGCATCTCGATGTAATTTTTTCCTTTTGAGGCAAACTTTTCTATTTTAGGTCCGCCAGGAAAACCAAGCCCCATATATCTGCCAACATTATCCAAGAAATTACCGACACCAATATCTAATGTCTCACCAAAAACTCGATATTTTCCACCAGCATATGCAATTATTTGAGTATTTGCGCCAGAAGTATACAGCGTTATTGGATCTTTTAATCCAGTTTGTTGTTTCCCAATTTCAATATGTGCAACACAGTGATTTACGCCGACCAAGGGGATGTTTAATGCCTTCGATAATGATCTTGCAGCAACGGCCCCAACTCTTAAACATTGCCCAAGGCCCGGACCTTGTGAAAACGAGATTAAATCTATATCTTTCAAAGTCAATTTAGCGTCAGATAAAGCTTCATTGACTAACTTATCATAATATAGAATATGTGCCTGAGCAGCTTTAATTGGATGAATCCCACCAGTTTCAGTTTCCAGAGTGTGCTTTCGATTCGCCAAAACTTTACCTTTATCGTTGACAATACCTACTCCAAAAGTATGCGCAGTCGATTCAATACCTAAACAAATCATAAATGAAAGTCATAATTATGATTTAAAAGGCCTATTATTCACCAATTGGCTCGCAGCACCATGTTTTTACACCGAAACACTTTTAAACTCATCAACTAAGCTAGAGAGTTACAATGACTAAGATTTTAACAAAAAATTTCAGCTTAGAAGAAACACCTAGTCAAAACATTAAAATAACTTATCGTCCAGCGGAAAAGGTTATGAATTTGAATTTAAACGGACTGGACAAAGAGGGTGAAATTAGAGCTCGAAGAGTCGCAAGTTCGGATCCACTTGATGTTTGGCCTACTGACGAAGTAAACTTCATTTCACCAAATGCCAAGATTAAGTTATACAATACTAGTTCACTAATTCACAAAATCGGAAAGTTAGATTCAGATTATTTTAGTTTAGCTGATCGAAAACATGACTCAATTGAGTTACTTTCTAGAAATCTCGAAACAAATAAAAATAAAATATACAATCAAGTTATATCTCGATTTGGAGATAATCACGAATTAAAACCAGTTCTTAGAGAATTAGGTTCGGTTACCCCTGTTGTTGAGCTGAATCCAAAAGACTGGGCAGAATCATTATTGGCTTACCGATGGAAGCCAGGAAATGAAGACTTTTTAGTAAGAAAATCTCGAGTTACCGAATCACCTAGACAATTGAAAAGAAATCTTGAAGCAAATCTAGGAATGCACATTTTGAGATCAGACGAATTTGAACAATATGTAGGATTAATAATGCAAATGTATCGAGGAGAAGGATATCCTGCTACGGCTCGTAAGAGCGGATTAATCAATAAAATCAGACACAATTTCAATCCTGAATCTCAAAACTTAGCGTCAATTGACGATATTATTGAAGTTGTAAATGAGGGCGAAATTCGAGACGGAATTTACACTTGGAGACGCCCTGAATCAAATTTTAACGATTTCGGTGAAATCGAAACAGAATATGATTTTGCACTAACGTTATCTCGATATAATCGACCAAATGGACGAGTTGAAAACAAAGTAAAACAACTTGCAAAAAAACACCTCGGAACTCGAACGGTAAATCGTAAAAACATGGTTGACGCATTTAATTTGGCTAGAAAAGAAATAGAAAGCAATAAAGTAAAACAACTTGCCAAGCGAGTTAAAGTCAAGCGAAAACTGTAATCCTATGCTTTTTAAAATTTTAACTAATTGAATTAGTTATGAAAGTTCCCAAGCATTTAGCCATAATTCTAGACGGCAATCGTAGACTTGCCAAAAAATTAATGGTAAAACCTTGGAAAGGCCACGAATGGGGAGCAAAAAAGGTAGAAAAGTTGTTAGACTGGGCATCTGGCCTAGGAATTAAAGAATTAACATTATATTCACTCTCTATCGAAAATTTCAATCGACCAAAAACAGAATTTGATTATTTAATCAATTTATTCAAGAAGGAATTCAAACGAATATCTGAAGATGATAGATTAATGGAACAAGGAATTCGTGTAAATTTCATTGGTCGAACATGGATGCTCGATAATGAACTCCAAGAAATTTTATCCAAACTTTCCGAAAAAACAAAAAATAACTCAAAATTAATAGTTAATTTTGCAATGGCATACGGCGGACGTCAAGAAGTCATCGATGCTACTCGAAAAATTGCCGAACAAGTGAAATCTGGAAAATTAGAATTAGATAAAATAAATGAAGAAACCTTTTCAAAAAATCTTGACCAATCTTCGGAACCCGAATTAATAATTCGTACGGGCGGAGAAAAGAGAACTAGCAATTTCTTAAATTTTCAGTCAGCCTATAGCGAATGGATTTTCTTAGAGAAACATTGGCCGGAATTTGAAAAAGAAGACTTAATTTCTGCAATAAATGAATTTTCAGATAGAAATATTAGAAGAGGACGTTAAGCAACAACCAACGGAAGTAATACCGTAACATCACCTTCAACAGTTATGTGATTCGCTTCTTCCTTTACCTTACCCCAAGAAATAGCTTCTCGAGTTTGCGCACCGCTTAATGAACCATCATATTCAACTGCAGTACTCATTTGAATTGCATAATCTAATCCTTCTCGGAATTGATTGAACCAAATTACGTGGTGTTTTGAAATTCCTCCGCCCAACATAATTGCACCAGCAGTTTTTGCGTCAGTGACTCTAACAAAGAAATCTTGATCATCTTCAAATAAATTTAAATTGAAATCTCGATTCATTTGCCAGAAATTCCACAATTGAGCACCCCATGCGCCGTCCAATGGACCCGGCAAATAGACCGGAACTTTATTTTTCCATGCCCAATAAATTATTGTTTCCTCGGCGTTTGGTTCATCTTTAATTGCTTCTCCAAATGCCCAAATTAATTCATGAACGTTCCAAACTTTCTTTCGAGCATATAATCTTTTGATTATTGGTTGCAATTTTTCTTCAAGAACATCTCCGTAACATTCATTTGGAACAAGAACATTTCCCAATCGGTTAATTCCTTGTTTATGTAGTTCAGTATCATCCATATTGAATGCACCTTGATAATAATCCTTCCAAAGTCTTGCTAAATCGTGGTCTAAAGTACCACAAGTTGTCATAACTGCACCAACTTTCCTGTTTTTGATTAAGTCTCGAATAACTCCTCGAAGACCTGTAGAAACAATACATGCAGGATGGCTTAAAATTTTGAAACAATCTTTATCTGATTGCATTTTTTGATAGATTTTGTTAGCTTGAAAAACTTTTTTTGCAGAGAAACCACCGGCTTCACCAAAATTTTCAACTAGATTCTTTATAGTTGTATTTTCATTAACTGTGTAATCTTTAACTGATTTCATAATCTTGCCTCGGAAAGGACTTTAAAAAAGTGTTTATTCGACCTTTCTTAATATAGCATAATAGTGATTTCCTTGAAAATTACCGTTTGTTTTAGGCATGAATTCGTCCTCAATTTTAAATAATTCCTGAGAGTTTATTGCGTCGTAAGATCTATTCAATGCTTTAACCTTTTTTTCAAAAAGCTCTGAATTAAAGTTTGGTGAATCTTCGTTTAATTTATTACTGAACCAACCGTGCGGTGTTGGTGTAGGTTCAAATATTATGAAATAACCATCTGATTTTAATGAATTATATACACTTTCAAAAGCACCATCTTTATCTGGTTCAAAATGCAATGAATTAGAGGAAATTACCATGTCAAATTTCTTATCAAAAGGTATTTCTTTAAAACTCCCAACTTTAAAATTAATTTTATCTTCAAGTCCAAATTTCTCAATATTCTTGCGTGCAGTATCGATCGATTCGGAAGAAATATCAATGCCAGACCAATGTTTTACGAGCTTTCCCAAATGTATGGCTAATCTTCCAGTTCCACATCCAATATCTAGAACGTCTTTATTTTTCAAAGAAGTATATTTTTTAATAATGCTCTCATATTTTTCAGTAAGATTTGGATTAACTGCTACTTTCTTAGTATAATTAACATAAAATTCAGAACTATCCATTCTTTTCAGTGTGGCCACTTGCGCCACAATGTTTTCGATCGGCATGAACTGCCATAAACAATCCGTGGTCTTTCGGGGATCGCGGGTTTTTTCGAATTAATTTACCGTCTTTAACTTCGTAAAGTTTCCATCTTTGATAAGCTGGTTTTTTATCGTCAGCCATTATTCAGAAGCCTCCTCAGTCACAGGTGTTTCTTCAGACTTTGCTTCTTCTGCAGAATCTTCAGTAGTTTCAGCAGGTGCTTCTGGTTCTGCTGGAGCAGCTTTTGCTTCAGCTTCTTTAGCAGCAGCCTCTTCTTCTGCCTTGAAAACTTTGTCTCGTCGCTCAATTAAATTTTTTGTTTCGACTTTCGACATTTCTTTATCGTTATCATAAATATACAATACACCTTCTGTAGAATGTGCTCCAAATCGTGTATTAAATCTCTTAAGAATCATATTATTTTTTGGAGATTTTAATTTGGCAGCAAAATATGTGTAAATAGAACTCTTATCTGGTGTTCCAGCAGAGTCATGATTTGCATTAAAACTAACTTCCTTTCGATGGAACAATTTATTATCGTTTTCAGATAAAATTTTAATCTTCATCTTAATCCGTACTCTCCTGCTTGATTCACTTTAACTTTTTTAGCCATTTCAGATTGTTCCGGATTTACAATTATTAGCCGACCTTTCCAATTGTCAGATTTCTTCATCCCCTTCGCAATTATAGGTAATTCTCTTTTTGCCATTATTTACTTTCCACCTTTCTAATATCCTCTAACCACTCCATTTTACCTAAATAAGGTTGTCGCATAGTCATACCGATTTTAGGATCTTTAAGGTTTTTTATGCTAATTGCAATAATTCTTGATCGCACTTTGTCACCAACTTTAAGCACCTTATTGGAATCCTTACCAAGTAAAGTACCATCTTTTGAGAATGACACAAAGTCATCCATTGTTTGAGAGATGTGAATCATTCCTTCAAATGCTCCGAAGTCAATGAATGCTCCGAATTTTGCAATGTCTTTAACTTCACCTTCCACTAATTCATTTAGTTCAGGCAAATAATGTACTGCTTCGAAAGTTACATTGTAGAATGCAGCTCCGTCTCCAGAGATAATCATTCCTTCTCCAACTTTGTCGACCGAATTAATGACTAAGACTCTTCCCAAGCCATCAATAATTCTATTTTCGTAAGTTGCCCGCAATTCACCAAGAATTACAGCCTTAAGGTTTTCAGCGAATCGTTTTGGTTCGACTCTAACTACTCCTTCGACTTTCGATTTGTAATACATCTTACTTTTCTTGATATTAGTACCTTTTTAAACCTTATGATGTAATTATCTTTTTGTTTCTACTCAACGAAAGAACTCGAATATTGGATTCAGTTAGTCGCTTTTTCAGCGCAGAATCATTAGTCATAACAAGATTTCCATTGGATTTAGAATATGAAACGATTGCATCATCAGTGTGCCCGGAACCAATTTTTATTAGGTCTATTTTTGAATAATTAATTATTTGAATTGCCAATTTGGCAGATTTTTTATCTGCACCCTTTACAGCACTTTTGGTAAGAATGTTCAATTCTTCAATTACTTCAAGAGGAATTAATATTTTTGAAGCACCAAACTTCTTCAATTCACCGAATAGGTCAAATCCGCCTTTCGCAGAATACAATAATACGTTTGTATCGACTAATACCTTCATGATTTTTCTCTTCGATTAAGTTATTAAAGCGTATTGCTATTTCAAATTATGCTGAATTCAAAAATTGCACAAAAACTATATGACAAAACCGCAAACATTTACAACAGCAGATATAGAACTGTCCAATTTGAAAAATATTCTCGCGCGCTAAAGGACGTAAACCTGTCTGGCAAAATTCTTGATTTAGGATCTGGAACCGGACTATTATCTAACTTCCTAAACCAGAAACTAATCTCAATAGATATATCAAAAAAAATGTTAAATAAATCCAATTCCAAAAATGTTCAAGGAGATATGTCGGAACTTCCTTTCAAAAACGAATCTTTTGATACAGTGTTATCCTTTTCTGCATTAATGAACTCACCAAATCCTCAAAAAACAATCGAAGAAGTATATCGTATAATTAAACCCAAGGGAAGTTTTGTTGTTACTTATTTGAAATCATTTGATTTTACTAACGATTTAAAACGAAAATTTAAGATAAACGAAAGTATTGATTGTGGTGAAGATATATGCTTTGTTTTATACTCTAACAAATAATTTGAATCGGTCTTTATCTTCCAATTCACCAAGAATTCTTCCAATTATTGCATTCTTTGGATTAGGAACAGAACTAATTCTTTTTTTAATATCTTCAAAATCTTTGAAAGGTTCAATTTCTCTTTCAGCCAATAATTCTCGCGCGTGCTTTTTACCGATTCCCGGCAATATTTCCAATTGGTGAGATCTTAATGAAATTGGTCCAGAATTATTGAAAAAATTAATGTATTTTTCTTGATTTGCATCAACTAACTTTTCAACGACAAATCGTAATTCATTTTTTGCAGTTTGAGTCAATTTTTCAACTTTCAAACTACCTTTAATATATGCAATTTGGTCTCGTTCTCCATCACCAATATAAACTTCATCATTAGGTTTGAAACTAATATCTGGTTTCGGAATTAATTCTAATAAAACAAAATGATCCTTTCCCATAACTTGCAAAATTGGTTCCTTCATATGGAATGGTCTGGAATCGTTAGAGTATCCGTGCTTTAGATAGTCCAAGACTATAGCATATTCTTCCTTTGCACGTTGCTTTCTTACTCTTTCCATTATATCCCGTCACTATTTTCATTGAGATTTGATTATACTTAGGATTTTTTCCATCCCTTCTTTTGAAACAGTTAATTTGTTTCTAACGAAAATCGTCTTCAATTCAGATTCGTTTTTCGGTAGTATATTAACAATTTCAACTACGCAATCATTAGTTAATCTAGGAATTCCTGCGGCCTCAATTTCTTTAATTAATTTTGCCGCTTCAGATTTATTAATTTTGTTGAACTTGGCAGTAAAGTCTCTAATTTTTTGTTGACTACCACTTAATTCACCTTTCTTTTCTAATTTAACTAATATATCATTAACTTCCGCAATTGGAAGCGCTTCTTTTTCAATTATTTTTACTTTCATTTTAATCTAGCAAGATGAATTGCTCGAGAAACGACTTTCTTAAGCTTATTTCCATCCTTTATTTGTAGCGTGTAAGCGTTTGAACCTTCTTTTGTCAAGATTGTTCCAACCAAGTTTTTGAATCTCGGATGAGGCATACCTTTTTGTACAGCCGGCTCTTGTAAAATTCTTACTCGGTCGCCAACATTAAATTTTCGTAACAATCGAGTAATAGTTACTTTACCTTTTGTACCAGCTTTTTTCTTAAGCTTATATCTAGTATTACTTCTGAAACCACCTTTTCGTCCAGTTCCGCTTCCAGCCATGACTACTCCTATTTTATTTACTTTTTAAATGTTTCGAGATTGAGTCTAAAATAATCCGGGAAATCCCTTTCCTCCACGTAATTTTTGCATTCGTTTCATCTTACGTGATTGCCCTGAAATTGCTTTCATCATTTTTTTCATATGTTTATATTGTTTAATTAATTCTCGCATCTCATCTGAGTCTCTTCCGGACCCGGAAACGATTCTATCAATTCGAGATTCATTAATCAAAGACGGATTTTCCTTTTCTTCATGAGTCATAGAATCCATTAAATATTTCCAAACTTTCATTTTTTCTTCTTGTTCTTTTAGCGCACTTTTCGGAATGTTCATTTTACCCATCCCCGGAATCATATTAGCAACTTGACCCAATGGACCCATCTTTTGAAGAGCCTCCATTTGCTGATATAGGTCATTGAAAGACATTTCTCCCCTCATAATGTTCTTTGCAGTTTTTTCAGCAGTTTCGGAATCAATAGCATCTTTTGCTTTTTCTAAAAGCGTTTCAAGGTCACCCATTCCAAGTAATCTAGAAACAAAATTCTTTGGTTTGAATTCTTCAATAGCATCAAGCTTTTCACCGACACCAATGAATTTAACTTTTGCATTAGTTACGGCAGCTGCAGAAAGTGAACCTCCACCCTTTGCAGTACCATCTAATTTTGTGATTATAACGCCAGTTACTCCAACGTTTTCATTAAAACTTTGAGCAATTTGTTCAGCAGCTTGACCAATATCGCCCGATAAGACCAATAGTTTTTCCTGAGCATTAACTGATTTGTCAATGGATTTAATTTCATCAGTAAGTTCAGAATTTAATGCGTCCCGACCTGCTGTGTCTACAATAACTAATTCATATTTTTCTAGTTCTTTTTCAAATGATTTGTAAATTTTTGCAGGATTGGTTTCTTTCGGATCACCATAGAAATCAATCTTCAGAGCCTCAGATAATTGTTTTAATTGAGCATATGCTGCAGGTCTCCAAGTATCGGTTTGAATAAGCGCAATTTTTTTCCCTCGCTTTTTGTAAAATTTAGCCAGTTTTCCAGCAGTAGTGGTTTTACCTGCTCCAAATAATCCAACAAGCATTATCTTTGTCGGTTTAGTTTCGGTACTAATTTCTTCAAATTTGTCACCCAATAATTTTGTCAGTTCTTCATAAACAATATTCAGCGTGTGTTCTTTGGCAGTAAGTCCGCCAGCAACTTTTTCTTTAAGTGCACGCTCATTAATTTTTTCACCAATATCTCGAGCTAATTTAATAGAAACGTCTGCAGAAATCAGAGATTTTTTGATTTCTTCAGTTAATTCTTCGACTGCAGCTTTGTCTACTTTACCAGAAGTAAGCTTTTTCAAAGCATCTTTTAGCGAGTCAGACAATTTGTTCAGTACCATATTTTCCTCGGATTTTAGTGGTTTTTAAATTATTTGATTCAAGATTTTATTTGAGTCGAATTCTTCAAAGTCATCATAACCTTGTCCAGTTCCAAGGAATAAAATTGGCTTATTTGATTCATGAGCAACAGAAATTATTGCTCCACCTCGCTCATCAGCATCAGTTTTTGTTAAAATAACACCATCAATTCCAATTTTTTCACCAAATAATTTTGCTTGATCCACAGCGTCGTTACCAGTTAGCGAATCAACTACTAAAATAGTATAATGAGGTTTTACAACCCGTTTAACTTTCTCTAATTCTCTCATCAAATCTTCATTTGCGTGATTTCTACCGGCAGTGTCGATTAGAACATAATCTAATTTTTTCGACTTAGCATGTTCAACGGCATCGAATGCAACTGCTGCAGAATCAGAACCGTAATTATGAGAAATGACTTTAACGTCCAAATTTTTTCCATGTTGTTCTAATTGTTCAATTGCTGCTGCCCGAAAAGTATCTCCTGCAGCCATAACACATTTTTTCTTAGATTTCTTAATTTTTTGAGCAAGTTTTGCCAAAGTTGTTGTTTTTCCAGCACCATTTACCCCAATTAACATAATTATTGTTGGGTTTTTTTCTTCGAAAATATTTAATTTAGATGAAGATAAAATTTCATTTAATTTATTCTTTAAATCACCCTTCAAATTTTTAGCACTAGAATTTTTTACTGCGTCCAAAATTTCACTAACAACCCCGTAAGCTATATTGTTTGAGAGCAATTCGTCTTCAAGTTCATTTGAAAGTTTCTTCAATTTTGAACTTTCAATTTTTTTGATAACATTAACTTTTTCTGCTTCTTTTTTTACCTTACTCGAAATTTTCGAAAAGGTATTTTTCAGTTTACTAAACATCTTAGTTTTTAGCCTGTTCAGCTTTTAATTTCTTTTGAAATTCAATTATTTTCGAATTTAATTCATTAATTTCAGAAAGTTTCAATTGCTCAGATTTTTCAATCTCACCAATTCGTCGCTTCAATAAATCAATTACCTCGTCCTTTGTTTTTTCAACAAGATTCCCTGCACCAACGTTTAACAAGAATTTATCAGATTCAACAGTCGATTTAAAGTAAATTCCTCCTCCAAGCGGAGCGTTCATAGTTTTGTTCTTTTCCATGACAGACATAGTTTCAATTAACATAAGAATTTCAGTTTTTTGACGCTTGAAAAATTCTAAATCTTCCTGCGCCTGACTAATTTTTTGCTGTATTAAATAATCCATTTTAAATAAATCCTAGACTTTCATCAATTCGACCCATCTCAAAACCAGTCGAATTTGTTGAAACCAAAAATCCGTTTGAATTTGCTATAATTCCTGAACTCATAATTGAGCTACCTGTTGAAACTGTTCCAACACCAACTTCGAATCCAATTAGTTTTTCAACAGATTTAATTTCGGCATCTTTGACAATTGAACCCAATATTCCGCCCTTATTTGTTAATATGCCGTATGAACCTGGAACATCCCCTTCTGCCAATCTTATTTGTTTTACATCGATACCAAGTTTACTTTGAACATCTTTTAGTTCTTTATCGCTGAATTCTTTGCTCAGTATACCAAATTTATCATTACAAAGGATATTATTTCCTAATGCAGTTTTTAGAGTTTTAATTTTCTTTACTTCAGCAATCCCTTTCAATTGTTTTTTCAAACTTTCAAATTCTTCATCAAAAATAATCGCTGGAACCAATACGGTATTTGAATTTGCAACACAGAAAATTCCAACAAAAGGAGTACCGTAAATTTTTGAAGTAATTATTGGAACCCCCAATACCTCTTTCAAAAGGTTTAATTTACTCTTACTAAGTTCTTCACCTAGAAGCACATACTTGTCTGTGGCAACACAATATAATCCAATATTTGGGTCACCCTTAAAATTAACTTTGTCTACGTGGGCCATTACTTTGTTTTCTTAGATGCCGTCTTCTTCGTTGTCGGTTTTTTGGCAGTTGATTTAGAAGTCTTTTTCGGGGCAGCTTTCTTCTTTGGTTCAGACTTAGGTTTTGCCGGAGATTTCTTCTTCGTTGTCGGTTTTACTTCTTTCGCCTTTTCCACTTTCTTTACCTCAGTTTTTTCTTCAACCTTTTCAGGAATTTCCTTTGTTTTAGATTTCTTCGGTAATTCAGACAATTCAACAATAACAGTATCTGCAGTTCGTTTTACATCAACTCTTACTCGAGACGGTGGATTTTTTGCGCCTCGTTTCCAAATGGATTCATTAACCCATTTTCCAATTTTAACATCCTCAATTTTAGAATGTCGCTCTACAAAAGATCGAAGTGTTGAAACCGCTTTCTCTGCACGTCTCCATTTTGGAGTCTTCAAGTATTCCTTTCGTAAAGGTACAGTATATGTTCGCGTTTCTCCGTCTTTCATAATTATCCTCGTTGAATGCTAGATTTTCTCCATCTTCGTTTCTTTCGGGTTAAGGTAGATGGATGAACTCTTCGTCCTACTCCAAAAACTTTCGGAATTACCCAAAACGGTGCCCATCTTGTTTGTCGACCCGCACTAATTAATCGATTTTTTCGACCAGAAGGTTTTCTAGAACTCATTTCTTTTCCTCCTTTTTGGTAACAGCCTTAGGTTTTGATTTCACAAGACTTGCTTTGTCTAAAAGAGATTGACCTTTCGGAGCAATAATTCGCCCCTTGTGTTGAGTTGCTGATTGTTTTATTAATTCAGCAGTTTCAAGTTGTTGAACAATCTTTCGAATAATATTTCCTGAAGCCTTTGCAAATCGCTCAGGTTTTCTACCTCGATTTTTTCGACCGCCGTATCGTGTTCTCATCTTGGAAACACCGACAGGTCCGTGATTGTATATATTTTTCAGAATTGAAGCCGCTCTAATGAACCACCAATCTGGATTTTCCGGAGGTCTTTCATTATGGTTTCCAGTTTTTACAAAAGCAGACCAACTAGGTGGATTAATTGCCTTAATTTTCTTCAATTCACCAGCTAATTTTTGATTAGCTTTTTCGGGACCAATGTCATTAATGGACGCCATAATTAATGAGTGACTGGCGTACTTTTAAAAAGATTACGAATTCAATGCAATTAGTAAACCGATAGCTCCAAACAGCAAAAATATTCCCATTTGTGTTAACATTGACCTCAATGCAATACGTTTATTCATATCAAGGTTTAAGGAAGAATAGATAATCAATATACCGTAAATCAATATCACTGACATATTTGAGGGTTCAGGACCTACTGCCAGACCACCGAGGGCAGCAATTAAGTATTTTAATTTTCCAAACTTATTTCTTTGCTTAGATTCGAACCACTTATACTCTGAACGCGCCAAATTTTTCAGAAAAAAACCCGCGACATATGCGGAAGACATGAATAATATGATAAATATTGTTCTAAGCATAGATTTTTAACTGAATTATAATATTTAATCTTAATGGAAATTTTAGACTCAGTGTACGAACCGCGAGAAGATTCATTCTTACTAAAGCGAGAATTAATCAAATATCTAAAGTCCCACAGAGTCTCGAGCCTATTGGATATGGGTACTGGATCAGGAATACAGGCAATTGCAGCTAAAAAATCAGGCGTAGAAAGAGTAGTTGCATCTGACATAAATCCTGAAGCAATAAAATGTGCCAAACTAAATTCAAAAAATCTCAAAATATCTTTCAAAAAATCAAATCTATTTTCAAATATTTCTGAAAAATTTGATTTGATTGTTTTTAATACACCTTATCTTCCTCCCGAACCCCCTTTGGATCCACAATGGAGCGGAGGTAAGGAATTTATCAAGAAGTTTTTGAAAAATGCAAAGAATCACTTAACTCCAAATGGAAAAATTATCTTTCTTCATTCTTCGAAATCTCCAATTTCTCTAAAACACGAGCTTTTAGCTAAAGAAAAGATGCCCGACGGCGAAAGTCTATATGTCTCGTTGAGATAATTTTATATTGAATCAGTACTTTTTTGTTTTAGAAAGGCGGGGCTAACCTCGTGAGTTGTCTGAGTTAAATTTCAATCTTCGCGAATGGAATAAATGGACAATAAGGATGCAAGAGCAACTGTTAAGTGCTTAAAGCAGCGTTTAAAGATAATAGGCCGCGATATGCGAACTTTATTCGATCTGTTTGACCCTTCTTAACATCTCTTGAGTTCAGTTGAGGCTTACGACTTCATATGCTTGAGCAACTGGTCATCACGTTATGGCGCAGTGGGGCAGCAATGATGCGTTGGACCTTGACCGCGTGGGCCTATACGCCTTTCAAACTCTTTTTAAATTTATTCTGATAAGCATATGTCCGATGTTAAGCGCATATATTTTAATTGAGGCAGAAGCAGGAAAAGAGCGAGAAATTCTTGAATCTTTGAATGCGAATGAAAATGTAGTTGATGTAAGTATTGTCTATGGTCAATATGATATAATTGCAAAAATTGTACTTAATGAAGGAGATGAATTACCGAGTTTCATGATGGACGTAATTCGACCAATTAACGGAATTTCAGGAACATCTACTTTGCTTTCGGCTTACGACCCTTCCCGACCTTAATTATTAAATTTTTAATTAAGTAAGAATTTGGAATCAACATTGTGTTTTTGCTAGTCATATCCAATTGAGTATTTAGTAAATTTATTTTTTTGATAGTTCCATCAAAATCCTTAAATTTAATTTTCTCGCCCTTAACTAACTTCTTAGTAGAAATTAAATAAAGTCCTGCAACCACATTCGGAACAAAATCTCTCAATGCCAAAGAGAATGAAATCAAAATAATTCCGGCAAACACAAATAGAAGAAAATTCATAACGCTAATCGCAATTCCGACTTGGATTAACGCTGCAATCGTTGCAATTAAAATTATGGAATATTTAACAATTCGATATGCGATATTTTCTGGATCGAAATCTACACCTAAGGTTTTCTTTAGATTGCCGTTTAGATTAATTTTCCGAACCAATCTTTTAGTTAGATTACCCAAAACATTACCTAGAAACAGACCTACGATAAATATGATTCCGGCTAAACCAAAGGTTAAACTCGCGTATTTTAATGCAGAATATGCTGCAGGCGACATGCTAAACATTGCGGTTAATCAGTAATTCTTATTAATTTAAACCTTTCCTTTTAATATGGCAACCAATGTCGGTCACGAATATGTTAATGCAGAAAAAGAATATCATGATGCTAAAAATTCTCAG
>Ga0066851_10000046_pt1 | contig 50398 bp, 35 predicted proteins | sample ETNtaG_7_FD_65493 | JGI IMG/M metagenome (GOLD analysis project Ga0066851, IMG submission 65493) | Marine microbial and viral communities from oxygen minimum zone, Eastern Pacific Ocean - ETNP201406SV65 | ecosystem: Environmental > Aquatic > Marine > Oceanic | place: Pacific Ocean: Eastern... | reverse complement strand
GACGACATACTCACCTGGGATCTACTGATATGGGCCTGTATCGGTGCGTTCGTCATCACCGGCCTTGTCGGGGTCTTCATCGATCGTGTCCTCTATCGAGGCTTCCGTAAGCGACAAGCATCCCCCCAAACGATGATGATCGCTTCACTCGGAGTAGCGATGCTGCTCAGATCACTCCTGTATCTGAGGTACGGTTCATCTCCCCGACTCTTCGTACCCGACAGGGACTGGCGGTTGTCGACATCAAAGTTCGACATCCCTACGCGACAGATACGTCTGCAATTCTCCAGCGACCCTGAGCTGCCCTTCTTCGAATGGATGACCGAGATCAACGATTATGGGTACACCTACGGTAAGGTGGCCCTCGTGGTGGGAGTCTTCGGGAGCGTGCTGCTGTTCATGTTGGTGCTGAAGTACACGACGCTCGGGCGCAGGATGCGAGCTGTCGCCGACAACCCTTCACTGGCAGCATCCTCTGGCATCAACATCGAGAGAACCCACACAATCTCGTCTTTCATCTCTGCAGGGTTGTCGGGACTTGGAGGAGCACTGTTCGCAATGGTCATGCGAACGAACCCTGAGATGGGGCTAGCGCTTCTTCTGCCCGCATTCGCAGTCATCGTATTCGGGACCATAGGGTCGATCGGTGGTGCATTCTTCGGAGCCATCGTCCTCGGACTTGTGAGATCCTCGAGCGAACAGGTCTTCATCGGCCTCGGGTATCCATTGGGCAGGGACTCCTTCTCAGCCTTCGCTGAGACCATGCCATACGTCGTCTTGATCATCATCCTGCTGGTGATGCCCCAAGGCGTCGGGCATCGCTGGGAGCAATGGCGTATTGAAAGAATCCGCCGCAAGGCGGATGAAGAGGCGCGAACGCTTGTTCCTGCATCTCTCAAGGCACAGATCGATCGATTCCGAGGTGGCGTGAACCGGTGCGCCATCGCTGCCCTGACACCTATCTCAAAAGCCCGTACTGCTGCCCGTCCATTGACTCAGCACATCGGCGACGGTATCGACGACGTAAGAGCAAGGGCGAACAAGATGTGGCGCGGGTTAGCTCTGAAGCAGCGCGCCTCCTCAGCCTGCACCTCGATGAAGGCATGGTGCAGTGAACGAGTTCCTGAGCGACCAAAACGATGGGTGCAAGCCGGAAGAGAGGCTGTCCCTTACGGCCGTGAGAGCAACATAGGGTCATGGATCGCCTTCGGGATCATGTTCCTGTTCCTCGTAATGGTATCTTGGGACCTGCCGAGCGTGACCAGGGAGACGAAGGTGATGCAAGTGGCTCGCATCATAGTCCTGCTCGCGATCTTCGCGATCCTCTCGATGTCGCTCAACCTGCACACCGGCATGGCGGGCATGGTGAACTTCGGGGTCATCTTCTTCGCAGGGATAGGGGCAATCATCGTCGGCATCCTATGTGCACCGGTGGCGACCAATGGCTATGGGTGGGCGCCTTGGAAGGCGGCGATCCTAGGTGTTTCTGTGGCAGCATTGGCCGGATGGTTGCTGGCCTATCCAACTGCCCGTCTGCGCATGGATTATTTCGCCATCGTGACCATCTCTCTCGGGGAGATGCTGCGCATCGCACTGAGTGCAGAACCTATGCTTCGGGCAGGCACAGTGACAAGTGCAATCGGTATCTCGGTGTACACCTTACCCCTCAGGAACTGGTGGGAAGAAGGTCCGGCTGAAACTATTGGAGGATGGCTCGGACTCGAGGGGGCCGCACCATATGTCGTTCTGCTCGCAGGCCTCTCAATCGTCGCCTTGCTCTCAATATGGTGGTTGCTCTCAAAATTGTATACATCTCCTTGGGGTCGCATCCTGCGAAGCATCCGGGAAGATGAGGAGGTCACTCAGCACCATGGGCACGATATCTTTCGTCACAAGGCATCGGCACTCGCGATAGGAGCAGCGATTGCAGGTGTTGGAGGTGTACTGTGGGCATGGCTGAACACGAGCATCTTCCCGGATTTCATGACTCCTGCCCGTACCACCTTCCTAATCTGGGCGGCGTTCATCGTCGGAGGCCGTGCGAATGACCGAGGGATGATCGTCGGAGCCTTCCTGATCGTCATCATGGAATTCGTGTTCAATGTCATGGTCGTTGCTCGAGGCGATTCGGATCTGACCTTCCATACCACTGTTTCCAAAATCGATGAAATATTTGCATGGCTGGTCCAAGATCTCGGCGGTCATCTATGGTCGCAACGCTCCATCGATGAAGCCTTCCCAAGTGGTGCTATCACTGCAGAGCTTGCCTATGTGAAACTCGGATTGATTGGCCTTGTCATCCTACTCGCCCTGCGCTTCACACCAAAAGGGCTGGTTCCCGAGGTCCCATATCGTCCTGAAAAGGCCATGGAGTCGAGAGGGGGAGAAGAATGACCGCTGCATTGAGAGTCGAGGGACTCGTGAAGGATTTCGGCGGGCTGCGAGCTGTGGACGACCTGTCCTTCAGTGTCGAAGAGGGTAGAATGGTCGGTCTGATCGGGCCGAACGGATGTGGCAAATCAACGACTTTCAACTGTATCAGTGGCCTTCTTGACAAGACCGCTGGAAGGGTCGAGATCTTCGGGTCTGACGCTACCAAGATGCCACCGCATCGGATCAATTCGCTCGGGATGACACGGACCTTCCAACACACAAGGTTGTGGCGCGAGATGACTGTGATCGAGAACCTGCTGCTTCCACCTCGACGACAATTCTCCCCAAGCCGTCTGAAGGCACTGTTACGTCCAAAGAGAAGACCCGAGGAGAAGGAACGCCTGAAGCGAGCATGGGAGGTTCTTGAAGTCCTTGAGATCACACACATGGCTCACAACCTCAGCGCCGAGCTATCTGGTGGTCAGAGCAAACTGGTCGATATCGGACGAGCGATGATGGGTGAATCACGACTGCTCCTGCTCGATGAACCAGTGGCAGGTGTGGCTGGGCCTTTGGCTGCACGGATCTTCCAGCACCTGAGGCACCTCGTCGAGACCGAAGGCCTGACTCTTCTCATCATCGAACACAACATGGATTTCATTCTGCAGGCAGGAGTGGACAGCATCGTCGTCATGGACAACGGGGGGCTCCTGATGCAGGGAACTCCAGACGAGGTTCGAGCGAGCGAAGAAGTGGTACGAGCCTACCTTGGTGGAGACGGGATTGAGGAGGAGGAAGAATGAGCGAACGCGTGCTTGATGTATCTGGGCTCATCGGTGGCTACGGAAGCGTGCGCATCCTGCACAGCATCGACGTACACGTCGATAAGGGGGAATTCGTCACGATCATCGGCCCGAACGGTTGTGGGAAATCGACCTTCCTGAAGGTCGTGTTCGGATTAGCAACCCGAGAGGAGGGTGGAGTCAAACACATGGGGGAGGACATCAGTGGTTGGTCGACCGACCGACTGGCAAGGCGCGGCATCTCATATGTGCCTCAGGTCGACAATGTATTCCCTTCACTCTCGGTCCGAGAGAACCTGCAGATGGGGGCCATCGGACTACCTCGCCCTGAAGTTCAGGAAAGAATCGAACGAGCTCTGGAGATGTTTCCCGACCTTGAGACTCGGATGAGTGATGTGGCCGCCTCCCTTTCAGGTGGTCAGCGGCAGATGCTGGCTATCTCGCGTGCACTGATGAGTGACCCTACCTTCCTGTTGCTCGACGAGCCGACTGCTGCTCTGTCTCCGCTGTACCAACAGCAGATCATCGGACGCATCGATGCTCTGAGAAAGAAGGGTATCACGATTCTGATCGTCGAGCAGAACGCCCGGCTCTCACTGAAGCGATCAGACCGAGGATACATCTTCGCAGGGGGAAAGGTCGTTCACACAGGTCTGGCTTCAGACATCCTTGAGGATGAGAAGATAGGGCAATATTTCCTTGGTGGGACCCACGACTAGCGCCATGGTCAATAACCCCCCTTCAGTCCGAGGTGCATGCAGAAGAACGCGGTACTGCTAGTGATGCTCGCGCTTGTCAGCGCAACGATGGCCGGTTGTACTGGAACAGAGACAGATACCTCTGTGTCCAGCAGCAGCGGAAGTGGTGGAACAACCAATCAAACAGGAAACCAGACCTCCAATGAGACAAGTGGCAATGGGACCAGTGCCCCTGCAGTCCTGACCCCAATGACCGCGGAGCAGGTCCTGGCATTCATGGCATCAGGAGAAGATGGCGATCTACCAGAGCCCAGTGAAGCGGTCACGAAACATGGTATGATAATGACTATCTCGGGAACAATCGATCTGGGGATGGGCGATCCAATGGAAGATACCACGATCACGATTACGCAGATGGAGGATTCCACAGCACAACGAGTGATGAACGGCATGATCATGTCCATGATGGGAGGTATGATGAGCATCCAGATGACCACGATTCAAGGTGCCAGCACCGGAACAGGAGAAGGAGTCGTGAACATCATCATGAGCGACATGGGAGATGATGGAACACCTACTGGAGATACGAAGAGATATTACGCATTCGACCATGACTGGGATTACGAATCTGCAATTGAATCTGTGATCGATGAGGGTAGTGACTGCCCATTCGACGAGGAGATGGATGGCAATCCATGTTCTGCAACAGAATGCGATTGGGATCTTGACATCGATGAACAGAGTCAGGCCTGCTCGAGCAAGGTCGAGAATTACTGCGGGTCCCTTAACTTCAGTTACGATCCGGCCTGCAGCACCAATGATGAAGGAAGCTCGATGGGGGATGACCCTGATTTCGGATTCCCCGAGCCAGATTCGGAGATGCTGAACTCCACGAACTGGACGACCACCGGAATCGATGAATCTTCAGGGACACAGTCGTTCAGTGGAGAAGTCGACATGGGTGACGAAGGTGGAATGACAAACATCACACTGACTATCATACCCTCCAACCCGCCTGTGATGAAATCAATGGTGATGGACAATGGGTCGATGAGAATGACCATAGAGATGTTGATGGGAGATGGTATCTCCATCGATCTCGTCGATTCGGAGACCACTGGATGGACAAAGGGCTCAACGGATGCGAACTTCGGCTGGTCAGAACCTTGCAAGTGGGATGATTGCAGTGATGGAGCGACCATCGAGGGATGGATTGCTGAGGCAGATGATATCATCGAGGTCCCAACATCACAGGTTCAATTGCACATCCTCACACCATCTGAGACAGATGATGATGGCAACGATCTCCCACAGACGGTTCTGGGCAATTTCAGCCTAGTTGAATCAGATTCACCTGTTACTTGGACCGACCCCGATGGAGCTGTGTGGACAATGGTGTGGAACGATGAGGACAATGATGGCCTAATCAGCATCGATGATACCCTCAACATGACCACCGCGGACAACACGAACGCCTCGTTCGAGTTCAAGCTCTACGACACATGGGCAGAGGATTACGCTGGTTCGATGGAGATGCCCGGCTTCACAGCCGCACTCTCGTTCATCGCCATGCTGGGTGCATGCCTTCTGCTTCGCCGCCGAGAACTCTGAGCAGTCAATCCCATGAGGGAGCGCTCTGCGAAGAGATCTGCTCGAATGAGTTCGGCCACATCGCGTATCAAGTGGGGACTGAGGCGACGAATCGAAGAACACCATCGTCCATCAACCCAGGCAATGCGATGTAGGACGACGACCTCATCGGCAGGAGCCACCAGATGGTGCTCCATCCCCAATGCCATCGCTGCGATCTCAGTCCACTCCACCTGACCGGGGTGGGACGATGGTGCGTGAGCACGAAGTCGAATGAAGTGAATCAATCCTCCAATGCGAGCGATCACATCTGGAGGACCGTGGACCTTGATGCCTGCCCATCGGGTGGCTTGACGCGGTCCGGGATGGACTTCATGAGTCCAGCGACCTGAGAACAAGCCAGACAGGATGGGATGATCCATCGCTCTCAACAGCCTCTTGATGGCATTCTTCTGGTATCGAGCCTTCTCGTGCTCGGCTCGCTTAGGTAACCGACGAGCGACCTCTGCTGCAACCCTACGGGACCAGTTCGAGGCCCGGCCACCTTCTTCGATCCAGGATCGTAGGGTCCGACGCACGACTCGGTCAACGATGTAGCGAGGTGTCACGCGTATCATCTGAGCTTCGCGAATGCGGCACTCAGCCACTGTTTCCCTTTCAAAAGGACGATTGTGCTGTATGCGAATCGATCTTGTGAGGCTCCATCTTCGTTCATTTTGGTTCTTGTTCGGTTTTTCTTGCATGAACTACCCCATCTGTGAGTGGGAGTTCTTGATGATTCTGTGAGCATGGGACCCAATACTACAGAAGACCCATCAGATGAAGTACAACCGCCTAACAGGCCTGCTCGGAGATGACTAGATGACAACACCAATCGAGAAGGACACCGTGGCCACCGTGCACTACACAGGAACGCTACCCGAGGATGGCTCTGAATTCGACTCAAGCAAAGGAGGAGATCCACTATCATATCTAGTCGGTCATGGACAAATGATTCCAGGATTCGAAGAGGAGATGATGGGAGCGACAGTCGGTGAAACTCGCACGTTTACCCTGACACCCGAGCGGGCCTATGGCGATCGCAATGAGGAAGGAATCCAGAAAGGAGAAACGTCGCAGTTCCCAGAAGGTATCGAGGTTGGAACAACCTTGATCGCAGAAACTGAAATCGGGCCAATGCCAATCACAGTCAGCGCCATCGATGGCGACGAAGTCACTATCGACATGAATCATCCATTAGCAGGTAAGGCACTGACATTCGAGGTCGAAGTTGTCGAGGTGCGACCAGCCAATGAGCAAGAAATATCGCACGGCCATGCCCATGGTGAGCACGGTCACAATCATTGAGAAAGCTTCAGAGCAGCTCATTGGGAAGTGGTTTGACATCACAATGTAGCAGTGTGAGAACTGCATACCAAGTGACGTAATCCATCGAATCGACAAGATTCTGCACCCCCGGTGCCCCACCCTCTGTGTCAGTATCCGTCGTATCCATCCAATCAATCATCTCCTCAACGGTGTCACATGTCTGATGATAGCACCAATATCCGTCGACTAAACCACCAAATCCAATGGTTGCTGCACCGAGATTGTCTTGGAACGAAGCATGATCGGACCGAGCAGTGGTATCCTCGTAGATGATGACTTCAGGTCGGTCATCCTCAAGCCATGATTCTACCTTCCATGTCTCCGCTGAATGGTTCTCAGAGCCAACAAGGAGGCCTATCTGTTCCTCGATGCCTAAGGCATCGGCACCAATCCACTGCATTAGACCAGCCAATTCTGGCTGATCGACCACACGATGATCACTGGAGGGTCCCAGATACACACGCATCGGCCAGACTTCTCCATCCTTTGGATATCCATCCTCATCAATCTCAGTCGCTGGATCACCATGCGGTGCACCTCCACCACCCGGCCAGTTCACAGCTACCATGTCGAGATTGATGTAGTCAACCACAGTCACCTCAGGATGGTCCTGTTTGACGTACAATTCGGTCCAGTGATCCGAACCTCGCTTACCACCTTCCTCACCTGACCAGAAACAGAACACGTGTGTGCGTCGAGTTGGAACATCCGCCATGGCAATGGCTGTCTCGAGGACCATGCTCGAACCCACGGTATTATCGTAGGCACCAACTCTGGTCCCGTACGTACGTGAACCAGTCACGTGCGGGTCGACAAGTGCCAGATTGGCAGGAGGGGCCACATCAAAATGGGCGCCGAACACAAGCCATTCATTTGGAAACTCAACACCATCCTTGTAGGCACAGATATTGTACGCCTCAGGATTAGAATTATCGAACACATCGGTGAAAAAATAGCGATGCGTGTCGATGCGCAATCCGGCATCATCGAGTGTCTGAATGAGGAAAAGAGCGGCGTCCTCGTAAGCTGTGTTACCTTGGCCAGCCCAGCGGTCAAGGAAACCTGAGGCGCCATCGGCCACGTCGAGTGGATCAAGACTTGTATCACTGATGAGCGACAGACGCTCATACACTTTCTTACCATGAATGAAACCAGTTGAATGCAGGCCTCCATTCTCGACCGCCGTACCTGCATGTATCGGACGATGGATGGTGATGGGTAACGTCAACACTGGACCTCCTGAATCCGCTGAATAGTTGAAGACGGTCTCAAATCCAGAATCTGAACGAATGAGGGCTGATCCCGTGGAATGTGGAGAACCTCGAGCAAGCCAAGTGCCCCAAGACTCAGAGGCAAGACGCAGTGGCCAGTTCGTCCGGCCAACCTCACCCACTAGAAGCACCATAATCGAGGTCCGAGGAGGAGCGAGAACCTCGATGGTCACTGAAGAACCTGCACTCAGGTCGAGGACAGTACTGTTATGGACCAGACCACTGGCATTCTCACGCACAAGATACGGAACGAACACGGAGGCAGAGGTTGGAGAAGTCAGGATTAGTGGACCAAAGGTACCTGCAACCAGCCCAGTCGTATCAAAGGCAACTTGAGGGGGTGCGAGGTCATCATCATCTCCAAAACAACCTGAAAAGGCGGGTAAGAGCACAACAAGGGTCAGGAGAAGACCGACCCGATGCACGAACAGGGCTCTACATGCTCATATTTAGCCCCGTTTGAATCGTGCATGAACAGGCATGACCTTTTCACGCAAAGGCCTCGTGCCTAAATTACCTGCAGTGATGATTCGCGCACGACCGATGTATGACGACAGACGGGCGGGCTGAGTGGGTATTCTCACATCGACGCGACGGGATGATGAACCTCGTTGTGGACGGGCTGCTGTTGAGCGAAGCACCGGCGTTATCCATCACCCCTACTCCTGCAGCCCCAGTTCATCCTCTGCGGACCTCTGCTGTGGTTCCACCAACACGGATCACTCAGCCTCCTGCAGGGCTAAGAATCGCCCAACCGGGCAAGCCATGGGCGATGGTTAGGTGGACTCTTGGGGCAGTCCTTCTGCTCTATTTCATCGAACAACTCGTGCTCGTTGTAGCGTTGCTGGCCATCGAAGGCTATCCTGTAACAGGTGCATTCATACTGATCATCTCAGTTCCCTTCATGGTCTGGTTCGCGCAGATGATGAAACCACGTCTCTTACACATGCGACTGATTACGCATGATGCTGGCGGACGGACTGTCCATGCACTTCGTGATGGATCGCTGATTGCAACACAACTCCCTTCCAAGATGGTCGAGCATTTAGTCAGAGATGAACGACCACTCGATCTGCCGACAGGTAGAACACTATGGGCTGGATTTGTCGCGACGGTCGTGGCAGGCCTGCTCATCGCAATCCTGTGGGCTTTCGGGATGACAAAGACATCCACTTCAGACGGTGTTTTGGTAATCGGAGTTCTGCTTGCGATTCTTCTGGCGGGGCCGGCATGGTTAGCAGGATTTAGTTTACCAGTGTTAGCATGGGTGAGTTCAGTCACTCATAGGCTCAAAATCGTTCTCGCTCAACGAGAAGTTGCAATGATGCTCGTATTGGGAATGCTATCAACGCTGCCGGCCATTATCATCAATACTGGATTCCCATTCTTGATTGCTAGTTTGATCAGCACTAGCGATGTTGCTCTTGAGGTGCTAACAGCAGTAATCTCAGCACCTATTGGAGAGGAGTTGTTCAAGGGATTCGCCGTATGGACTCAGCGCAAGCGTCTGCGTTCTCATACACATGCATTCCTTGTCGGTTTCCTCATCGGGCTGGGATTCGCGATCCTTGAGAATCTACAGTATGTTCTCATCTCAATGGGGGGAGGACCACTTACCTTTTCGATCACCACACTGATACGTGGCATTGGATCGATCCCAGGACACGGGCTATGGACCAGCATGACTGCCCTAGGCATCGCACATGCTCAATTCAGCCATGAGATTGCAAGCACACGAGAACCAGAGGATGAATCACCTGAGTGGGTTCTTTTCAATGAGCGAACAGGTGAGCAGATCAACGCACAATCATTCATGCTCAGGGAGATTGAACCGCTGAATGTGGATCAAATACCAGACTGGTGGCCAAGGAACATGGCCCACGGTATTGCCCTCGCTATGCTCGGGCATGCCTTGTGGAACGGAGCATCTTCGCTTCCGCTACTGTTGCCTGAGGGCATGGATATTGCAGCTTCACTTCTGATCTCAATTGGCCTGATCTCAATTGTACTCAGTATCGGTCGAAGCATACTCAATGTCTTATCAGGGAACGGTCACGCCGAAAGCGTGGAGGGAAAGCCATGGCAGGCGTCCAGATTACTCTGAGCGGTGCTAATGAGGTCCTCTTTGGCCTCGCCATAGTCGCCGGGCTCCTCGCTGTTGCAGGACCTACGAAGATCCTCGACCTTCCCGGTCTTCTGGCCGCTGCAGTGCTAGGCATCATTGTGGGTGTCATCGGGCACTGGACGTACCTGTTGCTGTTGCTCTCATTCCTCGTTTCAGGCCACTTCGTCACGCGATTCAAGTTCAAGCAGAAAATAGAGATGGGGCTCAACGAATCATACGATGGCCATCGTTCTTGGCCAAATGTCCTTGCCAATGGAGGGGTGCCGGGAATGATTGCTCTGTTCGCCTTCTTCCTCGATGATCGCACGATGCTCTGGCCGGCCCTGACCGCTGCAATCGCCGTAGCGGCAGCGGATACCTTCGCTTCGGAGGTAGGATGTATCGACAAACGCGTCTGGATGATCACGACACTGCGCAGAACCAAGGCTGGTGTCAATGGAGGATTCAGCCTCACAGGTCAGGCTGCAGCTGCCGTTGGATCTGGTTTTGTCATTGGCGTAGCTGCCCTGCTCTCCTACTTAGAATCCGGAACTCTTGGAGACCTGAATCTATGGCTCGTACTCATGAGCATCGGATGGATCGGGTGCCAGATCGACAGTTTGCTGGGGGCATTGTTTGAGAATCGGGGATGGCTCGATAAGAACTCAGTCAATCTAGCTTCGATTACAGCGGGTGCTGTCATGGCCCTTGTGTGGGTGAACCGATGACGAACAAGCAACGTCGAAGGGGAGGAGGAAGAAGAAATCACTTCGCTCTGTTGTTCGGTGCGCTCGCTCTTTGCATGATTGCCCAATCGGTGACTTCTTGGAGTCCTCCTGACGAGAGCATACATGCAGTCCAACGAACTCTTCCGACCGAGCATAGGTTCTGGCTCGAGGGGTCACAGAACGAGGTAGCCCTTACACGAACATGGCCCCCAGCAGCAGTGGGAGCAGGAGAAGTTCAGATCAATCCGACAGTGGGAGCACCGTGGTCAATCAGTGCCTCAATGCCTCCTGCCAATGCATCCGCGCCCTTCGAAGGAAATATCTCGGCGGTGTTCTACATGTCATTGACCTTAGGCTCACCACCATGCACGACCTCAACACCAACCACAGTTTACGCCGACATCACACTCAGTGGACAGACCATCTGGTCGGGTCAAACCGAACCGACTGTCATCATGCCACCTTCGAATGGTGTGAACAAGGATAATCCGATGGAGTTGCCCATCGAGGCAGCAAATCTGAGCACCACCATCGTAGAAGGAGATGTACTGACTCTGAGCATTGCAGTACAGCATCAATGTCCGAATCCTGCGAAATTCTACTGGGGTGGAGCGAATGCACTGGCAGGATTCACCTTAGAGGGCGAGTACTACAACATCACTACGGACGTGTCCATTGATGACCTTGGTCACCCAAGCATCGAGATGCACCTGCTCTCACCATGGCCACATCACGAGATATTCGAGCAGCGCATGCGAATCGTCGGACCTCTGGTCGATGAGGATGAGATATTTGGAACAAATAGGGACGACAATACCGATATCCTGACACTGATTGACCCACATAGGATCCGACCCGCCGAGGACAACAGTACCATCTGGCTTTGGTGGTCCTCCAAACCATTGGAGAGGGGATCTTATGCTGTGGAGATAGATCTTGACACATATGATGAGCAACGCATCCTCATCATCACACATCTTGAGGTCATACCAGAGGTCAGAGCCGGCCTTGCATCAGAATGGGTACTCATTCCAACTGTATCGACCCTCGCAGTCGTTCTTTCACTGATCGGCTTCCTTCGCAGGGGATGGCCGCCGCAGTTGATGATCGTCCATCTGGTGCTAGCGGTGCTCATCTTGCCGATGATCCTCATGGTTCCAGATGTTTCTGAGCGACCCGACATACCGACCGATGCTCCATCGTTCCAATTAATCGCCCACGGTCAGAATACATCAATTCACTTCACCGAGCTGATTGAAGGAAAGCGGGCCCTAGTCCTTGGCATAGTACAAGCAGGATCCCCAAACGATCAGGCCCAGATCGATGACCTTGAACAGATCAGATCCCTGCATGAAGAAGAGATTGCAGTAGCCCAAGTCATCGCTGGCGATAGTCGCAGCCCACTTGAGGTGAACGAGCTTGCTGGACGAATCGATGGACGATGGCCTCTACTTCTGGATGAAGGCGGTGATGATTTTTCACAATCACTACCTATTGGTTCAGCCGATGGCATGCTCATCATCACACCAGACGGGCGTGTGGTGTTCGCCAATGGAGAGAGTGCAGGCATGACCGAGATGACAGCGATCATCGAAGGCCTTGCCACTGGAGATGGTCATGGTACATTCGCAACTCTTCCCCAAATGCTCCTGCTTCTTGGCCTGATTCTCCCGTTCCTACTGATCGGGCGGGCTGAAGCAGCACCTATTGAGGCATTGCTCGAAGATGAACTCGATGAAGTGGAGACATCCGAGTCCTCAGGTAATACAGAGGATACCGATAACGAGCTAAGCAAGGTGGCATCCATAGACGACGTATTCCCCGGCGGCCCGACACTCGTGCAACTATTGTCGGCATCAATCGGATCGGGACTCGCACTTCTGGCAGCAGTCCTAGCCATCGTCATACTTCCCGATGGCGCCATTCCCGGATTCAGTCGCACTATGCTATGGTTGATTGTTGCTATCGTCGGACTTTGGGCCATCATGCACAGGGATCGCCTTGGCCAGAAGTTCGCCGGAATGATTCATCAGCGTCTGCCCATCTCGTGGAAACCCGAAGTCGACCCAGAACATCTCTCAAGTGGGTTCTACGCAGGACTGATGCTTTCAGCAGTCACCATGGCCACCACGCCTGAACTTCCAATGCTCGCCGTAGTAGGTGCCGCCCAAGCAGGTGCTACCGGCCTGGCTTTTGCCCTCTTCACGATGCTAGCATTCCCTATCCTAACGGGAGCAGTGATTCTCATTTGCAGAGGAATTCTTCTTGCATTCGGATCACTCGCCAGATTCCTAGCTCGGTACTGGTCCAGTGAAGGAAGACTGATGATAGGCTATTGTTTGATGACAACCTCGATCTGGGCCATCATCGCCCTACAAATCTGAATCAACCTAGGAGTTCTTCCAAGGCCTCAACATATTCATCCGCGTCAAGCAACATGTCTTCGACATCTACCTCGCCCGAACGGACAATCACGACCCACCCCTCACCATATGGGTCCTCGTTGACAAGTTCCGGATTATTGAGAACCTCCGCATTGAATTCGAGTACTTCAGCCTCGAACGGTATCGGAATAGACATCTTATCCCGGGATGACCACACTGCCAACAGATCATTGCCGGATTCGACAGCCCACTGGACTTTGGTCTCATCCAACTTATCCTCATCATCCCCTTCGGCCACAACTTGTACAGACTCCTCCACTTCATCGTCGTGCTCGCCAACCCCTTCACCGTCGTCGGATGTCGAATGAGGAAGATGAATGCGCAATATATCACCCAGATGGGCTCGCAAGAAATCAGAGAGCCCAATCATCCACCGCCCATCAATGGCCTGCAGCCACAAATGCTCAAGCGTATACATACGGTCAACTGGGATTCGCAATTCCACCTCATCGTTCGCCATGGCCCAGCCGTTTTACCCAATTATATCAACATCACGGAGAATGGAAAGAGGGGGAGTTTCAAACGCAAGCCCCACGTAGGCCCCGTGAATACTATGGAATTCGCCTTGACCGAAGAGCAGGAGATGATTCGTGAACTAGTTCGAGAGTGGGCAGAGGCGACTCTCACGCCCACACTTGAGCATCGTGATCAACAGCAGATACCACCCACTGAGGAATGGAAGGAATTCATCGACCTTGGGCTTCACACCTGTACTATACCCGAAGAATATGGGGGCCAGCCGCTCTCTGACATCTCCGAAGCGATCATCGTGGAGGAACTTAGTAGAGTCGATCCATCATTCGGAGTCATGTTCGGCGTCCATGTAGGGTTATGCTCCATGACCATCACACTGCACGGCAACGAAGAACAGAAGGCGAAGTATCTACCACGACTGGCAACAGATGCAATTGGAGCGTATTCACTCTCCGAAGCAGCATCCGGCACCGATGCAGCCGCAATGGAGTGCAAAGCGGAACTATCCGAAGACGGAGAACAATACATCCTGAACGGTGAGAAGATGTGGGTGACTAACGGTGCTCAGGCGGATATTTTCATACTCTTCGCCAAGGACATCAAACATCCCGACTACGGACATAAGAAGCACGGTGGGACGACCGCTTTCATAGTGGAGAAAGACTTCGAGGGATTCACAGTCGGTAAAAAGGAAGACAAACTTGGAATTCGTTCTTCCGACACTGTGACGCTGGTCCTTGAGAACTGCAAGGTTCCTGTGGAAAATGTGCTACGTGGGTCAGGCAAGGGTTTCCCGATAGCAATGAATGCACTTGACAACAGTCGCATCGGCATCGCTGCGCAAGCCGTTGGAATCGCACAGGGCGCGCTGGAGGCTGCAATCAAATTCGCCCATGAAAGAGAAACATTCGGCAACCCCATCGCTCGCCATCAGTCCATCGGCAACTACCTCGCCGATATGGCGACCCGAACTGAGGCAGCGCGTCTATTGACATACCGAGCAGCTTGGGCGAAGGAACAACATTACCACGCTGATGGACCGCGCCATACGATGGAGGCCTCCATGGCGAAATTGTACGCCGGTGACACTGCAATGTGGGTTGCTGAACGAGCCGTCCAAGTCCTCGGTGGCTACGGCTACACGAAGGAGTTCTCAGCAGAGCGGTTCTTCCGCGACGCAAAGATCACTCAGATCTACGAAGGAACTCAAGAAGTCCAGAAGCTCGTAATCAACCGCGGTCTCAAACCGTAAAATCAAGGCCAGACTGGTCCACCAAGATCCTGATCCCCAACTTCATCGATAAGGGAAAGAATCGCATCGGGACCTGTTAGATCTCGCTCAACCTGAAGACGATGCAGGCTGCGCTTGAGAGCACCTACTGCGGGTCCTTTGTCAAGGCCAGTGACCTCCATAAGTCGAAGGCCATCAATGACAGGATCTGGCTGGGATCGCAACGGAGCTAGTTCAGAGAGCGCAGTCCTGATCGCATCAACTTCACCGGCCTGAGTCCACAATAACATCAAGGAGATGACCACATCGATATGCTCCCCCACAGCATGCCGGAATCTACGCAACTGTTCCACATCATTCGAGTCGGGTGTTCTCTCAGACCACTGAAAATGTTGTATGGCCATCTCACGCGTCCTGCGAGGAGTCATCCAATGCCGAAGAAGGCCATGCATCTCATCAACGGACAGGCCCCGAAGAATAGAACTGAGCACGACCTGACAGCGAACATTGGGCCGCAGTTCCTGCACAACCGATTCAAAATCATCCGCTGAGAAGTCAATGATGGGCGCCGTGTCACCTGGCATGAGGACATCAAGCACGTTGTCCTCTTTCATCAGCAAAAGCGAACGCACTGCTCCTAAGCCCGAGAACATGCGCTTCAACTCCTGCCACCAACGCTCAGCAGACACTTGACCAAGCAACTCTCTCTGCTTAATCATCGATTCATGCAACCGATCATCTAGAATGGCTGCTGGGCCCGCATGTGCTAAGAATCGATACGCTCGAAGGATGCGTAGAGCATCTTCAGTGATGCGCAGTTCAGCGACACCAACAGCTCGCAGCACGCCAGCTGCAAGATCCTCACGACCACCGTGTGGGTCATACACAAGTCGTCTTGCTGGATCAACGGCCATGGCATTGAAGGTGAAATCCCTGCGATTCAGATCCTGTCGTAAAGAGGTCGACCAAGAGACTTTTTCAGGATGCCTGTGATCCACATAGAGCCCATCGCTGCGCAGCGTTGTAGCCTCCCACATACCTGCCTCAGAACCTCCTTCAACTCGAATTCCAAAGGTGCCAAAATCTACACCGATAGCGATGCCATCTGGAAAGATATCTATCATCTCAGTAGGTGTAGCAGTCGTGGCAAGATCCACATCATTACCACTTGAGCCACCTTCACCCTTGCCAGACAAGACATCACGAACCCAACCTCCTACAATCCAGACACCATGGCCATTCTCAGCAAGACGGTTCAGCACCTCGGTGAGGTCTTCCTCATCAGCAAGCATCCTGTCAAGAGCACCCGCTAGCGATGGTGATGATGTACCGAACTCATCTCCTTCAAAATCTGCCTCAAGACCTTGGATGAGGGTTGTGCTCAATCTTTCACCCCTTCACCGTCCGCGATAGTGGACCTCCAGAGCGAGTTGCCACGGCCTGTTAACTTGTGTTCTGCAGGAGGGTCGGACAATGCAACATCCAGAGTGATGATGATGCCATGGCGAGCAACAGTGAGATTCACAACTTCACCTGCACCTTGAAGTGTACCTGTCAGAGCCTTGGATGAGCGAATTCGCAGCCCATCAACAGCAATCACCTCATCACCTGGTCTTAAGACAGAACGAGCAGGTACATCGGAATGCACTCGCCGGATTACCACGCCTCCCTCATTTGAGGCGATTTCAGCTCCAAGAACCTGTCCTGGCGTATCAGGTGACGACGCGTCAATCCTGAGACCGAAACGCCCGAAGGCCTTGACAAGGTTCGGACGCGCTGGGTTGCTGATGGCTTGATCCAGCCATCGACCAAGTCGAGTCGAAGGCGCTAGGTCGCCGATCACCTTCTTCAGTCGGTCATGATCGAGACCTCCACCAATCGAGCCCCCCAGCCCATAGCGGGCATTCGCCTCGCTAATCACATCAAGAAGCCGAACTGCATCGTTAGTTCTGTGCCGTAACTCAGCATCAAGAGCGAGTCCAATCAATTCACCCTCGAGATAGTATGATGCTCGAGCCTCAGCAGCCCAGCAGTCAGGCCGATAACCCTCGACCCACGCCAATTGGGCAGAGTCCGCAACGGATTGCCGAGAGGGACCAAGACGACCAAGATGCCTCCGGATCTTACGCTCCATCTCCTCGCGGTATTCCGCCTCAGACCACACACCTGAGCGCCAACAGGCGATATCGGCGTAATACGACGTTACCCCTTCGAACCACCATAACATGGGTTCAGGAGCCTCGACCTCGAGATTCATGCATTCAAAGGAACGAGGACGTAGATTGCGGACGTTCCAAAGATGGGTGAACTCATGACTAATCAAAGAACGCAGATCCATCGCCTTGCGAGGATCGACACCGGTGAGCCCAGTACGCCCCATCATCGAAACCTGGCCCCAACGATGCTCAAGGCCACCTCGCTCACCGCTGGTCAAGAGGAGCAACAGAGCATAGCGACCTGCTCCAGGATCACCAAGATCCGCCACCTGCTGAACGAGGATTCGAGCAGCATCATCACAAAGCTTCTCAGCAGCCTCGTCACGTACTGGAGCCCCTGCGATATCAACAATCGTCACTTCAAGGGAAATCCGACCAACACTCCGAATTCTTGGAGCAGCTTCTGAGAACGACAGAGGGGAATCCATCCAGGCTTCCAATCCCGAGATGGTGAGATGAGAGAGGGTCATTCCATCATCAACCATCTCAGACCCATCAGCACACCAAGGGCCGAAAGGCTGCCAGTGGGCGGGATGGCGAGCAGTGAGAGTGATCTGCGTAGAATCCTTGCGATCAAGAACCGCCTCCTCAGGTATCCACCAAGTTGCGGCCTGAGAAAAGAAGGCATGAGCATGAGTTGCATGATTCGTCCGCACCGACAATTCATCGGCGATAATCTCGTAACCAAGACGGATCCGTGAGCCCGCAACCTGACCCTCACCCATCCTCAGCCTATTGACCCCGATACGCTCGACGGGACTGCCAGCCCATTCACTATCCCACGGAGGAAACTCAGAGGATGACGACCAGCAAAGATCTCGCACCATGCGCACTGGATCCCTAATCACATAGGAACCAGGAATCCATCTGGGGAAGGCCATCTGGGTCCCTTCAGGCCCACTGGCATCAACATCTATCCAACAGCGGATTCGTGCTGAGGCCGCGTCAGTGACATCCAACCACAGGTGTATAGGAGCATCAGCCATCAACGAACACCTCCTCCGCTGAGATACGCGAGGGTGCGACCGGTCATCACATGTTGGGCTGAGATAATCGGACCAGTGCTAATTGAGCAAACGGTTGCCTCAATCATGGAATGAGATCCTCGTGCCCGAAAAGAACACCGCTCTCAAAGCCCAGAGGCTGCATATCAGGATCCTCAGATAGCTTCTCGATAAGTGGCCATAGGCGCATCAGCCAAACGCTGTGCTCCTCAAGCAAGGCTTCTGCATCGCGAGTGGTCGATGCGGCTGTCCTCAGAGCAGCCAATCGGATGAGCAGTTGTTCCGCCTCAAGTTGTTCAAGAGCATTCAACTCAAGGCCAAGGTGGACGGCACGACGGCCAACTGCTGCAATCAGTTCAATCACATCGGTATGACTTGTCTGTGGCAACTCGACTGGCCCGAAGACAACGTGAGCAAGCGGCGTTGTCATCAATTGACCGTCGAGGTACTCGAACTTCGTGAGCACCTGTCCCGTCGCATCACCAACCGGAGCGAGCACGACGCCTTCCCCTCCTACCACGCGCTCTATCCAGCCTGGAAGAGTCTCAACAGCACCGGTGATGAGGATACGTTTCAGATCTGCAGAAAGGCCAGGTGGCTTATGTCGCAGATGGGGCACCTTTCGTACTCGCGGTGGCCTTGAATCGGATGCAGCAGCATGATTCTCAAACACAAAACGAAGATGCTCCACAACGGGAGCAGAGGGGTCAATCACCATCAAGTCACCATGGTCGCCGATGATGTGAGAGATAAGTGCGCTCAGGTAGCCACCCTTAGCCCCGACAATGAGAACCTTGTCTCCTTCAGTGACCTCGGAGTGATGGAGGAGTTCAATCAACATGTGAGGTGCTGAGATAGTCTTGACACCACCTCCTTCTGATTCGATGAAGGGTACGGGATGATCCTTCCAGAATGAATCGAGAGGATAGGATGTGAAGTCCCCTGGGTGAACCGATTCAAAGGCCTCACGTACCGAAATGGACAAGGGGGCGCCACTAGTGACGAGGCCATCTAGAAGCCGCGACATGTCGTCCATGCGAACAAGAGAAGTGCGACGACTAATGAACCTGTGACTTCCCCCGAAGGATGGGTCTGTGGTCTAGGGGTTATGACGTCGCCCTTACAAGGCGAAGATCGCCGGTTCAATTCCGGCCAGACCCATTCACGCGAATTCGCCATATAATCGGCGTCGTGCAACGCAACTGACCAAAAGGAATCGGCCCAAGAAAGCCAACACAACCTGCTGAAGAGTCAATCTACAGGAACGACTGAGACTGCCTGTACCTTGTACTCCGGGCAGTGAGTGTAGCCATCTGCCGAGGCGCTGAGAACACTGTTAACTCCGACTTCAGGAAAGTGGAAGGTAGTGAATAGATTCCCCCTCCTCACAATATCAGTGACTTCAACGGACATTTTCACACGATTGCGTGGACTTTCCAACCACACCTCATCACCATGATTGATTCCAAGTTCGGCAGCATCTTCTGGATGAATCTCCAACGGATCGGTGCTGCGGAACCTAATGAGGCCTGTTCGTCGAGTCTGAGTCCCCGCGTTGTACTGGAACAGATTGCGCCCAGTGACAAGGATGAACGGATACTCATCGCTCGCCTGCTCATTAGGTTCTGCGAACTCCGGTGCCGCGAAGTGGCCGAGCCCGCGTGAAAAGCGCTCTTGGTGCATCACGGTCGTTCCGGGATGATCCTCACTGGGTGCTGGCCACTGAACGGCCTCAGCACTCTCAAGTCGCTGGTAGTTGATTCCTCTAAAATTGGGAGTCAAAGATGCCAATTCATCCCACACTGCAGAGACATCGTCAGAACTTACGATGGGATACCCCATTGCCTCGGCTAATTCGGAGACTATCTGCCAGTCCTGCTTGGCTTCACCTGGTGGAGAAAGAGCTTGACGGATCCGTTGGATTCTGCGCTCTCCGTTGGTGTAGGTGCCATCCGATTCAAGGAACGAAGCGGCGGGCAGAACCACATGGGCGAGTTTGGCTGTCTCACACATGAAGATGTCCTGGACCACCAGCATGTCCAGCGCTGAGAGAGCCTTCTGAACAGCAATGTTGTCTGGATCGGTATGGGCGATGTCCGACCCAATTAGATAGAGGGAACGGATATTTCCATCAGCGACCTGTTGCAGCATCTCGGGATAGGTGAGCCCTGGCTCAGCTGGAGCCTCCACACCCCAGACCGCCGAGACCGCCTCCCTGTTTGCTGGGTCGGAAACTGACTGATAGTTGGTGTAGACATTCGGGAGGGCACCCATATCACATGACCCCTGAACATTGTTCTGACCACGGAGGGGGTTGATTCCAGTACCTGGACGCCCCACATTTCCACACAGTAGAGCAAGGCTTGAGAGCGCCATCACTCCCTCCGAGCCATGGCTATGTTCGGTCATCCCAAGACCATGAACCGACATCGCTGCTGGGGCCGATGCATAGAGATGAGCTGCTGCCTGTAGAGTTGCCGCAGGTATTCCCGTCAACCTGCTGCATAGTTCAGGAGTCATCGTCTGAACCATCGCCTTGAACGGTTCGAGGTTCTCACATCTCGATTCCATCCAATCTTCATCCGCTTCCATCTGGTCACGCAGAATGATGTGTGCAAGCCCCTGATAGAGTGCAACATTGGTTCCCGGCCGCAACTGCAGATGGATATCCGCCATCTCAGCCAATTCGGTCATTTTCGGGTCGGCGACGATCATCCCCATCCCTCTCCTCCTCGCTCGACGAATCCGCGATCCGGTGACTGGATGGCCATGAATCGGGTTGCATCCAGAAACAAGAAGCAGATCGGTCTGATCGATATCGCCAAGACTGTTGGTCCCTGCACCAGCTCCGAATACGGTCATCATCCCTTTCACCGTGGCCGAGTGACACACCCGAGCACAGTTGTCGACATTGTTGGTACCGATGACCGCCCGCATCAATTTCGAACCGAGATAGTTCAGTTCGTTGGTCGACCGAGAAGAGGTGATCGCACCGATTGCATTGGGTCCGGACTGTTCGCGAATCGTGTTCCATCTCTCACAGATGAACTGGTACGCCTCCTTCCATGTTACTTCTCGAAACTCTTCGTCGATCGACTCCCTTAACATTGGAGTTGTCAATCGGTCGGAGTGGTGAATATAGGCAGAGGCGAACCGACCTTTGACACAAGCATGACCCTGATTGACAGGTGAATCAGCCGCCGGTCTCATCGTCACAAGTCTTTCACCCTTGATACCAGCATCGAACTGGCAGCCGACACCACAGAACGCACAAGTGGTTCTTACCCACCTGTCGGGGATACCCAATGACCTCTCGACGCGGTCTTCGAGAGCACCTACGGGACATTCGTTGACGCATGCTCCACAAGAGACACAATCCGATGCCATGAACGAGGTGTCGTCACCGGCAATGATTCTGCTGAAGATACCTCTCCCATCTATCGAAAGGGCATGAGTAACCTGAGTCTCGTCACAAGCCCTGATGCAGCGAGAGCAGACGATACACTTGGTCGCATCAAATGTGAAAAAAGGATTTGAATCGTCAATCGGCATCTCTGCGCAGATTGGGTCGTTGTCATATCTGACTTCTCTCAACCCTACCTCGGCGGCGACATCCTGTAGCTCACAGTCGCCATTTGCTGTGCAGGTGAGACAATCAAGTGGATGTTCGCTGACGTAGAGTTCTGTGATACCCCTACGGAGTCGCCATAGTCTGTCTGAACGAGTACTTACCACCATCCCCTCGCTGACAGGAGTCGTGCATGAGGATGGAGTGCCGTTGGATCCGTCAATTTCAACCACGCACATGCGACAAGAACCGAAACTCTCGAGTTGAGGTGAGTCACAAAGGCTGGGGATTCTTATCCCCGCTGCTCTAGCTGCCTGCATGATGGTTTCACCTTCGGTAGCCTGAATCACATGCCCATCAATCGTCAGCGGAATTTTCTCACTCACCGCCACCACCTCCAAAGGCATCTGGCCAACGAGCCATTGTCGAGCGCACCGGATTCATGGCTAGTCCGCCGAGTGCACACAGAGAGGTTGAGGTCATCACTTCATCAAGAGAATCGAGAAGTAATCTGTCGCCACTCATCTCCTCCTCAGTACCAATCCGTTGTAGAAGTTCGAGGGCACGTTGGGTGCCCAGACGACAGGGGGTACACTTACCACAACTCTCATCGCGGAAGAATTTCATCCAATCAATGGCCTCAGACCTAGCATCGAAATCCCCACCATAACAGACGAATCCACCGTGTCCAAGCAGCCCACCTGCTGCGGCCAATCCCTCGAATGAGAGTTCTATTTCAGACAATTCATCTGTCTTGAACACGCCTCCTAGCGGACCACCCACCTGTACTGCCGTAACTCCTTCAAGAGATGAGTGAGCTTCGAACATTTCTGAAACCGTTCCACCGAACGGAATCTCAACGCAAACAGAAGTGGCAACATCACCCGAAATCTGAGCAACCACGGTCCCAAGGCTCGCACCACTGCCCAGATTGCCAACAGCATCTCCCCCCTCCCTCAACACGGCTGCAGCCATTGCAAAAGTGAGGACATTGTTGACGATTGTCGGGTGGCCATAGAGACCGGAAGTCGTTGGATACGGTGGTCTTGCCCTCACCTCACCTCTCCGTCCTTCAAGGCTCTCTAACAGAGCTGTTTCCTCTCCACAGACGTAAGATCCTGCTCCTTTAGCGACAGTGATGTCAAAGTGGTCGCCAAGAACCCCCTCTCTTCGAGCAGATTCGATAGCATCATGGAGGATTCTCTCGGCGTTGGGGTATTCGCCCCTAAGATAGACCCAGCCAGTCTGCGCACCAATCACCTCGGCACAGATCAGCATACCTTCGATCAGGCCATGCGGGTCCCCCTCAATCAGCATCCTATCAATGAAGGTCCCTGCGTCACCCTCATCGGCGTTGGCAACGACATGCTTGACAGGGTCAGATTCTGCCATCGCTGCCCGCCACTTGAGATGGGTAGGGAAACCTGCTCCCCCCCTACCACGCAAACCTGCAGCTTGCAACTCTGCAAGGACCCATTCGGGACCTGATTGGCTTGCCTTTGCCAGCCCAGTATAAGCGCCAGCGGCCCGCTGGGCGTCAATGTCCAAGGGATCTACCACACCAAGTCTGGAAGTTGCAAATCGGGTCTGAAGAGAGAAGCGTTCGATCTCATCCACAAGACCGAGAGCCTTGGGATGTTCATCAAGAGTCTCAGTCTCCATCGCGCTGATCAGAGAGGGTATATCTTCGGAAGTCAGCGGTCCAAAGGCAAGACGACCTTCATCTGATTCGAGCTCGACCATCGGTTCAAGATCAAAGAGACCGCGAGAGCCAGTCCTGATGAGAGCTGCGTCTTCTGGCAGGTGCTCAAGCAACGAAAGGGCAACTGATTCAGCACCAAGAGAGAGACTGATGCTATCGAGGCTGAGATGATACTTCCTCCCACTTCCCTCCCTGCCAACAGGCACGGCTGGCTGAGATTCACGGATGACGGTAGGACCAGTCGCACATAGCCCGGCGCAATGTAGAATGGCCACCTTCTCACCATTTCCGATGAGGGAATCAGCCTCCTTGGCGGCTCCTCTCGCCCGGCACGACTCGCCCATACAGACTCGAACTGTCGATGAATCGGGTTTCAAATCGGAATAATATCCCAAGACCCCTCTCACCTTGGCTCTGGTAGTACCTACAATCTCGGCGATCTCAGCCAATCTCTGTTCGGTTACCTCACCGTTGGCCTGAATCTCTGATGCAAGCAGTTCCAGAAGAGTGTGGCCAGGGCGGGACGGGTCCCAACTCACAAGATCTGACCCCAACTCGACTCCCCCCCTTTCTGTCAAACTGAATTCTGCCCTGTTCGGGCAACAATCCCCCCAGTTTGTGAATGTTCGTTGGGAGAAATCTGAAGCCTATGCTCAAAAGAATGCTGAATCCCAGTCACTCTTTACCCTCCAGGTGCATACCTCGTCCGAGATCACGCTCGATCGTGAGGAGCAATGGCCCTTCAGATGTCATTAGTTCCACGGCATGTCCAACTGCCTCACTACTTAGCACGGCTGCAATCTCAGCGCAGGGAGGAAATCTGAATTCTACTTCGCGGTGAACAGCATGAACGGCCACTTCAGAGATCAAACTATCGAGTATCAGAGAGATTTCAAGGGGTTCACCATGCAGCATCGGTGTTGTAGAACTAACTGGGATTCCTTTGTTCAGGCAGGACAAGTCTTCCTCACAGAGGCGGAGGCGGATGTCTCCATCGTGGAATAGGACCTTCACGGGGCCATAAGGAAGTGTTTCGATTCAAGCCTTTGCAGGAAAGAGACGTGATGGATGTGAATACACATTCATCCGAACACTGCCGAGGAAACCAACTAGAGTGATATCATGGGCATCAGCACATTCGACAGCAGCAGAGGAAGGTGCTCCAACGGCTGCGACAACTGCAGCACCGATGGCAGCTGCCTTCATGGCCAACTCGAATGATGCTCGACCAGACCACACCCAGATGAGGCCAGAGACGGGGTCACTCGCCGAGTCTTGGAACCATTGACCCACGACTTTGTCCATGGCATTGTGTCGGCCCACGTCCTCGGCAAGGAATAGGAGGCGACCATCTAAGTCGAATACAGCAGTGGCATGTAATCCACCGCTGAGCATGAAAGCCTCCTGCTCCTTCCGCATTCTTTCTGGCAGTCCGGCCAGCATCTCAGGATCCACTATCGGGCCATCCAGTGAAGGACGGCCAGAGGTTGGTGGAAAAAGCACCTGAGCGTCGGCTCGCCCGCACAGCCCACATGCGGAAGTCACGAGCCCCTCGTGACGAAGCCTGTCAAGGCGAGGCGCAGGAACATCAAGAGTCAGAATCACAGCATCAAGAGGTTTGCCTGAGCCGGGATCCTGAACGACCCCACTTTCGATTTTAGCGATATCATTAGGAGTTCTCACTACTCCTTCAGTTACGCATAGACCGACGGCTAAGTCTCCATCAGACCCAGGAGTTCTCATGGTAAAGAGAGTCCTTTCACCATCTCCTGAACAAAGGCGCATCTCAATCTTGAGAGGCGATTCACGAGCGAGAGGATCGACTACCGATGACCACGAACCTTCAGACCAACGTCTGAGTTCGACATCCTTGGTTGTGGAACCACCATCCATGCATCCCGATAGGGACCGAGACGTTGAGCATGGTGGTCACAACAAGCCAGTGACCATGGAAACGAGAAGCCGTGAGGAAGCAACAACGAGAACCACGGCAAGCATCCTCCTGATGAGGAGTGGAGTCGCAAGATGCGCGCCCCAACGAGCACCAAATAATCCTCCGACAAAGACAGCTGCCCCGAAAGAGAGGAGGGTCAACGGCTCGATGGCCAGTCCAACCATTGGCGAAAGAGCAGCGCCTGCTAGGCCCGCAGCAGAATTTAGCCAGATGAAGGCTGCACTGGTCGCTGCTGCCTCCTTAGGAGGAGCCCACTTGGACAAAATCAAGAAAGGTGTCAAGAAAATTCCACCACCAATTCCAAGCATTCCAGACACAAGACCAAACAGACCACCGATGAACAGCGCACTCGGCGTGTGCAAAACGAACTCATCGGCACTCGCCGGTTCATGTGATGAACCACCGAAATGAAGGCGCCAAGCAGCGAACAATAGAAACACTGAGAGCAGCACTTCATAGAGCAAGCCTTCGATAGGCAGCCAACCACCCACGAATGCCATAGGTACCGATGTAATCAGAAAGGGCACGGTCAAGCGCATTTGAAAATGACCTGCGGAGCGATACGCGGTGAAGGCGATTGCTGAGACCAAGAGATTCAGGCACCAAGCATGCTGCTTCAGCCAAGCGGGATCATGGACTGCATAGGCAGTCAGAGATAGAATTGCAAGATATCCAGATGCACCACCATGGCCCACTGATGCATACATGGCGGCCACGGCTGCCAACGCGATAAGGAGCAGAGCCTCATCGAACACAGACATGCCTATTCGCACTGATTGATGGCCGTTATGGACCTACGACTGTCTTCACCTTCTTCATGAGTAATGTAAAGGTCAGCATCTGAGAGATATATCTGCCATTTGTTTATGAATCGCCTTACAGAGGTTGATTACAATGGTGTTTGAATGCAACATCGATGACCGTGGGAAGGCCTATCGCCTCAGAATTGGGATCAGAACCCTACTCGCCGGTTTGGTTCTAGCCGCAGTATTCTATCTGGCTGACGTAGATTGGTGGGCATTCTGGTTAGGTCCTGTCGGGATGATAGGAGGAGGGGCATTCGCTATTTTTGAAGCAAGGACCGGATGGTGCGTCGTTCGGGCAATGGGGTTCAAGACACCGATTTAATCAGTGACTTCTTGCTATGGAGCATGCTATGCATGCCCCAATCATGGATTCAAAACCACCACCTCACTCTCGACCCAAGACCTCTCGCAGAGCTGGTCTGAGAGCAGGATGTGCAAATCTGAATCCGGCGTCAATCAAGCGCTGAGGTCGAACATGTTGACCATCAACGATGAGTTCCTTGCCCATCCGACCAAACAAGGCGGTGATCGCTAATCCGGGAATAGGGGCGATGCTGGGGCGATTGAGAACCTCACCAAAGATGCGTGTGAAACGAGCGTTGCTCTTCGGCGATGGTGCGGTCAAATTGTATACTCCATCCGCCCCCTCATGCTGTAGAAGAAAATGAACTGCCCGCACCCAGTCATCTAGGTGTATCCACGACATATACTGGTTACCACCAGCGATTGGACCACCAAGGCCCAGACGGAAGGGCAGATGAAGGCGCTCCAGTACCCCTCCAACCCCCCACAGAACGATACCTGTACGCAGAAAGACGGTACGCACCCCTGCTACAACGGCAGGTCCTGTAGCGCGTTCCCAGGACCGACAGACCTCGCTGAGGAAACCCGTACCCGCTTCGGATGATTCGGTAAGGCGCTCCTCCCCCCGGTTACCATACCACCCAATGGCACTGGCGCAGATGAAGAGCGGTGGGTCACGGAGATCGGAAATAGCCTCGGATAGATGATGAGTTGGGACCTCTCTGGAGCTGAGGATCGCTGCTCTACGACTCTGAGACCAGCGCTTCTCACCGATGTTAACACCTGCAAGATGAATGATGGCATCATAGCCCTCGACAAGCGAAGCAGGGACCTCCTCGTAAGGATTCCAAAGGACTGGGGGTGTGTCTTCAGGTTCTCCGATAAGAGGATTGGATTCCTTACGTATGGCACGCGTCACCTTATGCCCGAGCACGCGTAAAAAGGCACAGAGCTGAGGGCCGAGCATTCCCGATGAACCTGTGACCAAGACCTTCTTTTTCGCCGGTCGTGCTGCAACCTCATCAAGGTCACGAGCTAGGCGAGTACTGCGCCATTCGAACATCTTCTCAAGGCGGGAACGCACCATCCTTCGGCCAAGCATATCACCTATCACCCCCATCGGCAAACTGTATTCGATATCATCTTGGAGAATCGAACCACCCCTGTTCTTGACAATCGCATGACGGTGAGACCAATATGCGAAGGGGCCTTTGCGTTGATCGTCAACAAATCCCTTGCCTCGTTCGATATTGCGGTGCTCAGCAAGCCATGTGCGCCAGATGAAGGGCGCTAAGCGGACCTTGAATTCGTTTACCGCCCCCTCAATCATCGAAGGGTCCTTCCTGAGCACTATGAGGCGCTCCCAAGGAGTCATGAGACGCTCAAAAGCACCTGGCATCGTGTGATAATCATGCACCAAAAAAGGTCGATGCGACAATTCAGTGATCACCTTGAAGGTTCTCAAACGCTTCATCTGCTGATTCCTCGACCTGACGCGAACCCAAGGTAAGCCCTGCGTAATCGCAAATGATGATGCAAGATGACAGACTATAATCAGGCGTCCCCATTACAAAGAAATGACTCAAACCAGACTGGAGAGATGTTCCCGCATGGTTTCCAGACTTCAAACAGCTACGCACCTCCGCTGAACACGCAATAGTGATGGGAATTCAATTCTCAGAGTGTGCCAATATGTCCTTCACAGGTCAAATAATCCGCTAAGAACAGAGATATGGAGACGGCAGACAAGTTTTTTTGAGATAGCCCCTCTCAACGGTCATGGCTGCTACACTAAGAACGACTGTCAATGGAATGGAATTTGAGAATCCTTTCCTCCTTGCTTCAGGTCCTCCTGGGACCAACGCCAGAGTCATTTGCCGCTCGTTCGATCTTGGTTGGGGAGGGGTGGTGGCCAAAACGATTAGCCTCGACGCAAGTAAGGTCATCAATGTCAGTCCACGTTATGCAAAGCTTCGAGACCCTGTTGAAAATAAGACCATTGTTGGATTTGAAAACATAGAGTTGGTCTCCGACCGCCCATTCGAAACATGGTTAGAGGAATTCAAGCAGATCAAAGCAGACTACCCCAACAACATCCTCGTGGCCTCGGTGATGGAAGAATATGACAAGCAAGCATGGCAAGAGATCATCCAGCGCGTTCAGGAGACTGGAGTCGATGCTTTCGAACTCAATTTCTCCTGCCCCCATGGCATGCCCGAACGAAAGATGGGCATGGCCATGGGACAAAATCCTGACATCGCCAAGAAGGTATGTGAATGGGTCATGGAGGTAGCTGAAGTGCCCGTGTGGGCCAAGATGACTCCAAATGTTGCAAATATTACAGAAGCACCAGAAGCATGCCTCAATGCTGGCGTCGATGGTATCAGCGCCATCAACACGATACTCTCGGTCATGGGAGTCAATCTGAAGACACTGAAGCCAATGCCCACAGTCGCTGGGTACTCAACGCCAGGTGGGTATTCCGGCCAGGCCGTCAGGCCCATTGCATTACGTCAAGTTATGGAGATCACTCGAGCTTTCCCAGATACAGAGGTGTCTGGGATGGGAGGAATCAGCACCGGATACGATGCCGCAGAGTTCTTCCTGCTTGGTTGCAGCACAGTGCAGGTTTGCACAGGGGCCATGCTACAAGGTTACGAGGTGATCAGCAAGCTCAAGGCAGAACTTCTAGAAGTAATGAATGATCATGGGTGTGAGACCATCGATGACCTCAAGGGTAAGGCATTGGAATTCTTCACCACTCATACCGACCTTGTTGAACGCCAAGCAATCGCCAAGGCAGAGAAGGCAGCGACTGGAAGAGACGATAACTGGAAAGGTAAAATCAAGGATGAAACCGACTCCCTGACCTCGAATTGAAAAGACGATTTCGGAAATCGCATCATTGCGTAATTCGGCCGAGGAGTTTGTGATTTTCCTTCGCCATGCGCTCCACGATTCGAGTGATCTCTCTGGAAAATGATTTCACCTTCTGACTGATGTCACGGTAGAATACACCACTCTGTTCTTCTAATCGAATCAGTTCTTGGCGAAGTTTCTCTGCATCAGCATCATCTGCTAAATCAATCGAGAGATTGTAGTCAGCCGTAGTCAGCCCAGCAATGGGTTCCAACATGATCTCATTCAGTTTCTCTCTACGCACATCCTCAAGGATACGAACACGGCGCTGGTGATCCTTCAAAGAAGAGTCATGCGAATCGTCGAGAAGCATGAATCGCTCATAGAGTTCTATGCAGCGTTTTTCCAACTCAAGAGAGAACTTGATGACCATGCCAAACGTGGTGAGTTCGGAATCCAACACCATCACTCCTTGCCACTCAAAACCAACGGGTTATGACGGTCTTACGGTCTGTGAAGAATTCAATGGAATCTCGGCCTTGACCATGGATATCGCCAAAGAATGAATCTTTGAAACCACCGAAGGGAAAGAAGGACATGGCCGCGGCAACACCTACATTGATGCCAATATTGCCGGCCTCCACCTCATACCTATACTGTCGAGCTGCTGCACCACTGTCAGTGTAGATGGAAGAAGCATTGCCGAAGGGGAGACTATTCACTAATTCAATTGCCTCATCCAAATCCTGGGCTCTTACGATGCTGCACACAGGTCCAAAGACCTCCTCTTGGAAGATCTCCATCTCTGGCTTGACTTCATCAAATACAGTTGGCCCGATGAAACTGCCATTCGGATATCCTTCAACCTCAAGGCCACGACCATCCAACAATAGTTTAGCTCCCTGTTCCACGCCCCGTTCAATCATTTTGATGATCCTATCGCGGCTCTGCATGGTAACGACAGGGCCCATCATAGACCGTTCCTCAAGGCCATAACCAACATTAATCTGTTTGGCACCTTCCACGAATCGCTCCGCTAAAGTCTGATAGATGTCACCCACTGCAATCAGGATCGAACCAGCCAGACAACGCTGCCCTGCACAGCCATAGAACGAAGAAATCATGTTAGGCAGAGAACGATCCAAATTGGCATCGGGCATGACGACCAAGCAGTTCTTGGCACCTGCTTGGGCCTGCACCCGCTTTCCCTTGGCGGCTGATCGCTCGTAAACAATTCTGCCAATCGGTGTGGACCCCACAAAAGAAATTCCTTGGACTAGCGGATGATCAGTAATCGATTCCACCACATCCTTGCCACCGTGTACCATGTTGATCACTCCAGGGGGAAGGTCCAATTTCTCGATCAGCTCGAAGGTCACCTGAGTGCTCAAAGGACACATTTCAGATGGCTTTACCACGTAGGTGTTCCCACAAGCTAGGGCGAAAGGCCAGAACCAGTATGATACCATGAATGGGAAATTAAATGGACAAATGGCTGCAAACACACCCATCGGTTGTTTCAGAACCTCCTCATCAATCCCACTGGCAGCTCCATCCTCAAGATTGTAGCCCATCATCAAAGAGGGAATTCCTGCAGCGGTCTCTACCATCTCAATGGCTCGACGAACTTCACCACGAGCCTCATCCAATGTCTTACCATTCTCAATGACAACGACCCGAGCAAGACGGTCAAAATCATCCTCCATGAGATTCTTGAGTCGGAACATGTACCTAGCTCTGGTCACAGGGGATGTCTCACGCCATTCCATGAACACATCCTGAGCCGCTTGCACTGCTCTGTCAACATCATCTGATGAAGACATAGGTGTCTGAGCTAGAATTTCACCAGTGGCAGGGTTGACCACGTCAAAACATTCTGTTGCAGTGGCATCCACCCATTCACCATCGATATAATTCTGCAATTTTCCCCACTGTGCCCTGTCTTCTGATTGTGAAACATCTGTCATTGTCATTCCTCCTGTTAGCATCTACTTCTTCCCAATGATTGTGAGAACCTCGTCCAGCACTTCCAGAGCATGATCGATCTGCTCATTGCTTAGCATCAAAGGGGGCTTGATCCGGACGACGTTGTTGTGGAGCCCGCCCACACCTAACATGACACCTTTCTCAAAGGCCAGATTAAGCATCTTTTGGGTCTTCTCAGGTGCTGGTTCCTTGGTCTGTCTATCCTCAACGAGTTCAAAGCCCAACATCAGCCCCTTCCCACGGATATCACCGATCAGCGGATGAGACTCCATCAATTCCTCAAGTCCTTTCTTGAATCTGCGTCCTTTCACAACTGCCTGAGCAGTGTAATCCTCTTGCTCCATGATATCTAGATTGGCTAATCCGGCAATCATTGCCATGGGGTTCCCACCATAGGTCGAGAACAACCCCTTCGGTTTCAGACACGATGCGATCTCCTCAGTGGTAACAAACGCTCCACAAGGGAAGCCAGAAGCAATACCTTTGGCCATGGTGATGATATCAGGCTTGACATCCCAATTTTCAATACCCCAAGTCTTACCAGTTCGGCCAAAACCTGTCTGGACCTCATCACTTAGGAATAAGCCTCCATGATCGTGCACGGTATCCACAATGATCGGGAAATACTCGGCAGGAGGGTCAATCAGACCTCCATTCCCCTGAATTGGTTCTGCAACAAGACCTGCGATATCACCGGATGTCTGGCACTTGATGGTCTTCTCAACGAAGTGAGCGCATTCCATGGAACAGGTATCAGGAGTCTTCCCAAAATCACAGCGATAACAATTAGCGTTCGGCGCACCGATAACACCCGTAGCATAAGCTGTGTTCTGTCGCCAAGTCCCTTGATTGGTAATGCTCATGGCACCTAGCGTTCGCCCATGAAACGACTCATTGAGAGAGATTACTGTATTGGAACCTGTGTGCATCTTCATCAGGAACATTGCTGCTTCGTTAGCCTCGCTACCACTGTTGACGAAGTAGCACTTGTCAAGGCCCTCTGGTGCAATCCCAGACAACTCTTTGGCATACAGAGCCATGGGGACGGTGGGATAAAGAGTGGAAGTATGAATGAGGCTGTCCACCTGTTTTTTCAGGGATTCTGTCATAGTGGGATGGGAATACCCAGTCAGCATCGTACAGATGCCTGCAAATAAGTCAAGGTATTTCTTACCGTCTGAATCGATAAGATGAGCTCCTTCACCCTTGACGAACAGTTTCGGTTCCTCATAGTAGTGAGTAATTGCCGGAACAAGGTACTCTTTCTCCATCTCAATGATAGAATCCACATCAAATGATTCCGGGTTCAAAGCATCATCCAGTGCAGACATATTCACACCTTAGTGATGTTCTCATAGGTCTCTGGACGGCGGTCACGGAAAAATTGCCATGTGTTGCGCACTTCCTTGATCATATCGAAATCCAACTCAGACACAATCAGTTCGTCCTGATCCCGACTTCCTTCCGCAACAATCTGTCCACGTGGATCACAAAAGTAACTCTGACCGTAGAATTCACCAATGTTCCAAGGCGCTTCGTGTCCAACCCGATTGATGGTGCCAACGAAATAGCCATTGGCGACTGCATGGGCAGTCTGCTCCAACTTCCACAAATATTCTGAAAGACCTGCAACAGTGGCCGCAGGGATAAACACAATCTCGGCACCGTTGAGAGCCAACTCACGGGCACCCTCTGGAAAGTGGCGGTCGTAGCAGATGTACACGCCAACATTGCCGTAGGCGGTCTTGAAGACAGGGTAGCCTTGGTTTCCTGGCCTGAAGTAGAATTTCTCCCAGAAACCTGGATCCACATGGGGAATATGCTTCTTTCTGTACTTACCAAGATAGGAACCGTCAGCATCCACCACTGCAGCCGTGTTGTAGTACACTCCAGCCATGTCCTTCTCATAGATAGGAATCACGATGACCATCTTGTGCTTCTTTGCCAGATCCTGCATTAGACGCGTGGTGGGGCCATCAGGGATATTCTCAGTCAGGTCATACCATCGGCGATCCTGCTCAGCACAGAAATAGGGCCCATAGAACAACTCCTGCAGGCATAGGATTTGCACCCCTTGTTGACCTGCCTCTTCAATCATCTTCACATGCTTATCGATTGCAGCTGCCTTAATCTCCATCATACTGCTGTTTTCAATGGAGAGTTCGGTACTTGCTTGAATCAATCCGCACTTTACCTTGCGGGACATGCAGTTGGTTCATTGCAGGGCATATATAGAACTCCCGCTAGGATAACTCAGCGATGCGTGCAGGGATATATTGATGACTGAAGGAGCCCTTCACTGTCCGATTACATGAGTATCTTGATTCGCGGCGGCACGGTCGTCAATGCAGGCGGTGAACAGCAGGCAGATGTCCTGATATCAAACGGTAAGATCGTCGATGTGGCGAACAACTTGGATGCTCCCGATGGGGGCAGAGTGATCGATGCAGGAGGGTCTTATGTCATCCCTGGCGGGATTGACCCCCATACGCACATGGAACTTCCATTCATGGGCACCGTTGCCTCTGAGGACTTCTTCACAGGAACATCTGCTGCTGCGGCGGGCGGCACCACGATGTGCATCGACTTTGTGATTCCAGCTCCCCAAGAAAACATAGTCGAGGCTTGGAAAAAGTGGCGAGGGTGGTCCGAAAAGGCAGCCTGCGACCATAGTTTCCATGTTGCCATCACTTGGTGGGATGACTCTGTGCATCGCGATATGGAGATTCTGACCAAGGACTACGGCGTCAATTCCTTCAAGCACTTTATGGCCTACAAAGGCGCCATCATGTGCGATGATGAAGTCCTTGGGAACAGTTTCTCAAGGGCCCGAGACCTAGGCGCTCTTTGCACAGTTCATGCCGAAAATGGTGAATTGGTCTGGCGCCTCCAGCAAGAGATTTTCGACAAGGGCATCACTGGTCCCGAAGGCCACCCCCTCAGCCGCCCTCCAGAGGTTGAAGGAGAGGCTGCCAACCGAGCGATTCGTATCGCAGAGGTACTCGGTGTGCCACTGTACTTGGTGCACACCAGTTGCATTGACGCACTTGAGGCCGTGACCCGGGCCAAGCTAGAGGGCCAGCGAGTCTTCGCCGAGGTCCTCGCTCAGCACTTGGTCATCGATGATAGTGTCTACCGCAACAAGGACTGGCGCTTTGCAGCACACCACGTAATGAGTCCACCTTTCCGCCCCAAAGAGCACCAAGCAGCGCTATGGCGAGGACTGCAGTCAGGCATGCTCCAGACAACGGCAACCGACCACTGCTGCTTCTGCACCCCACAAAAGGAGGCGGGTCTCAATGACTTCCGGGCTATTCCCAATGGTACCAACGGTATCGAGGACCGCATGAGTGTCATTTGGGAGCACGGTGTGAGGACCGGTAAACTCACGCCGAGTGAGTTCGTAGCAGTCACATCAACTAATGCTGCTAAGATTTTCAATGTCTATCCACAGAAGGGCATCATCGCGCCCGGAGCGGATGCGGACATCGTCGTATGGGATCCTGAGAGAAGCCGCACCATTAGTGCAGAGACTCATAATCAAAATATCGATTTCAGTATCTACGAGGGTATGACGGTCACAGGCGTCCCTGCCATCACCATCAGCCAAGGTAAGGTTGTCTACGAAGACGGAGAGCTCAAGACTGTCCGCGGAGCAGGGCGCTACATCAACCGCCCATGTTTCCCAAGTTATTGGCACAACCAGATGCTCCGGAATGAGCTTGCCGAACCCACCTCGGTTGAGCGCTAAGGCTCGATCATTGCTGGCCACGGCGTGGTGGCAATTGCTGTGTCAACCACACACGTAGGTCATCCACCTGTTCGGGGCAGACGTTGTGCCCCATCGGATAGGTGAGCCACTCAGATTCAGCGCCCAGTCCTACATGGTGCTCATGACCAAGTTGTCCGGCCTGTATCGGGACAGTGGGATCGGCACTACCATGCATGTGGAGCATGGAAAGACCAGATGCCTGAGAGGGGGCTGTGACTTTCGGAGCATACGATGAGAGCATTGCTACTGCACATACGTCGACAAGACCCCTCTGCGCAATGACAGAGGCAACAGCACCACCTTGAGAGAAACCGACCAAAACCACGGGAAGACCGCCATTGAGAAGTTCGATCATTCTCGCTTCAATGCGTTCGACAGAATCCAGCAACCCATCAAGTTCGCCCGCGTCGCGCTCAAGACGACCAAGGTCGGTGATGTCATACCATGCACGCATCGGAAAGCCGAAGTTCAGAGTCACTGGACGAACCGACGCATGTGGAAAAATGAAGGTCACATCGTCACGTTGCAGGTCAGGAACAATGGGAACGAAATCCCAACCATCGGCACCAAGTCCATGGAGCCAGACAACTGAACCTACCGGAGATGGGCTGCTCAGAACAACCTCATCATCCGATTCAACCGGACGCATGTGCATTAAGCCTCCATTCGTAGGCCATGAACCTGATGGTAGGTGAATTGTCCTGGAACCACGCATTGAGCGGTTCGGAGAGGTGCTCACCGAGGAAATGAAGAACACCGGCATGGCCTCCGAAATCCTTTGCATACCATTTGAATATCCTTGAAATCTCAAGGGTGTCCCCAGAACGGCGTGCTCCACGCTCGGTAGCAAGGAATCCCTTCGTCGCCTGATCCAACTCATCCTCCAGATGCTCTGCAGTATACAGACCATCCCGTAATGGCGGACAAGAAACTGAAGCACAGTTCAGAGCAAAATGAATGCGGGGTTCCCTGAATCTCTTGCGGATGATGCGGTGCTCAAGATGATACAGGCTCATTCGCCGACCTGCAATAACAATCCGGCGAGAGAGGAAGAAGCGAAGGAACCAGAGTTTGCTGCTCAGACCATTTTTCCTGAATGACCTGCTGGTCTGGCGAAGATCAAGAACTGTACGAATGACATAAAGATTGTACGCGTTGGTGTGAAACGCAAGACTATGAGCAGGGTCCTGTATCTCATCCAATGAGACTGAAGAAATTCTAGCTATCTGCTCATCGAGTTCTGGGCGAGCATGGATAGCCAGTGCATCATAATCAACACCGTATCGTGAGATAGCATGCCGGAGGTTGGAGAAGAGTGCCACAATGAATCATGCGACCGGGGACTTTTCTATTCATGTCTTGACCATTGACCAAAGAGCATGATGAAGTAGCAACTCATCGAGGCGCCGGCGTGCATAGTACCTCTGGAACGACGGGGCGGAGCCTGCTCATCAGAAGCGGGCTGATTCTGTTCATTGGTGTCGGTGTCGCGATCATCGCCCTTCTCTGGACATCTCCCCTGAGAGATGCACTCCTCTGGATCGGTGACCTGGGACCCCGTGCCCCCTTCGTGTACGCATTGGTCTTTGCCATCGGCACAGTACTCTTCCTTCCCGGAAGCATCCTCTCACTTGTGGCAGGAGCACTTTTCGGACCGGTCACAGGTAGTCTTGTCGTATTCTTCGGAGCTTCAGCCGGAGCTAGTGCAGCATTCCTCATCGCTCGAAACATCCTGCGTCGCAGAATCGAAGAACATCTACACTCCTCACCAACTCTCGAAGCCCTCGATCGTGCCGTTGATGATGATGGCCTGATCACCTCAATCCTAGTGAGATTGTCACCACTTATTCCCTTCAATCTCCTGAACTACGTACTCGGTGGCACATCAATGAGATTCACACATTTCCTGTTAGGCCTGTTCGCCATGCTACCTGCCACCATTCTGTATGTATCAGCCGGAGCCCTTGCTTCAGACATGGCCGGCCTAGAACAGCACAGAGATATTCAGAGCACGATACTCACGCTCATCGGTCTCATCGCCACACTTGTGGTCGTTATCAGACTTCAAAGAGGTGCAAAAGGCAGACTAAATGAAGCCCTTAGTGATGAAGACGCCTGAGATGTCATCATATGCCAGCAATGAGTCGCGCAGTCATGGAAGGTGACCTTGAACGCCTCGCATCCATCGTTGCCAGGCGTCTGAATAGCTCCCACCAAAGAATCGCCATTGCCGAATCATGTACTGGAGGGCTACTATGCTCAAGCCTGACAGACATCAGCGGAGCCAGCACGTGGTTTGAGCGTGGATGGGTGGTGTACAGTAATGAGGCTAAGACCGAATCACTCGGTGTCCCCCCCGAACTCATCGAGGCCCATGGAGCCGTCTCAGTCGAAGTCGCCGAGGCGATGGTCCGAGGAATCATCGAGACGGTGAATGTCGACTGGGCTGTTGCAATCTCAGGCATCGCTGGGCCGAAGAATGATGACGGAATGAAATCTGTTGGCACAGTATGCATCGCTGTTGCTAACCGAAAACGAAGCATCACGCGGCAGAGAGAATTCAGTGGTGACCGATCCTCGAATAAGAGGTTCTTCACCTGCATGGCCCTTGAGATGATTCTTGAGGCGTGGGAAGAACCAGAGGAAGAATGATGCGCCCATGAGCTCTCAAGAGTCCATGGACGACAGAGTACACGTGGTCGACCACCCCATCGTGCAGGATAGGATGGCGAAGATTCGATCAGCCGACACTAGCAGTGCTGACATGCGACGCTATGTCGATGATGTGACTCGATTGCTTCTAACCGAAGCCCTGCGCAACCTCCCAACATCACCGATTGAGGTTCGAACCCCCTTGGAACGAACAGAAGGGCATGTCATCTCAACAAAGATAGGGCTAGTGCCCATCCTGCGAGCCGGTCTTGGCATGAGTACTGCAGCACAACAATTCCTACCTGAAGCTTCAGTTTTGCATCTTGGTCTGAAGCGAGATGAGGAGACGCTCGAGCCCATCGCGTACTACAACAAACTCCCGACACCTCCAATGGTGAGCGAGGCAATCATCCTCGACCCCATGTTAGCGACCGGAGGGACCGCATGTGAAGCGTGTGTGCAGCTGCGAGATTCAGGGATTCACCGACTCCAGTTCGTCGGGTTGTTGGCATCACCTGAAGGTCTTCAAACACTTCTCGACGCCGAGCCGGGCATCACAATCGTCCTTGCGGCTATCGACCGCCAATTGGACGAAAGAGGTTTCATACTACCCGGCTTAGGCGACGCGGGTGACCGTTTGTTCGGAACATGATGAGCAAAGTGTTCATGTGCTCTCGCCTGAGATTTCACGAAGCGCATGAGTGTATTCGGAGCATTGTCCCGTGAGTTGGCCGGGGATGGACACCTACTTCTGTCCCCTGGACGAGACGCACTGGAGAAAATAGGAGCAACTGATTGGCTTCTTCCTGCCCTTGCTTCATCCGAGCCAATGGTCCTCACAGGAGAGGCTGTCGAGAAACTCTGGAAGGTGCATTCTAAGGCCAAGATAACCGAAACCATACCTGCTCCTGGCCGAGTCATCGCTCCCATCCTCGCCACCTCCAATGACATTTCCCCAACCTCTCTTGGTGACTATCGTATCGACATGTTCCCCGAAGCTGCAACCGACGTTGACACCGATTTGACCGTACACTACGATATCACTGGCCGCTCCCGTACCGAAGGGAAAATCGATGACATCACAAGCCTATTTCGAAATCGTATCGAAAAATTGCGCAAGGAGATTCTCAAAACCACACCTCTTTCCCGCCCAATCACAGTCCTCCAACTACTCGATCAACGAGCCAAATATACTGGATACGACACCTCAGCAACCATCATTGGGCTTGTCTCAAAACCAAGATTCACGAAGGCGGGCAATCTACTCTTCACAATCGAAGATGAAACGGCGAGCGTGGAGTGCCTCGTCACCCGTTCTGAAAATGATGTGAACGACATAGTCCATGTTGGCCTGATGCCCGATGATGTAGTCGGATTGAAGGGCTCCTTCAGTCGAAACAGCGATCTATTCTTCGCCGAGGAACCCCACTTCCCACGGCTTGAGAAGCATCAACGGTTCCATTCTGAACAAGGCGTATCTGTCGCCTTCCTATCTGACCTCCACGTTGGCTCAAAGACTTTCTTGGATGACCAATGGATCAAGATGAGGCAATGGTTCCATTCCGATCCACTTGCTCGAACAATCAAGTATCTTATCCTCTCAGGCGATGTTGTTGACGGTATCGGAATCTACCCCGGACAAGAGAAGGAGTTAGCGATTCCCGACTTGTTCAATCAATACGGATATCTGGCAGGTCTTCTCGATGACCTCCCCGACTGGGTCGAAATCCTCCTCCTCCCTGGCAATCATGACGCCGTCCGACCACAGGAACCACAACCGGCTCTAGAGCCTGATATCCAGAATGATTTCAACAGCACGACCTTCGTTGGCAATCCATGTGATTTCTCCCTGCATGGTGTCAGATTATTATCATACCATGGGAAATCCATTGATGACTTCGTAGGGACTCTACGTAACGTCGATTATGGTTGTCCGGTCGAGGCGATGAGAGAGATGATGCGTCGCCGGCATCTTGCTCCAACCTGGGGTAGCAAGACGCCACTGTCGCCTGAACCTGAGGATGACCTCATCATCGGTGTTCGTCCAGACATCTTTGTCACAGGACATGTGCATGGACACCACTGTGAGGACCACAAAGGAACGACATTGATCGGGTCTTCGACATGGCAGAACCAGACTGCATATCAGAGAATGCTGGGATTCCAACCCAAGCCATGCATCCTAACAGTCATCAATCTACAGACCCATGCTGCTGCCAGCATCCCATTTGCATAATCAAGATGAGAGTAAGTGGTTCTTGAGATCATCAAGTTGCTCCTTCTCAAAAATCTGCACACCAAGCGACAGAAATGTCTCGATATCGACATCACGGGTGGGGTTGAAGCCTACAAAGGAGGCACCACTAGCTGACATCGAGAGATCCACACTGGAATCACCTACACAGATGATATCCTCAGGAAGATAACCTCTGAGTTCACAGACCCTATCGATAGCGCTGGACTTGTTATTGGCTCGCACACGAATGACACCTTCATCGAGCATCCAGCCCTCCTCATCGAAAGCAATCCCGTTGGCGATCCAATCATCAACCTTGAGCATCTGAGCAATCATGGAAACATACACGTCAATTCCTGCTGAAACGATAATCACATCGATGCCTTCCGACTTTAGCTCATCGACCACTTCTCGCATCCCTGGCATCAGGCGTGAACCCGCAAAAGCACGGACTACCTCGTCACGATGAATCTTGGATCTGGTAGCTTTCCAGCGCTTGATGTCCTCGTACACAAATTCATGATCTGTTATCTGACCATCTAGGTAGGCTTGGTACAGGTCACCAGACGTGGTTCCGAAATATCGATGGAGAGTCTTCCATGACGACACGCTCTGTGTCAGCACGCCATCGCAATCGAATGCTACGCACCTTGGTATACCCTTCACCAAACCTTGGGGTCACCTACCACTTCCTCAACCCTCCCACGGGGAAGGAGAGGAGGGGGGACCCCCCCCCGGTGATCGCTAGGTCTACTTCAGACCGTAGTGATGGTTCCAGTGTCGCCACTCGCGTCGACGAGTACATCGAACTGCTTGATGATACGAGACGTTGGTGTGTATACGACCTTGATCGTAGAGGCACCTATCACTTCACCCAGAGTGCCAGTATCCTCAGCGGGAGGAACTCGGAAGCGAACGAAGATCTGATCGGCGACACCGAAACTTGTGTAGATATTGCCATTGGCATCATCAGCAGCAGAAGACGTTTCATCGTTGAATACCACAAGTGTAGGGACTGCCTGCTCTTGTGGACTGACACCATAGACTGACGAGTTGAACAAGTCAAACTGATGAGTCCCAGTTGGCGTCTCAACGTCGACCCGTATTGCTCCGGTTCGATAGTCATCAGGCGAATCCTCGATGAGGATTTTGAAGTGCAAATCCGCTGCGCTGAGGGCTTCACCAGTTCCGGGTACACAAGTCGTGGTCTTGCACGTGGTAGTCGACCAAGTGATAGTTGGTTCGACCTTAGCATCAGCACCACCAGCAAGTGACCCAGCCCAAATATAGAGAACTCCAGCGAGCACAACTGTAATCGCCACCATCAGAATGGTTGCGATGACAGGGCTGACGGCTTCGTCATCCTCAAGGATACTACTACGAGCAGGGACTGCTTCGGCACGCTCCTCCTCTTCTTCCTCTTCAGACCGGCGTTCAGCACGACCCAGTAGGATTGCTACCATAGCTCCCACAAGGGCCACTGTCGCAAGGGTCGGAGCAAAGGAAGGAACCGCAGCGACGTTCTGAGCCGCGGTCACTATCTTGGGCATCCTGTTACCAAGGTAATCCTGTGACGAGTCAAGGTTCGAGATGTTGTTGTTGTCATAGGCAGTACACTGCACATCGACACATGTCTTGTCAAGCAACTTGCGGACGGCAGGGCTGTTAGCCTGCGTACCAGTCAAAGCAGGACAAGATCCATCATCATCTGATTTGATGCCAGCCTTTCCGAATTCGGCAGGACTTGCAGGGTCGTATGTCTTCAGGATTCTACAGGCCGAGACCTGAATCACCAACTCGAACTTCTGGACAAGATCATTGTTGATCGTCCAGTGGCATCCGAGCTCTACTCCATTAGCATCACCTGGACGCGGCAGGTCAGAGGTGACCATGTCACACACGGTACCATTGATGTCGGTATCCTTGTCGACCTTGTGTAGCTTCAGAGCAAGCTGGTGATCGTAGAAGTAATCACCATTACTCGTTGAATCGATGTTGACGACACTGATGTAGAACGGCACCTGCGTACCCTCAATCACAGCAGGGTCACCGCTGTATCTGAGTGACTTCGCCTTGAAGGTGTAGTCAGGAACGGCTTCCTCAGTGTTGCTGATCTTGATGCGAACGTCAACAGAAGCGCTCTGTTGTTCATAGTCCCCACTGTGGAGGTTATAGAACGACGGACGGTCATCAAAGGCCGCGTCAGAGACTGTGAGTCTCACCAGACAGTAATCAACTGCAATCGATGCGTCCTTTGGCTGGCTCTGGTGAGCACCACCATCGTAGAGCGGATCGACTTCCTCACCCTCGGTGTTAGCGTCCGGGACTGGGATGATCTTCATCCTGCCACTCGTGATCAAGTCTTCCTGAGTAGGTGTCTCCGCATCAACCACATGGAAATAGTCCTGATAGCGGCATCCGTCGGTTGAGCTGACCGCCCAACTCAGTGTCGAGTTCTTGTCCTGGATCCACTGACCTGAGTTGTCCGGATCATCGATGTACGCATCCACGTCTTCGACCACATTCCTTAGATCGACAACCGTGTTATCCGCACTCCAATCATCCTCATCGAAGTCCCACTCCCAGATGATCGGGCAGTTGACTCTATTCTCTGCGTTGGGGCACGACCCAATGACATCGTTGAGAACCTCGCCACCCTGCGTCTGCAGAGGTGGTGTAGAGAACGATGTGTCTGCTGGGTTGTAAATACCGGGTTGATTATTGACAGGACGGACAAGGAACGGCACAGTGTACCTGACAGCGTTAGGGTTGTTCTGTGCGTTGTCGGTCAAATCCAGATAGACGTCACAGTACCCACCGATCTCATATCCCTCTTCCCAGAGGATGAGCTCATCGAGCTCCTTCGTGATGGTGATGACCTCACAACCCTGTTCGAGAGAGACCGCCCAGTCATGCAACTGGGGTGCTTGCTCTGAGTTGGGCTGATGCGTCGAATCCTGCTCGTTCTCCTGATCGAAGACCCAGCTGTTGTAGACCCTGACAGGCTGACCTTGGGCATTGGTGATGTCCGAATACGTGTTGGCCGACTTATTGAGTCTCAATGAGTGAGTTGTGAATCCTTCCTCGATCTCATTACCATCTCCGTCATTGGTGTTCAGATTGATGTTTGAATCCATACACTGGTCGGCGAAGGTAGCGCCGGCTCCAAGTTCATTCCTCTGGCAGATGATAGGTGCGTCATTGACGTTTGTGACCTTGACAATCATCGGACGTGACTTGGTCAGACCATCGGGGTCAGTCACAGTGAGCGTCACCTCAAGGGTGCCGAACATGTTGGCCAGCGGGGTGAGTGTCAATGAACCATCGACAATCGTGCCTGGGTCCTGCAGAAGTTGCAGAGCCCCTGCGGCATATACACTGGTCTGATCGAAGGTAACTGTCCACTCCAGATCATTTGGATCTTGGAGGTCTTGACCATAGTTGTTCAACTCAAGGACAACACCTGTTTGGTCCTCAGTCAGAGCCTGTTCAGGTATCTCAAGGATGATTGGTTGTTGGCGCTGGATGTCAATTGAGATGATCTGACTCGTGCTCATGTCAATAGCTGTGTGACTTGAGTCCCAGTTCTGGATGCCATTTCGCATGATGTCCTTCACAGTGATGTCCCACGTAGCATCGGTTCCAACAGGGGTGTTAGACCCGATGAAACTTCGGAAGATGAGGAGATGATTCCTCATTTGACCCATCGAGAGAGTCGTCTCCTTCAGGGCATCGAAGCGAAGCATGCTCGGTGTGTTCCAATCTGTAGACGTTGCACTTTGTCCTGCAGCCGGCACCACGTTGTTATCTGGATGAGTCGCAATGACATTGTCGGATGAGTCCTTGACAAAGGCGAACACTCGCACAGAGTCTTGGGCTCCACTAAGACCGATACAACTCCACGGAATAGCGATCTCGGTGAAGTCCGAGGTCAACGGCTCAGAGGTCGTTCGGCCAAGGTACTCTTCGAAACCTGCACAAATCGTGTGAATCCAGCCAGAGCCAGTGTACTTGCTCGTGATGGAATCATAGGTGAAATCATCACTCAACTCGATACGGTGATCTGCGGATATGGGGAGTGTGTGTGACAGTCCGTCACCATAGCTATCCCCATCAATGTTTGACGCAGACACTTGACCTGTCCGTGTTCCACCCGTCACAGAATCGACGTAGATGACAAGTTCCTGACCACTATTCACTAGATCATGACCACGAAGACCGAAGTAGAGGTTGTTGAAGTCCCATGTCGCCATCAGTGTGCTGTTATCATCAGCAACGTAGAGATCCTGTTTCATACGAGTCGAGATGTCTGGACCACCTGAAATGACTCCCGGTCGCGCCCAGTCGGAGGGAATCGAACCGAACCAGTCAGACATATTGCCCTGATCACTGGCCGTGTTGACGTTGATCGTCTTGGTCCAACCAGGACTGATGTAATCCGCCTGATACCTGTCGTGGGATTGTAGAACCACTTCGGCGTTGAACGTCGGAGAGCCCATGTAAGTCACATCAAGACCGAGGTTGTTGCCTTCGTAAATCACGGCAGTGGGATCGACATTGAGTTTACTCGTTTCGAGAGACCCGTTGATGACCCATGTAGTTGTGTCTTGACCAGCATCAATCATCCACGTCATACCCAAGTATGGCGTCGTACCGTCCACTGGACTTCGATATGTCACATTCTCCAGATATCCTGCTGCCCCATTATCGGTGACAAGGGTCTGGTTAGCCTTGCTCTGAATCTGGTTGAATCTGTAGCCCTGTACTCCATCTACCTTGATGCCATATTCGCCTTCAAGCGTGATGTATTCGGCATTCACATTGGCAGAGGTACCGGATATTTCCAATGCAACTCCATCATGATCGTTGCCACCAGATGCACAGCCTGTGCACCCAGACTTCAGAGTGGCCCCGCCAAGAGTGTTGACCAGATTGATGGTTCCCGTGTAAAGAACGCTGCTGTCGGCGCGGTCAATCACATTGACCGTGTACGGCTTGTAGACCTCAGAGGTCACTGGAACCGTCGCATCGGTCACTGCCGAGTCCTCACCACAAGAGATGCTGAACGTGGCGGGAAGATCCTCGACTGCTCCTTCAACGAGCTTGCTGTTGGAACTCGTGTTGACGATTGCCCAACTTGTCTCCTCTGGCCAGTAATCAGACTCAAACCTGATGTCATAATCTGTTGCAGAGCTCAGACTGAGCGTGCCACTCGATGGAAGGGCGACCTGATAGCCCCAGTCATAGCCAGGGATGACGAAGTCATTTCCATCTGATTTCTTGACAGGCGTGTTGGTCCCAGACTCGAAAATACCACCGCTGTTCGGACCAACACCATCGTTTCCGTCACCATAGGAATCGTACATCTGCAGAACGATGTTCGAACAGGCCTGAACGACTGGAGGCCATGCATAATCGACATCTGTTGAACTGAACAGATGACTATCAGCTTCCTCAAGTGTGAGATTCTTGGTACCAGTATTGATGAACTTGATGCTGTCACCAGTCGTGACCAGGAAATCATTTGGCCAACTACCGGATGTCTCATCGAACGATAGCTCGTGCATCATCGGATCGTTCTGACCGACTGTGAGGTCGGAATCAGATATCTTGACCGCATTTCTGCTGGCGTTGATGTACGTGTTCATACTCATCGACAACTCACCACCACTCATGACAATCCCATCAACGAAACCTGAGATGGTGACTGTGTTGAGCATGACCTCTAGATTGTTACCAGAAATCTCGTATCCTGTGCGGTCAGACCAATCAGAATAGCCTGAATCGTAGCTTGAACCATTGTCCACTACGTTACAGTTGTTGGTTTCGAAGGCCTGGTCATAGACGTGAACCTCATTGTCGGCAAGCCAGACGGTTCCGCCACCACAGTTCTGCACCCAGATACCATATCCACCGTCAACTGGACGGCCGCTCTGAGTGACGAAGTTCCTTTCCATGTGGAAGTCAAGACCTCCACGAATCGAGGCGACGTAGATGCCACCATCTGCATCGGTCAGCGAATTACCATTGATGTTACCATGAGTGCTTCGCATGTAAATGCCGTACTGGGTATTACTGGAACCGTCACCGTAGATTGTGTTACCGTCAACATCGACACCATCCACGTATTGGATGTAGATCGGTGATGCTGCATTTGAGATGTTGTTTCCGTGGACCATCAGATTCTTGATCTGCGAATCGGATGCATAGATACCGTAGTCCAGATCAGTCGAACCAGTGATTGTGTTGTCACGTACAACTGCATTATCGACGTAACTCGGATTCTGGAAGTAGATACCATAGTACTCAGCATCAATGATTGTGTTTCCGATAATCTGTGCACCATCTGGACCATAGTCGGCAGTGTTCTGGTAGTAGTAATTCTGAGTACGCGAGAGACGAATCGGGTAATCATATCCTATCAGCGTGTTGTTGACAACGTGGTAGTTGTCAGGTTCTCCCGCATTGATACCATACTGGTACTCGAAGTATCGGTAGCCATCGTACTCGGGAGCAATGAACGTGTTGCCCCAGAGTTCGAAGTGATCTGGGTCATTCCTGTTGTACGACAGTCCCTGAGAGATGCTAACCATCCCAAGAATGGTCGAATCAGTGATAATCGGGTTAAGCATGGTGTAAGGCTGTCCGAAACTCACGCCCATCTGCTGTTCATCCGGCAGTTCATTCGGCGTGAGCACGATCATAGTGGTATTATCCATCCTCCAGTCGTACTGGTTGTATCCATCCTTGTAGATACGGAACACATTCTGATAGGCTCCCACTCGAGGCTTGAGGAACACAATGGAGTTGTCCATCGAAATATCTGAAGTCCACCCGAAATACGTGTAATCGGTCGTGAACAGCATTGCTGTGTTATCCCAATCCCCAGAATTGCCAGAGGACGAAGCCACTGGTGAGGCCGAGTTGCCCCACCCATCGCTGCCGTAGCCATACTGGTTACCCACATTACCAGACCAACCGACATCACAGTTCTGGTCCCAACCACTCGAACACACGATGGCGTCGATGGTAGCGGTCAGGATCAACTCAATCTCCTGCGCTCCTGTGGAAGTCAAGACTGGAGTCTCACGAATATAGCGCCAGAGGCGTGTGTCTGCTGTATCATCCTCGGCAATCAAAGCGACTACCTCATAGGAGCCCAGCGGTACTGCCGTAATTCCAGTATTTGTGATGCGATCAGTGACCTTGACAAAGCCGTAGGCCTTACCTTCAGAGTCCGAGATCGAACTGCCAGCAATTCCTCCGCCATCGCGGAGCAAGTACACTTCAGCATTTGCTCGAGCAAAGCCACCGTACTTGGTCACGAATGTAACGCTCCAGCCACGCTCGACCATACCGAGCCCACTGCTCACAGAGACCTTGTTCAGATCCACGGTACCATCGATCACAGTCAACTTGGCTGCGCTGGATATCTTGATGTCCTCAGTGTTCCCACTGAATGACGGGCGATTGAGAGTGTAGTCTCCGATGCCCGCTACAGAAATTCCAATGGCGTTGTCCGTGAAAGAGAGGTCATTCCACTCCCATCCACCAGTATCTGAGGATGAGACCTTGATGGCCGCCCCGGGCGTGACCTTCTCGATGATTCCTGAGAACGACAGGTCCATGTTGTTACCGATGTTGATACCGGCGTTTGTTTGGTTGTTGAAATTGATGTTTGTCATATCAACAGTACCAGTGCCTGCAAGCTCGATGCGCAGACCATCAGATCCCCCATTGACGGTGATGTCATTGATCTCACCCAAGGAAGTTCCCGCGATGACTACACCTGCATCAGAAGGTGCATCAATGACCAAACCGTCAAAGTTCGCGGTTGCTTGGTCTCCCGCATATTTGACACCGACATCGGTTGTTGAGATAGAGCCATCATTGAACTGGGCCTTACCCATCTGTTCAATCCAATCACTGTTCCTCATTTCAGACTCTGTGTCACCCACTCGAACCAAGAATTGCATTCCATCATCCACGTTATCATTGCCACGATGGAAAAAGTCGAGGTTAAAGGAGAACTCAGTCAGTGTCGAGCCTGCTGTCTTGGCTACTGGTGCTGTCATGATCGACTTGTACCCATTCGGCATCTGTCCATAATTCGCATAGGCTCGGCAGGCACCACCACTGTAGTAGTTGATGTAGTAATAGTAGTTGTAGTTCACCCCGTTGTAGTCCCATTGATTGGCCGTATCGAAGTCGTTGCGGTACTGACCATATCGGCCGAAGTAGTTCCACTGATAATCGTACCATTGGACCTGATTGTAGTAGTACTGAGGTAGGGTCTCACCTTCGATCATCTCGAACTGATATCCGAAATGGCGGTTATCACTGGTTGTCGAATTCCTGTACTTCGGCAAGTAGTAGTCGTAGGTGTAGGTCTGGGTCCCTTGCTCAACGTAACTGTTTCCAGAGTATGGATAATACGGGTAGGAGTAAGCATACCCGTTCCCGCAGCGATAGAAGGCATTTCGTCGATGGAAGGTGTCGGTCGTGCCCTGCAGGTTCCCATGGGCTAGCGATCCCGTGCTACCCTGGTTGCTAGGGTTCCAATTGGATGCACTTGACGAACCGCCATTCACATAATCACGATACGTTTGATGCTGAGGTCGAACGACCTTGTCCGAGCCACCCCAAGAGGCCTTGTAGAACATTGAATCGAAGGCGAGATAATCTCCGCCCCACGTGTATCCGTGAATACCTGTTGACCCCGAATCGATCTCCATTCTCATCCCGACCTGAAGGTAATTGCTATTCTTAGCTAGGTTCGTGACGTCAATCGAGTACTGAGCCCAGCCTCTATTATTGACATCATTCTGACAATTACACATGGCGAAACTCCTGTAAAGCATCGGTAAGGACATTGAACCTTCGACATCGATACCTGTACTGCTCCCGGTGATCACATAGTGATCGAACTTGGGAGCGGCATCCTTGAGCTTGATGGCAGTGTCAGCATTGCGCACAGTGATCGAATCAAGAGAGACTTCCGCATCGGTCGTCCCAATGAGCATAAGGCCAATACCCGTTGGCGTTGAAGTCACCACGGCATTATTGATGATCGAATTTCCAACAGATGTCATCGTACCCAAACTAACCAGAACAGTCGCTTCATCGGATGCGGCTGCTACGCCATCAATCGATGATGAGTCAAGATGCAATTGCGAGTTCTCATTTACATTGATGATACACTTGCAGGAACTGTCCATCATCCCATTGCGGAATGTGGAGTCCTTCATCGTCAACGTGCCACTGGTCAGATCGAAATCGAATGGATAAGCGATGTTCAGAGCCTGAATTCCTACCGAAGTAAAGTTCAACTCACCGCCACTGGTAATTGATACAGTACGTGGTGATGCTGCAGATGGCGAATCAACGATGAAGGTGCCACCTTGAATCTCAAGCTCGCAGCCATTGACGTTCATATCTGCTGACAGAGTGACGTTCGCACCTGCAAGCAGGTACGAATTTGACTTAGTGTTGGATGCTGCGACATTTGATGCGAGGTAGGTGCAGTCCACGTTACTTCCCCATGACTGCGAAGCTGCATCCATCATAATCTCGACATAGTCACCAGGCCGAGAGGTATTCCATAGCACAGTGCCACTGCCGGCAGTGCCACTGGCGAAGAACTCAGTCCGGGCGTACGCCGTGTCGGGATTAGCAACGGCAGTACCCTGGGACACAAGCTTCTCTGTGACTATCCAGACCTCTGCCAGACCATTGGCATCAGTCTTGCTCGAGACAATCGGATTCAGACCTGACACTGCTGTCCCGGGGTTAGTTGTTGGAGAGCCTTGAGACGAGACAGTAACTGCATAGACATCCTGATTGGCCTGAGCTTCCTTAGCAGACCTCGCGTTACCAGCCGAGTCATTTAACCAACTCATGTCGCGCCAAGCCAGCACATCGACTGCGCCACCGATGTAGACTGCTCCAGTGCTGGAGAGATCTATTGGACAATCCACGTGGCCAGCCCATCCGCGGTCGTTGCCAGTCTCAGTACAGGTTGTTGGAGTTGTACCCATCTCGAGATCTATCAGCCGCAGAGCGCCACCGCTACCTACAACGGCAACACTCTCACTGTTACCGCTATCTGCAGTGTTATTGACAGTGAGGCCTCCCACGCTGAGAGTCGCATCGGACACAACGAACCAATCGCCTGTTCCAGCAGGTGCAGCTAACGTACCATCATGCACAGCAATCTTGCTCGTACCACCAGAGGTGCCTGTGACCGTGATCGAACT
>Ga0066851_10000044_pt1 | contig 51555 bp, 50 predicted proteins | sample ETNtaG_7_FD_65493 | JGI IMG/M metagenome (GOLD analysis project Ga0066851, IMG submission 65493) | Marine microbial and viral communities from oxygen minimum zone, Eastern Pacific Ocean - ETNP201406SV65 | ecosystem: Environmental > Aquatic > Marine > Oceanic | place: Pacific Ocean: Eastern... | reverse complement strand
GGCATTGTATCGATGATCTGATTGATGCGCTCCTGAGGGGGGATTCGGTATGAACCGAGCAGGTCTTCTTGTTCATCGATCTGCTCACTGATAGCCAGTGCAATGGATTCTGCAAGGCCTTGCCCTTGAGTTGACTCGGTCAAGAGGGCCTTGGTTACCCGTGGTCCACTGCTGTTGATTTCCTTGATAATCGAGGCAATGGAAAGCACGTAGATTGCATCATCATCCACAGCATTGTCCCGATATGGATTGAGATTATCCTCAGCCATCGAGATTTCACGTAATATAATCTCGTTGGTGATGTTGTTTTGATTGGACTCGATGTAGACGATCATCACATTGGAGGTCCAATCCGCTTCAACAGCTTCAAGTTCCTTTCTTACATTCCCTGCATCTCCTTCACCTTCGGGGAGGTAGGCTTCGAGATCACCCGTGACGTTGAGAGTCGCATCACCAATGCCGAACCATTGGGTCACAGCTCCTGATTGGTACGTTAGAAATGCTGTAACTGTCAAGCAGATGAGAATCGTAATCAAAGGTGCCGAGGTCAATACCCCTATGGTTCCGCGAGCGACAATATTCTCTTTGATCCGGTCGGGTGCCTCCTTCAGGTATGTTTTCCTTTCCTCGGGTGACATGTCGGCGAAACGTCGTCTTCCCTCTCGGATTCTCTCACGTATCTCCTCTGCTTTTCCCTCCGCTCTGCTCCGTTGCTTGGCAAGAGCATCGCGGAGGCGACTGCCGGCAGAATCACTTCCGGACGCTTCGCTCATCCGAACCCCCATCCTATTGTGGTCGACCTGAGTTCATCAAGACATGCATTCTGCGGGCCACCAATGGTCGAGATAGGCTCAAGGCTCATCAAGGCAGGGCCACTCGCTCAGTCGTCCCATGCCAGGCCCGAAGATTCCCGACAAGCGGTGGTCCGTCGATCTCGAGAAGCGGATTCAGGCAGAGCACGATGCCGATGAAGCGTCCTTGGAACGTCGTTATGGATTCAATCCACTCGACGAGCGTGAAATTTTCGTGATTGACACCCCCCCCCCCTACCCAAGTGGGACTTGGCACATAGGTGCGGTTGCACAGTATTCTATGATCGATGTGATTGCTCGCAGTCAGCGTCTGCTTGGCAAGGCAGTGTACTTCCCTTGGGGAGTGGATAGGAATGGAATCAACATTGAATTCACCGTTGAGCGGAAGAGTGGGCGAAAGATGAGGACCTTTGATCGGGCAGAGTTCCTCAATCTGTGTGAAATCACCATCGAGGAATATACCCGTGCTATGCGGAACACTGCAAAGCGCGTTGGGCTATCATGTGACTTCTCTAAAGAATACCTGACCGACGCCCCTGACTACCGTTCTGTAACACAATCGATTTTCATTGACCTCTTTGAATCCGGTGACATCATAGAAGCACTGCGTCCGAACCTCTATGATCCTGTCGAGGGGACAACAATCGCAGACGCTGAGGTCGAGCGCCTCTCACGTCAAACAAGTCTTGTCGATGTCAGATGGAGTACAGATAGTGGCCGTGAAGTGATCATCTCGACGACTCGGCCCGAGATGATATGTGCCTGTGGAGTCGTCGTCGTACATCCTGAGGACGAACGCTATACTGATCTTGTTGGCCAGAGGCTGAACCTGCCGATGCCCACAAGTGGGCGCCAGACAAGTGTCGAAGTACGTTCTCATCCTTCTGTCAAATCTGAATTTGGTTCTGGTGTGCTGATGGTATGTTCGTTCGGAGATCAGAATGACGTCGCAGTGTTCAGGGAATTCGGCATGGAACCCTTCCAAGCCATCGACCTTGAGGGAAGGATGACCTCTGTTGCTGGTCCACTCAGTGGGATGCCAGTGGCAGAGGCTAGGACTGAAGCGATTGTTTTGCTCCAAGAGGCAGGGCTGATTGCTGATCTCACCGAGCGTGAACAGGAGGTCCCGGTTTCTGAGCGAGGTAAGAACCCCATTGAGATCATTCTGCTCAAGGAATGGTATGTCCGTCAAACACATGTTCAGGATCGTATGCGCGAGCACATCGACCAGATTGCCTTCCACCCCGAACGTAACAAGCAGTTCCTCCTTGATTGGATGGATAACATCACAATCGACTGGCCGATTAGCCGACGGCGATGGTATCACACCGAGATTCCAATATGGTATGCAGATGGTGGAACCAAGATCATTGTCCCGCCCAAGGGCATCTATGTACAGCCTTGGCGAGAGGACCCTCCATCTGGCAGCCGTGTCCTTGATCGAGAGACGAGGGATGTGCTTGGGACATGGGATTCTCTGTCCTCTTCGTTAACGGAGTTGGAAGGAGAGACCAAAGTTTTCGATACGTGGATGGACTCATCGAACTCCAATCTCTTTGTGAGCGGGTATGGGGGTGACTCACTCGCATTTCAGAAAGCCTTCCCGACCGGCCTTCGTCCTCAAGGCAAGGAGATTGTTCGTACTTGGCTGTACTATACACTGCTCAAATCGACCCTCGTACTCGATCAACCAGGTTTCCAGCATGTCTGGATAGATGGCCTAGGGATGGACCCGTGGGGCCGCAAGATGTCAAAATCATTGGGTAATGGCATCGATGCTGACTCAGTTTTGGAATGTGGTGCCGGAGGGCGCACTGGGATGTGGAAGGTGAGGGGCCCAGATGGCAAACAGGTCGCTCTGCGCGCCAACAAGATTGGCTCTGAATGCTTCCGTCTGTGGAAAGCTTGTGATGCACAGGTCGGCGATGATTTCCACATCAATCCTGAAGAGATCGAGCAGAAGTACTTCGGAGTCCTGACGAAGGTATTCAATGTCGCTCGATTCGCCAGTCAGTTTGATGTCCCGGTGAATCTGGAAGATGTCCATGAGGATCTGGCGATTGAGGACCGTTGGATCTTGGCCGAATTCGCTAGTATCCTCGAAGAGGTTGGTACTGCTTGGTCGCAGATTGACATCTACACTGCAGGGCAGGCTGTGAAGACCTTTGGAACAGGTGTGTTTCCCTCTCACTGGCTCGAGATGGCAAAGTCACGGCTCTATGATGGTGACGCAGCTGCCGCTTGGACGCTGCATCGCATCGTTCGGGATTTGCTCACTGTGATGTCGCCAATCACACCCTTCTTCACAGATTATCTTTCGACGACCTTGTATGGGACAAGCGCTATTGATGTGACGTCCTATCCCACCCAGCCGTGCACAGACGTAGTTCCAGGTAGTTCTGAAGGGGAACGATTGCGTGATTTCACTCCCTCTCTGATAGAGTTCAACTCATATGTGTGGAAGCAGAAGAAGGATGCAGGTCTTTCTCTCAACGCTGAGATCCGCGACATTTCTGTTCCCGATGTTCTTACAGATTTCGCAGATACTCTATCCCGGATGCATTCACTCCGATGAGTGTGTTTTTCCTTCGCTCTATTGGAAGGAATGTTGGATCTGGCAAATGGTGGTAGTTATTGTAACCTTAATCCTCGACCTGTGTAAGATCGATACGCAATTTGACGAGTTCTTCTGAGAGATCCCAGAACAGATCGCAAAACTCATTGTCGTTGACCTGAGGGTTCGGTGAGTCCATCGGCCAACCTCCGTCGACTTCTTTGTCCGTGTATCCTCCGACCTGACTGTAGAAGGCTCCAGGGTGGTTGGAGACATCATCGTTGAGCAGGCAGTGCAACGTGGATTGTGCCCCTTCCCATGGCTCGATTTGACCCATCCACCTAGACAGAATAGGTCTCAGAATCGTGTTCTGCAGGAAGATGCCTATCAGAGGAACGGTGTGGCGGATCAAATTGGTGCGGACGAAACCGGGATGGGCACTGACGGCGGTCACTCCAGTTTCTTCAAGACGTTTAGCAAGTCCCTTAGCGTGGAGGACGTTGGCCAACTTGGACTGACCGTAGGCTGCCCATCCGTTGTATTTCTTATTCTTGAAGTGTAGATCTTCGAGGTCGACTCGTGAGGGTCCGGCAGGTGTTGCGACATGGTAGCTCGATGATAGGTTGACGATGCGGGATGGTGCACTGAGTTTAATGCGATCAAGCAGTAGAGCAGTCAGCATAAAGTGACCAAGATGGTTCGTCCCTATCTGCATCTCAAAACCATCTTTAGTACGGCCTTTTCGTGTGTTCATCACACCTGCATTGTTGACGAGCATATCGATTCGGTCATGATATTCCAAGAGCATTGGAACAAATGTGCGGATGGAACCGAGACTTGCGAGGTCAAGATGTCTAACCTCAAGCATGCCCTTTCCTTCGAGTTCTTCTTGGACCCCGGCAGCTGCTTTCTTCCCTGCCTCCACGTTTCGACACGCCATCACAACCGTAGCACCTTGCCGGGCGAGTTGGACTGCGGTGACGAAGCCGACGCCACAATTAGCGCCAGTCACAATCGCTACTTTGCCAGTCAGGTCCTTCTCAAGATCCGAGGGGTCGACCATTAGGGTCGGCTTCTCAGATTTCGCCACGAGCTTTGCCATGATGACCTTCCTGTGTTCTGCTCACTGGGCGGGCTCGATAAGCAGTTCGCTGACAACTCATTCCTCTTCGAATAGAAGTGTCTGCCTTCCTCCGTGTGCCGAGAGATTCGATAATCTGACTCCAACAAGACGTACTTGCCTGTCTGTATCGTACATGTCTGTGAGCAATCTTATGGCGACATCCCTGATTGGTCGTAAATGCGACGTTGCTACCATAATTGTCCGGGAATGAGCGAGTGTCTCGAATCCTTGGTAGCGTAGTTTTACTTCGATTGTCCGAGCCTCAGCTCCAAGGTCGTTGAGTCGATTCTGCACCTCTGAGCATAGATTGATGAGTTCCTCTTCTACTCGTGCTGGTCGAGCCACGTCCCACGGAAATGTGGTTTCCTTTCCAATTGATTTCCTTGTTCTAATTGTGGCTACCTCATCACTTGTCTCTCCTTCGATAGCGCGCCACAGCCATCCTCCTCGCAAATCTCCTAGCACCTCCATTAATACATCCGGTCCAGTCTCTCTTGCCTCACTGATGCTGATGAGATCGAACTCAGCTAGGCGAGTGGCTGCCTTCGGCCCAATGCCGGGAATTTCTCGGAGGGTGTGGCCATCAATGACGTCTGAGATTCTGTTGGGATCGATGTGTATTAGCCCATCTGGCTTGTTAATCTCTGAGGCCATCTTGGCGAGTAGACGTGTAGGACCGATGCCTATGGACGCTGTAAGCTGAGTTCGCTGGTTGATCACACGCTTGGTTTCTCTGGCAAAGGCGATAGCTTCGTCCAGACTCCTGCCACAGGTGTTGGTGATGTCGAGGATAGCTTCGTCGATCGAGACTTGTTCAAAGCGGTCATGCTGCTTTGAGAGAAGTGCCATCACTTTGTTCGAGGCCTTCTTGTAGAGGTGGAATCTTGAGCGCTGGTAAATCGCGGTTCCAATTGGTGCTGCAGGACATCGCTTCCATGCCTCTGAGATGGGCATTGCACTCCGCACACCAAATCTTCTAGCAGCGTAGTTGCAAGTGGAAACGATGCCACGTCCTCTGCCGTTTTTCGGATCTGAACCGATGATGAGTGGGATATCCTCATCGATGCTGAGAACGACCTGCTCGACAGAAGCGAAGAAGGCGTCCAGATCGACGTGCATCAGGATGCTGTGTGCCATCTTATGCAGAATCGGCGACCCGTGGCTTACATACTCTCCGCAGGTTTGTTGACCCAACCGAGTCCAGGCATTCCATTCAGAGCAGCTAGCAGAGCCTCAACGGTCTGAACAGCGACTCTCTCTTGAGATTCCTTCGTTGCAGCACCTATGTGGGGGGTTCCGATGAAGTTCTCATGCTTGGGGAGGGGATGATTCGGGTCGAAAGGCTCTTCATCGAACACATCAAAGGCACAGGCGTCGAGTTGGCCATTCTCAAGAGCAGTTAAGGCAGCATCCTCGTCAATTAATCCTCCCCGTGCGCAGTTGATCAATACTGCTGGCCCGTCGCATTCAGCTAGTGCATTGAACACCCTTTCATCGATGATGTGCCGAGTCTCTGTCGTCAGACTGCAGTGCATGCTCAGGTGAGTGCAGTGACGTGCCATGTCGATGAGGTTCTCATGCGCCACTACCTCTGCATCAAAGGCATCAGCGGGTAGGAAGGGGTCGAAGGCATGAATGGTCATCCCAAAGGCCTTGGCCAGTGATGCAACTTTTCGTGCTATACGGCCATAACCCACTAATCCGAGATGATTCTCACTCAATTCGTGGCCCGTGAAATTCTTTTTCTGCCACTCTCCGGCTTTGATTGTTCCAGCTGCCCTTGGAATCATTCTTGCACATGAGAGTAGGTGTCCCATTGTGAGTTCAGCCACTGCTTGAGTAGAGGCTGCAGGAGAGTTGACGACGATGATTCCAAAATGTGTGGCGGCAGTCATATCGATATTGTCAATTCCGACGCCGGCTCGCCCGATGACCTTCAATTCCCCTTGTGAACCACTTTCGATGGCAGGACCTGTAATCTCGGTCGCAGAACGGATCAGCACTGCATCGAATTCTGCAAGGGCTCCGTTTGATAATTCATCCAATGTGCGATGATTCTCGTCAACCTGATGGCCTGCTGCCTTCAACAGCTTGCGTGCGATTTGAGCTACAGGGTCATTGATGAGAACCTTCGCCATGAGGCGAGCCTCCAGTCCACATTCATCAATTATCCCATTTGGAATTGCCTCTGGTTAGAACATACTCTGTACTCCCTATCGCGATTCTCTTTCACGCAGAGGGCTGAATAGGTTGAAAATACGTCTACCCAAAGGACATTCCGCAACCGCATGAGCGCTCAGCATTTGGGTTGTTGATCTTGAATCCACCACCCATGAGGCTGTCCACAAAGTCGATTTCTATTCCATTGAGAAGAGATGAGTCCTTGTCGTGAACAATCAGAGGTATTCCTGCCACCTCAAGGTGTTGGAATTCACCCTCTGGCAATTCAATCACTTGGAGGTCGTACGAGTATCCAGAACACCCTCCAGAGAGTACGGCGACCATCAGGACGGTATCATCTGGGGCATCGACGAATACTCCCTCTAACTGGGCCTTAGCCTTGTTTGTGATGGTGAGTATAACCTCGACTGGGTCAGTTCGGCTGACTCCGGGTTCCGATTCAGGACCACAGGTTGTCGTACATTCCATACTGTCACCACCTGTCGAACCCTCATCAACCCTACGATTATTTTGACCTCAGGCAGTCGACTTCATTCGCGCTGCTTTGTGCTTGGCTAAGAGGCTAAATCGGCGTAGATTTTCTTCTGCTCTTTTTCGGTCGTTTCCTTCAAGACCTCGAGGGATGGCTTGTTCTAGTGATTTGATCGCATCTGTGTAACGTTCTAGTTCAGCATAGGCCATACCCATGTTGTACAACGTCTTCCCATCTACCTCGGCAGGGTTTGCCTTGATTGAATTCATGAACGATTCGATGGAAGAGGCATATTCCTGAAGCATGTATTGTGCAGTCCCCCGGGCGCGCAGGACGCGTGAGACGATGCGTTCATCATCAACAAAAGCGGTGAGTGCCTTGTCAAAGCAACTCAGTGCCTCCTTGAACTTCTTCTCCTTGAAGAGGCCAAGGCCTCGATTGTACCATTCGATCTCATAATTTGCAACGGATGCTGAATCAGCTCTTCCAACGGCGGATGAGTCGACGAGATCTTTGGCATCCTTGGCCAAGACTGCGAGATCCACATTTGTCTTCACTTCCTCGGCACGTTCAGGTACCCGTGCAGGTTTTGGAGCTGCCAGAAGGTCAGCAGTACTTACCTCCGGTTGCGTGGGTTCAGCGTCTGTCTTGGGGCGTGGCGGGTCGACACTCAGTGAGGGGGGGGCTGAAGCCGACGTTGTTTGTGCGGTTTTTTCTACCCTCTGCTGTAGTTTCTCTCCGTTCGTCTTGCACTGGTTCGCCTTGTCTGTTTGCCCGGTTCGTTCAAGGACAAAGGCCATCGTGAACCAATTTTCAGGTTCCTTCTTATCTGTCTCGAGCAGACTTCGGGCCAGAGTTGCAGCTTCTTTCATTTGGTCGGCGAGTGCCATGGCGCGGGCACGGATTCGGTCCTCAGCTATGCCCTTCCCTGCGTGTAAGTGAGTAAGAGCCTCAACTGCGAGTGCCGGGCCAGCAGGAATGGTGGCAGGCAATGATGCACCGTGCATCTGGAGCACTACTTCTTCACCCTCGGCCATGTTGAGTAGAAGCCCTACGTGTTCGAGTCGAGATGGGTGAGAGGGTGTGATGCTCAGAAGTGCTCGTCCTGCGATCAGCATGCCCTCTGCATCCTTTGTCTCCTTGGAAAGGCGCGTGAGAAGGTCTCGCCCTTTCGTGTTCGATTCGTCGAGTTTAACGAGGTCTTTGAGAGCCGCTATAGCCGCAATGTCATCTCCACTCTTTTGGAGAACTAGGGCGAGGTTGTAGTAGCCGCTGGCATTGTTTGGTTCAACTCGAATCGCATGTTGGTATGCTTTGGCTGCGGCAGGGTACTGCTCCAAGCGCGCTAGAGCATTTGCCGCGATTCGCCAAGCGGATGCTGAATCGCCCGCATCATCGCGCAGTCGAGGAAGTAACGTCGCATAGGCGGCCTTGAATTTCCTTTGTTGTACCATTTCAGTCGCCTTCTCAAGGACCTCCTCAAGAGGGGCACTCATTGAAATGGGCTCTTCGTCACCGGTACTCCTATCCTTTACTGAATCATTAGTTTGCTCAGTCGACATGGGTCCGGAGGGGGTAATACCTTCATCGGATTTTTCTTCTTTTTCTTCTGGAGCACTGGGCTGTTCATAGGATTGGCGCGTCGAGGTGGGGCCACCTATTCGACCTGCCTTGGCGAGAATACCCAGCATCATCGTCTGGTCGGGATCTATTTCGATGACTTGCTGGGCATAGTCTGCGGCACGCTCAGGCTCATTAGACAATTCTTCAGCAATGGCGAGATTGGCGAGAGTCGCAATATGTTCTGAGTCGAGCTCTAAGGAAACCTCAAGATCCCGGACAGCTGTCTCGTGATCTCCCATCATCATCTGAGCCACACCTCGGTTGTACCATGCCATCGCATTCTCCCCGTCGATGGCGAGAGCACGGTCGAGCAGTGCTACTGCTTCATCGAGATTTCCTCGCCGGCCAGCAATCTCTGCCAACTCAACGAGGGTATCTGGGTCAGATGAATGGATATCGATCCCTGGTGGCTCATTTCTGGAAGATACAATTTCTCTCTCCCTCTTTGGCTTTGGAGTAGGTGCAGGTTCTGCGGAAACACTTGTGGGGGCCTGTTCATTGTTCCTGTCGTCCTCGTCGCCTGAACCGGTGAAGTCGGTCAACTGGCCACTGAATGCATCCTCAAGCATCACGACCTGCTTCTCTGCCTCGTCCTCCTCAGTCCGTGCCTCTGCGGCCATGAGTCCAACGCGGTCCCCGCATGGATAAGCATTGTCAAGAATAGTTTGCCACCTTCGGGGGTGAATTCAAGAGAATGACCCCTCTGAACCGGATGATGGCCGGCCCTCTGAGAGTCCTATGCATCTGTGGTGCACTGCCCCTTTCCTCAACCAATGGGCGTATTCTTGACATTGTTAGGGATCGTCTAGCTGCTCAGGGCGTTGAAGCAAAGATATGGGACCTTGATGAGAATCCACTGCCACATGTGGGGGCCGAAGGATCTTGGAGTAACTCTCAGGTCACTGAGTTCCAAGAATTTGCTTCGGTCTGTGATGCCTATGTTCTTTCTACACCAGAGTATCATGGGTCATACTCGGGAGTGCTCAAGCATCACCTCGATTGGTTGTACAGCAGTCATGTTGGAGGGAAACCCTTCGCCCTGCTCTCTACACTTGGTGGCAGGCCCTCAAACAATGCTCTAAACCATCTTCGAATTGTTGTTCGCTGGGTCCATGGCCATTGTATTCCTGAGCAGGTTGCCGTCCCTCATGCTAAGGAAGCCCTCGCTGATGATGGTTCACTCACCTCTGAGGAAGTGTCCAAGCGTATCGATGCCCTTGTTGTAAGCCTCATCGAACATGCAGCGTTCTATCGTGACCGGAGTGAGACTGTGGGGGCATAGAGCCCTGTGCAGTCAAAGACCGTGGAACCAGGTTTTGAGATTATCCGAATTCCCTCAGGTAGTCACTACATCGGGACCGATGAGGGGGGCGTATCGGCCAATGAAATGCCATCGACATGTGTCGAGATAGGATATGAGGTCTGGCTGATGGCTCGTCCTATGACGCGCCATGAGTGGTCCCTGACCGGTCTTGCAGACCCTAGTCGACATGGAGGCTCCAGCATCGTGGCAGGTCTCCATCCAGTTGATTCGGTTATTTTCTCTGAGATAGAGATGGCTCTCTCTATTCTCAATCGCGGCACACATGCCGGAGGATGGAGACTCCCCTCCGAGGCCGAATGGGAGATTGCTTGTCGTGCGGGTACCAGAACCGGTTGGTGGTTCGGGGATGATGAACGAGACCTTGGTCAGGCGAGTTGGTATTCTGCCAACGCAGGCACTTCAACATCTATGGTTGGTCAGAAGGCCTCGAATCCCTGGGGCTTTCATGATATGTTGGGCAATGTGAGAGAGTGGTGTTCAGATGTATGGTTGCCCTCACATATTGGACGTCCTGTAGATGCTTCATCTGCACTTGGTGTTGACTTCCGCCGACCAGCGCGTGGTGGTGCTTGGATGTGTGAATCTCTGTCCTGCCGTGCAAGTTCACGAGCAGCCTTTGACCCAGAGTTCCGATCTGATGCAATCGGGTTACGACTTGCTTGGACTCCACCAGATGGGGAATGACGCACTCCACTTGCTTCAATCGAGGGTGACATACTGCCCAGGAGATGTGCTCATGATGTGACTTGTGCTGGCCAGTTTAGCTAGCATGGCTTTGGTTTCGTCTTCGGTAGCACTGCTTGCGGCACAGATGTCTGCTTCAGCGACCATGCCCGATGCTTCACCGCGGCGCTGTGCTTGAGCAGAGAGTCGCCTGATGGTCTCGACCAATTGAGTCTCGGCACCTGAAATCCGCGCTGTAGCTGCGGGGTTGTCAGATGTTCCTGACTGGACAAGATGGAGGCGTATCTCACGTACTTCGTTGAGAATCATCTCGAGCAGTTTACGTTCAGCAGCTTCCATGGGGCCTCCATCTGGTGAGCAGTTTTGAAGGCATTGTAGTCTGATAGATATTCCTCAAACACCTGTCAGGAGACCGGGTAGTATAATTGCGGTCCAATAAGTGTCCTGACTAGACGAGGTGTCGAGATGGACAAGGGCAATGTGGTTATCATCATCGGTCTTGTGTGTGGTCTACTCGCCCTTGTAACAGATGATCCTGATGTTGGCCCTGCATTGTGCGGTTGGAGTTGTTGCCTCTTGTTTGTTGGCTTGCTCTTGATGAACTCAGCACGGAAGAGTGTAAATTATGTTGCGATGCCCATGATGCAGCAGCATGCCGTTCATGTGGCGCCTCAGATGGCCATGCAGCCAACGTATCAGAATGTGCCTGGAGTCCCCGTTCAGATGTCCCATATTGGGGGTCAGGTACTTGGGTCCGCAGCTCCAGTTCCTCAGCAAGCTGAGCGCCCTCCTCTGATTCCCCTGTCGGGTCCAGCCCTGTCAGGTCAATCCCAGCAGACGGGGAATGACTCCCACAACGACCTTTCTACGGGCGCTCTTTCAGCAGAACGACGTGAAGAGTTGTATGAGGCACACCTTGTCAGTGCGCTTGTAGAGGGGGCCATCTCAGAGAAGGAGGATCAACATCTGAGTGAGATGAGGAGTAAGTATGGTATTTCTGATGAGCAGAATGATGCGATGGTGCGCCGTCTTGGCCATGACCCCTCGACTCTTGAGATTCTGAAGAAGGCGCTTGCCATCGAGGAATCTGGACGTTATGCCGATGCAGCGGCCTTGTATGAGGCGGCCGGCCAGCACGAGCGAGCCAATATGTTACGGATGAAGGCGAAAGCGATGGACAGCAACAAGGGTAATGTGGTGCAACAGACGACTTACAACATCAAAGATTCCGCAGTGACAGGTGGCATCGCTCCTCCTTCCAAGGAAGATGACTTCTGATGTGCTCTCACCAACTCAGGGTTAGACGAGCCATGGTGAATTTAGCGGTAGCAATTTGATTGTGAGTGCAGTTCTCATCACGATGTTTGCGTATTTCTGACCATCCTTCAGCCTGAGATGAATCTGAGCGAAGATGGCAGTAGGGGCAGATTTGTCCCTCTTGTTTCTTGAGGACCTTCCATTCACCAGTGATCTCCATGGCGCCGAGGACTTCAAGCATCTCAGTTCTGAATTCCTCAAGGAGATAGTGTTCCTCCTCCTCAAGCACAGGGATGTCAAGAACAATTTCTCCATCACCCTGACGTGCGGCCTCCTTCGCTCTTTCTCCTATGTCATAGTGGGTCAGGACATCCTTCACGCCTTGTCGTGCTTTCTCCAAGCGTTCAGCAAGATCAGCCTCAAATTCTGCACGTCCTTCATCGATGGCATCGCGGATGGACATTCCCTCTGATGGCTCCCACTCCATGTGCAGCCCTGTCGTGTTGGCTTGGAAAACATGTCGGCGTCGTTCCTCTAACATGAGTGGGCCCGCCCAGATTCGAACTGGGGTCTGGCGCCCCCGAAGCGCCAAGTATAGCCAAACTAACCCACGGGCCCTAGAAATTACGGGCAGTTCGATTCATATGGGCTTTATCAAACGTGGATCAATGGATGGTGCCTCTCTCATCCTGCTGCTCATCTGCAGCGCGTGTGGTGTCGCTGCGTGGTATGTCCGAACCTTCACGCAGCGTGCCGACCTACTTCGATTCCTTGCAGGTGTGGGGTCTGTGAGCATGCTGCTGTTGTTATGGAGGATGTGGTGAAGTGGGTGATGAGGTGACGCCATTCACTGGCACCTATCCCGTACGCTTGCCGATCTGGTGGGGCTATCGTGGCTCGCCAGGTCCACACCCAGATCTTGATGATGTAAGCGGCAGAATCGTCGTCCTGCGTCTCCCTAAAACTCTCAAGCGACTCGATCGTTGGATGCTCCGAGTCTTTGGTGGCAGCCCTGAGATTCGTCGTCCCCTTGATGCCTTGAACAGTCTGCTGTGGGAACTCTCTGATGGTTTGCGCACGTTTGAGGAAATCTGCTCCCACCTTGATGCTACCTTCGCGGAAGATGTTGCACCAGTGCGAGCAAGAACTCAAGCTGCAGTTCTACAGATGGCGAGCCTTGGATACATGACCTGTCTGTCGGATCCATTTACTGGGAAATGGTCGATAGAATCTGGCATCGATCCCTCGGGTGAATTGCCAGACGTGTCTCAGGATGCTGGGCTTGATATTGCCTGATGGCAGTATCGACAGATTGGTTGAGATTGCGAACAGGCCCAGTGATGATACTGGCCGCATGAGGAACATGGGACCCAACTTTGCTGATCAGTGATTGGGGTTAGGCAGGTGATGCATCTGAATTCGGTAGGTGTGTGAGTCTGTTCAACAGGTGCAGGAGTGGTAAGCTGGGGTGGTGTGGCCTCTGTGACTTGTCCAGATCCCTGCGTTTGAGAACTCGTAACATCAGGTGCTGTAGCCGTTTCTACAATAGTTTCGCTCACCATAGGTGAAGCGGTGTGAATCTCAGTTGCAGTTGGAGTTGCCTGTTCAGTGCTCACGCCCAACGCTGCGAAGGCAGCAGTCTGTGCATTTGATGATTGAGATGTAGGAGTGGCTTGTGCAGGATATCCTGTTTGTGTGACATTGCTACTTTGGATTGGGTAACCACTTTGGGTAGGGTAGGCACCTTGTGCTTGATAGACGCCTTGTGTGGGGTAGGTGCCTTGGGTAGGGTAGGCCCCTTGGGCAGGTTGTGCTACCTGTTGGGGCAGGGTACCTTGTGGAGTAGTCTGGGCTGTTTGTGTGTGAAAAGTTTGAGAATTAGGTGCCCCTACTTCCTCTTCGTCCTTCTTCGTCGTTTGAACTCCTTTTCTGCCGAGTAGGATGAATGCTCCAATCATGAGAATACCTATGCCACCGAGGATGATTGCGAGCGCTATTGGGTCGATCAAACGTGCCGACGTTTCAGACTGTGATGCAGATGCAGTAGTTGAAGGCGTAGATATGATGACTGTCAGACCAGACACTGAGAATGGGCCCAGTTCAGAGCCATCGTGGAGCACTGTGATATTGAGATCCATCAAACTTGTTTCAATACTAGGTGCGGTGACGTTGATGAAGACGATGAGATTGTCTCCGGGGTCGACTGTGGCGGTGAGTTGACTTGGTGCCACGTCCCATCCATTTGCCTTCCCTATGAGGGCAGCGTTGATGTTGACGTTGCCGCTTATCGTGCCAGTGTTCTCCAAGGTCACTTTGTATGATCGCGTTCCACTTGGACTGAGGAGATTGTAGATCCCCCCTGTGAAGCTAGCACTCATGATCGGAGCTCCTTGAGGCAGGAAGGTCCAAGTTCTGGAACTCTCCTCTTGCCGCTGGGATGCCGCGTTCCATGATTGGATGGATAGTGTAACATTAATCGTCTCGTCAAGATGTTCAGCAGATGGCCAGACATCGAAGATGAGATTGATTCCATCTCGAGCCTTAATCTCAAGGTCCTGCCATTGCTCGATTGAAGCCTCTACCTTCCCTATGAAGAAGCGCACAGGTGCGTTCTCAAGTGAGGTTGAGAGACGGGCAGTGCTGCTGTTATCCACGTCATTGCCCATATTCGTGAGTCTCGCTGAGACAGTGGTTGCACGGCCAATAGGTGCGGATACTTCGTTCACAACATCCGTGTCCGGGCCCCAGACCAGGCCAGCTACACCTCCTACAATGACCTCGAAATCTTCCAAAATAGTCTGATTCTCAAGAACCAGATTGAAGTTGATCATGCCTAGTGAATGGACATTTGCAGTTAATGGTGGAGATAGGTTGAGTGTGATTCGAACTTGCTCGTCAGAATACGCACCGGGAAGATTAACAGATCCCGTTTGCATTCCCTCATGTTCCCATCCGTCGGGTATGTTCCATGCGAATTGAGCCGAGGCGTTGATGTTACCAGTGTTCTCGATCAGTACATGCACCTCGGTGCTCTGGAGTGGGGTGGCCACGATTGTTTCTTCAGGAGTGAGGACCCGTGCAGAGAGGTGTTCTGCCAGAGTCACTTTCAGATCGTCGACATGGGAGAGGATGGTGCCATCATCGCTGCGGAGGATGATGCCGAAACTCGGACTCATGGACCCTGCGAAACCTTGGCCTGGTGCGTCGATCAAAAAGAAGACGTTGTGAGTCATGCCCGACCCGATGGTCACTCTGCCGGTAGCTCTGGCTTCAATCGTCCACCCGCTCGACTCATGCCCTGCCTCGATGGTTGGCTCGAGATCGAAATCACTCATTGCAGAGCCATTGTTCCAGACCATCAGGTCGATTCTTGTTTGTCCTCCAAGTTGTATTGTTTCTTCTTGGAAGATTCCTGATTCGTGACCGATCTGGCCAACAGCTTCAGCTCCCCTGTCAACGATGAGATCAAAGGTTGTGGCGTTTGTTACAGCGCCAGCAACCTTAGCTCCCATCTGGAACTCCAAGATTTGTCCTTCAATGGAATTTGCAGGAACTGTAACGTCCATCAAGATGTCAATCTGCCCTTGACTGGGAATTTGGATATCGTGTGGCAGAACTGGATTTGTGCTGAGCCCCCACTCGCTGGGTGGGAAAAATGACATTTGCTCGATATGAGCGGTCACTGAGTGATTGACAGGATTCAGTAGAGTTGCAGTGTATGTGCATGTAGTTCCGCTCAGGCATCGTTCACGTCCAGAGGATGAGGCCCACTCGACACGTCCAACTTCCAGGATGTTAAGATGTGCATCTCGTGTCGTGGTCATATTCGCATAGGATTGACTTCCTAAAGTGAGTTGATACGTTTGGCTACCTGCGCTCTCGTTCAGGGGGACCTCGGTAGCTACCGAAATGTTCACTTCCTGATTTGGTGCTAGAGTGATGCCTGCTGTCGGCACCATCATCCCGCTGTCGGCGAAATGGACGGATGATTTCCACTCAGCAGGGAGTCCTGTGACAGTAGGTGTGAAGGTTTCAGTGAGGTTGCCAGTGTTGAGCAGATGGAATGTACTCAGGGCTACTTCCCCAGGTTCTGAACTGCTATTGCTGATTGTGTCAAAGGTGAAGCCGTACTCGATGAAACGTGCCTTCTCCTCTGTGAGAACCACGAGTTCGTCGAAGTACATGCCAATATCCTCTCCAGATGAGTCAGACACGAAGCGGAATCGCATTTGCATCGCTTCATGGATCTTAGCAGGATCGATAGGAAGAATGTTCGAGGATCCCCCATTGACAGTCGTTGAGGTGATTGACCAACTTTGGGTTCCTGCGGTGGCTTGGAGATTTGCACTGATTGGGTGCCATGCTCCATTCGGGCCAAGTATTTCGATGACGACATGATCCGTATCTACAACCATTCCTGAGTAAATGAAGGCTAGACCTACGAGTTCATTGGGTGAAGGATGGGGTGTTGGAAGATCGAGTGGCGGCGATACGGCAGATGTGTTGAGATTTGGGGCGTAAGACCCGGTTGGATTCTGTCCACTCCCTGATGAACCTGCACCAATAGCGATACAGGTTGCTGAACCGATGCTAGTGCTCGGGTCGTACAATCCACTTGCTGAATCGAAGGACCACCCTCCAGCACCGGGTAGTGTCCATCCTGCATTGTTCGGAAAACCAGTATGATATGACCCAATTCTCATGTTAGTAGTGCCGACATTGTCAGCGGGTTTGCTCTCATTGACGTGTTCGATTGATATTCGCAATGTGTGAGTCCCACTGTACGTTGGTGTGAAGTCCCATGTGAAAGATCCGTTCGTGTTGGGGGCGATATCAGGAAGTGTTTGATTCATTGATGCAATGATGAAATCGACGTATTCATTGTGGATCACAACCACAGTGGCGTTGGCTCCTATTGCCGTGATATCCCCTAAGTTCTCTACTGTGATGGTGAGGCGCATCTGGACATCGCGCATACCTTCGATTGCGGCCAACTCAATCCCCTTGCCTATGCCCGCGATAGGGATTGGCGAGACTAGCCCATAGGTCCGCACATCTCCAGTACTGGGATAAGTCCAGCCGACAGTGCGGGGTGCAAGGTCGACGTGATTCACCCTTCCTGATGTTGATGCCCGGCCTTGATCTGCTTGGGCCGGGAGGCATGCCGAAGTGAAGGAGAGGAGGAGCAGTGCGACCAGTGCAAGGCTCCGCCTCATGAGGTGCAAACTGAGTTCACCATCTTGACGGTTCGCATTAGCGAAGTCATGCCTCATCTATAGGGTCTGGATCTACTTTGACCTCTCCTTCGATCAAATTCTTAGCGATCATCTTCTCTCGAGCCGCAGTTGCCAAATAGATTCCGAATGCAGGTGTCAGGGCCACTACAAAGCAACCTATCACTGCTGCAGTAGACCACGCCATTTCTCTCCCCGGATCAAGAGCGAACAATTCCACTCCCGTCAGTGTCTGCACGACGACTTCAGCTGAAATCTGAGTGACACTGAGATTTTCATTGTCTGATTGCACTCTTACAGTCCATGTCCTCTGGGCATTTGTCTGATTAAGCAGTTCATTAGCGTGCTCTCGAGCATCATTCTCCGTCTCCTCATGTGTTGTTCCTTTCCCCGAAAGGGGCAGGTTCACGGAAGCAAGGCCCTTGAGCGTTAACGCCCCTGTATCTGGTGAACTGGCGGTGTGTGTTTGCCGGGCTTGGCATGTTGTTATGAGTTCGAACATCTCATTGGGCTCACGACAATTGAAACCGACAGCGTTAGGATTCCCAAGATCGGAGTGGCTGTAGAATTCGCCTTCGGCCAGTGTCAGGCTTAGAACAGCATCCTCGGGAAGGCCAGTGGCGCTGATGTTGACCCAAGTAATGGAACCATTTGAGATGAAGAGCCATTCTCGCACAGAGGGATTGCTCGTTTCGACTTCTTGAACTTCAGCATTTTCGCCCTCGTTCGTCATAGTGTAGACATAGTATTCAGTCGAGACAGTTGCGGACCAGACTGCATAGCTGAGTAGCAGTATCAGCAATACGAGCATGCTGATGAGTGTGCGCAGGAGATTTGGGTTCTGTGCCAACGCGCGCCGCACGTAAGGTCCTGTAGGATTCTCCTTTCAAAGGGTCCGCCACTAACAGTACGGCGACCTGTACGTTGAAATACCCGCCTTCGGTCGCACGGATGCTCGGTGGAGAGTATGACGACGGTTCGTGACGTCCCCGCTGATGCCCTCATCGCAATGATTGCTGAGGACCTGCGCAGTAGAAGCACGATGTCAAGGCCTGAGTGGGCTGGTTTCGTCAAGACTGGTGTGCATAGGGAGAAGGTTCCCGAGAACCCTGATTGGTGGTCAATCCGTGCTGCGGCAGTGCTTCGAAAGATTGCTCTGAAAGGTCCAATCGGCGTGAATCATCTGGCGAGTGAATTCGGAGGTCGAAGTGACTCTGCAGCTCGGCCCAGCCACTCTCGGCGAGGTTCTCGCAAGATTATACGCACTATTCTCCGTCAACTCGAGGAGGAATTCCTCATCGAATCTATCCAGCGTCCAGGTACTGAGATTGGTCTTGGTCGAGTGATCACTTCGACTGGGCACTCCTTGTTGGATAACATGGCTCATACCATCAAGAGCGGTATGATTGAGGATAATCCTAGGATGGCATTGTACTGATGGATGGGGATGGTGGTATGATGGCTTCTGAGCATATTCCTGATGAGGACCCCGTTCTTGCCCGCTTGCGGGAGCAACGCCTTGCTGAACTGCAAGGCCAAGTTGAAGCAGCAGCTCATGAGCAGGCAGCTGCTGAGACTGAGGCCATGCGAGATGAGGAATCTCGCATTGTTCTTCGCGGTCTCATGGAGGCAGATGCTCGGCAGCGTATCGCAGCCATTGAAATGGCTAGGCCTGAATTCGCTGCAAGAATTCGGCAATTCATCATCGAGCGTATTCGTGAGGGTGCTATGCGAACTCCCGTGACCGAATCAGCCGTCAAGAGGCTTGTTCAGCAATTTGACGCCTCAACGAAGCGAGGTCGGAATACCACCATCAGGAGGATTTGAGATGTCGAGTCGCAAACCAGGTCCCAAGAAGCGTCGCTTGCTCAAAGTGGGTAAGACGAATCGCCGGGTTCCTGTTTGGGTCGTGATGAAGACAAATCGGAGAATGAACTCACATAACAAACGCCATCAGTGGCGTCGGTCCAAACTGCAGAGGTGATGGCATGGATGGTGAACACGCAAGGTCGATGGTCTTCACAGTCCCGCTGCGGGGGGCGTGGAAGACATCCCGTCATCGCCGAGCAAACAAAGCTATGCGCATCATTCGTGAATTTACCACTCGTCACATGAAGGTCAGGTCTGGAGAGGAGATTTGGATCGATCCTAAGGTCAACGAAGTTGTATGGGCCAGAGGCATCGAGAAGCCCCCTCGGAGGATTCGCCTGCGTATCACGGATCATGGGGTCAAAGATATTCCAATCGAGGTTAAACTTGAAGAGGATGATCTTGAATCTGAGTTCTCCGAAGAAGTAACCATGACTGAGGATGAATCAGAGGATGTCGAAGAGTCACTGGAGGATTGATCATGGGAAATATTCGGCCATCATTCATCAAACTACGAGCCAAGGCGCTCATTGCTGAGCATCCCGATGAGTTCACGACCGATTTCGACCATAACAAGGTCAAGGTTGAGGAACTCGCTGACATGAGCCATTCGACTAAGAAGATGAGAAACTGGATTGCTGGCTACGTCACTCGGTTGAAGAAGCGAAGGTTCTGAAGGCATGTCGGTCACGCCCGTCGTTCTGGACGGTTCGTGTGACCCGCCTGTGCTACGCCATTCTGATGCTGGACACTTAGGACGAGTGATGGAGGGATTGCGCGATCGTGGGTACAAGCGATGCTCGATTGTCATGCCCGATCGTGAAGGAGGTGGTTTCATCGCTTTCCTGTATCAAACAGTTCCGCCAGATGTCATCCCAGAGATCGAGGCTGGGATAGATGGGTGAGCGCGCGAATATCCCGCTGCCCTCAACGGGTGTGGATCTTTGTGTCATTCTTGTTCGGCCTGAAGTGCCTGGAAACATTGGTGCTGTTGCAAGAAGTATGCTGAATTTTGGTTATAGTGATTTGCGCCTGGTTGCCTCGCTGTGTGATTTGGATGGGGATGAGGTTCGAAAGAGGGCCAAACATGCCCGTATTGTCCTTGACAACGCTTGCAGTCTTGCAACGTGGGATGAAGCTGTGGCAGATTGCTCGATGGTCATTGGCACTTCAGGAAAGCGGGAGACTGGTGAGCGCGTTGTGTTCAGGTCGCTCCTATCACCCTCCGAGGCTGTTAGCAGGGCATCAAAGAGAATTGGTGATAAGGTCGCCTTGGTCTTTGGACCTGAAGGTGTGGGGCTATCGCAGGAGGAATTGGCTTCCTGCGATATATTGTCCACCTTGGCGACTTGGGAAGGTTATCCTATCCTTAACCTCAGCCATGCAGTCACTCTTTTCCTTCAGACATTTCACTCTTCGCGTCTCACAGACCCTGAACCTAAGGACGGGGGTCTTGAAGACCACACTGTAAGGCTTGATGCCCTCGACCCCGAATTACGCCGAGCTCTGGTTCAAGCAATGAATAATTTTGGGGAAGTATTGCCCGGTCCTGAGCATCGCTTGGACGGAGTCAGTGATGTCCTGCGCAGGGTTGTGCTACGTGGCACACCTCAATCACGTGAGGCCCACCGCCTTATTGGTGCATTCATCGATGCGACCACTGCTCTGCGCTATCTGTCAGGAGATGAGCGCTGGCGCCGAGAACGGAGAAGAAGGCTTCAACCAGATGATTTTGGTTCAGGTTCATTCTTAGAAGAGGAATGATCTCAGTTATTTTGCTTGACCCGGCGGAACGGGTGTAGGAAAGAGGCGAGACTCTGAGGGTTTCTGTTCTGGATCCATAGGCGCCCCACTCCATCGAAGCGCGTGATCAGTTGGTCGCCAAACAAGAATGAACGGATTTTCTTACCTGTCCGGGTTATATGATGGGTCAAAGTGGAGTCCCATGCTACAGCATATCCATTGTCAACGATATAGGAACCATTAACCTGAACAAGGTCGATACCCCCATAGGAACTGAAGAAAAGAGTCCCTTGTCCCTCAGCTCGTATAGCGAACAAACCCTCTTTGAACATCCCACCAAAACCTTCCCACTTGGCATTGGTCGCTATGTGGCCTGTGTTTGCAAGATAGGCTCCACGCTCGAGATGAAGAGGGAGTTGGGGCGTGATCTCAAGAGGTACGATGTCTCCAGGTGAGCCTGAGACGAGTGTGATGAGCCCCCCACTTTCTCCTCCGGTCCATGTGTTCTGGAAGAAGGACTCCCCTTGTAGGACTGCTCTCTTCAGTGATGAGAATACTCCTCCCTTCATGTTGGATGAGACTGTGACATCACCCTGATGCCATGCCATTGAACCTGTTTCAGTGAGTATACTTTCTCCGGGAGCAAGCGAGAATTCTACTCCTCTGAAGGCGGCATTCCCTATCAGTTCCCAATCCATGGTCAGCCCTCCCGCGGTGGCATGTACTTGCGCATAGTCTCGCCAAATCTTCCCGAATCATGAGACTGGACTGCGATTTTTCCAGTACCAGTGAAGCGCATCACGAAACCTTCGCCGGAAAGGAATGATGAGATGAATCCCTTGGCAGCTTTCGAGATCTTGTATTGAAGTCCTTGTGTGAAGGCGATGAGGTGTCCGGTGTCCACGGTCAACCCCTCGGTCACGTCGAGTACCTGGATTCGCCCATAGCCATTGACAAGGAACTGACCCTGTCCGACGACATTCAGATAGAATGGCGCCTCACCACTGAAGAATCCCTTGAAACCTTGGAAGGACGGATCAAGACTCAGACCCTGTTGGCCGCCCAGAAAGGACCCGCCAGAGCAGACCCACTGCTCTTGCTGTGTATTCATCAGTGACATGATGTCGCCTTGGTGGGTGGGTGCCAGTCCCACCTCGCCGGGCTGACCATCTGTGGTAGTATAGGTTGCCATGAAGAATGATTCACGGGCTAACATGCGTTTGAGGGCGCCCATGATGCCTCCTTTCCCTTGCCGTTTGAGGATGGTGACTTCACTATTGACATTAGCAGACATGCGGTACATGGCTCCAGCATCTGAGAAATATCCCTCCCCAGGGTTGAGTTTGACTAGCGCTCCTGCGAAAACGCCAGGGTGATGAATCTCGATATCGACCATCTAATCACATCCTGAACGGTAACCAACCAGCAAGTCCCGGTGGAGTTCTTGTCTGCACGACGATTTTTCCCGTACCCTGAAAGTGCATTGTCAGTCCCTCTCCGCTGAACATAGTGGCTTTGAGTCCCCCACTTCCTTTGATCTTGTAGTCGATGGTAGGTTCCCACGCTACAACATGGCCTGTGTCGACCACAAGAGGTTGTACGCCATCGAGCTGCTTCTCGACACAGGCACCATAGCCATTGTACCACACAGTGCCGGTCCCGCGTGCTACAAGCAGGACAACACCTTCACTTGAGAAGAATGAACGTAGCCCGCCGAATTTCAACTTCAGTTTGATACCAGGGGTGCAGGCCAGAAATGCTCCCGCAGTCATGAAGAATCGGTCGTCAGGCCCATTGAGGGTATGCTCCATCACTGTGCCTGGTAACCCAGGTGAGAACGAAGCGAAGTCACCGGGCTGCACACCTTGGTATCGCCCGACCATCACTGATTCGCCAGCAACCATTCTCCTTAGGAGGGCTCCCGGTAGACTCCCCAAGACCTTCGATTTCACTTGCATCTGGCCACTCATCCGTGACATGGCCCCTGATTCTGCCCAAATTTCCTCACCAGGGTCGAGTGAGATTTCTAGAGAACCAAAGTCGGGGTTGCCGACGATGTTGGTCTGCATGACCCCCGTACTTTGCCCTTCATGATGAATACTTCGTTGGAGTCGTAGAAGTGCAAGTAGGCTAAGTGTAGGTTAGTTTTCTCTCACGTGATGACTTCGTCGCGCAGGTCTTGTGGTGTAGACTGCTGCGAAGCAGGCAGCGAGCGTTATGGTGAGGGTGAATCCGGGTAGACCATTCTCATCTTCTAATTGGGCCGCAGCGGCTTTGTCAATGTCTGCTTGAGCGATGTTAGGCTCTTCGATGGCAGCATCGGCTCCATCTTCAACACCCCATGTAGAATCAGGGTCGGACCGTCCATCACCATCACTATCCGGGCAGCCGACTCGATCGATCCATGAGGTGCCGTTGAGTGCAGCACAATCGTCAAACTCGTTGGTCCGACCATCTCCATCAAGGTCTCCATCGAGACTGTCGCAACGGCCATCCATATCGAGATCATTTGGCAGATTGGTGGCAGATAATGGATCAGTTCCGCAAGCAATCTCATCTGTATCTGACCAACCGTCCTGATCGGCGTCGATGTCCTGGCCATCACATACGCCATCCTTATCGATGTCAGACGGCATCTCATCAGAATCTGTGACATTTGTCAGACACATGGTCTCCTCGACATCCGACCAGCCATCTCCATCTGTATCGACCTCGAGCACATCGCAGATCCCGTCACCATCAGTGTCGTCTGGGGTACTGCGCGGATCGAGGCGATGGCTGCCACACAATTCTTCTTCGAGGTCAGTCCACTGATCCGCATCAGAATCTGCGTCGAGGACGTCGCAGACCATGTCTCCATCCGTATCGACAGGTGTCTTTGCAGAATCCCTGCGATCGGTTCCACAAGCGAGTTCTTGGGTATCGAGCCACCCATCACCATCAGAATCAGTTTCAACAGCATCGCAGATTCGATCACCGTCGAGATCGGTAGGAAGGCTATCTGCAGAGAGTGGATCTGACCCACAGATAATCTCCTGTCCGTCGAGCCATCCATCGTCATCGTCATCGACTTCAAGGGCATCGCAGATGCCGTCTGTATCGCTATCGGCAGGCCTGTCATCTACGTCTAATGGATCGTTCAGACAGGCCTCTTCGGACATATCTCCCCAGCCGTCATCATCATCATCTCCGTCGATTAGATTGCAGATGCCATCCCCATCCACGTCAGAAGGAGTGGAGGACTCATTGAGAGGGTCGGCCATACACATGATTTCGCCAATGTCTGTCCATCCATCACCGTCATCATCTTCGTCGAGGACTGAACAAAGTCCATCCCCATCGATATCCGGTGGCACTGACGTGTTGTTCGTGGGATCGGTCAGGCACCTCATCTCATCACCGTCAAGCCATGTATCTCCATCATCATCTTGATCAAGGGGATCACAGATCTGGTCTCCATCAATGTCTGAAGGAATTGATTTGTTGTCCCTGGCATCGGTGAAACAGAGAAGCTCATTTTCATCCGACCACGCATCTCCATCATCATCAGAATCTGAATTATCACCGATGCCATCGTCATCGTGGTCACGTGATTCATTGGCATTCTTTGGGAATAGGTCGTTAACATCTGTTATCCCATCATCATCATCATCTGCATCTATCCAATCGCACAGAGTATCGTTGTCTGTGTCTGACGGAGTTGACGCATTATTGAGGGGGTCTGTGGAACAAAGAATCTCATTTACATCGCTCCACATGTCATCATCATCATCCAAATCAATCCAATCACACAAACTGTCATTGTCGGTGTCGGTAGGTTTGTTTGAGGCATTCCAAGGGTCGGTCTGACATGCCCATTCTTCCGTCTGATTCCACATGTCGCCATCGATGTCATCGTCGGAATTGTCACCAATGCCATCGACGTCGAGGTCACCCCATTCACTAACGTTGTTGGGAAAGGCATCACCTGTGTTTGACCATCCATCACCATCATCGTCTGGACATCCATCGAGATCGGCAATGGATGTTCCTGCAACCATAGGGCAATCATCGCTAGGATCGATGATTCCATCGAGGTCAGGATCAATGTGAGTAAGATTCGCTGGCGCATTGATTACCAGTGATACGTTCTGTGGCCCTACGGGGACGTCGGTGCCATTGACCCAGACTGTCCACGTGCCATTCGTGGCATTGGATACACGCAATCCGATGAGGTTGTTTCGGAGATTGAGCGTACTCCAAGTCGTCCCATCGGGTGCAACTAGGGAGATGTCAATCCTGTTGACAAGGTTGTAAGCAACTGCCGGTGATGAGGCAGGGTCCGTCCAACTTGCCATCACTCGAAGGTCAGAAACGTTTCCAGTAAGTGTGAACGTGTATGGATGCGATTCACCAGTTGAGACCTGCTCGCGGTCCAGAAGAGTAGCGTTCAATAGGCCTTGCAAGCCGACCCGGCCCCATCCTTCGTGCTGATTGGGCGCAATCTCTGCAGCTCCGTTATGTCCGCCATATTGCCCTTGCATGTCAACTCCCAGACCAGCAAGAAGTCCCTTGACAAGAGCAGATGAGGGCATGGACATATTGCGCTGTTCAAGCAGATGCTCGATAATGAGGGCTGATGCTCCAGCAGTCAAGGGTGTGGCCATCGATGTACCCCCCATGTGGGTGTATGATGAATTGTAGCCGCCCCACCCTTCGTCAGTGGTCTGTCGACTCTTCGTTGAGAGTATCCACGTGCCAGGGGCGCTGATGTCGGGCTTGACTCGTCCATCGGAGGTTGGACCACGACTTGAGAAGGCTGCCATCCCTTCGATATCATCGGCAGATCGGTCGGTTTTGAGCGGGTCTGCCCCGTAACCGAATGAGTTCCACTTGAAGACGTCCGAGCATGAGCCTGAATCATTGCAGGACTGTGGTCGATTATTTTCGCTGGCTCCTACAGTGAGTACGTTCTTCGCTGTGGCAGGCGAACCGATTGAGTCGAAGTCGACCTCGCCGTCGTGGTTGCTATCAGTCCCTGCGTTGCCTGCAGCGAACACAATGAGGAGTTCATCGTAATCGACGCTGTTGATGTCGGCGATCATGGCATCGGATGTGTACTTCCCACTCACATCTGAGCCCCATGAGTTGGTATGAACTCTGCTTCCATTCTCTGCAGCAGGACGGAAGATATCGGTCAAATCATCGGGCAACCCCATGAGGCTGTATCCGTCTGAAACCTCCCATGAGTCCTCATAATTTGATTTCCAATCGACGTATTGCTCGATTGCTTGGAAGTCCAAAGATGCTTCTGGAGCCGCACCCATGATGGTCCACCCTGAATGATTTCCGTCGCCGAGAACAGAACCTGCAACGTGTGTCCCGTGACCCGAATCAAGGTCTGATGCCCCATCGTCAAGATTTGTGTTGTCGAGGTAGCCAGACCAACTTGAGTCAATAGGGAATGAAGTGATATTCGTAATTCGTCCTTTGAAATCAGGGTGCATGTCCGCATCATCTGCGCCACTGTCCAAGCCCGTGTCAGCCACTGTGACCTGAACGCCAGAACCATCGAGGCCGGACCAGTTCTGTTGGTACTGCTGAACCCACGATGAGTTGGCGATGGTGTCGAGTCCCATCACCTCACGTGCTACGTCATTGAGACGGATGCGCAGCGCTTTGGGTTCAATCCATTCAATGAGGTCGGATTGGCTGAGTTTTTCAATCCCAGATTGATCGGCCTCGACAGTCCCTATCCTTTCGCCTATGGACAACCAACTCAATCCTTTGCCCCTGGGCAGGTGCGAGGAATCAGGAGCTTCGTGGGTGAACACGACTGTCCACATTCCCACTCCTTCTCCGAAGAAGGGCTGGTTGATGATTCCTGCAAGAAGGGGTGTGACTCTGTCATCGAGTTTGTCCTTTGGCTCAAGCCGTCCCACGGCGATCACTCCAAGGGCTTGGAGTTCTGCCGCGTTCATCTGATTCAGATGACACAAGAAGGATGAGGGCGGTACGAAGGTATTGCAATCTGCGCCCGAATCCTGAAGATCATGAAGCCAAGGTGTGGGCAGGGGTCCTTGCCTGCCGAGAATCCAAGTCCCATCAAATTCTCCGATTGTGGGAAGTGGGTCTAGTAATATGTCTCGATGAGAAAGGTGCGCAACAATCCCTGTGGTTATTGCAATTTGACTGCCGACCCCAGTGGTTGAGGAGTTCTGCTTACTCTCTTCTGCATTGGGCCCTAGTGCCGTTGCAGTGGGTAAGAGGAGGAGTATGACGAGGAATATGATGGCCCTATCAGACATATCGTGACCACTAGGGTGAGGGTTGTCAATCCTTGCTCGTTGTGCGCCTCGGCTCAAATGTGAGGGAAGCAGAATTGATGCAGTATCGCTCCCCTCCATGCTGAGATGGCCCATCCTCGAAGATGTGTCCGAGATGTGCCTTGCACGACCCGCATTGAACCTCTATCCGGGTCATTTCGTGCTTTCTATCAATCAGACGTTGTATCCCTGCTTGTTCATGCTCTGTATGGAAGGAAGGCCACCCGCACCCTGAGTCATACTTCATTGCTGAGGTGAACAGGATGTGTTGGCAGCAGATGCAGCGGTAGGTTCCGTCACGTGCTTCCTTGTACAACACCCCTGAGAACGCGCGTTCGGTCCCCCCTTCACGGGTTACGCGATATTGTAGATCGCTCAACCTCTTTTTCCACATATGGTCCTGTTTCGAGTTGTTTTCACTCATGTCTCATCTCCTCAAAAGATCCAGCAGTTTTCAAGGCATTCTTAAGGACGATCTTCCATGGTTCAACGTATGCCACGGGGTCCTTTCTCCCAATATGGTGGAAGGCAAGGATTCGCTCGACATCGGCACCGGATCTGCCCGAACTTCGTCCTTGGGCGTCAGGGTTGTAGGATGTGTTCGTGTTCCTGAACACTTCATCGAAATCCAACCCAAGTGAATCACATGTCTCAAGAGCATCAAGCAGAATGGTCACCTTGTCCCCGGTGAGGTATGGAAGGTGGAATTGCACCCTTTCGCTCCCCCAATTGCCTACTTGGAAAGCGTGCTCGATCGCTTCGTAGAACTCTGGGCGACAGTCAGGATAGATTGCATGGTCCCCTGAGTGGACGCCGAGTCCTATGATGACATCTGTGTCCTCCCGCTGTGCCAGAGAAAGAGCGTGGCCATATAGGATCGAAGAGAAGATAGCATTCCTGTTCGGAACGACAGTCTGTTTCATCTGTTCTTCCTCATAGTGTCCTTCTGGGACTTGGTAACCGGGCGTGGTCAATGCAGAGTGGAAGATCCGCATTGCAGATGTGAGATCGATGATGTTGTGTTCGATCAGATGGCCATTCTCTATGAGGTATGCAATGTTCTTCTTCGCACGCTCGATTTCGATGATATGCTTTTGTCCATATTCATAGGATAGGCAGGAGACGTGATGCCCATCGGCGAGAAGTCGAAGGAGCAATCCGGTACTGTCCATTCCACCTGAGAACGCTGCAACAGCACGTTTGGACATGGTCCTCGTGCTCCTCTGAGATCATCCACTCTCTACAGCGATGAAACCCTCTTCATCGCTTGTGTCTTGACGATCTTGGACGTTCGGAAGTCCCGCCTTCTCAAGCAGGGTTGTAAGAGGTACGGCAGCTTCACCTGCCTCGACAGACCATTTCACCTCGGGCTTGAGTTCCTTGAGTTGGTCTGTAGCGACTTCAGCAGCCCGTTTAATCAACCCATCTCCCTGCCCAAGGATCTTGTTGATCATATCGACACTGCTTAACAGATCTCGCCACTGGTTGAGGAGCCCCCTCAGGGCATCGTAAGCGACGAATACTCCTAGTACCATGAATGTGTTCAGGGCCACGAGGATTGCCCAGTCTCCTGAATCTGAGATGAGGCGTCCGAATCTGTAATCGATGAAGAGGATGAAGAAGACTGCGGGAACTGCACATAGTTTCGTGATCATCAGTACTGTGTCGGTTCGTCTACGAATAGCAGTCGGATCCAGTGATGCGGTTAATTCCTCTATCTGGCCTCGAGCCAGATCTTGAATCCCATTCGTCTCCAATCTGCTACTCACTCAATCCCCATCCACTTGTGAGTCTGCAGGCTGAGCCGCCAATGTGGCTCGCTCTTCACGGCCTCACATGTCGAGCGAAACATTCTCCCATTTTCCTCGACAGTCTTCGTTTCATCGTAGCACGGCTGGAGAAAGAGGTGCTCAAACCCAGCAGACAATTCGTCGTACATCCCGAGCGATTGGCCCACATACACGACTTTCAATTCATCGCCCGTTGATTGTCTTACGAGAGCATTCTTCTCCACTTGTTGTTTCGGCGAGACACATATCCAGTCGACCAGACTCTCTTGTAGTGCAATGGTCCCATTGGTCTCAATGCTGAGATGGCAACCGTGTGAGCGCAGCGATTCTGAAAGAGGTTCCAGTGGCTGAAGTGCAGGTTCTCCTCCAGTATAGATAACGTGCTCACAAGCGTATGCTGTGGTGGCATTGACAATCTCTTGTGTTGTCATCATTTGACTGGTGTCGAAATCAGTGTCGCACCACGAACACCTCAAGTTGCACCCACCGAATCTGATGAATACAGAAGGCCTACCGACATTGTAGCCCTCACCCTGGATCGAGTGGAATATCTCGACGATGGGATAGGTCTGAACCACAGTCATCCTCTCCTCTGAAATCATCCTCTGTGAACCAGCTGCAGCAATTCGGCCCGTGCTTCAGATTTTTCAAAAAAGACACCGCGCATGGCACTTGTTGTCATGACTGCATTCTGTTTTGTCACACCTCGGCAGCGCATACACCCGTGTGATGCCTCCACAATAATGGCACATCCGAGGGGCTGCAGATGTTCTACCAGAGCATCGGCAACAGACTGTGTGATTCTTTCCTGATTTTGCAATCTCCTCGCGTGCATGTCTACAAGACGGGCCAGTTTGCTGACTCCAACAATCCTGCCAACAGGTATGTACGCCACGTGAGCAGAACCCGAGAACGGCTGAAGGTGATGTTCACAGGTACTGTGGAATTCGATGTCCTTCAACAGCACGATTCCATCGTAGCCTTCGGCATTGAAAGTTGAATCAAGCACATCAGCTGCATCGAGATTGTAACCAGCAAATATCTCAGACCACGAATCGATGACTCGTTCAGGAGTTCTAGCGAGACCCTCGCGCAGCGGTGCATCGGGTCCGATGGATTCGATATAACGCAGGATGACCTCAACGGCTTCTGCAGCCTTTTGAGCACCAGGGACTGAGGTCATCAGCCACCCTCCTCATTCACATCGGGTAGAGAAGGTTTCCTCCGCCCATGACGATCATCAATCTCATCGAGATGGTCGAGCAGTCGCCGACATGCGGTTCTGACTGCGTCTGCAATGCTGACAAATTTATGCTCGTCTCCTACATGGGCTCGCAGGTCACTGAGTATTTCTCGGGGCATGTCTAGGCTAATCTTCGGCACATCCTCTGCGAATACCTAGGTATTCTTATGGTATTCGCAATTTCACGAAATTGAGCCGATTAACTCCTCTCGTCGAAATGATCTAGCAGCAAAGACGAGGGACAGGCCTGCATAGATCAATGATGTGATGACCCATATTGCCACATGAGGCGCGCGAGTCGTCCCTGCAAGGGCTTCGCGCATGCCTAACAGCACATTGACCACTGGAACGCCGTACCAAAACATGGCTAATCCTTCTAGTCGGACGGCTTGGGCAATCAGGATGGGCCCGAGCAGTAAAAGTGTGGCGGGAGTCAATGCAGTTCCCGCTTCACGCACCGAGGCAGAACGAACTGCGATAGCGAGTTGGACTGCCACGATCATCACGGTGAAGAGTAGTAGGGCGAGGACCAGCAGGAGCACTGTGGTAGGGCCGAGATTCGGAGGAGTCAGTTCAGGCGCACCGCGCAATAATATCCAGATTCCAGCAGCAAAACCGAATCCCTGCATGATCGCACCTGCGCCAGCGAAAGTCGCCACTGCCAACCATTTCCCCGTCAGGGCTTCGATGCGAGTGATGGGTGCTCCGAGGAGTGCCTCAAGAGTGCCTCGCTCACGTTCACCTGCAGTCAGGTCAATAGCTGGCTGGATGGCCATGGTCGCCGTCCACAGAGTTGCGAGTGCTGGAACAAAATAGGAGAGAAGTTGTCCCGTTCTCTCGGCATCATCGGCTGTATCAGCCTGCTCCTTTGCTGTCAAACGTACAGGATTGAGGGTAGCATTGACCCCTAGATCCGCATCTGTAATGCGCTTCTCGACCAAGACCTCTGACCACTCTGTGAGGACCCGAACCAATCTGTCTTGTGCGATGGCTGATGAATCATCGGTCGAGGTATAGTAAATCGTGCATTCGTACACTGTTGCATTATTCTCCTGAAGGGGGAATATCTGTAGGATTGCCTCGACGTCTTCATTCAAGAGTCTCTGTTCAAGTTCGTCTTGTTCGCCAGCCTGCATAGGTGCGAGTGTCCACTCAAGCAACCTGCCCTCCATGTGGGAATCGAATTCCTCCGGAGTCGAGTTCGAGTTGGACACTTGAACCTCTACTTGGAGAACAGTCTCCTCCCAAGCGATGTGCTGGGCATAAAGCACCGAGGGGACCAGATACATCAGAAGTGGAAAGGCGAGGATGGGAATGGCTACGATGGCTAGGAGGGAGCGCCAATCCCTGATGAATTCGAGCATCTCCTTGGCCCAGATAGTTCGAATTCGTGACCATCTACCCATCAATCTTCACCTCCAACACCTGTGAATCGTGACCACCATTGGCTGACACGCCCCTCTTCTTCAGCAGTCCCAGTAGGTCGTGCTCTTTCATCGGTCCATCGTATGAACGCAGTCTCAAGATCGCCTTCATCTTCGGGTTCCAGCATCTCTTCAGTTCTCCCGTCTGCGACGACTCGACCGTTGTGCATGACAATCATTCGGTCGCAGATTCTTGCAGCCTCCTCGAGTTGGTGGGTGCTGTAGACGATGATTCGTCCCTCATCCGCGATTCTGCGTACCATGCTTCTCACCTCTCTGGCTGAAGTGACATCGAGACCTCCAGTGGGTTCGTCAAGTAGGAGAATAGGAGGTTCGTGGATGAGTGCCCGCATGAGTGCAGTCTTCTGGCGCATACCTCGGCTGAATCCACGTGTCGCACGGTTGAGATCAGTGAGGATGCCCAATTGAGTCGCCATTGATTCACATCGTTCTCGAGCGATTCCATCCTCGACGCCGTGCAGTCGCGAATGGTATCGGACGTTCTCCCATGCAGTCAGACGTTGATACAGCCCGGTGCCCTCGGGGAGGATGCCCAAGTGCCTGCGTGGAAGTGCCTTATTCTCATCACCTTCCATACGTATTGTCACAGTGCCCGCGTCGGGCTCTAACACCGTCGACATCAAGCGGAGAAGTGTCGTTTTCCCTGCACCATTTCCGCCAACAAGTGCAATGATGCCACTTTCTTCGAGTTTGATGTTGACTCTATCGACTGCAGTGATGTGTCTGAACGATTTGGAAACCTCTTCGAGGTGAACGGTGGCGGTTGCCCCGCCAGACACGTTCTCACGATTCCTGCTGTTCAATCGCCGCATCTAGGCCCGGGTGAACCTCTTCGATGCGTTGCGCTCGTTCGATCATCGAGTTCAGATGCTTTGTGACTTCTGAGGGCTCGACGGCGAGCCCCACTAGAGTGGCGAGCACTTCGAGACCACCTTGGATTGCACCTGCTGCTAGAAAGGCATCGATTGTGATGTCGCCTTGGTGCCGCAGGATGTCCAAACGTTTTGCCAGCAGGTCGTGTTCAGCACGGACGGTGCTGGGGTCGAGGTTATCGGCTTTGAGCAGACGGTGAAGCAAACTGTCCATATTCAGTCCTCGCGATGTGGATGCTTTGATGCTTGTGCTTTGGCATGGGTGGTGGTGGCAAGAACGAGGAGACTCAGGGTGGCCACAAAAGAGACGGTGGGAATACTTTCCTCTGGTGTCTCTACGCACCCCATCTCTGTGCAGGCCCATAAGCCATCCAAGCATGCACACATGTTGCATCCATCATCAGATGGTTTGGAATCTCCTGGAGCGCACTCAGCATCAGTCCCTCCTATTGAATCGGGAGGATATTTGTCAGGCGTCGAATGGTCGGTCCATTCGATGAACAGGACCAGATGTATGTCTTGACCGTCCCATGCTTCAGGAAGTGACAGGTCCTTCGTGCCCGTTAGTCCCTCTCCAAGATCATACCAAGATCTTGCAACATGAGGGTAGGAAGATTGCCCGTTCGACCCGTCATAGTAAATCATGTCCTCGACAGCAACAGCTCGCACTCGGACAGAATGAGTCGCACAATCTCCCGCAACGATCAGTGTAGCACCCTCTATATCACATTCGGACCCTCCTGCAGGTGCTGCATCGATTGATAGTTTGTAGGTGAGAGTCCCAGTTGAGTTGGCAGTCACGTCCCACTGCAGTTCGATCTCACCATGTGGCGACCAGTTCGACGCAGTGGTAAGTGAGACGTTGAACTCGTCAGAGAGATCGTCGAGTACTTCGGCTCTGGTCCCCAGGTGCATCCACGAACCTCCCACAATGGCAGTTGGTGCGATCATACGATATCTTCCGCCGCTTGCGGGGTCAGCTGCGGTTGCATCACCATAGCGTTCCCCCCATCTTTCATCGCCAGCTTCGGTGCCGAATGGGTCGTTTGTGGTATTGTGGACATGGACGCGAACCACGTCCTTGTCGGCAAGAGCATCGTCCATAGAATGCTCAGTTTTGACGCAGTTGGTACACCATACTGCCGTATATGCTTCGATGACCTGGCCGAGTTCTGACAGATTCACGCTTTCGTTGAAGGACATGTTAGCTAGTCTCTCTATGCCCCCGAGTATTCCCCCAGAATGGTTCGTTGCTGAAGAGGCGACCTCAGTGACCTGTGTTCCTGAAGCCGTGCCTATTGAGATGAGTAGAGTTGTGACGATGAGGATGATGTGCCAGAATCTCCGTTGCTCACCATACTGCCGCATCGAAATCAGTGAATGCTTGGTTAGGCATCTTTTCAACCAAACGGTCTGACGGACGAGGATTCTTGACCGACAAGGTGCTCCCTGCATCAAGGGCGTGAGCAGGTGGATGAGATTGAAGAGGGTGTCTTCACAGCTACAGGTTCCATCGATGAGCCCGAACTGGTCGCAGAAGAAGTTCCTGTTGACGTCCCGGCAACTGTGTCGGCGACTGAGGGGCCAAGCCTGAATGAACGCATACGTGCAAAGACTGGGATGGACTTCTCTATCTTCACCTTGGGTGGAACTTGGAAGGCATTCGGCATAGCCGTTGTTCTGTTCTCGGTGATAGGGTATGCTGCTCTCACAGTTTTTGGATTGTCATCCACTATGTTCGCCTCTAGTGACGAAGCTGAACCGATCCCTGACCTGTTGTTCCCCACACTGAATCGCACGGGTATCGAATCTCAGATTACCAATGATACTGGATGGTTCCAACTCAGTGACCATCCCGGTAAGGTTGTCATCATCGATATGATGGCCCATGATTGCTCGAATTGTCATGATGTTCAAAATCACATCGAGGATGAGATGGACGGCTGGTACGCTCAGGCATCTGACCGAGAATTGCTCATCATCGGTTATGGCGCTTGGTATCAGGAATCACTAACCTATCTGAACATGAGTGAAGGTGCGTATACCGTTCCGAGGTATGCCACTGGTTTGGGAAGTACTGATGCAGCGATCATCAATGGAACTGAGCGCACAGACCCAGTGCGTTTGCTCACACCCGGTGGTACTGGAGCAATTCCAGTGGTGCTTGTGATCGATCATCAGGGATACATCGTTGGCCAGGAGACCACTGGCACTCCCACTGATGGCTGGTCCACATTCGATGGTGCTGTTGCCACTGCGCTTGCAGGTTCAGAGAGTGAAATCGCAGAACTGCGCACTTTTGGGGTGGCGCAGGTCGATCAAAGCATGGTCGGAGTCATATTCCTAGGGGCGATGCTCTCGATTCTCGTGTACTTCTCGCCTTGTGCATTTCCTGTACTACCCGGTTTCATCTCGTATTACCTCACGTTGGGAGCACGCGAGGACGAGTTGATTGCTTCGGGCAAGCTCAGGGGTTCGATGCCGAATTCTCTGGTCATAGGCACTCTCTCTGCGTTCGGCATGTGGACGTTCTTCTTCCTCATTGGAGCACTGGCAGCAATCATGGGTGATGCTTTTGCCTCCTCAGGAATCATCCATGACATCGCGTTGGGTATCGCTGCGCTTCTGTTCATTCTTGGCTTCTTCATGCTTACTGGTGGGACAGCACACCTCATGGGTTGGGTGCAGCGTCTGGTCGACCGTTATTCCACGACTGAGATGGACGAGCGCTTCACTCCTCGACGCAACATGTACCTGTATGGTATCGGCTATGCAGCTGCGAGCATCGATTGCACTGCTGCGGCTGTCATCCCTTTTGTGATCTATCTGTCAACAATCAGTACTCGTGCAGTCGTGTTTGGTCTAGGCGCTCTTATGCTGGGGCTGCTTTTCCTGATGATTACAGTTGTATCTATGGTAGGCTTAGGTCGCCAGGCAGCGATTAATTTTCTGCGCCGTGCCACTGAGATGATTAAGCAGGTAGGCTCGTGGATGATGATGTTCGCTGGATTGGTCCTGATGATCTATATCTCATCTGGTGGGCTCCCCATCTAGGTTGTACCTTCGGTTAATTCGACGAGGACACCGCCCGTGCTTGAGGGGTGGACGAAGGCGATTCGTTGACCTTCTGCTCCCAAGCGTGGAGTTCGGTCAATCAGCTGCACGCCGTTCTCATCAAGATGGTCGAGCAGAGCATCAAGCCCATTGATGCACAGGCAAATCTGCTGGATTCCAATTCCCCTCTTTTCGATGAAACGCGCGATTGGTCCATCGGCACTTGTGGATTGAAGCAACTCGATGCGTGCAGCCCTTCCATTATCGCTCTCCAGAGGAAGCATTCGTACTCGGACCTCCTGATCTTCAATAACCTCATCCTCCCCTGCAGGAATAAGCCCGAGTAGTCTCCAGAATCGCTCGGAAGCATCTAGGTCTGTCGCAGCAATACCGATGTGATCGATTCGTGCTAGCCAATCTTGTGTCATTTCACAACCCCGCTGGGGGCTCATAATCGCCCCATACATTTCGCATTCGGCCTGTGATCTCTCCGATGGTAGCTCTAGCACGAACAGCTTTGAGCACGGCTGGCATGATCTGCTCTTCTTCAGCTCGACAGGTACGTTCGACTTCATCGAGTGATTTATTGACCAGTTCCGCGTTTCTAGAGTCAAAGATTTCTTTGATGTGATGCATCTGTTTGTCAGCGATGGTTGAATCGATCGCCTGTGGGGAAGGCCCAGTTGTTTCATCCATGACGCTGTGGTTCACGCCAATCACTTTTCGCGCTCCTGACTCAAGTTCGTTGAGCATTTCCCAAGCTGAATTGTGAATCATTCGCTGCGGATATCCCTCCTCGATAGCCCTGACAGCGCCCCCAAGATTGTCGATATCTTCGATGATGAGACGGGCACCATCAAGAATTGCATCTGTGAGATGTTCCACCCAGACCGACCCAGCAAGTGGGTCGACGATATTTGCCACGCCGCTCTCTTCAGCGATGATCTGCTGGGTTCGAAGTGCCACAGTAACTGATTCCTCAGTGGGCAGCCCATGTGCCTCATCGAAGGAGTTCGTGTGTAGGCTTTGTGTGCCGCCAAGGACTGCAGCTAGAGCTTGGATTGTTACTCGGGCTATGTTGTTCAGGGGCTGTTGGGCAGTCAAGGCAGCGCCAGCAACCTGCGTATGGAATCTGAATTTCATGCTCTTGGTATCAGTTGCGCCAAACCGCTTGTTCATGATGTCATGCCAAAGCACTCGTGCAGCACGGAACTTGGCAACTTCTTCGAAAAAGTCGTTCTGCCCATTCAGGAAAAATGAGATGCGTGGAGCGAATTCATCGACTGAGAGCCCTCCTGCTAACCCCGCTTCCACATAGGCGATGGCGTTGGACATCGTAAGCCCTAGCTCTTCGATGGCAGTTGCACCCGCCTCACGAATGTGATATCCAGAGATGCTGATGGGATTCCAAAGAGGTGCCTCAGTTGAGCACCACCGCAAGGTGTCTGCTATGAGACGCATTGATGGAGCGGGAGGGAAGATGTGTGTGCCACGCGCCATGTATTCCTTGAGTATGTCATTCTGAATGGTTCCACGTAAGGAGTCTATAGCAACTTGGCGTTCCTCTGCTACGACCACATACATGGCGAGCAAAATCATTGCAGGTGCGTTGATTGTCATTGAGGTCGATACCTGTTTGAGATCGATTCCCTCAAGGAGACGGTGCATGTCTTCGACGGTGTCGATGGCGACTCCTACTCTGCCTACTTCACCCTCTGCCAGTGGGTCAGTTGAATCAAGGCCTATCTGGGTAGGCAGATCGAAGGCGATTGAGAGCCCCATCTGTCCGCGTTCGAGAAGCAACCTGAATCTTTGATTAGTTGCTGTGGCCGAACCGAAGCCTGCATATTGGCGCATTGTCCAGAGCCGACCTCGGTACATCGAGGGGTGTATTCCACGCCTGAAAGGTGGTTCGCCAGGGATGCCAATCTTGTCGGGTTGGTGGCCTAGCCCTCTGAGGACATCTGCGTCACCAAGGTCAGGTATGGAAATGCCGGAGGGAGTCACATCTGGACGATGGTCAACGCCCACTCAATCCCTCCCATAGTCTGTCTTATCGCTTCGTCGTCAACCTTCGTATGAGGCGTTCGATCATCTTGGCCATGTCCTCATCGAGGATGCCCTCGGCGAGTTTCTCATCGATGAAATCGAAAGCGGCATCGATTCCTTGGCGCTCTCCTTTGGCCCAAACAGATCCCAGAACATTGGCTCGATGCTCCTCCGGGACGTTTAGTTGCTCCATTTTATCCCTCATCACTTTCTTGTATTCGAGATAGCGCTGTCGGCTGAGTTTGAGTGAGGTTTTGCTGACTTCGGAATTGACTTTTCTCTGCCTGTTGCGGAGTTTGTTCTTACCTATTCGACGAACGGGCGCAGGTTTTTCATTAGCTCCTTCGGGTTTTTCACGCCGCTGAATTCCTTCAAAGACGTTGACAGGTCCATCTTTTCTAACTGGGTTGGCTGTGCTCTCCTCTTCGCCTTCGGTGACGCGTACGTTAGTATCCCTAACTTGTACTTCTGTAGCTGATTCCTCTAGGGGTGTGTCAGCTCTAGCGTTCTTTTGTGCAAGAGTGAGCAACTCCTCACGGGAGAGGTTCGAGGTGCCTGCTGCCTTTGCTTGCTGTTCCATCGGTGCTGACACCATTGAACTTGGTGCCTGCTTTCCTCGACGATCGATGGTTGGGGCATGGCTCGGTGGCTGCCTCCTCCCCCTTGGCACTTGCCCAGAACTCTCTTGAGCGGCTGATTTTCCCCGCCCTGTTCGTGGTGAATGCTTTTCTCGCTGACGTTGAGTGGGGCGAGATCTGCTAGTACCTGAACCTGACTTCTTGAGGAAGGGATTCGAGATCTCTTCGTCGCCTCTCAGTTGCCTGCCCCCTTCACGCCCATGCGACAACCTCGTGGTCAGTCCTCAGTTCTTGAATGATACCACTGTCCTCCAACGGAGTTGTGCGCCCAACATCGAGCATTTTTCGTGCAGTTAGCGCTATCATGGACCCGTTGTCTATGCAGACCCACTTGGGCGGTGCTGCACTGCGACCAGATCTTTGCTTTGCCATCATCTCACACATCGTCCGAAGGCGTTCGTTGCAGGCGACTCCACCTCCTAGGAGAAGTTCGTGCTTTCCTGTATGGGCCATGGCCCGTTCGGCCACTTCAACACACGCAGCAAAAGCGTGCTCTTGAATTGCGTGTGCAACTGCCCTTATGTCCATCCCTTGGTTGCAGTATCTTTGTGCAGCAGTCACTAGTCCAGAGAATGCAAGGTCCATGCCGTGAACCGCATAGGGTAGTTCGAGTAGTGGTGGGATTTCTCCATCATGGATGTTTTTCCATTCAGCAGCGAGTTCCTCAAGCGTAGGTCCCGCTGGGAAGGGCATTCCATTCGAGCGCCCAAATTTGTCAAGGGCATTGCCGATGCCGATGTCCAATGTCTCGCCCATCACACGGTATCTCCCATCGACTCGAGTGATGACTTGTGTATTCCCCCCAGAGACGTACAGTAACAGTGGGTCGTCCATCTCACACATTGTACGTCCTACCTCAATGTGAGCGACGCAGTGGTTTACGCCGATGAGAGGAACGTTCCATATTGTCGCCATCGAACGAGCAACACTGGCACCGATACGCAGGCATGGCCCCATTCCAGGACCTTGACTGAAGGCGACCGCGACAACCTTGTCAGGACGGTCTGGATGCTCCACATATTCTCTGATAAGTAGGGGTACGGAATCACGATGCGATTCAGCAGCCTCACGTGGATGAATCCCTCCTTCATCTGGGCGCACAGATGAATTGATTGAGGGGTGAATCTTCCCTTTCACATCGACCCAACCAATCGAAAGCGTGTGTGCTGTTGACTCGATGCCGAGCACAGCTCCTTGCATGGTAACGCCTCGGGATAACCCTCTCATATGTACGTCGCCTTCGCGAGCCAATGGATGCTCTCCTTCTTGGCTGTGGTCCCGTCGCACACCTCCAAGGACTCAAGAAAGACGTCCTACATGCTGGACCTTCCTCGCGTTCGGAGAATGTTCTGCCTGCAGGGGGGGCGATAGCAATTCGAAATGGCTCCATTGCGGCACTCGGGACCGATGATGAAAGCGCAGAATCCTTGCTTGGTGATGATGACAGATGGAAGAGGCCAGATGTCACGATAATCGACGGAGTCAGGATCCATCATCTCGATGGGCAAGCGATAACACCTGGTTTCGTAGATTCACACACCCATCTAGTCTGGGGTGGTGATCGTTCAGGTGAACACGATCAGAGATGTAAGGGAATGTCGTACCGGGAGATTGCCGAAGCAGGAGGTGGTATTGCATCTACAGTTCAAGCCACGCGCCAAACACATCGTGCGCATCTCATCGATAGCGCTGAACGTCGGCTTTGGTCCATGCTCGAACATGGGACCACTCTTGTCGAAGCAAAGTCTGGCTATGGGCTCTCGACCCAAGATGAATTACGTATTCTAGAGGTTGCTGAAGATGCAGCCCGCTCAGTTCCAGTTGATGTCCACCACACCTGGCTTGGTGCACATGCACTTCCCCCAGGGATGGAGTCCAGTAAGGATTCATTTGAGGTATACACCGAGGAGCTTGTGAATGTCCAATTACCAGAGGTCGCTAAGCAGGGTATAGCGACATTTGCTGATGTCTTTTGCGAGCCAGGTTGGTTCACATTGGAACAGACGGGCCTCATCGCTGAAGCAGCAGCGTCTCATGGATTGTCAATGAGACTCCATGCAGACGAATTTGTTGATGGTGGTGGTGCAGGGCTGGCTGCACAGATAGGAGCAGCATCGGCTGATCATGTTCACCATTCCTCCGATGAAGCTCGAGCAGCCTGTGCTGAAAGTGGCGTGCTCCAGACCTTCTTACCTGGTACTCCTTTCTCTATGGGCTCTGAGCAGCCCAACATCACGCGCTGTCTGGATGAGGCATGGGGATTCGGGCTTGCAACTGATTTCAACCCTAATTGTCAAATTCTTTCAATGCCAATGATCGCTTCATTGGCCATGCAGCAGATTAGTCTTTCATCGTTAGATACCATTGTTGCCATGACTCATAATCCTGCAGTCAGTCTGGGTTTGTCTGGTCGCTGCCTTGCTCCAGGCGAACCTGCAGACCTTGTTGTCCTGTCAGGGCCCACATTATCATCACTGGGTCTTTCTCCGGGAATTAATCCCGTTGAATCAGTAATGGTTGAGGGCGCTTTCATGGAATTTAGTTAAAAGGAGTTATACAAGGATAATAAATGGAATTCAGTGATAAGATGAGTTGGATGGAAATTGTTGTTTGCTCACCACGCAATGGTAAGGATGCGCGCCTGCTTAGACTTCTAGAATACCGAGCTTCTCGCAAGATGGATCGTGAAGGGTGTGTGAATGCATGGGTCGGAACTGCAGTCGATGAGAGTGGTGTCTTTCTAGCTTGTGCGATATTTGAGGATGAAGCAGCTTGGGGTAGAATCTCAGAGACAGTGAACGCTGCGAGCGATAAGCGAGATGGAGGTCTTGAGGCGATTATGACAGGTCCTCCTCTTGTTGGAGTGTTTCAGATTCCTTCACAAGCAGTTCCATACGACGATGTCGGATAACCTCGATTATCCGACATCTCGTATAGACGATTTACACCACCTCGATAATGAGTGGCTGCTCTTGAATGAAGACGCTTGGGGCAGATTTCCGCCTCAAAGGGCCCCCTTTGGGCTGAAATGTGCTGAATTACGCGCCGAATGCAAGATTGGAGTGGGCTCGGCAGGAATTGAACCTGCGATCTTCGCCATGTCAAGGCGACGTCATAGCCCCTAGACCACGAGCCCGATGACTCCTGAACGGGGCCGTGTGCTTATCCGTTTCGCTGAATTCTCATCCTACAATTTTTGAGATGCGGCCTGTACACTTTGGTTGACTGCAGGTACCAGCTACTCGTTTACGGCCATTAGACATGGTCAGAATTTTTCCTTCTCTGATTGCTCCATATGTTTTGCATTTTAGGCAAAACCCTGAATATTCCTTCATTCGCTCTCCTCCAATATCTCATCAAGGTTGAATGTTGTTCCTCCACCCTTCCATGGCTTGACCGTTTGTTCACTTGTCTCGAATGTCTCACTGATGATTTCGCTGTGAGGGTTGAGGGAGTACATGGTCAGGTCGTCTGGGACATGTGTGGCTTCTTCACCTTCTTCTTGGGGTGGTGGTACACTAGATAGAATCGCCCCTCCATGGAATGAGCCGCACTCTAAGCATTGATGAGAACCTGCTGCCTCAAATGCCAGGCAACTTGGACATGTCTGGACACTGAGCAATATCACTAGGGGGTCATCCACTCAGTCATCTCCAAGGAAGATGAGATCAAATGGAACTGTGATTTCCTTTCCGTCCTCTTCACGTTCAACGACTACTTCATCGTCATCATCCAAGAATTCGACGATCGTCCCGAAGAATTCACCATCCTCATCATCGACTCCCACGTAAGAACCGATGTCAACAGCTCCGTCGTCATCCATCTTATCATCGTCATCATCTTCATCGTCGTCGTCATCATCTTCATCGTCGTCGTCATCATCTTCATCGTCGTCGTCATCATCTTCATCGTCGTCATCATCATCTTCATCGTCGTCGTCATCATCTTCATCGTCGTCTTCATCGGTGTCTGTGTCATCGTCCTCTTGAGAATCCGATTTCTTTTCGTCATTCTTGGTTTCTTTCTCACTTTTCACAGTGACAACGCTATCTTCGTCGTCCTTTGGGCGCTTACGCCGGAAGCGAATATGCCAAGCCATGACCTGTTTGCGCAGATAGATAGTCCCTCCAATGGCTAATAGGACTGCAATTAAGAGGAGAAGTGATTCTATGTTTAGGCCACCAGGTGACGTGGTATCCTCGTCAACAAACCCAAGCGTCTTTCCTATGAACTTCCAGAAGACAAGTGAAAACCTCTCTCCCTCTGACGAAGCTCCAAAGGGAATGAGACCAATGAACCAGTTCACAAGAACAACGAGAAGTGCGATTCCCTCAAGAACGAATAGAATTGGGAACACATTGTCTCGGTTCTTAAGCAACCATCGTTGCCTTGCTGTCGGCCGTTCTTCACCATCTTCAGACGGTGAAGCCTCCATTTTTTCTTCTTTCTCAGTCCTCTCATCGTCCTGTTCAGCTTCGTCATCTTCTGACTCTTCGTCATCAGACTCATCATTTTCAGATTCATCGCCATCTTCGGAATCATCATCATTGGATTCATCGTCATCTTCAGATTCCTCATCCTCGGAGTCGTCATTTTCAGATTCCTCATCCTTGGGGTCGTCATCCTCAGATTCCTCATCCTTGGAGTCGTCATCCTCAGATTCATCGTCATCATCTTCGTCATTCTCGGACACGTCATCCTCAGACTCCTCGTCTTTTGATTCGCCATCCTCAGATTCATCCTTCTCCTCAGACTCCTCGTCTCCAGATTTCTTGTCATTATTGGTCTCTACAGTATCGTTTTCGTTGTCGTCGGATTTCACTTCACTGCTGGATTCCTCATCACCGAGGCCGAGTCCATCTTCAAGTTCTTTGAGATCGATAACTCCATTTTTGTCAGTATCGACATGTTCAATCAGGCGGTCGATCTGAGCGGGTGGTAGGTCCGCGAGTTTGAGGTTCAAAAGACCTTCTCGCAATTCGCTTGCATCGATGTCTCCAGAATCATCAGTATCGAATTTTCCAAATATTGACTGGACGGTTACATCATTCGATCTCATCCAATCTGCAAGAATCTCGATAACATTGTCGGCGACGAACTGAGCGTTGCAATTTGGACAATATTTGGCGTCTAAAGGAACTACTGCTCCACATGCTCCGCATTCTCCGAGTCGATCATCGACTTCGTGACCGGAGAATCTTACTCCGCAGGATGCACATTCTTTGGAGTCAAGGGGAATCATCGTGCTGCATCGGCCGCATTCGGCTAACTGCTCCGTGCTCTCAGGTCCCTCTCCGGACTCCTCATCATTGGCCATGACGTCAAGACTACCATTTGTTGTATAATATTTCAGCGAAAGTCCTCGATGAGATGGCAACCTTTGAGCGATGAATCACACTCTCACGGCCGTGAGGGACGTAATTAGCCTCCTTGGGACGGCCGTTTCGATACCCAAGAACGATGACCGGATTGCCTCGTTGGTTGAATTAGAACGACGCGCTCATCTAGAGGGGCTTCGCCTAGTGGTGATTTCGCGTCGCCCCCCTCAGGAACTGCACTCTCTGCTGAGCCAAGATTCGAGTGAGGTGCATTGGCTTTCTGAGATGGATGTCGATGATGCAATGTCGATGGAGTTGGAGATAGTTCTGTCAAGAATTCTGCGCTTTGGACAGGAACAGCCCACAATTGTGTGGTTGGAAGGCATAGAATCCTTAGCTGTTCGGGGTGGAAATGAAAGATTTCTGACCTTCATACGTAAGTTGAGTGATGAAATCTCGGGTGTTGAGATTCTTGTGACGCTTTGGTTCGATGATGATGCATTCAGGGACACTGTTGCCGCACAACTGCGGCGTGAAGCCCCCGCATATTCGGTTATAGGCACGCGAGATGTCAGAACCGAGAGCGAAAGTGGAGCCGAAGGGGGAGGTGGCTTCCTACCTGAATTGGTGGAACCTCCCCTGAATGTCCTGACACGATTGTCAGTGTTCAGTCCGCAGATCCTCAAGGAGCGAATCCTTGCTTGGCGGAGTATGGGTATCGACACCACTGAGGTTGAACCATTTCTGCATGCTCCGGCAGAAGATATGGAGGCTGGCGTGCGTCGGATTGAGGCCAAGATTGAGATGGCCGTGGAACTTGATCGGCGTGTCGACATACTTGAGAAACTAGGGGAAGCCAAGATGTCAGCGATTATGAGATTCAGAATTAGGCAGCTGACTGGCTTGGATGAGATCACCGAACAGATCGATAGAATCCTGCAGTCCAAGACGAGTGATGAGTTATCTGAACTTCAGGGGAGAACGTCTTCCAATGATCCCGCGAGTAGCGCCCGTCCAAGTTCTTCAATTGGACCTGAGAGCGATGCATCAGATCGCGTCACAGGTGCATGATTACGTATCACATCCAGAATCGGCAGTAAAGGAGTTGGGACTTGCATTCCTTGCATGTCGAGTGCCCTGCTACCTGTCATCAATTCGACAGCAATGATACATGCGAGCTTTGGAAGTCCAGCAAGTGCCTTCCATCCGGCAGTGGCAGCATTGGATACATGGTCCTCTTGACCGCCGGATGTCGGAGTTGAATGGATGGAAGCAGGTGCGGCGTGAATTTGTAATTCTGAAAGGGCCGCAGCGGCGACGTAGTGAGGAATCATCATGCCGGATTCCAAACCAGGCTGTTCTGTTAGGAAGGCAGGCAGGCCTGTCGAACCCTCCGTGAGAAGGAGATGGGTCCTGCGTTCACTGATTGAGCCAAGTTCAGCGATGGCAATAGCAATCTGGTCGAGCATGATGCCAAGAGGTTCACCATGAAAATGCCCACCTGAGACGATGCGGAAGCCGTCTTCGGTTGCGACGACAAGAGGATTGTCAGTAGCAGAATTGAGGTCGCTAACAGCTACCTCGCCTAATCGGTTGAGAGCAGACCGACAAGCCCCATGTACCTGAGGAGCGCAACGAATTGAGTATGGATCCTGTACGCGGCGCTTAGAGTTGATGCGAGTATCATTATCCTCTCTTTGCGCAAGAGTTCGAACTAAGGACGATGTTTCTTCCTGGCCAGGTTGCCTGCGTAGGGCATGAAGTTCGGCCATGAAAGGATCGAGTGAACCGCCAAGCGCGATGATGCTCATTGCAAGGGCGACATCAGTGGCCGCTAGCAGCCGTTCCAGACTCTGAACGATGTGGGCAGAATAAGCGATTTGAAGACTGGTTCCATTTAGCAGAGAAAGCCCTTCCTTGGGCCCGAGCACCAAAGGCTCGATTTCAGCCTCCCTTTGAGCAGCATCTGCAGGCAAACGTTTCCACTCTCCATCACGGCAGACATCGACCATGCCCTCGCCTATGATGCCGAGTGCTGCATGGGCAAGAGGAGCAAGATCTCCGCTGGCCCCAAGGCTCCCTATACGTGGTACGACTGGTATGATTTGATGCTCCAACATTGTCAGGATGTGAGCCACGACATCGGGCCTGATTCCACTGGCACCCACTGCTAATGCGTTCGCACGGGCCAGCATCATCGCTGCAGTCATTTCGGGTGCGAGATGCTCACCGACAGCACAGGCGTGAGAACGGACGAGATTGACCTGAAGTTCGCTTAACTGACTGGCAGGAATCGGAATGTCACATAGGTCCCCAAATCCAGTCGTGACGCCGTAGATCGCCTCTTCATTCTCTATGACATTCCGGACTACTTCTAGTGATTCTTCCATTCTTGTTTGAGCGTCGGTCTCTATCCTCGTTGGAAGAAAGACCCTGTCAGGATAGAGCTCTTGCAGACTGAAGTTCCTGCCATCGATTGTTCGCATCATCACACCTCATCCAAAGGCACTGGGTTCATGGGGACATCGATGCCATGTTGCTCAGCAGCTTTGATTGCCTGTGTGTAACCTGCGTCAGCATGGCGCAGGATGCCGAGTTGTGGGTCTGTCGTCAGAACACGTTGTAGACGCAGTGCTGCTTCTTCAGTTCCATCTGCAACGATAACCATACCCGCATGTTGTGAATAGCCAATGCCTACGCCACCTCCGTGATGGATTGAGACCCATGAAGCCCCCGAAGCAACGTTGGCCATTGCGTTCAGGAGGGGCCAGTCTGAGACGGCATCTGAGCCGTCAAGCATCGACTCAGTTTCGCGATTGGGTGAGGCAACGCTTCCACAGTCGAGGTGGTCCCGTCCGATGGCGATCGGTGCGGTGATTTCACCAGAGGCTACAAGATCGTTGATCGCCAAACCCATTCTGGCCCGTTCGCCCTGACCTAACCAGCAAATTCTGCTTGGCAGGCCTTGGAAGGCAACCTGCTGATTCGCCATCCTTATCCAGCGGAGGAGTGACTCATCTTCTGGAAACAGTTCTTCGACAAGAAGATCAGTGCGGTGGATGTCGCTAGGATCACCAGAGAGTGCGACCCATCTGAAAGGTCCTTTTCCCTCACAGAATAAGGGTCGGATGTACGCGGGTACGAACCCGGGGAAGCTGAAGGCCCGCTGGCGGTCGAGTCCCCCAAGGACTGCTTGTTCGCGAATGTTGTTGCCGTAATCAAAGACTATGCAACCCTCATCTTGCATCTGGGCCATTGCTTCAACGTGGCGTGCCATAGCTTTCTGGCTCCGTTGTATCACATCCTCTCTGTGCATGTGGCGCTCTTCGCGTGACATCCCCTCTATTCCTGGTGCCACATACCCATCAAGTGGATCATGGGCAGAGGTCTGGTCAGAGACTAGATCTGGTCGGAACCCACGCTCAAACAGAACAGGAAAGGCATCCGCGGCATTTCCGAGCAGCCCGATGGATCGAGCTTGGCGGTCCTGTTTGGCTTGGTCGACTAGGCGAATCGCCTCGTCAATATCTTCGACCCAATCATCTAGGTATTTCATACGAATTCGGGCTTCAAGGCGTTCACGTTCTACCTCTACAATGAGTGCGACCCCACCGAGCATCGTTGCAGCGAGAGGCTGAGCTCCTCCCATGCCACCACATCCTGCTGATAGGAAGCACCGTCCAACCAAATCAGATGTTCCAAAATTGGTGCGGGCAGCAGCCGCAAGGGTCTCGTATGTACCCTGAAGAATGCCTTGAGTTCCGATGTAAATCCATGAGCCAGCCGTCATCTGGCCGAACATCATCAGACCTTCGGCTTCCATCGCATCGAAGGTATCCTTCGTAGCCCAAGCAGGAACAAGATTGGAGTTGGCAATCAGGACTCGGGGGGCATCAGGGAAGGTGCGGACAACACCGACAGGCTTTCCAGATTGTATCAGCAATGTTTCATCAGGTTGGAGTCCTTCCAGCATCGACCTAATTTGTTTCCACGCAGCCCATCCACGGGCACATCGTCCTGTACCGCCATAGACAACCAAGCGCTCTGGGTCCTCGGCTACGTCCGGGTGAATGTTGTGATGGAGCATGCGCCACGCGCCTTCAGTAGCCCAGTTCGAGCAAGTACGCTTGATTCCAGTTGGGATGGTGATGGGTTGAAGGGACCCCTCAGCCCAATCATCGCTCATACCACTATCAAGCCGAGATTCGTACTTCAAGCCATGCGAAGGCGCCCATGTACGATGCCGATAGTTATCTCAGTCAGTGTACTGGCAGATGCCTCGATGGCATCAGTCCGTTCAGTCATAATTTCGCCTTCCTCGTTGAGGTCTGCTGCATTGACACGAACATTGAGGCATGCGGAGAGAGCACTTGCATGGGCAAGCAGTGCAGCAGTGCCTGCATCTGTGACGGCGTTAGCATTTCCTGAATCAGCAAGTGGTGGAATGATCTCAAGGAGTTGAAGTGCGAGTTCGGCTGTCTCTAGTGGCACTTCAGCAGCCCTGAGTGTCGCTGCCTGGATTCTTCCCCTCCTGCCTTGCTCTTCCTTTGGGGATCGCCATGCAGCCATTACCTCGTCGAAGGCAGCGATGTCGTCTGCTGCAAGTTCTAGGCAGCGCTCGAGTATAGGTTCGGCTACAGCTTTTGCCAGACCTGCAGTGGCCCAGCCATCTGACCATTTCTCCCGTCCGAGAGTAAGGTTAGCGACCATCGTCACAAGAGCGGCGGATTGTCCGAGGGCTACAGCTGCCGCAGCACCTCCTCCTGGTGTTGGTTCCTTTGATGCCAACGCGTCAAGGAAACCCTTCTGACTTTCTTCTTCAAATTTCATGATGCCAACCCCATTGCGTATTCTATGATGCGTTCATCGGGTATGAACTGAGAGAGTTCCGATAGGCCGAGTCCTTCGATTGCTGCATTAACAATATCTCTTTCTTCATCGAATTCATTCTCACAGAACCAACGTCCTGCCTCAATAATTGCTGTGAGTGGTACGAGGCCGACTAATTCACTTCCCCTTGTTTGAACGCCATGGTCCTCAGCTAGAGAACTGACAGCGAGGTACGCTATGTGCATAGGGGTGATTGTGTGGTCATCTAGATTCATCGAGACCTGAGAGATTCCATGCGACTCAAGAGCAACTCCCATTCCTTTGACTGAGGCGAGCATACCTGGGATGCGGCGCGATGTTCCTGATTTAGAACGAATGAGGCGTCCTGAAGAGCGGATGATTGAGCCCACCTTGCGAGCAACAATCGGCTCCTTTTCATCCAAATTGACATTGTAGGCAATCAGAATTTTCCTAGCTCCAACTGCACTCGCACCAGTTCGCGCAATTCGTTCTTCCCATGAGGTTGGTCCGAAATCAGGCCGTGCGGTCTCGTCCTCATGCAGCTTACTTTCTCCTTCGAAGCGGTCTTTCAGGCCCTCGACTTCTCCTTTTCGAAGTGTGGAGAGGTTCCTTCGTTCTTGGGACATCGCAGCGGTGCCGTAGAGGTAGGTAGGCAATCCTAATTCAATATGCAGACGTTCTGCGAGTTTCACGGCAAGTTCTGCACACTCCTCGAGGTCAACGCCTTGGATGGGGATGAATGGAATCACGTCGACTGCTCCCATACGTGGGTGTTCGCCCTCATGAGTTCTCATATCAATGAGATCCAGTGCCGTTCTGGTTAGTTGGAATGCAGCCTCTGCGACATTCTCTGGTGAACCGGCAAATGTGATGACGGTGCGATGGTAATCACTGTCGGGCTCACAACCAAGGACGCTGACGCCTGGAATCCGGGCGGCATCGACAATGTTTTGGATCACATTTTCATCTCGGCCTTCGCTGATGTTCGGTACGCACTCAACAATTGCACTGGGCATGATGGGGGCACATGCAGGGCAGGGTTGATGATTTCGGCTCAGGCCCAGAAGGCCTGAGCTGCGATACTTGCAGCTTCCTTGCGCTGTTTGTCAATGAGTTTGAACGCCTTAGACATGTGATTCTCGGTGACTCGGCGTTTTCCTTCTCGAAGGGCAACCATGCCTGCTTCGGTGGTTAGAGCCTTGAGGTCAGCACCTGAAAATCCCTCTGTTTTATTCACCCATCTCTTTATGTCTATCTTGTAGGTCCTGATGCTCTTGAAGTGAATTTTCAGAATCGAGTTGCGTGCTTCGATGTTGGGTAGTGGAATCTCAATCACGCGGTCGAATCGCCCAGGTCTGAGCAGTGCGTCATCGAGGATATCTGGTCGATTGGTTGCGGCGATGATTTTTACGTCCTCAAGTTGCTCAAATCCATCCAATTCAGCAAGCAGTTGCATGAGAGTACGCTGCACTTCACGATCACCGGATGTGGTTGAATCAAGACGTCTTGCTCCTATTGCATCAATCTCGTCGATGAAGACGATTGAGGGTGCCTTAGTTCGGGCAAGATCGAAGAGTTCCCGGACGAGTCGTCCACCCTCACCTATGTACTTCTGAGCCAACTCGGATCCAACTAATCGGATGAAGGTCGCTTGGGCGAAGGAGGCAAGTGCCTTCGCCATCATCGTTTTCCCGCAGCCAGGTGGTCCAACCAAAAGGACACCTTTTGGTGGCTCAATTCCTATTTTCTTGAAGTCCTCTGAGCGCGTGAGTGGCCAAACCAAGGCCTCTGTCAGCAGTTCAATTTGCTCATCGACACCACCTAGATCTGCGAAAGTGATGCGAGGTTGTTCGCTCATCTCGGCACCTGTGACGAGGGGGTCACGACCAGCATCCAGGACGTCAACGATTGAGAGGGTGTCTTGGTGGAGGCTGACTCGTGCGCCGGGAGTCAATTTGCCAGCGTCAATCTTTGGATTGATATGAACAAGGAATACAGTTCCATTGCTTGATCGAACAACTGCCTTTGTCGGATCGATCACGTCTTGTACTTGCCCGACAACAAGCGGCGGCGATTTCAGCATTCTGATATCATCGTCGAGGCGTGTGATTCTCTTTCTCAGATCGGCAATCTGGCCTTCAAGAAGGACCTTGTCCGACATGAGATGTTGTGCTTGGTTCCTCAGTGTCTCGATGTTTTGTTCAAGATCCCTTGTCGAAGCATCAAGAGTATCTCGATGCATCGGCATAGGTCCTTCATCGACCTCTGAACCCACGTATGTCGATGGTTGACATCACTTATGGATGATTGCCCTTTGTACAGCAGATTCAAGTCGTTAACTGCGCGGGTACTGGTTGCGAGGTGGGTGGTATGAGCTGTGAACTCTGTGGTGCTCTCAAGGTAGCTACCAGGGTGATGGCTGTTGACCGTGCTGAGGTTAGGGCCTGTCGGCAGTGCATCGAAAGAACTGGACGGACATGGGATTCTCCACGGCCCGATACTCCTCCTCCATCTGCTGTCGGTGGACAAAGAAAGCGGCAATTCACGGGAGGCTATGGTCGAAAGGGGAAGAGTGGCCGTGACATTATGATGAGGGATGTTGAGGAACTAGTCGTCGATTTTTCACAGCGCATCAAGGTAGCGCGTGAGGAGCGTGGTTGGGATCAGCGACAGTTTGCTCGTTCAGCTGCTGAGCGGATCAATGTGATACAACGCATCGAATCTGGAAAGCCTGCTCCTGATGACATCATGCGGAAAATCGAGAAACTGCTTGAAATAGAACTTTTCGTGACACGTCAAGAATCTACGCCAGTTGTGCGCTCAGTTCCTGGTCAAGGGATGACTCTTGGTGACCTTGTTGATATCTCAAAGATGCGTTCTGATGACTCTCGGTAGGATATTGATGCGCCCTCTGCACATCATTCACTTGCAGCAGGATGATCCGAAGAAGTGTACGGCAAGGATGCTCGCCCGGCGTGAACTGGCTGTCGTTCATGAACGCATAGGTGGTCCTCGCCGAGGAATTCTTCTCGATCCACTCTGCGGAAAAGTTCTCGGACCTGAGGATAGGGACCCATCCGGGTCACCTATCATCGCTTTGGACTGCTCGTGGAA